>MDTG01238707.1_pt1 | contig 34880 bp, 24 predicted proteins | sample 811421 | NCBI WGS metagenome assembly MDTG01 (sample SAMN05326645, study PRJNA326480) | marine metagenome | isolation source: seawater | place: Pacific Ocean: South East | collected 2011
CGCGTCGATGCGGCCATTCGCTTGCGTGTACCACAACTGAAGTACGCATTTACCGACCGGGTCCAAGGCGAATTCAGCCAGCATCTGGGCAATGAGGTTGGCGATTTCGTCATTCAGCGCCGCGACGCGCTATACGCCTATCAATTGGCCGTGGTGCTGGACGATGCCTGGCAAGGCATCACCGATATCGTACGCGGCGCCGACCTGCTCGACTCGACCTCGCGCCAACTGTATTTGCAGGAACTGATGGGTTTCAGCCAACCGCGCTATCTGCATGTGCCGCTTATCGTCCAACCCGACGGTAACAAACTCGGCAAGTCCTATCGCTCACCTCCCCTTCAGGCTGAACAAGCCAGCGCGTTTTTGGCCAAAGCCTTGCGCACGCTTGGCCAGGAGATGCCGCGCGAACTGAATAATGCACCGCCCAAAGAATTGCTGAGTTGGGCGACGGCGCATTGGGATGCAGACAAAATCCCGCGCACCGCCACGCTGGACGAGGCATCACTGGTTTAATCCGTGCAGTGCACCCCGCAAAATAACGGCGGCTGGCGCCATACCGCAGTCTGAAAGTGCGCCATGAAATAACTGACTGGCCCGTTTATTCAGGCGCAGGTTGTCTTGTGAATTAGGGTGCGCGCAGATTTGCCTATATCCTTGGCGTTTAGACTCAACACTTACAGGATCAGATGCGATGAAAGCCCAGCTTGAAGAATTAATCAGCAAAATCAGTTCGGGCTGCATGCTTGCTGAAGATGTTCAGCGCATCGCCGATGAAGCAGCGCAGGCGTATGACGATCCCGAGAAGTTTCTGGCCGCCAATCCTGATATCAACTTTGATGACGAATTCCCGATTCCGCTGGGCGAATGGGTCGTGGCCGGCAGCCTGCCAGAGACGGTACTGTTCATGGCCGACAGCTACGACGCCCTGTTCGAGCAAGTTGTCGAATCCTTTGGCGCCGAGGTCAGCTTCGTCCTCAAACCCAAGCAACTGGTTAAAGTTGAACCGCTGAAAGCGCTGAACCGCATTCAAGTGCAACTGAGCAGCCTCAGCCCTGAAACCAAAGGTTATGTGCTGGTGAATTTCAGCGAGCCGCTGGACTACGCATTGCAAGCAGTGCTGGTTTACACCACCGACCTGCCCCGCGTGCTGGAATTGGCAGTAGAGATCGGCATATACGCAGCCCCCGCGTATGAATCGCTCAAAGCAGAGCTAGAAGCCGAATAAGGCAGGGTTGCAAATCCGCCGGTCACGGGCCACGCAATACCGATCACCGCGCCGCTGCGAATCCCCCCAACCAAACACCCCACCGACGGAGGATGGAATCCGCGCAGCGGCTTCCGTCATGGTGGCGTAACGGTATTACGCGGTTAGGTTGTTATTTTGTGGGTTGCACGAAATCCAAAGCCACACCGCGCCAGTCGTGATATCGCAATGACGGAAACCCCGTTGGGGGTTCCATCCTCCGGCACCCAATACGTACCGCATTGATACGAAGCACGCCGGAATCGATTACCGGCCGTTGCGAATACGCCAAACCAAACACCCCACCGGCGGAGGATGGAATCCGCGAAGCGGCTTCCGTCATGGCGGCCTGGCGGTATAACGCGGTTGGGCTGTTGTTTTGCGGGTTGCGCGAAATCCAAAGCCTGACCGGACCAGTCGCAACATCGCAATGACGGAAACCCCGTTGGGGGTTCCATCCTCCGGCATGCACCAACAGAAATCGTATTAATACGAGGTTCAACGCATCGATTACCGCGCCGGTGCGAATACGCCAAACCAAACACCTCACCGGCGGAGGATGGAATCCGCGCAGCGGCTTCCGTCATGGCGGCCTGACGGTTTAACGCGGTTAGGTTGTAGTTTTGCGGGTTGCGCGAAATCCAAAGCCACACCCGCCAGTCGCGATATTGCAATGACGGAAACCCCGTTGGGGGTTCCATCCTCCGGCACCCAATACGTAACGCATCGTTACGAGGCGCGCCGCATCGATTACCGCGCCGGTGCGAATTCGGCCAACCAAGCACCCCGCCGTGTGTTTGGCTCTGTGCTTACAGCTTTCCGGTCAGGGCATTTTCGAATATTTGCCGGTACTGCTCGCTGTTGAAGGTGATCGGGTTGGTGCCGGCGGAGGGATCGACCTCGGCCATTTTTCCGACCTGCTCCATTCGCACATCATCAATGCCGATCTCGGCCAATGTATGGGCGATGCCCAATTGCTCGCGCATTTGCAGCACCCAATCCAACACGCCAGTGTAAGTCGGGCTCGGCAGGCTCAGGTAGCGGCCCATCTTGGCCATCTGGCTTTCGATGCGGCTGCGATTGGCATGCAACACGTACGGCATCAACACCGCATTCAACAGGCCATGATGGGCGTCGTACAGGGCTCCCAACGGGTGCGCCAGTGCGTGCATTGCGCCGAGGCCGCGTTGGAATGCGGTGGCGCCCATGCTCGAGGCCACGAGCATCTGCAAGCGAGCTTCGACATCATTGCCTTGCGCCACCGCGCGCGGCAGGTATTCCTGCACCAGCCGCATGCCTTCGAGGGCAATGCCTTCAGCCATCGGGTGAAACAGCGGTGAGCAGAACGCCTCCAGGCTGTGCGACAACGCATCCATGCCGGTAGCAGCGGTAATTTTGGGCGGCAGGCCAACGGTCAGCTCCGGGTCCAGGATGACCAACGCCGGCAACATGCGCGCATGGAAGATAATGCGTTTAATGTGCGCACTGTCGTCGGTGATCACCGAGGCGCGGCCGACTTCCGAGCCCGTACCGGCAGTGGTCGGCACGGCAACCACTGGCGCCATACCCGCCACATTGACCCGGTTGCAGTTATCACCAATGTCCTCAAAATCCCACAACGGGCGGTTCTGCCCGACCATCAGTGCAATCGCCTTGCCGGCATCCAGCGCCGAGCCGCCACCGAAGGCAATCACGCCATCGTGCCCGCCGGCCTTGAACGCGCGAACGCCTGCCTCCACGTTTTCGCCTGTCGGGTTGCCTTTGATTGCGGAGAACACATCGGCCTTGAGCCCTGCATCGCGGCATTGGGCCAGCGCCTGATCGATCATGGGCAACGCCGCCAGGCCGGGATCGGTGACCAGCAGCGGCGCGCTCATGCCCAGCCCTTTGCAGGCATCGGCCAGCTCGGCGATACGTCCGACTCCCACGCGGATCGACGTCGGGTAATTCCAATTCATACGGTATTGATCAGTATTCATGGCGCCCTCACAACCGGGTCTTGAAGTGGAATGATTTAGGTCGGGTCAGGTGCTCGAAACCGACACTCGACAACGTGCAGCCATGCCCGGAGTTTTTCACGCCCGTCCAGGCCAATGCCGGATCGAGATAATCACAGCGGTTGAGAAATACGGTGCCCGCCTCGACCTGATCGGCCAGCACCAATGCAGCATCTTCATCCTGACTGAAAATAGCGGCAGTAAGGCCGAACTCGCTGTCGTTCATCAACCGCAGCGCTTCGGCATCATCTGCCACTTTTTGGATACCCACCACCGGCCCAAATGATTCCTCGCTCATCACCCGCATGCTGTGATCGACCCCGGTTAAAACCTGCGGCGCCAAATACGCGGTGCCCGGCTTGTCGAGCGCAAAGTCAGCCGGATCAATGTGCGCCGTGGCACCCGCCGCTACCGCCTCATTGATTTGCCCACGGACAAACTCAGCCGCCTCAGCTCGCACCAACGGACCGAGTGTCGTTTCCGGGTCATCCGAGCGCCCCAGACGATATTGCTTAACCAATGCCACCGCCTGCTCGACAAAGGCGTCATACAGCGAGGCGTGCACATAAATCCGTTCGATGCCGCAGCACGACTGCCCCGAGTTGAAGAACGCGCCGTCGATAGTCGTTTCAACGGCATGCGCAAGGTCTGCATCGGCGCGTACATAGGCGGGGTCTTTACCGCCCAACTCCAGCCCCGTGCTGATAAACCGGCCCGCAGCGGCCTGCTCGACCATCGCTCCGCCCGGCACCGATCCGGTGAAGGCCACATGTTGCACGGCCGGCGCCTTGATCAACTGTTCGGTATCGGCATGGCTCAAATGCAGGTACTGAAAAACCCCGCTCGGCAAGCCCGCCGCATCGAATGCGGCCACCATACGTTCGGCACAGAGCGGCGTTTGCGCCGAATGTTTAAGCAGCACGCTGTTACCCGCAAGCAAAGCTGGCAGCACGGCATTCACCGCCGTCAGATACGGGTAATTCCAGGGCGCGATTACCAGCGCGACACCGAGCGGCTCGCGGCGGATAAACCGGGTGAAGCCGGGCTTTTCCGGCAGTTGAATATCCGCCAGCGCGCTTTCGGCTATGTCGGCCATGTAGCTTGCACGCTCGACAAACCCGCGCACCTCACCGGCGCCATAGCGGATCGGCCGCCCCATCATCCAACACAACTCATTGGCCAGCTCGGCTTCTTGCGCACTGAAAAACTCAACGGCCTTGCGGGCAATGGCAATGCGCTTTGCCAGGGGCGTTTTTTTCCATTGGCGCTGCGCCTGTTCGGCGCGCTCCAACGCGGCGCTGATCTGCTCAGCGCTGGCAAGTTCGCGCTCAACGTACACCGAGCCATCAATCGGGGAAATACACTGCAACTTCGCCATACATCACTCCTGATAAATACCGCATACGGCGCCACAACCTTGCTCGGCGCCACGGGTTAACGGCCACAACAGCGGCCAGCGGCCTCGCTAGATAATTTCGAAGTAGCGATCCAGCTCCCAGTCGCTGACATGGCGACGATACTCGCGCTCCTCCCATTCGCGGCTGGCGGCAAAGTGTTCAACGAAGGCATCGCCAAACAACTCACGCGCCGCCGTCGAAGCCTTCAGTCGCTGCGCCGCATCCCACAAGGTTCTGGGCAGAGCCAGTTCGGCAGGATGCTGCTGATCGTAGGCATTGCCGACTACCGGGTCGGTGGGTTGCCACTTGTGCATGATCCCGTAGAGCCCGGAAGCGAGCGCCACCGACAACGCCAGATACGGATTGCCGTCCGCCGCGCCAAGGCGGTATTCCTGACGTTGCGATTTGTCGCTGCCGGGAATCACGCGCAATGCGGCTGTGCGATTTTCCACACCCCAGGTCGCATCAGTTGGCGCCCAGAAGCCGGGAATCATCCGTCGATAGCTGTTCAGCGTGGGCGCAACCATGCACAGGAATTCCGGCATCAGCCGTTGCTGACCGGCCAGAAAATGACGCTGAATCTCGCTCATGCCGTGTTCTTGGTTGGCGTCGTAAAAGGCCGATTTGTCGCTGCTGCTATCGCGCAGCGATACATGGATATGCCCGCTCTGGCCTGGGTATTTGCCCGACCATTTGGCCATGAACGTCGCCATCAGCCCGTTGCGCTGGGCCAGCACCTTCATGAAGGTTTTAAACAGCGCGGCTTTGTCTGCCGCCGCTTCGGCGCGATCCACTGCGATTGCCGCCTCAAGCACACCGGGGCCGGTTTCGGTGTGCAGGCCTTCGATTGGGAAATCCATCAGCTCGGCCATTTCGAGAATCTGGTGATACAACTCGGCATGAACCGAGTTGCGGATCATCGAATAGCCGAACCAGTCCGGGGTGAACGGTTTGAGATTACGAAAACCTTTCTCGCGCGCCGACTCCGGCGTTTCATCGAACATGAAGAACTCGTACTCAAGCGCAGCAAAGGGCTCAAATCCCATGGCCTGACAGCGCTCGATAACCCGGCGCAATGTGCCGCGCGGGCAAACCGCCTCCGCCTGCTGGTCGAATTCGGCCAGAAACAACAGCATGCCGTTTTCGAACGGCAGCTCACGGCAACTGGACGGAATGATGCGCACCGGCGCATCGGGATAACCGGTGTGCCAACCGGTGTATTGGGCGTTGTCGTAGAGCTGGTCTTTAACATCCCAGCCCAGCACCACATCGCAGAAAGCGAAACCGCTGTGCAATGAGGAGAAGAATTTGGAGCGGCTCATGTACTTGCCGCGCATGACCCCGTCGTTATCGAACAACCCAACTTTCACATGACTCAAACCCCGTTCTTCGATGATCCGTTTGGCATCTTCAAGGGTCTTTACATCCCGCGGATTAAGCATGGCGACCTCTGTTATTTTTGTTGAGGCTTTCCTTAAAAACACCTGCGCTGTTTCTTCCTGAAAGCAGCGCAGGAAATCGGCCGTCGTGGCAAGACGGATTAACGGTAAGGCGAGCCAGCCTTGGCCATCAAAGCGTTGTACTTCTTGAAGATATCCACAACCTTGGCGCAGCGTGGGCTGGTCTTGGCGATTTCATCCCAGAACACTTGCGCCTCATCCTCCACGGTTTTCCACTCGGCAGCCGGAATGGATGTCAGCTGCAATTTGCTGCCCTCAACCCGCAGTGCCGCCTCTCCACCCCAATACCAGTGTTGGCGGTAGTAGTTGGAGCTGTCCATGCACAGTTTGAACAGGGTTTTCAGGTGCTCGGGCACCTCGTCCCATTTGTCCGAGTTGGCAAAGTAGGAGCCGCACCACGCGCCGGAGATGTTGTTGGTCAAGAAATACTTGGTGACGTTGGCCCAGCCGACGGTGTAATCCTCGGTAATACCGGACCAGGCAATGCCGTCCAATTCGCCGGTCTGGATCGCCACTTCAACGTCTTCCCAAGGCAGCGTCACCGGCACCACGCCGAAACGCGAGAGGAACTTGCCGGCGGTTGGAAAGGTGAAAATGCGCTTGCCCTTGAGGTCAGCCAGGCTGTTTACCGGCTCGACCGTGGCAAAGTTGCACGGGTCCCAGGCGCCTGCCCCGAGCCAGGTAACACCTTCCACTTCGCCGTAGGCTTCGGCCCAGATTTCATTGAGCCCGTACTTTTCGAACAGCACCGGCACATCGAGGCTGTAACGCGTGGCGAAGGGGAAGTAGCCGCCAAACACGGCAATATCCACAGGCGCAGCAATCGAGTCGTCATCACTCTGCACCGCGTCGATGGTGCCGCGCTGCATCGCCCGAAACAGTTCGCCGGTTGGCACCAACTGGTCGGCGAAGTACAACTGGATTTCCATCTGGCCATCGGCGGCTTTGTTGAAAGCGTCAATCGACGGTTTAATCACATGCTCGGCCAATGCTGGGCCAGCATAGGTTTGCAGCCGCCAGGTGATTTTCTTCGCCTCGGCGGCATAGATGTGTGCAGAACCCAAAGCGGTCGCGCCCACCGCACCAGTGGTGACGGCGGCATTTTTAAGAAAACTGCGTCTAGTAGTCATGCGGTGCTCTCCGTAGTGTCTAGGCACATCAGGCCGCTTCAGCTCATGGCTGGCGGCACTTATCCGGGCCTGACTACTGCACAGCCCCGGTTCGATGGCACACCACTACTTAAGGCGCGCCGGATTCGTTGATCCGTCTATCTGGCGTAATGCCACTGCGGCAACCAAAGCGCCAGTTGCGGAAAGACCATCACCAACACCAACGCCAGCACCATGATCAAAACAAAGGGTGTGACCGAGACGTAGATGTCGCGCAGGGTGATTTCGGGCGGGGCCATCGCCCGCATCAGGAACAGGTTGTAGCCAAACGGCGGCGTCATGTAGGCGATTTGACAGGTGATGGTGTACAGCACGCCGTACCACACCAGATCAAAACCCAGCGCGCCCACCAACGGCACGTAAAGCGGTGCGACGATCACCAGCATGGCGGTGTCATCAAGGAACATGCCCATGATGATGAACGACACTTGCATCAGAATAAGCACCTGCCACGGGCTCATTTCCAGACGATCGACGAAGAATGCTTCAATCGCCTTCACCGCACCCAGGCCATCGAATACCGCGCCGAAGCACAGCGCCGCCAGAATGATCCACATGAACATGCAACTGATGCCCAGCGTTTTGCGCAGGGTCTCTTCCATGACATGCCGATTTATCCGCCCCTTGAACAAAGCCGCCAAGGTTGCAGCAGTGGCACCGACTGCCGAGCTTTCGACCAGGCTGGTGATGCCCATCAGAAACAGGCCGGTCATGCTGAAGAAGATAAACAGCGGCACAACCCCGGCCTTGAGCAGACTGAAACGTTCGGCCCAGGTGATTTGCGCGCGTTCCTCACGGCTCAGCGCCGGTCCCAGTTCCGGCTGCAAACGACAACGAATGGCGATATAGAGGATAAACAACCCGGCCATGAGCAGGCCGGGAAAAACCCCGGCAAGCCATAACTGACCAACCGGTTGGCGCGCGATCATGCCGTACAGCACCAGCACCACACTGGGCGGAATCAGGATACCCAGGGAACTGCCGGCCTGAATGACCCCGGTGACCATGATCTTGTCATAGCCGCGCCGCAGCAATTCGGGCAAAGCGATACTGGCGCCAATCGCCATGCCGGCAACACTCAGGCCGTTCATTGCCGAGATCGCCACCATCAGGCCAATAGTGCCAACCGCCAGCCCGCCGGGCAGCGGCCCCATCCACACGTGAAACATGCGATAGAGATCTTCGGCAAGGCCCGACTCCGACAGCATGTAGCCCATGTACACAAAGAGCGGCAGGGTCAGCAGCGGATACCACTTCATCAATTTCATGGCGGCGCTGAACGCCACCTCGGAGCCGCCATCCCCCCACAACGCCAGCGCGGCCACCACCGCGACGAAGCCAATGGCGCCAAAAACGCGCTTGCCTGTCAGCAGCAGCACCATCATCGAGGAAAACATCAACAGGGCGATAAATTCGTAGCCCATTACAACGTCTCCCCGCGTGCCGCAGCGACGTCCTTGAAGAACGTGGCGATGGCTTGCAGCAACATCAGTGCAACGCCGATGGTCATGACTATTTTGATTGGCGCCATCGGCGGCGACCACGCGGAATAGCTGGTCTCGCTGTATTGCAGCGCGTAATGAGTCGAGGAAATCGCACCGTAGAGCAGCATCGCCAGGTAGAAAATCAGCATCAGGATGGTGACGGCATCAACGGTAGCCCGCGTTTTCGGGCTCCAGCGGCTGTAGAGCAGGTCCATGCGTACATGGTCGCCGAGCTGCATCGAATAGGCCCCGCCCAGCAGGAAGTAGGCGACCATCAAAAATTGCGCAGTTTCCAGCGTCCAGGCGGCCGGATCAAAAAAGGTCTTACTGATGGAGGAGTACAGCAAAACCCCGAGCATGACGAAAATCAGGTACATGGCAAATCGTCCGATCAGACGATTAACCCGGTCTACCGTCCTGACAAAACCGCGAATGGCCTTGTTCATGCGATTCCCTGCAATGTGTTTTTTTACTTATCCGCTGAGCCTAGCTCAAGATCAGGCAAAGCCAACCCAAGCCAAAGACGCGCCTACAGTCCACACGCATGCATCTGCACCAGGCGAGTGTCACTTGAGGGATTTCAGGCGCCAGCAACCGCCGGCATCAGCGCCCGCGCTACAGCGCTGCATGGCGTTTGCCGCTCTGCTCGAAAACGCGGGGCTTGGCTTCTGCCGCGACGGTTAAGACTTTGGTCTAAGCCTCTGCCGCTGCCAGTCGCTCTACATGTTCAGCAAACAGACGCAGCGGATCAGCGCCTTTGCCAACCAAGCCGAAACTCTGGTTAACGATGTCAAAATGATCCAGCGGGTAGTTGTCGCCAATCACCTTGCCCAGATGCGAACTGTAACGCCCGACCATGCCATCGCACTGGCCAACTTCGCGGGTGAAGGTTCGGGCAAACAACCGACACGCCACATTCGGGCCATCAAACAAATTGCCGCCACGGTTGGTAATACCGGGCTGCAATGTGCCGGACCATGAGTAGTAATAAACCCCGTTAACCACCTCATCGCCCTCGCCGCCCCAAGTATGCGGCAAGCCCTGTGGATAACGCTGATTGAACAGCGCCACCCCTTCTGTGGTTAGTGAATGCTGCGCGGCTGCGGTGTCAAAGGGCAACCTGGGCCCACGGTAGCCGACCTCAAGTACCGTGGTAAGCCAGACAAATGCTTGCAGCAGAGCACTCACGACTCGTTCACGCCATGAGCCTGGCCGGGCATTGCGCTGCAGGAAATCACCCAGTTCGGAGCCATGATTAGGCCCCGCCACTGAAGTTACCGACGCCACCAGATCCGGACGTTTGGCTGCGGCATAGCGGGCAGTGAGCGCACCTTGGCTGTGCCCGAGTAAATGCACCTTGGCAGCTCCGGTACTGGCCAACACCGCGTCTATTCGCGCCAGTAGTTGCTCGCCGCGTTCCTCGGTCGAATGCACCGGCGACACCAGCACCGGAATGGCCTTGGCACCGTGGCGAGCGAGCAAACGCACAATGCCGTACCAGTAGTGATAGCCCAGCAGGCTTATGAAACCGAGCAAGCCCGGCACCAAAATCAGCGGATATCGCAGTGATTGCTTCTCGGGCATTTAGGTTCATCCGTGTGTCAGGCCTGCTGATCCTTATCAGCAGTATTTGATGACCTTAGCGCATCCGCCAGAAGTCGTGCGCCAGAGCGCTCGAGAAGGTGTATCAGAGCGACCAATGATGACTATCAAGGCAGACAAATTCCTATTTTTCAGCCGCGCTATATCCTGCATCAACATTGTGACGAATTGATCGTAAGGAGACCTGAAATGAAAGCCACTCTGTTCTTCAGCCTGCTATTTTTGCTGTTCGCAGCCGACGTTTATGCGCGCCCGGTTCTCAAGCCACAACCGCTACTGGGCGAACTCAAAGACAGCCAGCCGGTTGTGCTGCAACAAAACAGCCCGCAAGCCTGAGGCGACACTGAGCTGAAACGGCTTGCGGATAAATTTGCAGCCATCCGCCGCTGTTATTTGCAACCGAACTGCCAGGCATTGCGCCGGGCTCAGTGCGCCACCAGCAACACCCAAAGCGGCAGCGTAAGTGCTGCCAGCACAGTCGACAGCGAGATGGTCGAACTGACATTGCGGGTATCCAGCTGGGTTTTCGCAAAGGCCAGAATATTCACCCCGCTCGGACACGCAGCCATCAACACCAGCACGCTGCGCGCATCATGGCTGAGCCCCGGAACCATAGCCGTCGAGGTGTAAACCAGGAGCGGAAACACCAGCAACTTGACGCCGCTCAGCATCACCACAGCGGTGGTCGGACGCAATCTGTATCCGGACAAACTCACGCCCAAGACGATCAACGCGCACGGCAATGCCGCTTGCGCCAGCCACTCGACCATCTGCCACAGAGGTGCGGGCACCGTGAGCCCGGACAGGTTAAGCATCGCCCCCAGCAGCAGGCCGATAATCATTGGATTCGCCAGGTTCTTCAGCAGTGCCTTGAAGTTCACCTGCTCGACGCAGCCAAACGCTGAGTAAATGCTTTGCAGGGTAAACAGCGTAAGGCTGTGGAAAACCAGAATCGCAAACACATAAACCAGCCCGTCATGGCCCAGCAATGTGGTTACCAACGGGATACCCACCAGCACGTTGTTGGAAAAAGTAGCCGCCAGTCCGGAGGCTGTGGCGTGGCCGGTAATGCGCTGAGCAATCAGATTGACGCTGCAGAATACGATTAACGCCGGCACGTAATAGGCCAGCAATAACAGTGGCGACAGACCTTGTGCCAGCGGCGCTTTGGCGATCCCGATAAACAGCAGGGTCGGCATGAACAGCTTGAAGGTAATGCTCGCCAGCCCCGCCGATGATTCCTGACTCAGCCACTGCCGGCGACCCAGCACGTACCCCAGAACTATCAGGCCGAATATCGGCAAAATCGCAAGCACCGCTAGCATTTTCAGAACCGCTCCGCGAACCCTGCCTACACTGCATGAAGCTGCAAAGCGGCTGAAGGTGAGAATAGAGCGCGACACGATACCTGCAGTTTCAACTTCTGCCCACTTTGGCGGTCACATGCATATCAACGATACGCGTTCATTGCACGGAGCCCTCATGAACATAAAAGTCCTCGTCGCCGTAGTTTCTCTCAGCACGCTAGTCGGTTGCGCCGGAAGCAAGGTCGAAAACCCGATCGACTATGTCACTTACAGCGCGCAGCCGCTGGTGGATAAAGTTGATCACGACATGACCAGCAAAGAGGTGATGCAAATTGCAGGGCCACCTTCCAGCACAATTTATCGCAGCGTCGAGCCGGGTACTTGCAACAACTATGTGCTCAGTGAAGACAACCACAAGCAGCCCTACTACGTCAGCTTCAACTCCTCCGACAGGGTTGATGGCAAGGGTTTCATGACCTGCGAGCAGATGGAAAAGAACGCCCGCGCCAGCCTGTTTGGTGATTAGCCGATGAATCTGGCGGGAGCTGAGCAAAAAACAACCAGCTCCCGCCAGGCCATACGCCCTATGGCTTGTGGACAAGCATCCTGAGGTTATACACAGCTACGTCCACAGTAAAAATGGATAAGTCGTTCCTCAGCCACGCGCAAGCCACTGAAATAGCGGGCTTTTCGCTTGACTTGTGAGTGTTGGCAAAAGTTTGCGCTCGCAGCAAAAGAGCTGATCAATTTTTAATCAGATCTTTGAAAAGCCCACCGCACTAGGGCTGTATCAATACATACCAAAGTTACCCACAACTCACTCCACAGATAAGCGGGATAACTACTTGCCGGCAATTTCTCCGATTGCGTTCAAGTGCTTGATAAACCTTGACTTATGACACCCGCCCAGAATTTTTTATCCCTGAAAAACAACTGATCAAAAAACAACCACATAGCGCAAAGCCACGTGGTTATTGGGTTTCAGCAATGCATACCGATGTTACCCACAGCTCGCTCCACAGATAAACGGGATAACTGACACTGCGACTGTAAGTGCTTGATTGGTTGTAAAAAGCTCGCGCTCCACAGAAAAGAACCCACTTGTGGATGCAGCGTGATTATTTGATCAAATTTCAATCAACCCCGCTCAGGCCCCGTGGTTAAAGGCTTTCAGCGATACATACCGATGTTACCCACAACTCCCTCCACAGATAGTCGGGATAACTGCACAAGTCTGAACCTCCGCCTGCCCGTAACCTCTTGAAAAAGCGGCAAAACTTCTTGACTTGCTGATCCTTGCGCAAGCTTCTTACGGACCGATTACGACTGATCATATTTTGAACATAACTCTGTAAGCCGCCTGGTTATTGGCTTACAGCAATGCATACCGAAGTTACCCACAGTTCAATCCCCAGATTGCAGGGATAACTATTCTGCAGTGCCTCGTAAGCCACTGAATTAAGGCAGTTTAATTTCGAGCAAGGCCGAGCGATGTGGGTTGATCCTGTGGCTCACTACCACGCGCATGAGCTGTTCGTTTTTTGATCAAACTTCTGTAAGCCTTATTTTTAGAGGCCTACAGCAATACATACCGATGTTACCCACAGCTAAATCCCCAGATAGTTGGGATAGTTTCTCCCGATATCGATTTTTCACGTCAGTAACGCGCTGATTTAGCGGGAAAATTCTTAAAGACAGGATGTCGTAACGTATTACCACTGCCGCAGAACAGCCGCTTGTATTGAACTCAGCTGCCTGTAAGCCAGGCAGCACAGTGCCTGCAGCTGTGAAAGGAAAAGTTATACACAGCTCACCCACAGACTTTCTGGATAAGTAGTTTGATCCTGTAACCAGGGGCGTCGTGGCGCCACGAGAAAGCGCGAAAAAATCAATCAACCGCACTCAATGTGGACTGATCAAAAAACAACCACACCCATGTAAGCCACGGCTGCTGGGTTCTGCAGCAATGCATACCGATGTTACCCACAGCACACTCCACAGATAACTGGGATAAGTGAATCTACTGCGTTCTGGCTGAGTGCGATAACAGCCTGAATTAACAGAAAAAAGTCTTTACTTTAGAGCGAAACCGGCAATCTGTGCGGGCCTTGCGACAACTGATCAAAATTTAAACAACCCTCTGTAAGCCACTCATATCAACGCTTACAGCAATGCATACCGAACTTGTCCACAGCGCTACTCACAATATCCGTGGACAAGTTACTCAACCCGCCAGGCGCTTGTGAATATGTGCTTGGATCAGCCCCGCCAAGAACTGATCAAATAATCACCAACTGCGCCAGAGCCACGCAGATACGGGGCCTGCGGGTTCTACCACCACGTTATGCACAGGCCACTCCACAGCAATTGTGGGCAACGCCCTATCACGCCCATGCAAACAATCTAAGGGCGGCCGCCCTGTGCATGCCTTAAGGTTATTGCAACTGAACAGGAGAACGATCATGCAACCGACCCACTGGCTACACCAACTCCTCGCTGCCTACGCTTGCGGCGCCTGCGGAAGCGACTGAGCCGCGAACAACAGCACAGTATTCGCATCCAAACATTCGTCTCGGCGTGCCAAAACGACTAACCTGAAGCCAGTAAACTTCAGGAGTAGCCCATGGCTTTGCAGTCTGTTTGTGTGTTTTGCGGCGCCAGCACTGGCACTAACCCGCTCTATCGGGAAGCGGCGGAAAATCTCGGGCGCACCCTTGCTGAACGCGGTATCCGTCTTATCTATGGTGGCGGCGCGGTTGGCTTAATGGGCGTTGTGGCAGACGCCGCAATGGTGGCGGGCGGTGAAGTGATCGGCATCATTCCGCAGAGCCTGAAACGCGCCGAGGTTGGCCACAACGGCCTGACCCGTCTTGAAGTAGTCGACGGCATGCACGCGCGCAAGGCGCGGATGGCAGAGCTCAGCGACGGCTTTATTGCACTGCCGGGCGGTCTGGGAACTCTGGAAGAGCTGTTTGAAGTCTGGACCTGGGGCCAGTTGGGCTATCACGCCAAGCCACTGGGTTTGCTCGATGTGAATAACTTTTACTCCAAGCTGGGTAACTTCCTTGATCATCTGGTGGATGAAGGATTTGTCCGGGCCAAACATCGCGCCATGCTCCAACTCTGCGATTCTCCCGATGCCTTACTCGATGCATTTAGCCAATGGCAGCCAATTGAACAGGCTCGCTGGCACGACCGCGAGCCCGATTAACTGGCTTGGCAGGCTCAAAGGTATAAACTGCGCATCTCACCCGCTTGTGGATAAGGAACCCCGCACATGGCCAGCAGCCTACTTGCTCTGATTGATGACATCGCCACACTGCTCGATGACGTGTCGTTGATGACCAAGGTTGCCGCAAAGAAAACCGCCGGTGTTCTGGGCGATGATCTGGCGCTCAACGCACAACAGGTGACCGGCGTACGCGCCGACCGTGAGCTGCCGGTGGTCTGGGCCGTGGCCAAGGGCTCACTGAAAAACAAGATGATTCTGGTGCCCGGGGCAATGCTGATAAGCGCATTTATCCCCTGGGCCATTACTCCGCTGTTGATGGTCGGCGGGGCCTTTCTGTGTTTCGAAGGCTTCGAGAAGTTGGTGCACACCTTTGGCCACAAGAAAGATGCGGATCAGGCCAAACGCCAGCCCCGCCTTGAGGCGTTGGCCAATCCTGCACAAGACATGAAGACCTTCGAGAAGGACAAGGTAAAGGGCGCCGTACGTACCGACTTTATCCTCTCGGCTGAAATTATCGCCATCACCTTAGGCACTGTTGCAGAAGCCACTCTGATTGAGCAGTTCGCCGTACTTTGCGGCATTGCGGTGGTGATTACTGCCGGGGTTTACGGACTGGTAGCAGCCATCGTCAAGCTCGATGACGCGGGCCTGTATTTGTCTCAGCGCGAAGGTGAAGGCGCGGGGATGGGCCTTGTGCGCAGCTTTGGTAACGGCATTCTGAAAACAGCTCCGTACCTGATGAAGGGCTTATCGATTGTCGGCACCATCGCCATGTTTCTGGTGGGTGGCGGCATTCTTACCCACGGTGTACCGGTTGCCCATCACTTTGTTGAACATGCTGGCGAGGTTATTTCAGCCTCTAGCGGCGTGGCATTTCTCGGCTCGATAGCGCCGAGCCTCATGCACGGGGTTATCGGTGTGATTGCCGGCGGCATTGTGCTTGCGGCGGTGAAACTGTTCGGCCGGATCAAGCACGCCGTCAGCGCCTGAGCGGATTAGCGAATTAGCGAATTAGCGGAGCTAAATACCGCGCTTAGCCTCTGAACAGATTGCGCTTGCCGCATCGGGGCTTTATCGCTGTCGCAAACACAAAAACGCCGGAGCATGCTCCGGCGTTTTTGTGTCCCACCGCTTTAACTGGCGGGCTGCTGCATGATGATGGTTTGCGCCGGCATCGGTGCAGGGAAACCGCCCTCGCCCAACGCGTCCTTGATCACCGCATTAGTGTCGAAATACACCTGCCAGTAATGGTCGGTATGGCAGTAAGGACGCACAGCCAGCACCGGGCCAACCAGATTGAACTCGAGAATCTCGACATCCACCGGTGGGTTCGCCATCACATTGTCGATGGCGCTGATACGCTCTTTGAGCAGCGCCACTGCCGCTTTGTAGTCCGCGGCGCCAGACAGCTGCGCTTTCAACTCGACGCGGCGATAAGCGTTATGTGAGTAGTTTTGGATATTGTCGGAGAAAATCTTGTTGTTGCCGATCAGGGTCAACACGTTATCCGGGGTATTGATCCCGGTAACGAACAGGCCGATCTCGGTCACAGTGCCGGTTACGCCGCCTGCCGAGATGAAGTCACCCACTTTGAATGGCCGCAGCACGATGATGAAACCACCCGCCGCCAGGTTAGCCAGCAAACCCGACCAGGCCATACCGATCGCCAAACCTACTGCCGCGATCAATGCAGCAAGGCTGGTGGTCTGCACGCCGAAGTAGCCAAGAATACCGATGACCAGAATGATGTTGAGGGTGACCGAAATGAAGTTACCCACATAGCGCAGAACGGTTGGATCAACCTTCTGCTGGCCAAGGGCTTTTTGCACCATGCTGATCGCCACGCCGATGAGCCAGCGACCGACGACCCAGAACGCAATTGCCGAAAGGATCTTGATCGCAAACGCAGCGCCGTATTGGGTGACCAGGTTGTAGAGCGCGTTGAGTTTTTCCGTACCGATATTGACTATCGTTGTGTCATCCATAGCCTGCTCCGAAATGCGAGGAATAATGCTGGAATAGCATTGCCGTCCTGTTCTCGCTGTCTACCGCAAGCCCGCGCTCTGCGCAGCCTAAAACAAACGATAACTAACCTTTAGGTCTGGACTTAAAAGTCCCTTCAAAAAGTTAGCACGCAGATTGAATACCGTCGAAATTGCGCCTGAAATAAGTCTCAGCCGCAGCTAAACGCCAGCGATTGCAGGCAGAGTTGTCGCTACAGGCCGTTATAGCGCGGCGAGGGATTCGCTGGCGGCGGAAATGGGCATCACTGTCACCTGAACCTCAGGGTCGTGATTACCACCGCCCAGTATCACGCCGTGCAGCGGTGACACATCGGCAAAGTCACGCCCCCACGCCAGGGTGATGTGTTCAAGCCCAGGGCAGACATTATTGGTCGGATCGAAATCGACCCAGCCGTGCTTCGGGCAAAAAACTGAAACCCATGCATGTGACGCATCGGCGCCAATCAAACGGGCTTGGCCCGGCGGTGGCTGAGTCAACAGATAACCGCTGACATAACGTGCCGCCAAGCCGATGGAGCGTAAGCAGGCGAGCATCAGGTGAGCAAAGTCCTGACAAACACCGCGCCGCGCCTCGAGCACTTCGATCAACGGAGTCGCCACTTGAGTGGCCACGGCGTCGAAGGTGAACTCGCTGAAAATCTTCTCCATCAACGCCTGGACACCTAGCAGCAGCGGCCTGTCTGGCGGGAAACAATCTGCGGCGTAATCTGCAAACCGCTGTTTGAGATGCACATAGGGTGACTCGAAACGATAGCGCAGCGCATTCAGCGCCTCACCGGCAAACGGCTGCCCCGAATACCCCAGCGCAGCGCGTGCCTGCTCCCAAGGTGGCGAGGCCTGTTGATGGACAACCGGACGCGGCAGAACCTCGATGTGCAAGCGCGCCAGAACACTCAGGCTGTCGTGCGGACGCTCGAACACCATGCGGGTTAACGGATTACCAAACACATCTTGCCGCTCGATGCGCTGACACGGCGGCGGACTGACCTGCAACGCCTGACCATGACAAATTTGCCAGGCGCATTCACGCGGCCACAGGTGTGCCAACTGCTGGGCCAGCGAAACGGGTGCCGAATAGCGGTAATGAGTATCGTGGAGGATTTCGTACTGGGCTGAGCGCGTCATGTTGACAGGGTCCGCTTGCTGGCATCGACATGCACAAAGAAACGTAACCCCAGATTATCAGATGCCTGCCCGGCCGCCAGCGCGATGTCATCAAGCAACCCGGCGAGCCCATCCAGCACAGCCTCAATGCTGCTGGCACCAAACAATACGTTTTCCAGCGAGCTCAGCTTGAAGCTGCTCAATTGCCGCTCAAGCGTAACCAGAGCGCCGTCGTCGCTGTAATCAAAACGCTCGCCCAGATACTCGAGCGAGCGCAACAGATTGCGCAGCTGGAAGATCACGGCATGCGGGTTTTGCTCATCAAGCAACAGCAGATCCAGCACCGGGATCAGTTGGGCGAATGCCAGATAGCGGGTGCGATAAGTAATGCTGCTGTTGCCCAATTCCAACAGCCACTCCAGCGCCGACTGATCCTGATTGGCCGCGTGACGTAAAAAGCCGCTGATGCTCTCCGCCATGAACTGCAACCGCTCAATAGCGCGACCGATAATCAAGAATCGCCAGCCGTCATCGCGGGTCATGTCGTCCAGAGCGAAACCGGACAAGGCCGCCAGTGACATCAGCAGACCTTCAAGGAAATCCAGTGATTCACCGACATCACCGTTGGGCTTTTGCAGCTCCTGCGCTTCACGTTGCAGCTCAAGCAGCGCCTGCCAGTTGGCTTGCGATAACTTGCCGCGCACGCTGCCTGCGGTCCAGATCAGGCGTTGCAGATTGGCCTGCAGGCTCGCCGGCCAATCCGCGCCCAGCAACGCCTCAAACAAGCGCTGCTCAAGGCTTACGAGGTCATCATCTTCTGCCGGCAGCAGCCCCAGTCGCTCACCCAAACACAGCGCAGCGTCCAGCGCCTGCGGAGCGTCATCATCGACGTAACGCCCAAGCATGATGCGCAGCAGCCGCGCGGAGTCCTCACAGCGCGCGCTGTATCGGCCAAACCAGTACAAATTCTCGACCACACGCGATGGCAAGAACGGGTCACTGCGCACCAGATCAGCCGTGCCGACCGGGCGTACGCCCTGCCAGGGTTCGTTACCGGCGACGCGGGCACCCAACACCCAGGTGTCTTTACTGGTGCCGCCACGTTGCATCGACACCACTTCGGCATCGGCATCGGCCGCCACCCGCGTCAAACCACCGGGCATTATGCGATAGCCATCGGCGCTGGCGACCGCAAATACGCGCATGCCGATCGGGCGTGCCTGCAAGTTGGCCGTTTCCTCTTCCCACACCGGAGCCTGCGAGAGCTGCGCCAGTTCGTGCGCGACATACACGTAAGGTCGGGCTTTGAGGCGCGCCATCAGTTCAGCGCGCTTGGTTGCGTCCAGTTCGCCGGGCAATACCGGGGTAAATTTTTGCGAGGGGAAACACGAGCGCAGCACCAGCGATGGCATCTTCTCCAGTGCTTCTTCGAGAACCGGCGGCTCACCGCACCACCAGCTGGCAATGGACGGTAACAGCAGCGGCTCACCTAGCAATTTCTCGCTGATGGCTGGCAAGAATCCGGGCAGCCCGGGCGACTCCAGCACGCCACTGCCCAGCGCATTAGCCACCAACACCCGGCCCTGACGCACCGCTTCAAGCAAACCGGGCACACCCAGCTCGGAATCTGTACGCAGCTCCAGCGGGTCGCAAAAATCATCATCAAGTCGCCGCAACACAGCGTGTACCCGACGCAGGCCGGCTAGGGTTTTCAGATAAACCGTCGCCTCGCGCACCGTGAGGTCACTGCCCTCAACCAGTGGATAACCCAGTTGGCGGGCCAGATACACATGCTCGAAGTAGCTTTCGTTAAACCGCCCAGGCGTCAGTAACACCACCAACGGCGTCTCGTCCTGCGCAGGCGCCTCGCGAGCCAGTGTGTCTTGCAGGTTACGAAAGAAGCTGGCGAGATACTGCACATGCAAATCGCGATAGAGATCAGGCCACGCCTTGGAGATGATTTGCCGGTTCTCCAGCGCATAACCCGCGCCAGATGGAGCTTGTGTACGGTCTGCGGTAACCCACCAGCGACCATCGGGTGCGCGCGCTAAATCGACCGCGTAGAAGTGCAGAAAGGTGCCGCCCGGCGGCTTGATGCCCTGACAGGCCCATAAGTAATTGTTGTGACCGAAGATCAATTCGGCCGGCAACAAGCCTTCGGCTATCAGCTCTTGCGGGCCATAAATATCGGCCAATACCTGATTCAGCAAGGTGGCGCGCTGGGCGACACCGGCGGCGATCTGCTGCCACTCATTGGCAGGAATCAGATTGGGCAGCAGGTCCAATTCCCAAGGACGATCAGCGCCTTCGGGGTCGGCGTAAACATTGTAAGTAACGCCGTTTTCCTGAATCTGCCGGCTGACCAACGCCTGGCGCTGCTGAATCTGCGCGGGCGTGCTGCGCTGCAACTGCTGATACAGCCGCTGCCAATGCTCGCGCACCCGCCCTTTGCTATCCAGCAGTTCGTGGTATGTGCCCGCACTTCGCGGGTAATCAGCTAGCAGGTCAGCCATCAAGGTCTCGGCAGCAAGTCAATCAGCGCTCACCAACACTAAGTTAAATGTTCAACTTCGGCGCAGGTCGAGGGTCATTGGCAATTCATTATTAGGGACTTCAGGTTGTACAAACCGCTTGCCGGGACTATGGCCGATACGGAAGAAACGCGCCAGCCTGCGGCTCTCGGCCTCATAGGCGTTGATTGGCAAGGTTTCATAATTGCGCCCTCCGGGATGCGCCACATGGTATTGGCAACCGCCCAGCGAGCGATTCATCCACGTATCGATCAAGTCAAACACCAACGGCGCGTGAACGCCAATGGTCGGTTGCAAGCTGTTCGACGGCTGCCATGCGCGGTAACGCACACCGCCGACAAACTCACCAACTTTGCCAGTTGGCCGCATCGGCACTGCGCGGCCGTTGCAGGTCAGCACAAAGCGATCCGGCAGCATGCCCGAAACCTTAACCTGCATGCGCTCCAGCGATGAGTCGACATAGCGCACCGCACCACCGGCAGCGCCCTCCTCACCCAACACATGCCACGGTTCAAGCGCCTGCCGCAGTTCCAGCTCGATGCCCTTGACGTTGAAGTCGCCCGCGCGCGGGAAACGAAACTCCAGATGCGCAGCGAACCATTCCGGGCGCATGCGATAGCCAAAACAGCTCAGTTCCTGCAGGACATCGGCAAAGTCCTGCTCGACATAATGCGCCAGCAAGAATCGGTCATGCAGCTCGGTGCCCCAGCGCACCAGCTTGGCCGGGGTATAGGGTTCTTTCCAGAAGCGCGCCAGCAAGGCGCGGATCAACAGCTGCTGGGCCAGGCTCATTTGTGCATGCGGCGGCATCTCGAATCCGCGCAGCTCAACCAGCCCCAAGCGGCCTGTCGCCGAGTCCGGCGAGTACAGCTTGTCGATGCAAAACTCGGCGCGATGGGTATTACCGGCGACATCCACCAGCAAGTTGCGCAGCAAACGATCGACCAGCCACGGCGGGCACTCACGCCCGGGCTCGGGCATTTGCGCGAAGGCTATTTCCAACTCGTACAAGGCATCGTTTCGCGCCTCGTCTACCCGCGGCGCCTGCGACGTCGGGCCAATAAACAGGCCCGAAAACAGGTACGACAGCGACGGATGATTGTGCCAATAGCTGATCAGGCTGCGCAGAACATCCGGACGCCGCAGGAAGGGCGAGTCAGCCGGTGTCGCACCGCCCAGAACAATATGGTTACCGCCACCCGTGCCGGTGTGACGGCCGTCGATCATGAATTTCTCGCTGCTTAGCCGGCACTGACGCGCCGCTTCGTAGAGGAACTCGGTGCGTTCGACCAATTCATCCCAGCTCGACGCCGGATGAATATTCACTTCGATAACGCCCGGATCAGGCGTAATGCGGAAAAACTGCAAGCGCGGATCGTGCGGTGGTTCATAGCCTTCGAGCAATACCGGACAATCCAGCGTTTCGGCCGTCGCTTCAATGGCGCTGACCAGTTGCAGGTAATCTTCCAGCTTGCTCAGCGGCGGCATGAACACATACAAGCGGCCATCACGCGGCTCAACGCACAGCGCGGTGCGCACGATGTTACTTGCCGACTTGCCGCGCACCGGGCGCTCGCAGGTAGAGTTCTGATTGCCCTGCCAGACGCCACGCAACTGCGCGCGCAAGGTGGAGGCGTTTGGTAAAGGCGCAAACTTTTGCGACGGGTCTTCAGGGTTTATGTACGGATAATCCTGTTTACGCACCCAGGGCTGCGACTCAAGCGGCAGGCGATAGCCCAAAGGCGAATCCCCCGGCACCAGCCGGCAATGCTCGCCGCGCAGGAACCAACTGCCGGTCTTCCAACCCACGCCACTGTCCAGTCGCGCCAACGGCAATACATAGCCGACAACCTTATCAAGGCCCTGCTCGAATACTTTGCGCAGCCGCTCGCGAGCCAGCGGATCTGACAGCTTCGGGTCCTGCGGGGTGACGTTGTCGGGCAACGAGCCTTCTTTCCACAGGTAATACAGCCAGTCTTCATAGGCTGCAAAGGCGTGCTCGCCGGTAATGCCCAAACGCTCGGCCAGTGACGCAACGAACGCGGCAGCTTGCGCCGCGTCTGCGCCGTAATCGGTTTGCTCATCGGCATAGAGCGCCGGGTTGTGCCAGATCGGCTGATGGTCACGACGCCAGTAACAGTTGAGTGACCAGCGCGGCAATTGCTCACCGGGATACCATTTGCCCTGACCAAAATGCACCAAAGACTGCGGCGCGTAATGCTCACGTAACAGCATGAACAGATCGCTGGCCAGGCGTCGCTTATTCGGCCCCAATGCGGCGACGTTCCACTCATCGTCATCCGGATAATCCAGCGCCACAAAGGTCGGCTCGCCGCCCATGGTCAGGCGTACATCCGCACTTAACAGGTCTGCGTCCACCTGTTTGCCCAGCGCATTGATCGCGTTCCATTGTTGCTCGGAATAAGGCTTGGTAACGCGTGGCGCCTCCCAGATACGCTCGACATGCATTTCATGCACAAGCTCACTGTCGCATTCATCCACGCCGCCGGTAATCGGCGCAGCTGAGGAGGGTTCCGGGCTGCACGCCAATGGAATATGCCCCTCACCGGCAAACAAGCCGCTGGTTGCGTCCAGCCCAACCCAACCGGCGCCTGGCAGATAAACCTCGCACCAGGCGTGCAAATCGGTGAAATCAACTTCGGTGCCGGAAGGCCCATCAAGCGCTTTGACGTCTGCGCTGAGCTGGATCAGATACCCCGAAACAAACCGTGCAGCCAAACCAAGATGGCGCAGCAGCTGCACCAGCAGCCAGGCGGAGTCGCGACACGAACCCGAGCCGTTGCTCAGCGTCTCATCCGGGCTCTGCACGCCCGGTTCCATGCGGATCAGGTAGGCAATATCCGCCGCTACCCGCTGGTTGATGGCCACCAGAAAATCGATGCTGGGGGTGGGCGTCAGCTCTATCGCCTGCAGGTACTTGGCAAAGCGCTCGGTGGCCGGCAGTTTGACCCGATACGGTGCAAGCTCGCGCTGCTCGCTGTCGGTGTAATCGAACGGGATTTTCTCGGCGTAAGGCTCAAGGAAAAAGTCGAATGGGTTGAACACCGCCATCTCGGCGACCAGATCAACCTCCACCTTCAACTCGGTGGTCTTCTCGGGAAACACCACACGGGCCAGATAATTGCCCTGTGGATCTTGCTGCCAGTTGATGAAATGCTCACCCGGCTCTACGTTCAAAGAATATGACAGCACACGGGTACGGCTGTGAGCCGCCGGACGCAGGCGAATAATCTGCGGCCCAAGATTCACCGCACGGTCGTAGCGGTAATGAGTAACGTGGTGCAGCGCAATATGAATCGACACAGCATGCCTCCCGCGAGCCTTGACGATAACCGGACAGCGCAAGAGTTATGCCAGCCGCGTCGCAGCGCGAGATGGCATGCGGGCAGCAACGCGAAAGGCACCAAAACAGCGCACAAACCGGAAGGAACTTCAGGGCACGCACAAAAGCGGCCCCTGTATAGCAATCAGCGCAGGCCAAACTCCCTGGCCCTACCTCGCATGTTGTAACCGGCCTCAACTGCTTTACGCCAGCAACTTACCTACTGTGGCGTGCATCCGGTAACATCAGCAGACCGAAATAAGAGACGCCGCATGTATATTTATCGCTTGGTTCTGATTCTGGTGGTGGGAATCTACCTGTTTTCCCCCGCCATCATGGACTGGTGGATCGACCCCAATGGCGCCTGGTATCGGCCTTACTTGCTGTGGCTGATCCTGATTGTTGTGACCTTTATTCTGCAGAGTCAGCGTGATGCCGATGAGCTTTAGCATTAGCCAGCTGGTTCTGATCAGCGCCGCCTATCTCCTGACCCTGTTCGGTGTCGCGTGGGTCAGCGAACGCGGCGTAATCCCACGCTGGATCATTCGCCACCCGATGACCTACATCCTCTCGCTCGGCGTGTATGCCAGCGCGTGGGCGTTTTACGGCACGGTCGGCCTGGCCTATCAATACGGCTACGGTTTTCTGGCCAGTTACCTCGGCGTCTCCGGCGCATTCCTGCTGGCGCCCGTGCTGCTCTACCCGATATTGAAGATAACCCGCACCTATCAGTTGTCGTCACTGGCTGACCTGTTTGCCTTCCGTTTTCGCAGCACCTGGGCCGGCGCGCTCACAACCCTGTTCATGCTGATCGGGGTACTGCCGCTGCTGGCATTACAGATTCAGGCAGTGGCCGATTCGATCGGTATTCTCACCCGTGAGGCCATGCAAGCCAGGGTAGCGGTGGGATATTGCGCCTTGATGATACTGTTCAGCATTCTGTTTGGTGCCCGCCACATTGCCACCCGCGAGAAACACGAAGGTCTGGTTTTCGCCATTGCGTTCGAGTCGGTGGTGAAGCTGGTCGCCTTGGGCGCAATCGGTCTCTACGCGCTGTACAGCGTATTCAATGGCCCGGGCGATCTTGAACACTGGCTGGTGCAAAATCAGGTCGCGCTGAACAGCCTGCACACGCCGCTGCAGGAAGGCCCATGGCGAACCCTGTTGCTGGTGTTCTTTGCCTCGGCGATTGTCATGCCGCACATGTATCACATGACCTTCACCGAAAACCTCAACCCACGCGCAATGATCAGTGCAAGTTGGGGCGTACCGCTTTTTCTGCTGCTGATGAGCCTGCCGATACCGCTGATTCTCTGGGCGGGCCTGAAAACGGGGGTAAACATCAGCCCGGAATACTTCACCCTCGGCTTGGGCCTGGCGGTAAACAGCGAAGCACTGGCGATGATCGCCTTTGTTGGCGGCCTGTCCGCATCAAGCGGCCTGATTATTGTGACCACACTGGCGCTCTCGGGCATGGTGCTCAATCACGTGGTCCTGCCGATGTATCAGCCGCCGGCTGAGGGCAATATCTACCGTTGGTTGAAGTGGACACGCCGCGCCCTGATCTGCGCCATCATTCTCGCGGCTTATGGCTTCTATGCCTTGCTCAAGTCTGAGCAGGATCTGGCAAGCCTGGGCATTGTTGCCTTTGTTGCCACGCTGCAATTTCTGCCGGGCGTGCTCTCTGTGCTGTATTGGCCAACAGCCAACCGACGCGGCTTCATTGCCGGTTTACTCGCCGGCATCGTGGTCTGGTCGCTGGGCATGCTGCTGCCGTTGCTGGGCAACTACGACGGCGTATTCGTCCCGGTTCTGAACATCATCTACATTCTCGATGACGACAGCTGGCACCTTGCAGCCATTGCGTCGCTGGCGGCAAACGTTCTGGTATTCACTCTGGTGTCGGTGTTCACCGATGCCAGTGAAGAGGAAAAAAGCGCCGCAGAAGCCTGTGCCGTCGATAACGTCCGGCGCCCGCAACGTCGCGAGCTGGTCGCCCTGTCGCCACAAGAATTCGCCGCACAATTGGCCAAGCCACTGGGCGCAAAAACCGCACAGCGCGAGGTTGAACAAGCGCTGCGCGACTTGCACCTGCCGTTTGACGAAGGTCGCCCTTACGCCCTGCGCCGCCTGCGCGACCGCATTGAAGCCAACCTTTCCGGCCTGATGGGCCCAAGCGTGGCGCAGGATATTGTCGAGACTTTTCTGGCGTACAAGTCCGAGAGCGAAGGCTATGTCACCGAAGATATTCACTTTATTGAAAGCCGCCTTGAGGACTATCACTCGCGCCTGACCGGGCTTGCGGCCGAGCTTGACGCCCTGCGCCGCTATCACCGGCAAACCTTGCAGGAACTGCCGATGGGGGTTTGCTCACTGGCCAAGGATCAGGAAATCCTCATGTGGAACAAAGCCATGGAGGAACTCACCGAGATCCCAGCTCAACGTGTAGTCGGCTCACGCCTGACCACGCTGGGCGAGCCGTGGCGCAGCCTGTTCGACAGCTTTATTGAGATGCCGGATCAGCACTTACACAAACAACGCCTGACCACCGACGGCCAGAGTCGCTGGCTGAACCTGCACAAGGCGGCGATTGACGAGCCACTGGCGCCGGGTAACAGCGGCCTGGTGTTACTGGTTGAAGACCTCACCGAAACCCAGCACCTCGAAGACAAGCTGATTCACTCCGAGCGCCTTGCCAGCATTGGCCGGCTGGCGGCTGGCGTGGCCCATGAGATTGGCAACCCGATCACCGGTATCGCCTGTCTGGCGCAAAATCTACGTGAAGAACGCGAAGACGACGGCGAGCTGACCGAGATCAGTCAGCAGATTCTCGAACAGACCAAGCGGGTAACGCGCATCGTTCACTCGCTGATGAGTTTCGCCCACTCCGGCAGCCATCAGCAGGCCGACGAGCCGGTATGCCTTGCTCAAGTTGCACAGGATGCAATCGGCCTGCTTTCGCTCAACCGCGAAAGCATCGAGGTCCGCTTCTTCAATCTCTGCGATCCGGACCATTGGGCAGATGGCGACCCGCAACGTCTGGCTCAGGTGCTGATCAATCTGTTGTCTAACGCACGCGATGCATCGCCCGGCGGATCTTCAATCCGGGTCAAGACCGAAGCGGGCGAGCACACCGTTGATCTGATTGTCGAAGATGAAGGCAGTGGCATTCCCAAGGCTATAATCGACCGACTTTTCGAGCCTTTTTTCACCACAAAGGATCCAGGAAAAGGCACCGGACTCGGCCTTGCTCTGGTCTATTCCATCGTGGAAGAGCATTATGGACAAATAACAATCGACAGCCCGGTGGACACCGCCACTCAGCGAGGCACCCGAATCAGGGTGACACTGCCACGGCATGTCGAAGCGACGTCAATAGCGACTTGAACCAGCGACACGAGCCTCGAAGCAAAATGCCTCATGCCAGCGTCAAGCCTGCTGAACTTAAACACACCAACAGCCATTGCCTGGCCATTCGGGCAATCGCGGTGCGTCTTCAGCAGCACAAGACACGACCATGCGGTAATTGCATAAGCTCTAGAACGTCGAGAGACTGAATTGATGCCACATATTTTGATCGTCGAAGACGAAACTATTATCCGCTCTGCCCTGCGACGCCTGCTTGAACGTAACCAGTATGAAGTCAGCGAAGCCGGATCAGTGCAAGAAGCGCAAGAACGCTTCAGCATTCCAGGCTTTGACCTCATCGTCAGCGATTTGCGTCTGCCCGGCGCGCCCGGCACCGAACTGATCAAGCTCAGTGAAGGCAAGCCTGTACTGATCATGACCAGCTACGCCAGCCTGCGCTCTGCCGTCGACTCAATGAAAATGGGCGCGGTCGACTACATCGCCAAACCATTTGATCACGATGAAATGCTCCAGGCCGTTGCGCGCATTCTGCGTGACCACCGGGCAACCAGCGCAGCGCAACCCGAACGCAGCTCCGCAGAAGGCGCACGCGCCGATGACAAAGCCGCCGACAACCTCAATGGTGATATCGGCATTATTGGCTCGTGTTCGTTGATGCTTGAGATGTACAGCAAAATACGCAAGGTGGCGCCGACCGACTCCAACGTGCTGATTCAGGGCGAATCCGGCACCGGTAAAGAGCTGGTCGCCCGCGCCCTGCACAATCTGTCGCGCCGAGCCAAGGCGCCGCTGATATCAGTCAACTGCGCAGCCATTCCGGAATCTCTCATCGAGTCGGAACTGTTCGGCCACGAGAAAGGCGCCTTCACCGGAGCCAGCGCCGGTCGTGCTGGCTTGGTTGAGGCCGCCGATGGCGGCACCCTGTTCCTCGACGAGATCGGCGAACTCCCGCTTGAAGCGCAAGCCCGCTTGCTGCGGGTGTTGCAGGAAGGTGAAATTCGCCGCGTTGGCTCGGTGCAATCGCAGAAGGTTGATGTACGCCTGATTGCAGCCACCCACCGCGACCTGAAAACACTGGCGAAAACCGGACAGTTCCGCGAAGACCTGTTCTACCGCCTGCACGTCATCGCCCTGAAACTGCCGCCGTTGCGCGAGCGTGGCAGTGACGTAATGGAAATTGCCCTTGCGTTCTTAAGCCGCCAGTCGAAGCGCATTAACCGCGACGACCTGCACTTTGCCCACGACGCTGAACAAGCCATTCGCCAGTACCCGTGGCCCGGTAACGTGCGGGAGTTGGAGAACGCGATTGAGCGGGCAGTGATCCTGTGCGAAAGCGCCGCCATTTCAGCCGAGTTGCTGGGCATCGATGTCGAACTCGACGACCTTGATGACGACGACCCTTACAGCGAAGCGCATAACCCGACAAGCAGCACCAGCATGGAACCGACCGAGGATCTGTCACTGGAAGACTACTTCCAGCACTTCGTTCTCGAGCACCAGGAACACATGACTGAGACCGAGCTTGCACGCAAATTGGGCATCAGCCGTAAGTGCCTGTGGGAACGCCGCCAGCGCCTGGGTATTCCACGCCGCAAATCGGGCACAACCGCGGAGTAGCGCGTGTGCGCCCAGCGGCGTGAGGTTGTTACCCCACGCCAGAGCAGGTAACAGAAGCCGGGACTTACGGTAACGTAACCCCGGCTTTTTCATGCCCGAAGAAAATGCATAAATCACTAAGCCATTGATTTTAAAGCACTTTTAAAAGTTGGCACGGCATCTGCTTTCTTTAGGGCACAACAACAATAACAAGCAGCAAAAAAAATAATAAAAATAAGACGTATCGACTCCATAACAACAAAAACAACAAGCCGGAGGCGCAGCTAACTGATTCTTTTGGAGAGGACATGTTTTGGGGATTGACCCCACAACCGGACTGAGAACAATAAAACTGCTTATTAAGCAGCGCCCGAACTGGTTGGATCACTGGATGATCATTGCAATGTCAGCGTCCAAACAAATCCGTTTGCTATTAATCCTCTCATTGAGAGGTTTTCCACAGGTCGCAGACCTGATGGAACGGGTAAATTTACAAAAACAACAAGCCCGCAATAATAACAATAAAGAATGTAACTACTTGAAGGGGAGCTTAGGCTCCCCTTGTAGTTTCCGCTCGGTAATTCCCCGCCTGATTTCTTTCCGTCCTACACGATTGCCCCACTCAATGCTAGAATCCGCGCCATCCTTGCGGTCATCATTGAAACTGGCCGGCCATTTCGTCAAACAGTGCACCCCATGCTGAAAAAGCTGTTCAAGTCATTTCGCACACCGTTGCGTCGCAATAAGCACTCGCACAGTACCCCCGAGGTGCTGACGAGCCACCAGCACCCGATCAAGCGCGGACAGATCAGTCGCTATGCCGTGAGCATTGTCGAGCGCCTGCAAAATGCCGGTTATCAGGCTTATCTGGTGGGTGGCTGCGTACGCGACCTGTTGCTCGATATCGACCCGAAAGACTTCGATGTCGCCACCAGCGCAACCCCCGAACAAGTCAAAGCCGAGTTCCGCAATGCGCGAATCATTGGCCGACGCTTTCGTCTGGTGCATGTGCACTTTGGCCGCGAAATCATTGAGGTTGCAACGTTCCGCGCCAATCACCCGCAGGGCGATGAGCCGCAAAACAGCAACCAGTCTTCGCGCAACGAGAGCGGCCGAATTCTGCGGGACAATGTCTACGGTAATCTGGAAGACGATGCCCAGCGTCGCGACTTCACGATTAACGCGCTGTATTACGACCCGGTCAGCGAACGCATTCTCGACTACGCCAATGGCGCGCACGATATTCGCAACAACCTGATCCGCCTGATTGGCGACCCGACTCAGCGTTACCAGGAAGACCCGGTGCGGATGCTGCGGGCGGTGCGTTTTGCTGCCAAGCTGGATTTCGACATCGAGAAGCACACCGCGGCGCCGATCTACACCTTGGCGCCGATGCTGGGTGAAATTCCTTCTGCGCGCTTGTTTGAAGAAGTTCTCAAGCTGTTCCTCGCCGGTTACGCGGTATTCACCTACGACCTGCTGGTTGATTACGGCCTGCTTGAGCAGCTGTTCCCCGCCACCGCCAAGGCGCTGCGTGACAACCCGGATTACACCGACGACTTGATTCACAATGCGCTGAGCAACACCGACCTGCGCATCCAGCAGAACAAACCGGTCACGCCGGCGTTCCTGTTTGCCGCACTGCTCTGGCCTGCGCTACCGGCTCGCGTGCTGAAACTTCAGGAACGCGGCATGCCTGCGATTCCGGCCATGCAGGAAGCAGCGCATGAACTGATCAACGAGCAATGCCAACGCATCGCCATTCCCAAGCGTTTCACCATGCCCATTCGCGAGATCTGGGACATGCAGGAACGCCTGCCCCGGCGCAGCGGCAAGCGCGCCGATCAGCTCCTTGAGAACCCACGTTTCCGCGCTGGTTATGATTTCCTGCTGCTGCGCGAGAGCGCCGGTGAGGAAACCAACGGCCTTGGCGACTGGTGGACGCTTTATCAGGAAGCCAGTGACAGCGAGCGGCGCAATATGATTCGCGACCTGAGTTCGTCTAAAGATGACTCGGCGCCGCGCAAACGCCGGCGTGGCGGCAACAAGCGCAAGCGCAGCCCGTCTGGCGAAGGCGCTGGCAACGAATAATGGCCCGGGTATTTATCGGCCTCGGCAGTAACCTGGCCGAGCCCCTTGTGCAATTACGCGGCGCGCTGAATGCCATCGCCGCACTGCCCGGGACACGCCTGCAAAACACCTCGTCGTTTTACTCAAGCGACCCACTCGGCCCGCAAGACCAGCCGCGCTATGTCAACGCCGTCGCCGAGATCGAAACCAGCCTGCAACCTTTGCAAGTACTTGATGCCCTGCAAGCCATCGAACTTGACCAGGGCCGCCTACGCAAAGCCGAACGCTGGGGCCCGCGCACCCTCGATCTGGATATTCTGCTGTTCGATAACCAGCGCATTGATCTGCCGCGCCTGACGGTGCCGCATTACCACATGCATGCCCGCGCATTCGTGCTCTATCCGCTGGCCGAAATAGCCCCCGATCTGGTGTTACCTGACGGGCGCAGCCTCAATGATTTATTGGCGGCCTGCCCCTTCACAGGTCTTGAGCGGCTGGCGCCAGCTGCGCACTGAATCCGTTGCCTTGCAGCCCCGATGGGCGTGGGCTCTGAGCCGATACACCGGACACAATTAAACCTATAATTCGCCAACCAGATGCGCCTGGGTGCACCCGCTGGTAACAAGACGGTAACACCTGCAATTGACTTCATGCCCGCCCATCTGGACTATAGGCGTCCCGTTGCCAAGCACCGGTGAGAACCGAGGCCAATGCAGGCCAATATGGAGCTGTTTAACAGCCTACTGAATGCCTGAGTGAGGACCATTTTCATGCCTGATATAACCCTGACAACTCTGCAAAATCTCAAGCAGAGTGGCGAGAAGATCGCCATGCTGACCGCCTATGACGCCACCTTTGCGCACGTCGCATGCCAGGCAGGCGTTGAAATTCTGCTGGTGGGTGACTCACTGGGCATGGTCCTGCAGGGACATGACAGCACCCTGCCTGTCAGGGTCAGCGATATGGCCTATCACGTCGCCTGCGTCAAACGCGGCAATCAGGGCGCACTGATTCTGGCCGACCTGCCTTTCATGGCGTATGCCACCACCGAGCAGGCGCTGGTTAACAGCGCGGCGGTAATGCAGGCTGGCGCGCACATGGTCAAACTTGAAGGTTCGGCATGGCTTGCAGAGCCTATTGCCCGTTTGGCCGAGCGCGGCGTGCCGGTATGCGCGCACCTGGGCCTTACACCGCAGGCGGTGAATGTGCTCGGCGGCTACAAGGTTCAAGGCCGCCATGAAGCACAGGCGCGTCAGATGCGCGCGGATGCCATTGCCCTTGAGCAGGCCGGTGCGGCCATGTTGCTGCTTGAGTGCGTGCCAAGCGAGCTGGCTGAAGAAATTACCCAGGCGGTGAAGATTCCGGTTATCGGCATTGGCGCAGGCGCCGCAACAGACGGTCAGGTACTGGTCATGCACGATATGCTCGGCATGTCGCTCAGTGGCCGCTCACCGAAGTTTGTGAAGAACTTCATGGAAGGCCAGAGCAGCATTCAGGCCGCGATGAGCGCCTATGTGGCCGCCGTCAAAGATCAAAGCTTCCCAGCAGCCGAACACGGATTCTCTGCATGAACACGGTTAAAACCGTCAACGAACTACGTGCGGCCATCGCCCAGGCGCGCGCGCAAGGTAAAACAATTGGCTTTGTGCCAACCATGGGCAACCTGCATGCAGGGCACATCGCACTGGTCGAGCGTGCCGCACAGAATGCAGACTTTGTAGTGGCGAGCATTTTCGTCAACCCGCTGCAATTTGGCCCCTCCGAAGATCTCGATAAATACCCGCGCACACTTCGCGATGACCAACAAAAGCTGATTGATGCGGGTTGTCATCTGCTGTTTCACCCCGGCGTCGAAGACATGTACCCGCATGGCATGGACAGCCAGACTCGCGTCAGCGTGTCGGGCGTTACTGAAGGCCTGTGTGGCGCCAGCCGTCCCGGTCACTTCGAAGGCGTAGCAACCGTTGTCAGCAAGTTACTGAACATGGTGCAACCGGATATCGCCGTATTCGGCCAGAAGGATTACCAGCAACTCGCGGTCATCCGCATGCTGGTTCGCGACCTCAACATGCCGGTTGAAATCATCGGTGCACCCACTGTCCGCGCTGCCGACGGCCTGGCACTGTCATCGCGTAATGGTTTTCTCAGCGACCAGCAACGTGCCGCAGCCCCGGCGCTTTATCGCTCGCTGCAGCAAATTGCCGAAGCGCTGAAGGCTGGCGAGAACAACTTTGCCGCGTTGATCCAAACGGCCCAGCAGGCGCAGCTGGATGCGGGCTTTCGCCCTGACTACCTGGAAATCCGCGAAGCCTACAGCCTGCGACCAGCAACCGCTGAAGACCGCCATTTGGTCATTTTGCTGGCGGCATTTGCCGGCACAACTCGTTTGATCGACAACCTCGTCGTTGAACGTTAGACCGCCAAACAGCCTCTTATAACTAACGCTATCGCCATGCAGCACGTGCAGGCCCGGTTTCACTGGCCTGCACAAATGCACTAAGGTAGCGGTGATAACAATGTTGGCAGCGCGACTGCCTTTAGCCCCATTAGCAAGAGGAAGCCTTACGTCATGGCGTATTACGAGCATCCGCAGGATGTCACCACCCTTCCCGCCTGGCAGGCTTTAACCCGGCACCGAGAAGCCATGCAGTCGTTCAGCATGCGCGATGCATTCAGCTCGGACAGCCAACGTTTCGACACATTCTCGCTGAGCAGTTGCGGCCTGTTTCTCGACTACTCGAAAAACCTGATGACCGCCGAAACCCGCGACCTGCTGATGCAGCTGGCGCGCGAGTGCGGCCTGCAGGACGCCATCGAGGCGATGTACGCCGGCGAGCACCTCAACGCCTCAGAGAACCGCCCCGCGTTGCACACAGCCCTGCGCCGCCCGATTGGCGACAAGGTGCTGGTTGATGGCGAAGATGTCATGCCAGAGGTGCAGCAGGTTCTCAACAAAATGACCGCACTGGTCGGCAGCGTGCATGACGGCCTGTGGCGCGGCTACACCGAAAAGCCGATCACCGACGTGGTCAACATTGGTATCGGCGGCTCATTCCTCGGCCCGCAACTGGTCTCCGAAGCGCTGTTGCCGTTCGCCCAGCGCGGCGTGCGTTGTCATTACCTGGCCAACATTGACGGCAGCTCCTTCCATGAACTCTCGGCCAAACTGCGCGCTGAAACCACGCTGTTTATCGTCTCGTCGAAATCCTTCAGCACCCTGGAAACCCTGAAAAACGCACAGGCGGCTCGCCGCTGGTATCTCGCTCAGGGCGGCACTGAAGCAGAGTTGTATCGCCACTTCATTGCAGTTTCCAGCAACAAACCAGCGGCCATGGCCTTCGGGATTCGTGAAGAGAACATCTTCCCGATGTGGGACTGGGTTGGCGGCCGTTACTCGCTGTGGTCGGCGATCGGTTTGCCGATTGCCATGACCATTGGCATGTCCAACTTCAAAGAGCTGTTGTCCGGCGCCTACAGCATGGACAAGCACTTCCAGACCGCCCTTTTTGAAGAAAATATGCCGGTGCTGATGGCGATGCTGGGCATCTGGTATGGCAATTTCTGGGACGCACAAAGCCAGGCGATCCTGCCGTACGACCATTACCTGCGCAATATCACCAAGCACCTGCAACAGCTGGACATGGAGTCCAACGGCAAGCGCGTGATGCAGAACGGCCAACCGGTCAACTGCGACACAGGACCGGTCATCTGGGGCGGCGTGGGCTGTAACGGCCAGCATGCTTATCACCAGTTATTGCATCAGGGCACGCAAATGATTCCAGCTGACTTCATTGTGCCGGTGGTCAGTTATAACCCGGTGGAAGACCATCACCAGTGGCTGTACGCCAACTGCCTGTCGCAGAGCCAGGCGTTGATGCTTGGCAAATGCCGCAACGAAGCCGAAGCTGAACTGCGCAAGCAAGGCCTCAGCGAAGACCAAGTGCAGTACCTC
>MDTG01130525.1_pt1 | contig 34875 bp, 28 predicted proteins | sample 811421 | NCBI WGS metagenome assembly MDTG01 (sample SAMN05326645, study PRJNA326480) | marine metagenome | isolation source: seawater | place: Pacific Ocean: South East | collected 2011
CGAGGAAGTGGCCAAGTGGCTGCTCGAACGTCAGTCCCAGAGCTTCGATGCGGTGTTCGTGCCGGCCGGTACTGCGGTAGCCATCCATGTCGATCGCGAGCTCGCCATCGACCTCGATCCCCAAGGCAGGAAACTGAATCATGCACTCGCGACTGCGCTCGATCGTCACCATCGCCTGGATTAGCCTCGCGCTCGGCGGTTGCGCCAGTACCAAGGAGTCGGTGTTGCCGCAGGACGGCCCGTCGATGAAGGCGATCTACGACGCGCACTTCGAGGGGATAGGCGCCGACGACCCACTGGCCGTGCGCCGGGAGCTGGGCACGCGTCCGCTGGGTGACGACGACGTCGACCTGGCCGGCTACTCGCGCACCGCGCACACCGAGCTCGAGACGATCTTCCCTCGGCTGCCCAACCCGACCTTGGTGATGTACGTGTTCCCGCACCTCGCGGGGCCCGAGCGGGTCCCGGTCCCTGGCTATGCCACGACCTTCACGCTCTACGAGCGGGTCGAGTACGCACTGCCGGGGGAAGTCCCGAGCGGGCAGCGCTGAGTATGGCCGGGTTCTCCCTGACCGCGCTCCGCCTGGCTTCAACGGAACCCTCGACCGAGCCACGCCCACTCACGACGGCCGATGTGAAGGCCTTGTACGCCCGGCCGCCGTCGTTCTCCGATTTCCTACCCTGGGTGGAGTACCTGCCGGCCAGCCGCTGCTTCTTGCTCGAGGACGGGGTCAGTGTCGGCGCGTTGTTCGAGCTGACGCCGGCAGGTACCGAGGCGCGGACGCCGGGCTTCATGGCGGAGCTGCGCGACGCGATCCAGACCGCGATCACCGAAGCCATCCCTGAGCTCGACGACGCGCCCTGGATCCTCCAGCTCTACGTGCAGGACGAGCCGAGCCTGTCGGACCTGCTGCGCCAGGTCGAGGCCTACGTGCCCCCGGGAGCCAACGAGAGCGTGTACACCCGGCACTACCTCGAATTGCTAAAGGCCCATTGCGCTCGCATCAGCCGGCCAGATGGCCTGTTCGAGGACTCGGCGCTGACCGGCACTGCCTGGCGTGGCCAGGTGCGGCGCGTTCGGGCGGCGCTCTATCGGCGCATGAACCCACGCGGCCGGGTGCCGAGTGCGGTCGAGGTCGAGGCCGAGCTCAACGACGTCGCCACGAAATGGACGGCGGCGCTCGCCGCGGCCGGGATCCGCTGCCGCCGCGGCTCGGGGGAGGACCTCTACCGCTGGCTACTGCCCTGGTTCAACCCGCGGCCGGATTGCGCTGAAGGCGATGCAGAGAGGCTTCTCGCCGCGTCACCGTATCCGGGCGATGAGGACCTGCCGTTCGGTGCGGACCTTGGGGAGGTGCTGACGCTCTCGGCGCCCAAGTCCGACAACGCATCAGCCACCTGGTGGTTCGATGGGCTGCCGCACACCCTCGTTACGGTGCAGAGGCTCCGGCGGGCGCCCGACATCGGCCACATGACGGCAGAACGTCCATCCGGGGATCATGTGTTCTCCCTGTTCGACCGGTTGCCCGAGCACACTGTGATGGCGATGACCATCACGGTGAAGCCCCAGGATCTGGTGCGCAACCACATCGGGCTGGTCAAGCGCGCCGCCGTGGGCGATTCGGCGGAAGCCGAATTGACGCGTGAGGACGCCGGCGCGGTGGAGCGTGAGATGGCGACCGGCAACAAGCTCTATCCCCTGCAACTGGCGTTTTACGTCCGCGGCGAGGATCTCGCGGACCTGCGGACGAACGTCAACCAGCTGAACGCTTTGCTACTGCCCAACGGTCTGCAGCCGATTGCGCGCGAGGCGGATCTGCTGGCACTCGACAGCTACCTGCGCAACTTACCGATGGCCTACGACGCCCGACTGGATCGGGTCAGCCGCCGGTCTCGCCTGGTCTTCTCCAGGCACATCGCAAACCTGTTGCCGATCTATGGCCGCTCGCGCGGCACCGGCAATCCCGGGCTCGTGTTCTTCAACCGGGGTGCCGAACCCCTGGTTTTCGACCCCTTGCACCGGGCGGATCGCAAGAAGAACGCGCACATGCTGATCCTCGGCCCGACCGGCGCCGGCAAATCCGCGCTGCTGGTATACCTGCTGCAGCAGATGGCCGCGATTCACCGTCCGCGCATCTTCATCATCGAGGCCGGCGGTTCGTTCTCGCTGCTCGGGCAGCACTTCGCCAGCCACGGGCTCGACGTCAACCAAGTGACGCTCAACCCAGGTGCCGATGTGAGCCTGCCGCCGTTCGCCGATGCGTTGCGGCTTCTGGACAAGGATCGGCGCGTGAAGCTCGTGACCGATACGGAAGCGCTCGAAGAGAACGAGGACGACGACGAGGAAGAAGGCGATGGCCCGGGGCGCGACATCCTCGGCGAGATGGAGATCGCCGCACGGATCATGATCACCGGCGGCGACGAGCGCGAGGACGCGCGCATGACCCGGGCGGATCGCCTCTTGATCCGGAATGCCATCCTGCTCGCCGCAGAGTCCGTGGCCGAGCAAGGCCGCGACCAGGTATTGACCCGGGATGTCGTCGCGGCGCTGACCAGCATCGGTCGCGATACGGGCCTGCCGGAGCACCGGCGCAACCGGGCGCTGGAGATGGGTGACGGCATGGCGCTCTTCTGTTCGGGGCTCGCAGGAGAGTTCTTCGACCGGTCCGGCAAGCCCTGGCCGGCCGCGGACGTCACCATCCTCGAGATGGGCATGCTCGCTCGCGAAGGCTACGAGGATCAGCTGACCGTCGCCTACATCTCGATGATGAGTCACATCAACGACCTGGTCGAGCGCCACCAGAGCGACTCGCGACCGACACTCGTCGTCACCGACGAGGGGCACATCATCACGACCAATCCGCTGCTAGCGCGCTACGTCGTCAAGATCACGAAGATGTGGCGCAAGCTCGGCGCCTGGTTTTGGATCGCGACGCAGAACCTCGAGGATTTTCCCGACGCCAGCCGCAAGATGCTCAACATGATGGAGTGGTGGCTCTGCCTGGTCATGCCCAAGGAAGAGGTTGAGCAGATCGCGAGATTCAAGGATTTGAACGAGGAGCAGCGCAGCCTGCTGCTGTCGGCCCGGAAGGAGCCCGGTAAGTACGTCGAAGGGGTTGTCCTGGCGGACAACCTCGAGGCCCTGTTCCGCAGCGTGCCGCCACCCCTGTCGCTGGCCCTGGCCATGACCGAGAAGCACGAGAAGGCCGAGCGCGCAGCGATCATGCGCGAGCGTGGCTGCACCGAACTCGAGGCGGTGCATGTCGTGGCCGAGCGGATCGCGGCTCGACGCGGTGGCTGACCCATTTCATTCGTTGTTCCTGGCCGACTCTAGAGTGAGATTCGGTCTATGTCCTGACTCGGGCCGAATACGTGCGGTCGGGGCAGACGATCAGATTGGGGAAAAGGCTTCGGCGGAATTCGATCGCGCCAACAAGGGAGATGCGTTGTCGCTAGGGACTTCCACATCCGCTTTGGCCCGGACGGATGGAGCACGCAATGCCTCCGCGCGACATTTAGAGGGTACGTGTTTCTATCCTACATTCGAAGCGGAGGTCTTGTTCCCTGCGTCGGCGTCAATAACGACTACGTTCGGGTCGCCCGTTAGGCTGAGATCATTAAGAATGCGTGAGACCTTCGAGATCTCCGATTCGGAGAAGCACATGATTACCTTGATCGCCTTCTCGGTCCTGTTCGCCGCCTTGTACACCTCGACCTGGTTCTCGAGGTTTCTCTTTAGCTTCGAGTTGCTGGCGAGCTTGAATTCGACCAGCGTGCTGTCCTTCGAGCCGCGGGAGATCTTGTAGTCCACGGGACCCCGCCCGTTGTTGACCTCGCGATCCACGGAGAAGTCACTCGCGTACCAGGTGAGCTTGAACATGACTTGTAGGTCCGCCTCGCGTTTCACGGGCTTGCCATCGATGTAGAAAATCCGGTAGCCGTCGTTATCCTCAATCACCTGTTTGAGGAACATGACGCGGTCATAGGCGTCCTGATAAGAGTCGCCGGGCTGACTGTAGAACTGCGTCAGCGTAGCGAGCTGACGAGAGAGCTGCCCGACTTGATCGATGAAGACCCGCTCGGTCTCCTGTACGCGCTCCTCGCTGAGTGCTTTAGCGTCGTCCCCGTGCTCTTCTTTGAATCGTATGTAATAGTCGATCAGCGCGGGGAACCGCCTGACGGTGGAGATGACCGCTGCGTCTGTCTCCTTCCTGTTCGCATCGTCGGGGAGCATACGCTGGAAGTAGTCGTTGATCTGCGCCCGAAGCTCCTCGTTCGGAACACTGCTCGCTATTTCTTCGAAATCTCCGATCAGATCGTGCTTGTTGATCCACGCATCGTCTTTGGTGAGGATCTCTTTCGGAGTGAGCAGCACGTAGTCGCCGTCGATGAATGGAAGCGTGAAGTGCTCTGTCGTCCAGTTCCGCGTCTCGTAATTGAATGCGATGTGCCTCACAGGCACCCGCTTGAGCCGCGCGTGGTCAATATGGGCTTGAGCGAACTCCTGCGTGTAGCGACAAAGAAATCCCTTCACAAGGTTGGTCGTGAAGTCACTGATGTTGTCTTTGCCAACCTTATCCTTGATAAGACACAGCTTCTCAAGGTGGCTTCCCTTCGTGATCTGCTCGTTGCCAAAGTCGTTGAATAGGGAGTTCAGGTTCTCGTTCAGCGCAGCTGCGAACGCGGGGCCGAGCCCCGACCCCTTGTTTCCAACCTTGCTGTAGCCGAGCCAGTTCTGCTTGACCTCCGGGAAACGATACCAACTGTTGAGGAGGCCGACGTTCACCCGGCCACTGTTCGACACGTCTCGAAGAAAACGGATGTACCTGATGATCTCGTCGTGCAGCGCGCGATACTCGGGCTTCTCGCTATTGAACAGCAGGAATGGGTCGATGAAGACCGGGAGGTCATTGATCAGCGACACGTTGAACGCGCCATGTGCGTCCAGCAGCACAGGATCGACATCAAAAAAGTCGGAGAAGTAGATCTTCATCATTCCAAACCGCTACTCGACGGGCGGCCGATCCTGCTCAAAATTAGTATGAATGTCGGCGACTTGTGCGTTCGTTACCTCCACGATCGACACACCACCTCTATTGCCTTCGAGGAGTCTGAGAATGTGTCGTAGGGCGGACTCATACGGAGCTTACTTTGCCAAAAGGTACCGGTCGAGTAGCTCGTGCAACCAGTGACGACGACGCATGGTAGTGATCCGATGGCTCGTCAAGCAAAGAACCGGTTTGCCAGCGATTGGTCTGAGCATCAGATGTGAATTCTCCTGGGAAACCACCAAGTTGTTCACACCTGCATGTTCATGACGGGTGAAACCTCTGCTCGTCGTGGCCTGTGTCTGCGCATTAAGCGAAGCTTCCGACCTTAAGCGAAGAAAACGGCGCCGTTGCCTGTGCCGTTTTTCGCTTCCTCGGTTCTCTGCCCGGGAGGACGATAGCAAGCATCGTCCCGCGCTTCGAGACAGAGACATGCTTTCTTTATCCCACGCCCTGGTTGGACTGACACTCTTTGGGCCCCTGGTGTTTAGCGCGCCCGTGCGGGCGGGCGACGCCCTGGTCATCGAGGTCTTCACCACAAGCGAGCAGCCGGTCGTTGGTGCCGAGCACGAGCGACTGCGAACCGCGACCATCACGAGCTACGCCGTTGACGGCCTCGAGCGCTTCGAATCGGAGCTGTCTGAAGGCCTCCCTGCTGACCCGGATACCGCGAAGGCGGCAGCGCTCCGTCGGATCCAGCGGCTCGACGACGCCCGTATGGCGCCGGCGAAAGACGCGGCGTTCGGGCTTGCCAAGGCGGTGCAGCACGGCGTCGATCGCTATCCCGCCATCGTGTTCGACGGACGCGCCGTCGTCTACGGCGTCACGGACCTGGTCGAGGCGCTCGACCGTTACGAAGCTTGGCAACGGGAGCAGATCCGATGAGGCCGCAGCGCCTCCCTGTTCTCGGCTTGACATTGCTGCTCCTGGCATCCGCCGCGAGCCGAGCAGCAACGGTCACGACACCCGGCATCATCGCGCAGACCACGGCGGCGACCTTCGCCTGCATGCGCTGGATGCCGGTAGGCGTGTGCTTCTGGCTGCGTTGCTCCTGGACCGGCTGTCGTGTCCGCACCTCACTCAAGGTCGGGCACTACAACCCGGACCTGGTCGTCAGTGTCTACAACGAGCTCGGTGGCAATCCGTGGGCGGAGATCCGCGCAACGCTCGGTCTCGCCCAGCGCGCTGCTGCAACCGGTCTGCTGGGCGCGCTCCTGCCGGTCCCGATCGATAGCGCGGGTAATCGCACCGAGGGGACCGGTGACCGGAAGGATCACCGCAATCTCGTGTTCCGCGAGAGCGATGCTATCGGCCACCCGCTGAGTACATTGTCTGGCCTCGTCGCCGGCGTCGGCCTCGTCTGCGAATCCCAGACGACGTCCTTCTTCCCGTACTTCCAGTCCGGGCTCGACGCCCTCTCCTGGCGGCAGGAGATCCCGGAGATCTTCTATGCGGCCAGCTGGGTGCCGGGCCTGCGCGAGGTCGGCACCTTTCCACTGCAGACCTGGGGCAGCGTGCATCCTCGCACCGGCTGGACCACGCAGGCGGAGGAACCCAAGGCCGCCGCGGTCACCGCTCAGCGGGCCGGCGACATCGTGACCCGTACCGGTCAGCCACATGTCTATGTACCGCTTACCGGGCCGAGCTCTGGCAGCCAACGCGTCTGGCCGCCGGGCCCGCTGGTCGAGAAGGATGCCCGCACCGGCACCTGGCAGATGCTGGCTCCGCGCCCGGAGGCGAGCTGCAACGTGTTCGGTACCAACGACCTGGTGGGTCTCTCCGGCTGGGGCGGCGGCCGGGTCGACGCGGCCGGTGACTATGTCTGGAACCTCTGGCGACCCTACCAGTGCTGCAGCCGCCGCGGGCAGTGGTTTCTGTTCGACATCAACTGGATCTCGTACCCGCCATGAGATACCTGCACGAAGGGACCTCCCGGCTCGCATTACTGACGATTCTCGGCGCCGCTTTGGCTGTGCCCGGGGCGCACGCCGCCGAAGGCCCGACTGAGGACAGCCTCTGGTACTACGAGATCGGCGGAGCCGAACCGGTTTCGGCTCCTGCCAACCCGTCGGTGGTATCGGTGACCCTCGGCGGTTCCGCTCAGCTCGGGCTCGGCTACAGCTGCGGCAAGTTCGACCCGGTACTCGCAGTCACCAACACCCTGAACGACATCAAATCTGGCGTCGACGACATGATGAACGCCATGACGGCCGCCGCATCGTCAGCCATCGCCGCGCTGCCGGCGCTGATCCTGCAGCGCGCCAACCCGGGCCTCTACGACCTGTTCCAGAACGCGCTGCTAAAGGCGGAGGAGACCATGCAGCTCGCGACCAAGAGCTGCGAGCAGATGGAGGCCGAGATCGCCCAGGGCAAGAACCCGTACGCGGATCTCATCACGCTCTCCAAGGGCAACGACTGGAAGGTGCAGATGGGGATCGGCGGGAACGACGCCGTGACCGCGAAGGAATCGGTGGAGACCTCGAACGGCGACAACGGCGTGCCGTGGATCGGCGGCCAGGCCGGCGGCGCCGGGCAGCCGGTGCTCCGCTTCACCGGAGACATCGTTCAGGCGGGCTACAACATCAACATGAACCGGCCGATCACTTCGACCGCCCCCGTGCCTGCGGCATCGGCCACTCGGCTCTCCGAGGTCTGGCCGACACCGGCAGCGGCAAGAAACTGGGTGGTCGACGTGGTCGGCGAGAACATCGTTACCACCTGCGACACCTGCCGCAAAGACAGCATTCCGGGCACCGGGCTCTTGCCCAAGCTCTACAGCGAGTCGGCGACGGTGACGACCGAGCTCGCGAACCTGGTCAGCGGCGCGACGCCGCCGACGCTCGCGAACCTCGAGCTCGTCACCGCCCCTGGCGTCGCGGTCACCCGCCAGGTCGTCGAGGCCATCCGCGAAATGCCGGCCACCGAGCAGGGGCTCATCATCGGCCGGCTGGTCTCCGAGATCAGCACTGCGCGCACCGTGGAGAAGGCCCTGTATGCCCGGCGGCTGCTGTTGTCGGGCCGCCAGGTGCCGGAGGTGTATGCCACCGAGGTTGCGCGCCAGCACGCGGACACGGCGATCGCCGAGCTCGACAAGGAGATCGAGAGCCTCCTGTTCGAGACACGCGTGCGCCGCGAAGTGGTCTCCGACACCGTGACGGTACTGCTCGAACGTGCGGCGGCACGCCGCCAGGCATCGCTGAATGTTCCGCAAGGCGAACCCATCGATCCCCGGCCGCTCAGCAATGGCCGCGTTCAGTAGCGGGGCACAGATGCGCCGCCGTTGGTTTCTCACGCTGTCGGTGGTCGCAGTCGGCGGCGTGATTGCCGTCGGCCTGGTGCTCTGGCAGGCAGTGGAGCTGAACTCGCTCTCCACCGTCTCTGAGCGGGTCGCTGCGGCCAAGCCGTTCGCGAGCGCGATCCGTTCAGCGCTGATTGGCCTGCTGGCACTGGCTTGGCCTTGGTTGCCGGCATTCTGGGCCGGAGCCAACGGTAACGACGACCGTACCCATGCACGCTGGATGGCACTGCGCTGGCGGGTCATCGGCTGGCTGGTCGTCATCGAGCTCGTGCTCGGGCAGAACCCGATCGGTCGCTTCCTGGGCGCGATTTCGGGGCTCCTTGCATGAGCGTCGACAGCTACCTCGAGCTCTTCACGACGCTATTCGGCTGGGCGTTCTACGGCGTGCTGTGGGATGTGCTGGTCGGTACCGGCATTGTCTACCTGCCGTTCCTCGGCATCCTGATCGACAACTGGCGTGATCCCGCCGAGGGAGGTCAATTCGGCACGGTGACCGGACTCTCGCTGCGGTGCATGGAGATCGAGCTATTCCTGGCGTTGCTCGTCGTAGTGCTGGCCGGTCAGCCGGCAGCACTTACGCCGTTGAACGCTGGGACCTTGAGTTACGACCCTCAGCCTTCGCTCGCTGACCCGATGCCGGCGACTGCCACCGTGGCGGCACCGCAGAGTACTTACGGGGCGGCTGGTTTCAACGGCTCGCCCGCCACCGTGAACATCCCGGTCTGGTGGTACGCCGTGTTGGCCATGAGCTCCGGATTCAACCATGCCGTGGTCGAAGGCCTGCCCGCCGCGAGCGACCTGCGCACCTACGAACAACAGGCGCGGCTCGCCACCATCGCCGATCCGCGTTTGCGTCAGGAGGCGAGCGATTTCTTTAGCGAGTGCTACGTGCCCGCGCGATCCAAGTACCAAGCGGAGCGACCCGCGACCGCAGCCGTCGCCGGAATCCTGACAACCTACGGTGACGATGATCCGGACTGGATGGGCTCGCACGTCTATCGCGATACGGCCGGCTTCTACGACAGCCTGCGCCCGACGAAACAGATCCCCGGGTGGGCGTACAACGCGGCACGCGACACCGAGTACGACCCCGCCTCGCCGCCAACCTGGGGCAAACCGACCTGCAAGGAATGGTGGGAAGACGGCACCGTGGGTCTGCGCGAGAAACTGATCGACGAAGCGGATGCCACGTCGGCCGGATTCTCCGGGCTCGTCGTGGCCGTGGCGCCGATCCTGGCGAGCGAGCAGCAGGAAGACGCCGTGGTCCGCACGGTGCTCAACAACGCCCCGCCATCCTGGTCGAGCAACGAGCTGGTCGCCGGGAACACGGCCAGCACTGGTTGGCTCGCCACCGCCGAGAACATCGTCAAAGGTGGACTAGCCACCGGCGGAGTGATCACCGCCTCAGCGCTTTTCTCCGTGACCATGACCGCCGTGCTGCAAGCGCTTCCCATGGTTCAGGCGCTGATGCTGCTGGGCATCTATGCGTTGTTGCCGATGATCGTCGTTCTGTCCCGCTACTCGCTCTCGATGATGGTCGTCGGCGCGATGGCGATCTTCACGATCAAGTTCTGGAGCGTGCTCTGGTACCTGGCCATGTGGGTGGACCAGAACCTGATCCAGTCCATGTATCCGGACGTAAACGTTTTCCTGCAGATCTTCGCCAATCCAGGCGAGCATGACGCCAAGCGCATGCTGCTCAATATGATCACGACCAGCCTCTATTTGGGGCTGCCGCTGCTGTGGAGTGGGATGATGGCGTGGGCCGGAGTGAAAGTAGGCCGTTCTATCGATGCGGCCACTAGCCCTCTCAGAGCTCCCGCCATGGACGCTGGTCGCCAGGGAGGTGCGATCGGCAAGGGAATTGTTACAAAGGGCGCAGCCGCCCGCCGCTAATCTCGCTCGTACCAGCCGTACGGATCAGTGCCGTCGTCCAGCTTGCCGGTCCGATAGTTCAGAACCCCACCGCGGATTGAGCTGTTGAGCTCATCCTTGGCAGGAGCTGTCTGGGCGCTCGCTGCCAGGAATCCTGCGATGCTGCCGATAAGGCGCAAGCCAACGCCGACCATGCGGTAAAGCGTACGCAATGCAGTCCTGAAAACTTGGTTGGCTGATTGAGTTGTCATTTGTTGAAACCCTGGCCTAGCCGCTCGGAGACGTTTCGGTTTCGTCTGTCAGAGGCTATCTGAGAAACAATAGTTCGGTACGCAGGTATTCGCCATACCTGACCACTACGCGCCCCAACTTGCGCTCATCAATTCCGCGAAATCCCTGCGCGAGAGCACCTCGGAACAGTCCCGCCAATCCTTTTCTGTCGGTTCCATCGTAGTGGTATAACGCAGGTCGAAACCCGTGGCCTCTTTCTGCGCGTTAATGTACTCGTCCAGTTTGTCACCCAAGGTTTCGATGTCATCGATCCACTCATCCTTGATAGTGTCTGGAAGCGAGCCGAACAGGTTGTAACGATCACGCATGCGCTCGGAAAGACGCTCGTAAACCTTTTCATCTACAGTTTGCTCGTTGACCAGGTTGAGCATATCCACCTTTTCGCGGACCTGACCAAAGCGCTTGATACGACCAATGCGTTGTTCGAGTTTCGTAGGATTCCACGGTAGGTCGATATTGATCAAAGCACCCAAAGTCTGCAGATTTAATCCCTCACATGCGGCGTCGGTGGCGACCATGATGCGAATACCGTGCTCAGCCACCATTTTCTTTAACGTCTCACGTTCGCTATGTACGCTGTCGCCGCCCTGATAGAGCCGGCTACGCCCTGCGCCAGCATAGAGGCCGATTGCTTCATCCGGATAGCGAGCCGCGAGTGCATCCGCTACCCACTTTGCGGTGTCGTAATACTGGCTGAAGATGATAATCCCGTAGTCGAGCCATTTTTCACGTTCAAGGTAGTGGAGGACGGCGTTGAGCTTCGGATCCTGATCGATGCGCTCCAGCCGCGCGATCAGTCGCGTAAGCACTTCGCTTTCCTCGTCGGATTCAACGCTCAGATCGATTTCCTGATCATCTTCTTCTTCGTGCACGGTGCGTCCCGCTAACAGCATCCGAGCTGTGTTCAATCCGGCCTGAATGCTCGAGCAGATACGTTGCTCCATCAGGTTCTTCATGAAGCCACCGCCTTTGCCACGTTTGGCTAGTGCCTTGCCAAAAAGTCGGGCCTCGCGGTAAGCCTCTCTGAAATGCTCGCTGGTTCGCAGTGCCGCGGCTTCGAACAGGGCGTTGAAGGACTGGAGCTCGCGCGCCAGGTTCCGTTCAGGATGAACATCCACGCCGACCTTTGTTAGAAGCCCGGCATTCTCTAGGCTGGTGCGTTTGCGCAGGACGATATGACGTACAAATGGGTTCTCCCTCTGAAAGAAGGTCGCTCCACTGATCTCGCGGTTGAGTTCATCGTCGAGGATCTCGCGCGTGTCGTCCGACAGCTCGGTGAACGGCTTGTTCGTTTGCCACTCACCGTTGGTCAATCCTAAGTCTTGCCGAATGGCGCTGTAGAGCCTTCGCGCTCGCGGCTCTTGGCTGGCATCGACCAAAGGCAATGGCGAACGCAACAGCTCCCAGGCGAAGCTGGGTTCTGTGACTGCCTGGTCACCGGACAGGACGGGTAGGGCCTCCTGTGGCCGATGCCATTTGGCGAAATCGTTGCCCAGCACGAAGTGACCTTTGCCCTGATGAAGGATGCCCATCAGGTCCCAAAGATCCTCGGCACGGGTCTGAATAGGGGTGGCAGTGCCAAGCAGAACATGATCGGCTCGCGCGGCCATCTCGCGCATGAAAGCCAGCAACTCGTTCGGCGTACCTGCATCTCTGCCAAATCCCTGGCGGGTGCGCGCCTTGTGAGCTTCGTCGAGAATTAGAAGGCCGTAACGCAAGCCCAGAAGGTGTTGCTTCTCCTGGGAGTCACGCATCATCAGGCCGGTCGACACAATGCCAATCCGTAAGGGACATTTGGCAATCTGCTCGCGACCAGCAGGGGAGATGGTGCGCTCATCGACATCTAGCCAAACCTTGCGCTGGGTCTCCCAACGGGCGCAGGGGATGCCTAGCTTGTCAATCAATTCCGTTTGCCACTGTTCACACAGCGTGGCAGGCGCGAAGATCACGATCGGCTTGCGGGACTGACGCTCCTTGTCGCTGAGTAAGCACAAAGCCAGCGCAGCGGTCGCGAGCGAAAGGGTCTTGCCGAGCCCGACCTCGTCGGCCAGCAGCAGGCGCACAATGCCATGGTTATGGTAGTGGCGAAGACATTCTGTGATGAAGCCTTGCTGCCAGGGTTGGAGTGAGAGGCCTTCCCGGTAGAGAGGAGATTCGATCAGCGCCGCGGGCGCCAGGTCCTCGTCCTCGCCAATCTCGTCGAATAGCACCTCCCGGCGGTATCCACGCCGGCGGACTTCCCGAATCACGGCATCTGGTAAGGGGCGGGCTGCGTTCCACAGGAACTCGAACTCCTTCTCGATCCAAGCCACTCCCTCAGGAGAATCGTCTTCCCAGAGAATTTCGTAATGCCGTTGCCAGCCGCTACTGGTCTCGTTCATGGATCCGATGAAACCGAGCTTGCGGCCATCAGCGAGCTCGATAACGCCCGCCTTGCCATGCAGGAAGCCACAGATGCTATCCGGTGCCACTCGAACTGCCTGTCCATGCTTGGCGAGAAACGCATCCAGCCGGCGATAACGGTCCCGGTTGAGCAGGGCCTCTGCCTCGAGCGCCCTGTCATTCCAGCGGCCGACCATCTTTGACTCGCGCAGTTGAGCCACCTTGAGGTCGTCCGGGTGGATGTCCACGTTGCAGACGATCTTCACCTCGGGAATGGACTCCAGCAGCTCGTTGGCAACCTCGAACAGTGAGCTAGTGAAGTAACCAGCGATGCGCTTGTAGCTTCGTGCGCCCTGCAGATGCTGTAGCAGGAAGCTGCTGTCCAGCCGGTGAGTGCGTGAGGAGAAGCGCCGAATGCTCATTGGTCAGTGAGCTCGCTTAGGTGCAATTACGCCACCGTTCATTGACCCAGTGCACGCAAGTTGCGTAGGCGGGCGCCGAGTACCTCAGCAACATGACGTACCTCAGGTTCCGGGGCCTTGCGCTCGATGAAGGCGAGCATATCGATAATGAGGGGGCGAATTTCTATGAAATCGGGCATCTCAGCCTGCAGTTGGCTAATCACCGTTTGTGGTTCGGTTTCTGCGAGCAGCTGCTGCAAGCCGATAATGACGCGACCCAACCACGTGGCGCCGATCTCCGTGCTCTCTGTCAGATCGCGCGACGTGAAATCGGCGACATGCTTTAGGCGAGCCTTGTTCGCCGCCATATTACCCATCAATCGCGTGTAGTCCTCAACCCGGAAAGCCTTAGCGAAGTTCTGATAGTTGTCGAGCTTGGCGGCGCCTGTCGTCTCCATATCCATCATGCGCAGGTAGAAGCGTTGAATGCCGCTGAGCCTGGCCCAGGTATCCGCGCCTAGACCTTCGGGCACCAGCACGCTGTTCGCGGCCTCGGCTGCTTGCTGTACGATTTCATCGACGACGGTGATCTCGCCGCGCTGCCGCGGGCGCAGCGCAAAGGTAGTCACGTCTTCATCACCAATGCTGGTATAAGACGTCAGCACCTTCAGCGCCGCCGCGTACCCGGCCATCTGCAAGTCGGAGTCGTTGAATACGGGTTCACCCAGCTTGTTTTTCACCTCGTCATTGAGGTTCATCATAGATTCAATTTGACGCTGCACCTCCGCGCGCACTGCTGGCAAAATCCGTTGCTTGAAACCCGCGCGTTCGCCCGCTGGGCGCTTCCTAAGCATCAAGATCACCGTGCCCTGGACATAACCGCCTTTCTTGAGCTCAGACGTGGTTTCCGTAGCGATGTACCAAGCGGCTACCACTTGAAGACCTGCCGCCCAGAAGATGCCGACCATGTCCGACCAGACACTCGTGTCCTGATGGGTAAACATTACGGACTGCATGCCGTTATCAGGCATATGGTCAGTCATCGCGCTGTAGGCATCTACCATGCTCCGACGAAAGTCGTCACCGGAACCCTTAATCGCAAGCGCGCGGCGTGAATCCCACACCCAGTCATCGAAGGGGTGAGGCGGGCTTTTGCGCAGCCAGGCGATGAAGAACTCTGCAATCTCGTGGTAGCTCACCGCATCGGCATACGGTGGGTCGGTGATCCAGAATTCGGCGTCGTGTTGTAGCGTGGAGGCGTCCTTGTTATTGACGGTCAGGCCACCCACGATGCTGCTCGCTGAATCGGTGAGGAACAGATAGTTCTGCCCGGTGACGAATGATCGAACGCCGTAGAAGTAGTTGGTGTTGTAGGCTTGGTTGTAGAAAGTCTGCGTAATCGACTCGCGCGCGGCCCCGGTGCCATAACGGCACAGCTTGCTCGACCAATCCAGCATCTTGGCCAGCGATAGACACAGTGCGGGTTGGATTTCGGCAGGCATCCTCTGGATTTGCTCATGCACCAAGGCGGCTACGAGAATCTGACGAGGGCTGAACAGGTGGTGCCAGTGCGTCCAGCCACGCGTCCGAATGGGCTCGTCGGTCTTGTCGCCCGGCTCGATGGCCATGTCCGGCACTAGGCCTTGCTCCTGCCAGCGGCTTAGGCTTTCAGTGACAAGCTGCTCCACCCGCTTCTCACGCTCAAGATCGGCGGCGGTGGGGGCGGCAAACCAGGTGTCCTGACGGCCCGCATCCAGCGTTTCCTGGCTGATCCACTGGATTGCGTACAGGCGCTCCTGAAAGATGTCGTCCGGGCGAGGCTTGAAGTCGGACTTTTCCCAGCGGCGTAGGCGGTTGCCCGTCACTCCATCGGCCTGCCTAAAGTCGCCACGCAGTGTCTTGATGGGCGTGCGGTAGGTTTTGCCGTCCAATGTATAAACCATGTCGCCGTCTTGTACCGTGCCCGTCTCGGCGGCGCTCATCTCTGCCTTGGATGCGCCCGAGATGATTTCGATTTCGAAGCGCTTATTCTTGGGGTCGGGCTTCAAGCGAGCAATGGCGCTGCGCGTCTTGGACACCGTCCAGGTAGAGGATAAGGGCACCATCCAGCCGGTTTCTGGGCAACGCGCCTCGAGGCACCAGAGGTACGCCTTGGCACGATTCCCATCTGCATCGTGCTCGATACACAGCTCGGTGATGCGCTGGTTGACTGCCTTCGCCAAGGTGGATTGGGCCTGCGAAATTTCCTCGCGCCGCTTGCTGGGCGCGCCGATGATTTCTGCACTGCCCCAGGTCAACATGCAGGCTATGGGGTTTAGGTCGGAGGCGTAGGCGTCGCATCCGATACGCGCTGCCTCGAAAGGAATGGAACCGCCACCCGAGAAGGTATCGCCCACGCGCGGTCGATGGCCGTAGCGCAGGATGCCCAGTTGCTCCACCAGCTCTGAAATAGATTTCACGTTCACGCCCAAATGGGCGTAATGGCGATTTACCTCTGCCCAAACTGGGGCATACAGCCATTCCTGATTCAACTCTTCCGGTCGCTTGCCGAGACTGGCCTTTTCCTCGTAGCTGGCACAGGTGGTCAGCAACTTGCGGTAGACCACCAGCTTCTCATCGTCACTCAGGCTGCGCTGCCAGCGCAGAGAGATGCCTTCTTCATCCGCGTCAAGCGGAAAGCGCATCCAGCGAACGTCTCCACCTGTGATATCACCCCGCTTCAGCGTGGCCTTAAAGTAGTTCCACGGATCTTCAAGCTGGATGCGCGCGGCAATCTCAGCAGGTGATAGGGCGTTGCCGATCAGCGCACGGCGCGCCAAGCCCTCGTCGTCGAAGGCCATGATTTTTTCAAAAAGTGCGAGATCTGCTTCCGCATCATTGGTCGGCGGCAGCAGGCTAGCCAGTACGATGGCACGCACCAGAATCAGCGGCTTACGACCTTTCCAGTACGAACCCAAGCCCGTAAGTGTCTGGCTTTGCACCGAAGTTCGCTCTTGCTGTGCCTCAAACGACACTTTCTGAGATGGGAAAGCCGATTCAATCAGTGCCGGCGCATCTTTGAGTTTGAGCGGAACCAGGGTCGCTGTTGTTCTGTTCGCTTCACTCATTTCTCATTCGTTCCCAAATAAGTCCAGCATCGGTCGGTCGGTGTCATCACCAGCGCGCTGACGCCGCGCCTTGGGCTGCAGCAGCTCACTTTGCGCGATGTCACCCAGCGCGTGACGCAACGCTAGTCGCCAACCTTTGTCGCCATCGTTGATGCCACCCGTGCTCATGGCTGTCATGCCAAATAACCACCACCGTTCCTCCGGGCGCAGTGCAAGCCAGTTTCGTACTGCGACCGGGATCTTCTCCATTTCCATGTGCTCTACAGCCCAGGCCAGCACGCAGAGCTCTTTTCCAAGCAGCCGATCCACGGGGTTTTCGCCGACCTTCCATGAAGAGATATTCAGGTCGTGGGCTTTCAAGCGGACGTTGAAAGCACGCTGGGCTTCCCCGCGGATCGCGGTCCACCGCACTCTGTCGAGGAGGACCCGATCGATGACGGCCGTCTCATCGCTAGTCGCCTGCAAGCCAAGATATTCACTGATCTGCACGCGCCCGGTATTGGACCGGGGGATGATGACTTTGAAATGGTGCGGATCGCTCGTGGCGGGCACCCCAAAGCCCAGGGTCGGACGAGTCGAAGTCCGGGTGCCACATTCCTTCGTTTTCCCCGATGCTGTCTTGCGTGCCGCTTGCGCTTTTGCCATACGTCTACTGTTCCTGGACCACGTCGCCAGGGCGTAGCTCGATCCCTACGATCTTCGCGAACTCTTTGGCCTCGAAACCCGTGTCGAACTGGATGCCGTCGGCAATCGTAATGGCCACTGGCGCTTGATCCTCTTGCAGTACCTGACGAAGGCTGTTGACCACGCCTTCGATCATCGCGGCAGTGACCTCTCTCTCCTGGAAACGAACGGTGACCGTGTTCTCGCCTTCGCCGATCTCGATACGCACACCCTTGAAGCGCGTACCAGGCTGGTCGCGGAAGCGGTTAATCACGCCGTACACGCGGTCGGTGGTGTCCAGCGCTACCCGCTTGGCCTGAAGCCTGGCCGGCTTGGTGTCGACGATTTGCACCGTCTTGTCGCTGCTGGCCGGGATTTGGAAGTCGGCCGTCTTGTTGGCTTCGCCCGAACGAGCGTAGACCAGAAGGCGCGTCGCCTGGGATCCAATCTCAAAGGAGCTCTCGTAAGCCGTGCCGTCCTTCGGATTTGAGCCGTCCAACGTATAGAAGAGTTCGGCCTTCGGTGTGCACTGTAACGTGATTTTGCGTTTGTCTGCCGCCGGCTCCACCTGATGCCGGATCTTGAGTTCCGCCAGCCAGCGAACCGGGGCACCGCTTTCGTATTGACCAGTCGTGTCCTTCACCAAGAAATACAGCGTCCCTTCCGCGGTGGTGAAGTTGTCGAGATCGTCGACCTGGCTCGAGGACTCGAGCCTCTCAGGCTTGGTGGCGTAGTAGACGACCGGGCTCTCTCCGGCGTGACGTGGCGTAAGGCTGAGGATGGCTTCACCGGATTCGGGGTGGGTGCCGACCAGAGAAACGTTGACGGTCGTCTTCTCCTTCGGGAACGGGCCTTTCTCGATGTACCCGTCCTCACCCAGTCGCCAACGGCCCTGCTTGAGCGCCTCTGCCTTGAGCGTATCCATGCCGCCATTCCCGGGCATCCAGGGCCACGCCGGGTTGCTCTTCGCGCGGCTGACGACATCCTTCCAGGGAGTACGTCGGTTGTCCTTACCGGATGGCCAGAGATCGGCTTCCGCCATTGCAAAGTACTGGGAGAAGTCATCCTGCAGATCCATTGCCAGCTTGTAGTTGGCGCGCGGGCTGCCCAGCAGAGCCTCGACCTGAGTTTCTGCGGATTGATCGCCCTTGCCGAGCTTCAGACCGTTGTCGATGGTGACAGGCGCCAAGAACTCGCGGTTGTCCAGCTCGTCCACACTTGGGAAGTAAACACGGTTGTATGCCGCAGATAACGCCTTGCCGAAGCGGTCCTCTGCCTCTTCCATCCGATCTCGAGCCTCTTCATACAGAGTGTCACCTGGCTTGAGGCGCTTGTGGATCTGCTCGATGGCGTAGAGCTCGCGTAGCCGGTCTTCGACAGCGTCGGCGAGGTGGCTGTCCTGACCGGTAAGGACCAGAAGGTTGTTCTTTTCCTGCTGGTAGTCGAAGAAATTCTGCAGCTCGCTTGGCGGCACCTTATTATCGGGCTTGATGACAATGAGCACACGCGGGCCGCTGAGTTTGAGTTCATCGAGCTTGGGCAGCACCTGCACATCCTGATAAGCATTGCGGCGCTCTGGTTGGAGAATGCCCGTCAGGCGGTTGATCAGCGCCTGGTCGATCTTGGGCTGCGGTACTTCCTTAGCGTTGCGCTCAATTTGCCGGGAAAGATTTTCGGTCTCCTTGACGAAAAGGCGCTGTTCCTCGCGGTGCAAATACCAGGCCTGCTCGCGCAGGCGCTGGATCGCCTCAAGGAACTCGTCAGATTTCCGATTGGGGGCAGCCAGATACTCGATGATCTCGCTATCTGTGAGACCAATGCGGCCACCAACAGCGCGGGAGAGTGACGACGCCAGAAGCAAAGTCATGACCTGCTTGGCGGCATCGCTATCCAATTCGTCATCGATCGACTCAGCGATCGCATTTCCATTGTCAGCGATGTCTCGCGTGACCGCGGGCATGAGCTTGGGTGCAATCCGCTCGATTTCGTCCTTGACCTGATCATCGTTCAGGTCGAGATGCTGCGTGCCGATCAAGAAGACGTCGTCGCTTTCCCGCTGGGAAACGCTCTTCAGAAGCCGGGCCGTGAATTGCATCAATCCGCGCGTTTGGCGGAATCCTTCGTTTTCCTTGAACAGTGCAACCAGATGTTTGAACGAAGGATGGAAGGGGTAGGTCTCACGCACCTGTTCGGTAATTTGCTCCAGACTTGCTGCGACTATGTAGCCACCGTCCTCCGCCTTCTTGACCTGCTGTGCATACTCTTCCGCGATTTCGGTAATCACGCGCTCGTCAGGAAGTTCATTGATCAGTCGCTTCTTGAGAATCTCGTAGATCTCGTTGCCGGCGAGCTGCACCGGCGTAATCGTCATGGCCTGGCGGCGCGTTTCTTGCTGCAAGTTAGAGATAGCGTCTCCAAGCGCTTTGGTTTGCGCTTTGTAGCTACCCGAGAGGTTCGCGACGACAATGCAGCAGTTCGGCAGCTCCAGCGCGGCGCTCATCAGCGCGCCGAGACTGTAGACGACCATGTTGGCCAAAGTGCCTTGACCGAAGACCTGCGTACTCGCGTTATCGAGATAGGGCGGAAGCTCATCCAAGAGTATCAACGTAGGCTGGTCGCCGATGATGGACTTCCACTGGGTCTGATCCACCGCCTTCGGACCATTGACCCAGTAGGGCCTGATGGCTTCTTCCTGTCCGAGCTGGTTGGCGATCTCGCCCCAGATGTAGTTGTCGGGGTTGTTGCGGCCATTGAATGCCGCGATCCGGGCGTTGGCGAAGTCGATGCGCGAGTTGAGTTCTGGCGCGAGCACCTCTGGCCGCAAATGCGGATGACGAGCTAGCAGCCCCAAGGCAACCATCATGTGCGTCTTACCGCCACCCATCGCTTGGGTGAGTTCAAACACCGCCTGGTCGGATTTGCCGGACAGCCGCAGCATGCCCTCACGAAACAGCTGGTCCATGCCATGAGTGACATAGTTGCGCGAGAAGAATTCGCGACCATCCCCTTCGTCCTTGATCAGATCCGCCAGGTTCTCTATGCCCTGGCTCATCCGGTAGTCCTGGATGACGGGGTTGAAGCTGCAAGCCTGCTTAATCGTCTTGATCATGCTGAGTGATCCCCGCTTTTGTCCTCAATGTCCTCGGGGCTAGCGACGGCAATGCCGTGCTGCTCGCAGTAATCGCGGATCAACACCTCGACCATGTTGGCGATGGAGCGATGCTCCTGCTGAGCTGCGGCGCGCAATGCGTCTTTTAGACCTGGATCTATCCGAAAGGTCAGCGTGGCTGTCTTGGTGGTGCCCATTCCCCTTACAGACCCCCTGCAAATGTACTGCAATATACTGTATTGTACTGCGGAATGCGATCAGGGTGCGTTTGGCTTCCTACTCGGTAGCTCAACTTTGGGTCTGGCCTTAGTCTGGAAGGGTTTATCAGCTAACCTATTGAAATGAAAAGACTCGAGACAGCCCGTAGCACTTGGCGAGGACTCCCGTGATTGTTCAGGCGTGGGGAGCCCGCGACATTGAGGGCAAGGCGCATCCGAATCGAGCGCGCGCGACGATCACGGGTACCGAGCCTGACTTGCTGGGTTTTGCCCCAACATCGGTGGGCGGCCACTCAGGGATTCGCCGGATCGGACGCACAGCATGACTGTCCCGATCACAGCCTCGATGCTCTATGACCTCGTTTCCTGCCCACACCGGGTGACAATGGACGTCTTCGGGGATGCTTCAGAGCATGACGAACCGAATGCGTTCGTGGAGCTTCTTTGGGAAAAGGGATCGCTCTATGAAAAGGAGGTAATGGAAGGGCTGGAGATACCGTTCACCGATCTCTCAAAATACCAGGGCCTCGAGAAGACTCAATCCACATTGGAGGCCATGCGGCGCGGCGACGTCCTGATATACAGCGGGCGCATGGAGGCCGATGGTCTACTCGGCGATCCTGATCTTCTTCGCAAAGAGGGCGGTGGGTATGTCGCTGGGGACATCAAGTCTGGCGCTGGTCTCGAAGGATCAGACGATCTGTCGAGGCCCAAGAAGCATTATGCGGTTCAGCTTGGTCTCTACACCGATATCCTGGAACGCAAAGGGCTTTCAGCCGGAAGACGCGGTTTCATCTGGGATATCAATGGCGATGAAGTCATATACGACTTTACGAGTCCCGAGGACGGGCGAAGCTCGCGCACTCTCTGGCAGGTCTACGAAGACACGCTGGCCCATGCGCAGGAAATCGTTACAAGAAGAACCGAGACGCTTCCGGCCTATAGCGGCGTCTGCAAACTCTGTCATTGGTATACGGCTTGCGTCTCGCGTCTGACTGATTCCAACGATTTGACGCTCATCCCCGAGTTGGGCCGTTCAAAACGTGATGCCATGATCCCTCGTGTGCGAACGATTCGGGAATTGGCGAGCTCAGACCCTGGGGAATTCATCGCTGGCAACAAGACGGTATTTCCTGGAATCGGTCCGGCTACTCTGAAGAAGCTCCACGCCCGAGCAACATTGATTGCTGCTGGAGAAAAGGGCGTTCCCTACTTGAAGGAGCCTATGTCGCTACCGTCTGAAGACTTGGAATTGTTTTTTGATATCGAAGTCGATCCCATGCGCGACATTTGTTACCTACATGGATTCGTCGAACGGCGCGGTGGTGACAGCAATTCAGAAAAGTTCGTCCCATTCTTTGCTGAGGAGCCAAGTGCAGAAGCGGAGAAAATGGCTTTCGCTCGAGCGTGGCGGTACATGCGGGATAGCCAACCCTGTGTGATTTACTACTACTCGAAGTACGAACGAACGATTTACAGGAAGCTTCAAGTTAAGTATCCGGATATTTGCACCGTCGCCGAACTAGAAGAGTTATTCGCTCCCGCACACGCCGTGGACCTCTATTTTGATGTTGTGCTTAAGTTGACAGAATGGCCGACTCGCGACTACTCGATCAAGACGCTCGCAAATTACTTGGGATTTATGTGGCGGGATTCGCACCCTTCAGGGGCCGCCTCTATCGAATGGTTTCACAAGTGGGTCGGGACAGGCGATCCGGAAGTTCGGCAACGGATCTTGGACTACAACGAAGATGACTGCCGTGCGACTCGTGTGCTGCGCGATGCGCTCGACGATCTGCGCGTTAAGCCGGAGAGGCTTGGATGACAAATATTCAGCAGACGCACGACGCTCAAAAGACCCTCGCGGATCTGCGAGACCATCTGGCGCGACACGACAAACCAATCGCATTCTTCTTTGGCGCTGGCACATCGTGTTCTGTGCGAATTGCCGCTCAAGAGGATGGGACCAAATTTCAGCCGATCATTCCCGCGGTTGCCGCTCTGACGACCATTTGCCGGGAAGAGGGGGGAATGCTCGGCGAAGAGTATGGGGCGGCGTGGAAATCAGTCGAGACTCATTGCGAAGAACATGGCCAAGACCCAAACGTCGAAAACATTCTGTCGCGATTGCGGATTATGCTCAACGCAGTCGGCAACACCGACACGTTGTCCGGTCTCAACAAGGAGAAGATAGCGAGGCTGGAAGAGTCCGTTAGAAAAACCATCGCCAGGGTGGTAACGCCGGATCTGGGAAGGATTCCAAGCGGCCACGCGCACCGAAAATTTGCGCGTTGGTTGGTCAGGACATCGCGCCGAAATCCCGTCGAGATTTTCACGGTCAACTACGATGTGCTAGTGGAGCATGCGCTGGAAGCCGAGCGAATCCCTGTCTTCGATGGATTTGTCGGAAGCTATAAGCCGTTCTTCAATGCCGATAGTCTGCGCAGACAAGAATCGGCGCCTGGGGCGAATTGGGTGCGGCTTTGGAAAATGCATGGCTCGGTGACATGGCAGCGCTTTGAATTGGACGGGCGCATTCGTGTGGTCAGGGGAGAACCGAATTCAGCTGGTGAGATGATTTACCCATCGTTTGAAAAGTACGATGAATCGCGGCAGCAGCCCTATTCCGCGTTTACAGATCGGTTGTCCCGCTTTCTAGAGCAGGACGACGCCTTACTTATCGTGGCGGGATTTAGCTTTGGAGATGAGCACATTAACAATCTGATCTTTGGTGCCTTGGAAAATAGACCTCGAACGCATGTTTACGCACTGCAGTTCGAAGAGCCACCGCATGAAAGTGAGTTGAGCAGGCGCGCCTATCAGCGAACAAACATGATAGTAATCGGACCGGAGACCGGAATTATCGGCGGACGACGGGCAGCTTGGGCTCCGGTTGAAAGCCCTGCATTCATGGACGTCGCCTTTGAGTTGAAGCCCGGAGGACCGGATGACGTGGCACAAGACCCTGAAGGCCAGAATGCCAAGGCGGGCTTGATGAAGATCGGCGATTTCGCGTCATTTTGCGATTTTCTTGAAGCTATGACGGGCGGATAGGAGACCATGCCTCTCACAGACCCAACATTTATTGGGCAGGTTGCATCAGTGACAGGAGCTGTAGTTCGGGTGCGCCTGCGGGAGGATATGCCTTCGACACTGGTCATGATTGGCGGCGAGTCTTATCGGGTCGGACAGATTGGCGGATTCTTCCGCGTTCCGCTTGGATACGCCAATCTATACGCCGTCTGTACTCAGATTGGTGCTGATGCTGCTCCGCATGGGAGCGCTGACGAGGTCCTGGGGACGATCCTGGAAACTGACGGGCAATCTCGTCTGTCCGGGTTTCGTTGGATGACCATCGTACTCTTCGGCGAAGGATTGGGTAGCGAGTTCGAACGAGGCGTCGGGCAGTACCCAACGGTTGGTGACGAAGTACATCTGGTCACCAATGATGACCTGCAAGTTATCTACGGATGGGCTAAGGCGAGGAAAGGTACGATTTCTATAGGACAAATAGCCGCCGCATCGGGGATATCGGCAGACATCAGTGTAGCCGGGCTTGTGAGTCGGCATAGCGCGGTCGTCGGCTCCACCGGAGCCGGCAAATCTAACCTCGTGACCGTCCTCATGGAAACTGTTTCCGATGGAAGTCTGCCGAACGCCCGCGCAATTGTTGTTGATCCGCACGGAGAGTACGCATCCGCACTAGGAGATAGGGCAAGAGTATTCCGCATCAGGCCGAATGAGCAAATCGGTGAGAGACCATTGCGAGTGCCGTTCTGGGCCTTGCCATTTTCTGAATTGCAGCTGCTCACGCTCGGCGGTCTTCAGCCGAATCACGAAGCGACTATTCGGGATCTAGTGCTTGACATGAAGGCTGCTGCGGCAGAGCGGCTCACGACGCCTCCACCGCCGGAAACACTGACTGCTGATTCTCCTGTGCCGTTCAGCATAAAGAGGCTTTGGTACGAGCTTGATCAATTCGAGCGAATGACGTTTCGAACGACTGGAAATCAGCAAACTGCTGATCAAGCTTACGAACCCGAAGCAGTCGGAGACGCGTGCGAATTGCGGTCTGATCGCTATCCTTCCGCGAGCCCTTACAACGAAGCGCCATATAAGAATCAGAGAAAGCGTAACGTCGAACGGCACCTGGAATTGATGCGTAGTCGGCTGAAGGACGCGCGTTACTCCTTCCTCTTTTCCCCCGGAGGCGGCTTGGAGCCGAATTTGGAGGGCGAAATCGATCATGACCTGGATGATTTAGTTCGAGAGTGGGTGGGTCATGACAGACCCATAACGATTTTTGATGTTTCGGGTCTTCCATCGGAGGTCTTGCCGACGATTGTCGGGACTATGCTTCGAGTGGTCTACGACATTCTTTTCTGGGCACAAGATCTCCCAATCGGTGGGCGTCAACAACCGCTGCTCGTGGTTCTTGATGAAGCACATCGCTTTGTGCCCGAAGGGAAGGATTCTTCGGCGCATCGAACTCTATCGATGATTGCGAAAGAGGGCCGTAAGTACGGAACCGGACTGATGCTAGTCTCTCAACGCCCCTCAGAGATTGACAGTGCTGTACTGAGCCAGTGCGGGTCCTTGATCGCCATGAGGCTGACTAATTTGTCGGACCGAAGCAAGGTCAGCGCGGCCGTTCCCGATGATCTTGGCGGGCTTGTCGAGCAATTGCCGTCGTTGAGAACGGGCGAAGGAATATTTCTCGGTGAGGTTATGCCAATCCCGTCTCGGGTGCGCGTGCGCAAGGCCAGGCATAAGCCGGTGGGTGACAATCCGAAGCTTCCCGACGCGTGGCAGGTGGCGGAACGTCCGGACGGGGCGCTTTACGCGCAAGCGCTAGCGAACTGGCGAGCCCAGTCCACGTCTGCGGACGTTGGAACCGTTGAAGGTGAAGGCGAGGAGGTTGCCGATGCCTGAAATGCACTACGTCGATTCCTCAAACATTGAGGCTGTTGGCTACGACTCGGATAGCCAGGAACTGCACGTGCGCTTTCTCAAGTCCGGTGAAACCTATGTCTACTACCACGTTGATGAATGGGTGTTTCAGGACCTTATGCGGGCGGATTCAAAAGGGGCGTATCTAAACACCAACATCAAGGACCGATATCAGTACGGCAAGTTGTAACCGTTGGGTCACCATCGAATTCAGCAGTCAATGCTCCTCACAGGCCTACTAGCGAGGCAATAGCTTTGTCCGCCTCTTCTTCGAGCGTGACATTCCGGTTTCCAAGTTTCTTAGGCTTCGGCAGCTTTCCATCCCTGCGCAGCCGCCAGATCATCATGTTCGAGCAGCCGCCAAGCTTCTCCTTCAGTTGCTTGTCGGTGATTAGTCGTTTCATCAATCGTCTCCCGTCGTAACGTGATATCGACGGATACGATTGTTGCGGGGAGCATCCTGTATCGCCGCTAAAAATCAATTCGACCTGCGTCGTGGTTATTAAGGTCCTGACTTTGCTCATGATGTTCCGATGATTTCGAGCCGGAACGGGGGTCACCGCTTCTTATTCGGCGCCTTCGTGACTGCGTCGAGATAGTCGGCCCACCACTGCATCAGGCGCGTCCGCTCCTCAAATCGGTCGCCGCGGTCGTAGGCGCCTTTGACTTTGTTCTGCTCGGTATGGGCCAGCGCGCGTTCGACGGCGTCGACGGACCACATGCGGTGTTTCTTACCGTCGACCTCCGTGATGGCCTCGTTGAGGATCGTCGAGGCGAGGGCTCGGAACCCGTGGACGGTGGTGCGCTTATGGAAGCCCATCCGGTACACGGCGAAGATCATGGTGTTCTGGCTCGCAGGTTTGTCCTCGAGGCGGCCGGGCATCAACCACTGTGAGTGACCCGAGACCTTGTGCAATTCCTCGAGCGTGGCGAGCGCCTGCTGTGACAGTGGCACGCGGTGCTCACGCCGGTTCTTCATCCGTTCGCCCGGGACCGTCCAAAGGCCTTCTTCACGGTCGAACTCCGTCCACCTCGCTTCGCGGACCTCGCTGGTGCGCGCCAGGGTCAGGATCAGGAGCCGCAATCCCAGCCGGGTTGCTGCGTCACCCTGATAGGTCTCGAGAGCATGCAGGAAGGTCGGCAGCTCCTCGGCAGCAAGGGCGGTCTGTTGACCCTTCTTGCGCGGCTTCAGGTGATTGTGGAGTTCGCCGGCCGGATTGACCTCGCGGTAGCCGAGGGCGACGGCGCGGGAGAAGACCGCCCGCACGCGCTGAAGAACGCGGGTCGCGATCTCGCCGGCGCCACGGTCCTCGATGCCCTCGATCAGGGCCATGATCTCCCGCGGCTGGATCTCGTCGACCGGGCGGGGGCCCAGCGTCGGCAGGATGTCGATCTCGAGCGAACGCCAGACCTGGGAGGCGTGTTTCTTGGTCCATCCGGGCGTCTGCCGGGCGTGCCACTCCTTGGCGACGGCAAGAAAGGTGGGCGTCGTTGAATCGGAGGCCTGCTTCTCCGCCTGCTTGGCCGCGGAAGGGTCGTCGAGCTTGCGGGCGTCCTGCCACTTCTCGCGCGCCTCCGCCAGGCCGACCTTGGGGTACGGCCCGAGGCTGAGGGTCTTCTCCCGGCCGTTGACGCGGTACTTGCCGCGCCAGAGCTTGCCGCCGGTCGGGGTGATGAACAGGTACAGCCCGTCACGGTCGTAGAGCTTCCGCGGCTTGTCGCCGACCTTCGCGTTCTTGATTTCCTGGATCGTCAGCATCTGGGGGTATTTTCTGGCTGGGGGTATTTTATACCCCCAAATATACCCCCGGAAAGGGCGTGAAGGCGGGATATAGCGAGGTACCCCGAGAGATGCTTTTGCTAAACGTATTTACTTGATTTAGATAAGAAAAAAGCGCCACTGAGGGCGCTTTTCCTTGAGTTTTCACGGGCTTGAAAACTCTCTAATGGTGGAGGCGGCGGGAGTTGAACCCGCGTCCGTTGGCACGCCACCCTCGGCTCTACATGCTTAGGCTCCGTCTATTGATTTAGCCTCTCGCGACCCGACGGTCAGGGTGCGGTCGGCGAGCCCGATTGGTTTTAACGCTTTGGCCCCGGGCGAGGCCGCCGCGCGATCCTGTGAACCTTGCCGTCAATTTCACCGCACAGGCACGGATCATTGACGTAAGCGGGGTTTTAGGCCGCTAGTGCGTAGTTTTCGTCGTTGGCAACTATAAGAAGTTGCAGCGATTGTTTTACGAGAGTCACTACCCTCTCGGCATGCACCTCAGGTTTTGTTACCCACGTCGAAGCCAGATCGCCCCCGTGGAAACTTCGAGTCTAACACGCGGCCGGAGCTACTGAATCCCGGCTGCCTCGCGTGGTCTCACAGTCTACACTGACACCCGATCCACTCAGGTGGTTCCGTTGCGACATTCATGAAGACATTCACGCTTCTGACACTCTATGTGGGGCTGATCTGGGCCGTTTCAACCCCGGCCGCCGCCCTCACCCTCGATTCCCGGGCCTTCGTCGAGCGGGCCGGGGAGCTGATCGAGTCGGGCCGCTACGAGCTGGCGCGCACCTATCTGGAGCCGGCGCTGATCGACTTCCGGCTGACCCCCGGCGAGCGGTCCCGGGCCTACTACCTGCGCGGCTACAGCTACTACGACCAGGGCATGTACGTGTCCGCCATGAAGGACTACAACCGGGCGCTGGAGTTCTACCCGGGGAATCCGGTGGTGCTGTCCGCCGTGGCGCATCTGCACCTCGAAGGGCTCGGGGTGCCGCGCAACCCGACGCTGGGCGCCGCGTTTCTGGAGCAGGCGGCCCGGTCCGACCACCCGCCCGCGAGCCTGCGCCTCGGTGCCGCGTACCTGACGGGTACCGGCGTGAATCGCGACGTCGAGGCCGCCCGGACCTGGCTCGGCAAGGCCGCCGATGCCGGCCTGGCGCCGGCCATGCTCTACCTCGCCCAGAGCTACCGGGCGCCGCTGGCGGACCCGGCGCAGCCGGACCTGGCGAGGCAGTGGTACGAGAAGGCGCGGGAGGCGGGATCCAGCGACGCGCTCGCCTACCTCGGTTTCATGGCCGAGAACGGCGAGGGCGGCGAGCCCGACCTCGAGGCGGCCCGGGCGTATTTCGCCGAAGCGGCCGACGCCGGCAGCGCCGTCGCCCAGGCGAAGCTCGCCCACGCCTATCTCACCGGCGACGGCGTGGCGGAGGACCCGGCCCGGGCGCTGGCGCTGTTCCAGCAGGCCGCCGAGCAGGGTCACCCGTCCGGCTACATGGGGCTCGCCTATCTCTACGATTCCGGCACGGCCGTGGCCGAGGATCGGGCCGCCGCCCTCGACTGGTACGCCAGGGCCGCCCGCGCCGGCGTGCTCGACGCGCAGCTCCGCATGGCCTATCTGGCGCTCGCCCGGGACGACCTAGACGGCGCCCGGGAAGCCGGCGAATGGTTCGCCCGGGCCGCGGCCCAGGACAGTGCCCAGGCCCTGAACGACTATGCCTGGCTGCTCTCCACCAGCGAGTTCGAGGCCGTCCGCAACGGCCAGCAGGCGCTGACGCTGGCCATGCAGGCGGTGAGCCGGAACCGCAACCCGGGCTATCTCGACACCCTCGCCGCCGCCTACGCCGAGACCGGCAAGTTCGACCGGGCCGTCGCCACCCAGCGGGAGGCGCTCGAACTCGCCGCCGAGCAGGGCGGCGACGCCGAGCTCACCGAGGAGCTGACCACCCATCTGCGGGCGTTCGAGTCCGGCAAACCCTGGCGGGAATGACGGTTTTCCGGTACAAGTCTCCCTCGAAAACGCATTCTAAAAACGGCTTCGACGAGGGGTATGCCTTGAGCCTGGATCAGCGACTGACAGACCTTGTGCGCAGCGTGGTGGAAGAGCTCGTGAAGGAAGGCCGGGAGCCGTTCCGGCCGGGCGACGTGGTCGGCCGGCTGCGGGAGCAGAACCAGCCCATGGGCACCTGGGAAGTGCGCGGCGCCCTGTCCCGGCTCGAGGCCGACGGCGTCATCGTCCTCGACCCCGCCACCGCCGCCTGGCGGATGGCCCAGGCCCGCTCCCGCAAGGCCGGCTGAAGCCGGCGCGTCAGGCGCCCTCTGCCGTCCTCAGGTCGCGTTCTCCGACCACGCGGTTGCGCCCCTCCGACTTGCCCTGGTACATGCAGCGGTCCGCGCGGTCGACGAAGGCCGCCGGTTCCTCTCCAGCCTGGTACTCCGCCACGCCGATGGACAGGGTCAGCGATTCCAGCATCTGCCCGTCCTGCAGCGGCACAACCTGCGCCTCGACGATGGCGCGGATGCTCTCCGCCAGCATCATCGCGCCTTCGTAGGCCGTGGCCGGCAGCAGCACCGCGAACTCCTCGCCGCCGTAGCGGCACAGCAGATCGCGGCCTTTGACGCACTGGTCGATTTCCTGGGCCACGAACCGCAGCACGCTGTCTCCCACCACGTGGCCGTGGGTGTCGTTGAGCTGCTTGAAGTGATCGAGGTCCACCAGCAGCAGGCACAGCGCCGTGCCGCCGTCGGCGGCCTCCGCGGTGAGCCGCTGCAGCCCGTGATCGAAGGCGCGGCGGTTGGCGACCTCGGTCAGCCCGTCGGTCATCGCGTCCCGTGACAGCAGGTTCACCTGCAGGCGCAGGTCCTCCATCTGCTGGGCCATGGTCTGCAGGGAAGCCTCCGCCCGGGCGCTGCGTTCCCGGGTCGCCCGGGTCTGCTCCACCAGTCGGGCCACCAGCGTCGTCAGCTCCTCCCGGGTGGGGTCGCGCACCAGCGAAGCGCCCGTGTCGTCCAGCATGGCGCCGAATTCGCCGAGGTCGTCGTCGAGGTCCTTGAGCTGGACCAGCACCGCGCCCATCGCCTCGCGCATGGCCGACTGGATCTCCCGCACCTCCTCGCGGATCGGCTCGACGAAGTACTTCTCGTGGAGCTGCTGGCAGAACGCCGGCGGGAAGCCCACTCCCTGCTGAATCCGCCCGTCGACGTCGGCGACCAGATCCGGGTTGGTGGCCTGCGCGAACTCGTACCAGACCATGTAGTTCTCGGGGATCGTCGGAACGCCGTGGCGGCTCATGAGCGGCAGCACGGTTTTCAGGATCGTGTGTGACGCCTCCGTCGAGACGCTGAAGGGATTACGGCTCATGGACCTGAAAATCTCGCCTCCCGTTGGATCGGCGGGATTTTAAAACGAATTCTGACGAATTCCCTCCCCGAAGGGACGGGATCAGAAGATTTCGTCGGGGGACAGCTCGAAGCGCTCGATCAGCTCCTGCCGGACCGCGTTGTAGGCTGCCGGGTTCTCCGAGCGCAGAACTTCCAGCTCCTGCTTCACGTCCTCGGACAGGCCCTGGTGAATGACGATCTCCACCCGCCGGTTGCGGGCGCGGCCCGCTTCGGTCTCGTTCGACACCAGGGGCTTGGTGTCGGAATGGCCCGTGACCGTGAAGCGGCTCTGGGCGAGCCCGCCGTCGCCGAACAGGCCGTGGGCCACGCTCACCGCCCGGGCGCTGGACAGCGCCCAGTTGGACCGGAAGCGGGCGTTGGAAATGGGCACGTCGTCGGTGTGGCCTTCGACCATGATGCGGCCCTCGGTCTCCTCGAGGACGTCCTGGATGATGCGCAGCACCGGGCGGAAATTGGGCGACAGGTCGGCGCGGCCGGACTCGAAGGTGCCGTGCTCCTTCACCCGGACGATGATCTTGCGCCCCTTGGTCTCCACCTCCAGCACGCCGGCGGCGATCTCCTTGGACAGGGCCGTGGCCAGGTCGATGGCATCCTCCTCGGTCTCGCCCACCAGGTCCCGGACCTTGTCGACCACCACCTGCTTCTGGGCGTCGCCGGACTCGCCGGAGTTGGAGGATCCCAGATCCTGACAGGCCACCTCCAGGCTGCTGCGCGACTGGTCCGTGGTCTTCTGCCAGATCTCGTTCAGGGGGGTCGGCTCCGGCTTACCCGGCGAGAACTCCTGGGCGATGATGCTGGTGCCCTTGGGCACGTCCTCGGCCCGGAACTCCGCCTGCACGCCGAACGCCGTGCGCATGGACCCGGCCAGGCGCTTGAACTTCAGCACGTCCATCTCGGAGAAGGACAGCAGCAGCACGAAGAAGCACATCAGCAGGGACATCAGGTCGGCGAAGGTCATCACCCACCCGGCGGTCCCCGGCTTGTTGTCGCCGCCTCCGCCTTCCAGATCTGCGGCGTCGTCGCTCAACTCACTCGTCCTCGTCGCGCTTCGATTCCGGCAGGTAGGTCTTCAGCATGGAGTCGATGACGCGCGGGTTCTGCCCGCCCTGGATGGCCAGCAGCGCGTCGATGATCATGGACTTCACCCGGCCTTCCTCCTCCCGGCGCAGGGTGAGCTTGTCGGCGATGGGCAGGGCGAACATGTTGGCGAACATGGCGCCGTAGAGCGTCGTCAGCAGGGCGACGGCCATGGCCGGGCCGATGGACTTGGGATCGTCCATGTTGGCGAGCATGGCCACCAGGCCGACCAGGGTGCCGATCATGCCCATGGCCGGGCCGACGTCGCCCATGGCGGCGAAGATCTTGGAACCCCATTCGTGGCGCTGCAGGGTCTGGTGCAGGTCCTTGCGCAGCAGGTTGCGCACCACCTCGGCGTCGTGGCCGTCCACCAGGAGCTGGATGCCCTTGGACAGGAAGTTGCTGGAGACCTCCTTGCCTTCCAGCGACAGCAGGCCGCCCTTGCGGGCCGCGTCCGCCAGCTCCACCACCTCTTCGATGATGTCTTCGGGCTTCGCCAGCTTGAAGCTGAACGCCTTCACCGCCACTTTAACGGCGCCGAAGAACTGCCCGAGGCTGAACTTCATCAGCACCACGAACAGCGTGCCGACCAGCACGATCAGCAGTGACGGGATGTTGATGAACATCTCCGGGGCGCCGCCCAGCAGCATGGCGCCGATCACCACGGCGAACGCACCCAGCAGGCCAACGAGGGTAGCGAGATCCATGAGCTCCTCGATCACGGGATTTCTATCCCCTGAAGTCTAGTCACGATTTCGCGGGCCATGAGGCGGGAAGCGCGGGGGCGCGACGGCCGCCCTTGCGCGGTCCCGGGGCGCCGGGTAATTTGCGTCGATGCCCAAGAAGACCCCCGCCAAAGACGCCGCCGCCGACGAGCTGGCCGATCTCGACTTCGAAACCGCGCTGGCCGAGCTGGAGACCCTGGTCGACCAGATGGAAGCCGGTGACATGACTCTGGAAGCCTCCCTCACCGCCTTCGAGCGCGGCGTGAAGCTGACCCGTCACTGTCAATCTGCTTTGCGGGATGCCGAGCTGAAGATCAAGAAACTTTCGCAAAACGACGAGCTCGAGCCCCTCGACCCCGAAGACTTCGATGACGACTGACCTTCGGGAGCTGAAGGCCACCATCGAGGACGCGCTGGACCACTACCTGCCGGCCCAGTCGCCCATCGCCGAGGAGCTGGTGGACGCCATGCGCTACGCCACCCTGTCCGGCGGCAAGCGGCTGCGGCCCATGCTGGTCTGCGCCGCCTGCGCCGCCGTCGGCGGCCACGTGGAGGACGCCCTCGCGCCCGCCTGCGCCGTGGAGTTCGTCCACGCCTACTCCCTGATCCACGACGATCTGCCGGCCATGGACGACGACGAGCTGCGCCACGGCCTGCCGAGCAATCACGTGAAGTTCGGCGAGGCCAACGCCATCCTCGCCGGCGACGCCCTGCAGGCCCTGGCGTTCCGTATGCTCGCCGAGGCGCCCAACGTGCCGGCGCCGACGCGCCTGCGGACCATCACCCTGCTGGCCGACGCGGTGGGCTGGCAGGGCATGGTGGGCGGCCAGAGCTTCGACCTGGCGGCCGAGGCCCAGCGCCTCGAGCTCGACGAGCTGGAAGCCCTGCACGCCGCCAAGACCGGCGCGCTGATCCGGGTCGCCGTGCAGATCGGCGCGCTGGTGGGCAAGCCGGACCTGAGCGACGAGCGCTTCGTGCTGCTCGGCGAGTTCGCGGGCCGGGTGGGCCAGGCGTTCCAGATCATCGACGACGTGCTGGACGTCACCGCCAACTCCGACGTGCTCGGCAAGCCCGCCGGTTCCGACGTGGCCGCGGACAAGAGCACCTATCCGAAGCTGCTCGGCGTGGACGCCTCCCGGGACCGGGCCGTGCACCTGCTCGACGACGCACTGAAGTTCCTCAAGCGCGCCGGCCTGGCGGGCGGCATGCTGGAGGAGCTGGCGCGGCGCAGCGTCGAGCGGGAGTTCTAGCTCAACCTGCTGTAGGAGCGATCTCCAGATCGCGACCGGCCCAATCCACCCCCCCCCGTAGGAGCGGCCTCCCGGCCGCGACCGCGCGTGGCACCTCCGCACGCCTCGGCGGCACATTCGGAGCGCGTTCGTGTTCGATCTATGTTGGCCCGCATCGCGGCCGGGAGGCCGCTCCTACGGGGGCGAGGTGGGCGTCAGTGCTTCTGCACCAGGGTCAGCACCCCGTTCTGCTCCTCCATGCCCACCTTCCGCAGGAACGACATGCCGAGCAGGATCTCCACCGGGTAGTTGCCCTCGATCACTGCGGCCTGGACGTTGTAGGCGGTGATGCCGCCGACCACGACCTCGTCGAGGGTGACGAAGGCCGATCCCACGGTGCCCTGGGCCGTCTGCACCACGCCGCGCTCGGCCCGCGCGAGATCGATGCCCAGGCTGCCGGCATGACGCTGGCTCAGCGCCACCACCGACGCGCCGGTGTCGACCAGGAAGTTCACGAAGGTGCCGTTGATGGCGCCGCGCACCCGGTACTGGCCCAGGGAATCCGGCGAGATCGACACCCGCTGCCGCTCCGCGGCGGTGAACCGGCCGGCCACCTGGCGGGACAGGTCGAGGTCGTAGACCTCACCCCGGTAACGGACCCGGGCGCCCCGGGCGTCGGCCTCGAGCAGGGTCACGCCGTCCGGCGAGGTCTCCCCTTCCCGCAGCATGTGCTCGCTGCCGGCGGCACGCACCACCGCCCGGTCCTTGAACAGGGCCAGCACCTCCACCGGCGGCAGCGCGACGGCCGACGCCGGGCCGAGCAGCAGCGCGACCAGCAGAGACAAACGCGAACACATGAGGAAAGTCTAAGTCGCGGCGGCGCCGCCGGACCAGCCGATGGCCAGGAATGCCAAGTGCAGCACAGCCGCGGCGAGACCACCCGCAAGCAGGTCGTCGAGCATGACCCCGAGGCCGCCCGGCCGCCGGTCGGCCCAGCCCACCGGCCCGGGCTTGCGGATGTCCAGCAGCCGGAACAGGCCGAACGCGCAGGCCACCGCCAGGGGTTCCGGCGGCACGGCCAGCAGCGCCAGCCACTGGCCGGCGAACTCGTCGATGACGATGGCCGGGTCGTCGTGCACGCCGTAGCGCCGGGCGAGGTAGCCCGCCAGGGCGACACCGACCACGAAGGTCACCGCCACCACCGCCGCCTGAACCGGCCAGGGCAGCTCCGACAGCAGCACCCACCACAGCACCACCGCGGCCAGGCTGCCCCAGGTGCCGGGCGCGGGCCTGATGAACCCGCTGCCGAGACCGCTGGCGACCAGCACG
>MDTG01313603.1_pt1 | contig 34861 bp, 53 predicted proteins | sample 811421 | NCBI WGS metagenome assembly MDTG01 (sample SAMN05326645, study PRJNA326480) | marine metagenome | isolation source: seawater | place: Pacific Ocean: South East | collected 2011
GTTGTTGCGGTTGTTGCGGATTAGGCTGACCCTGTGCGTTTTGCATTTGCATCATTAGTTGTTGCAAAAACTGTTCTACTTGAGGCCACTTCTTGCGCAGATCGTCAATAAATTGAGTCTGCCCAAGTTCCATGTCTTCATTGTCATCAGCTTCATCCACTTCGAGATTTAAGTCATGCCCCACACCGGACATTCTAAATATCTCATTAAATATGCTAAATATCCTTTCCTTACCCAAGGTCTGTGCCATGTCGGGTATCGTAAGAACTTGCTGTACGAGTTGTCCGAGTATTTGAGCAGACTGGGTGTCCCTTTGTCTCTCCGAACCGTCTCGCGCAGAGAATAGATATTCGTGTACTAAATTTTGCGGACTTCCAATAATGTTCCTACCTTTTGGCATTTCATCCTGATCGCCAGTATCTTCTATTTCCAAGCCAGCTTCGCGGATGCTTTGAGGCGTAAACCGTTGTTTTACGGGAACGTTGAAATCAGTTGTAGAGCATGAAATCAAATGCTCATACAGCATCTTTTTAGCGGCAGCGCGCATCTCATCTATACCTTCCGAAATAAATGCGTAAATGGTATTGGTTGAGTTGGTGATTTCACTTACTTCCGTTGCAGAAATTTCTCTTTGCGCAGCCTGACCAAGCTCTTGTGGAGACAAGATCATAAGTCTTTCCACTAAGTTAAGTAACTGGAACAAGCTTTGCAGGGACTGACTGATGCCTTGCGAGAGTTCTCTGGAAACATCTACGACATTAATGATGTTTTTAGTGTCTATGCCCAAGTCTGCCGCTTTGGCTCCGGAGTAAAACATCGCTTTGGGCTTTTGATAAAAAGTGTCCTCGGCAAGCGAATCCACCAAGTATTCCCTTACGTCGTCATCTAAAGCATCCTGATCGATTGTCAGGATTTTAAACATGCTCACCTTCATGTGGTGAAGCATAGCGTAAATGATGTTGTTCATTTGATCCTGATAAGGCATCAGGTCATGAGCCATGGAGCAGTTAGCCATGCGATCATCATTTTGATTAATTCCACCGTAAATGGCGGGCAAGCTTGGCAACCACTCGGCGTAGACCACAGTTTCATCGGAAGCCACGACCAGTTTGAGCCAGCAGTCAAAAGGATAGTCACCCAGACCTTCAGCCTTCGGGTTTACCTTCATAAACATCGTGGAAAGAAACATTCCCTTGTCTTGGTCTTCGCCAGCGTAGATTCCAGTGTGGGACACTCTTTCGTTTTGAAACGGAAAGTCATCCTTCATTGTTGGAAACGCCAAAATCTTGGGGTCGTAGTAAAAGTCGAAAAAGTCCCTGTATGCATTGACTATGCCCTGCAGGGAATTGGTGTAGGTGATTTCATCCATGTTCCAATACTCAGGGTTTTCCCTGACGGAACCGTATCTGACAATATCCCAATACCCGATCCATGACGGGCCAAGATCGCTGTTAATGGACTGAAGAGGGCGAGCATTATCGTAAATGCAGCGAGTCGGATGTGGGTTTACGAAGTAAACTCCTTCACGCTCGACGTAGGACTCCATGTCATCTTCGCCTATGGCGTTCTTTGTCTTCCGCCAATGAACTTCACGAGTCCACGCTTCAGCCGGGAACAAAACGGTAAAGCCATACATAAACATATTTCTGATGGCTTGAGCAAAAGTGTGGCGGTAATCAAACTGCTCGCACATTATCTCGACTCTTTGACTAAGAACCTCCGCCCGAATCTTGGAGGGCATATCCGTACCACGCGGTGCATACTTGAAGTACGGGTATAAATTTGAAAAACGAGATACCTGCGCTGCGACCCGACGGGTAATGTACGAGCGAATTAGAGAAACTGAAACCTCGTATATGCGAGTAAGGGAAATGTCCCTGATGTTGTTCTCCTCGTCATACTCAACGAATTGATCCTTTAAATTTGGATCTATGTCTTCGAGCTTTTCGGCACAGGTTTTGATATTGATCTTTCCCTGAGCGTATTGAAGCAGGGGGATTGTAAACTTGTTAATGGGCAAGCTGTCCCACGCCAAGTCTACGGCAAGATACAATGAATGGTTTCGGCAAGAATGGTAAATGCCCTCGTGTATTCTGGACTGCACCAAATCCTGCATTCTTTCCCTGATCGCATAATCCGCACTACCTTTCTTTGCGGTAAATACTTCACGCAATCGAGTCTGTGTGACTCCTCTTTCTTCTAGTAATTTTAAATCAACCATTGAAATCAAAAAGGTTTTCGATCACGTCCGTGAAACCAGTTAAAAACTGTTTTTCCAAAATAGTAAGGAGGAGGTAAGCTGACATCGGCAGGTTTCCAAGAGGATACAGTCTTTGGAAATCCCTGTGAGGTATTCCTATCACGCTTGCTAACTCGTACTCCGTAACTCTTAAGAAACCACATGTTTTTTCCAATCTCTCCCTGTTCCATCTTTGTTTTAGCTGAAGTCGTTCGTAGTGTGCATCAATTAAAACGCTCGCAGATGTAGAAGTCTTCGGAAGATTGTTATTCGTCCATATCTTCGAACTCTTCTTCTTCTTCTTCGGTGTCCTCTTCGAACTCCTCTTCCTCTTCGTACTCATCTGCCTCACTCAGTACCGAAACATCGGAATGAATCCGATCAATGGTTGCTTTAAGTCTGTCCGAATCAAGCTCACTAACGGTAACCTCAACAGTAATCTTGATCTTGTCCCCTGGATTTACCGTATCCAAAACCTCGGATACCTCTTCATCCATACCCATTTGTAGTATATCTTGCATTTTTGTAACCTAGTTTTTTGGGAATCAAAAGTCAAGTGTTAATCTCTATGATGGAACTCCGCGGACTATTGGTCACGACATGACTGCGAATATCGTAGTATATAATTGGATAAGTAAGCGCATCGAATGCGTGCCCATATACCGACCTGCGGGGCTTTAACTCTAAAGCCGGATCGTACTTTCCATCTTTTGCTTTTTCCGCAACGATGTTGTACAGAGATTTTATTACATTCGGACACTTGGCTGAAATAAGTATTTCCTCATTTACCAGTTTAGCGATCAAAAGCCTGACACGGCTCTCCACACTGCCGGAAAACTTTGGGGCTGCCTTCATTCTGATGGGTTCCATCCCAAAGGATTCGCATACATTTTCCGATATTTCTTTGAAATCCCTGACATCATATGAGCCGGTCTTGGCTCGGAACTGATTAAAAGCGGAGTTATCGGAAATATGTTGCCAGTTAAGCTTACCCACCCGATCTTCCCACTTTTTCATTTTTCGGTAAATGTTGGGAATTTGCACCGTGTATGGGATTTTCTTTTTAATGGTCACTATCTCATCGAATACGACCCATGAGCTTTTGTCCTTACCTACCCATAACTGCATAAAGATACAGGCATTGTTTACCGCACCGGGGTCGTAACCTATTATTACAGGAAAATCTGGTGTAGGCATCAAAGCTTCCACCTTGCTGTCCGCCACGCTTCCAACGACATGCACGCTTTTATTGAAGTATGGGCCGAAGATGGCGTCTCCCGCAGGGCGATCAACCCATTTGCCCTCAAGCATTCTTTGGGCTTCGATCACATCGTTGCTGACGGCTTCCATAACCCGACTGTAGTAGCCTTTGGGCAGGTTCTTTTCGTTTTCCTGAATCTTTACGTGAACGACATGGTAGTCTTTGTTCCACTCGTCGCCCTGCCACGGTATCTCAAAAAACCTTTTGTAAACCCAATGACTTTTGCCCGAAGGATTACAGGCTGCGGTGTACTGCTGAACGCCCTCAATTCCTTGCCTTCTGCCAAGTTGCTGTACGACTGCGTCAAAGTAGCTAGGCGAATCAAGATTGGTCAACTCGTCGATAAATACGTAACTTGGCTCATATCCCTTAATTCTATCGACCAGAAGATTTCCAAACGGTGCGGAAAGCAAAGAAATCCTGGACCACCCACCATACCTGTTTGCTACGTCAAGGTAAGGTTGCTTCTGCAAATCCAGCTTCTCGTCCGTGTAATCAATTCCTATGCCCTCCTTCCATTCGGGCAGAACCTCAGTTTGCAACTTATGCCAAACCCCACCCTGCGTAGCCTGAGCTTTGACTCCGACAATAATCAGGCAAAGACCGTTAAAAGCTTCATATGCGTGACGCACCAGCTTGTGTCCGCCCAGCACAAATGTCTTACCACTTGCTCTTTCTCCGTAAGCTAGGATGTATTTTGCGGTGGAATCAAAAATTTCCTGTTGCGAACCGGATAAATTAGGCGCCCAAGTCTCATCTGTCTGATATTCCTGTTCACGCTCGTCGAGCTTGCTGAGAACCGTATCAGCGTCAATCTTCCTTAGTTTCGGCATCTTGATGCATTTCCCTTAGAGGTTTAAATCCGGGCTTTTTCTTCTTTTCGCCCTTTTCTCTTTCGGTCATCTTGAGCATCAAATCCAATCCGTGCAGGATACGATCGTAAAACTTACCCTGTTGCTCGGTGCATTGCATGAACAAGCGTGTCCGTAATATTTCCTCTTCCGGTTCCAAAGAGCCGTCTTGTATGTCGTCTCTTAGCTTTTCGCCCACCTCGAAAAGACTCATGTTCTGCCGTATTGCTATTTTTTGGGTAACTTTTAAAGCTTCCCCCATAAGTTGACCAACGGAATCATCAAAGTCCTTGAATATATCAAGCTTCTTAATGTTGTCCTTGTTGTGCAGCATGTCGGCAATGTCCGACATAAACGCTTCTTTGCCGTTCTTCTTCAAAGCGTTGATCAACCTTTCGGGCTTGGGCGGTTCTGGTGGAGCTTCCCGCACCATCAAGTCCACTTCGTCCGGCTGCTTGGATTTGTCTCCGCTTGAAATCCACAAGGCTCTTAACTGCGGATTACCCTCAACGAAACGACGCATGTATCTGGCGCTAGACCCTAGCTCACTAGCGACCTTTTCGTAGTCGCCGTCATGTTCGTTCATCAAACGAGCTACGTCTTCAGTTAAATACTTTTTCTTTCTTGGCATTTATGTACTTCTTTAAAAGTGGAAGGTATTTGCTTTTCCAAAACGGGCTGCATTTAAGGTACGCGAAAGAACCGCCGTTCGCCAATGCATAGGCGCTGTTCCTTACTCGCCAGTCAAAAAAGTCAAAGTTGCATCCGTTGCAAAATCGTTTGGCTATCCCAATCGGAACATCTTCCCAATTCAGTTGCTCCGAAACCTCGGTTACGGTTTCGATTGCCAAACCAGAGCGGATGGCTATCTCCTCATCCGAAAGCACTCTGACGGATGACTTGCCAACCTTTTCCCTTGCCAACAGCCTGACTAAAACAGGCGGGAAATAACTAAAAACCTCCCAGCCCTTCCTGATCTTCCTCTCCATCCTCTATAACCTCCTTAATTTTTTTAATACAAATCCTGAGCTTAGCGTTTTCCTCGGGAAACTTTAAACCATTGCCGAGGCTACCAATCAGTATCGGCTTCGGCTCATCGCTCCCCGATACAAAACCCACGCAAAGATACGCATCAAATATCTCTTCATGGGATGGCTTTAGGTATGCCTTTATCTCACTCGTTGTCATCTCCATTGAATTGATTTTCCAAGAATGTTTTTGAAAACGCAAGTCAATTTCTGACAATATTTGACAATGGAGAGCGTTTTGCCCCTATTCTATAGTGTTGTAGTTATGCATGACACGCATGAGGTCGGCAGTTCGAATCTGCCATCTCCCACCACTCTTAAATCATTATATAAGAGTATTTTACAAAATATTCATAATCCCTTTTTGTACTCGTAAATATCTCATAATATTTGACAATATTTGACAATTACGCCTAATATCCGCTCAAATTTGACAATGATTTGACAATGGATTTCAGGATCACGAAAGTAAGTTTTTCAAAAAAATCTCCTTGGTGCGTTACCCTGACGCATCAGAAGAAAAGAATTTACAGAAAATTCTTTACCTCGAAAGACAAGGCTCGTGAACACATACGCCAGGAGGAGGAGAAAATTGAAATAGGTGAATCTGATCACGGCGGTCCTGACATAAGCTTGGGAAACGCAATAGAAAGATTTCTGTTGGATTGCGCGGAGGTAAACCTGCGCCCCACTTCGATAAATACCTACTCACAAAGACTGAATAAGTTTCACAAGTTTATCGGCAAAGTGAAAATCAAAGAAGTCACGAGGAAGGACATCAAGGCATTTGCGGAAACCAGCACGAACAAGCACACAAGAAAAGCATATAGGGATGATACCGCGTACCTGATGAATTGGTGCGGACAAAAGGAATGGATTCCCGAGGGCGGATTTTACAACATTAAGCTCAGAGACGTTCACGGAGACGAAAGGGAAATTCCAATAATCACTCCAGAAAGAGGATGGGAAATTTTAAGGAATGCACCGCACAGGCACATATTGAGGTTCGCCCTACAGATGTTTGCCGGATTAAGGCCTTTCGAGTCATGCAGAGTTTCTCAAATATCCGAAGACATGATTGTCGTAAGGGGTCAGGAAGCAAAGGGCAGAAGATCAAGGACACTGAAAGAACTGCCGGAGAATCTGAAAATGTGGATCCGGCACTACGAAATCAAACCTTGCTCCTACAACGCAATGCGAATTGCGAGGGAAAGGCACTTGGGCAGTCTTGGACATGATGCGATGCGTCACTCCTTCTGCACATACGGATATTGGGTGCTGGGTCAGGAGAAATGCATGAGGTTTACATCTCATACGAATCACAGAACCTTTCATCATCACTATGTGGAAAGTAACGTGTCCGAGCAAAGTGCCAAAGAATGGTTCTCTATTGTACCAGATGGACACTAGTGTGTACCAAATGTGACACAAATCAGGCACTCAAAAGGTACAAATCAGACACTCAAAGGTACAAATCAAGCACTCACGAGGTACAAATTAGGTACAAATTAGGCACTTACAAGGTACAAATCATGCCTCTACGCGCGCGGGCGCGCGACGCAGGTGTGCGCGTTATTAAGACATTATTTAAATATTCTAAGAATATATATATAATATAAACCCCCTAAAGGGGGTTCTTAGGGGGAATATTATTTTGCAAAAGGCTTTTTCTCTTTATCCGCTTTGTGAACCCAATAGCGGCTGCCTTTTAAAAATTTGGTCATTGATGGCTCAGATTTCGATTCAATCAATTCTAGACAGGTCATAATTGCATTCTCTCCGAATTGTGAAAGAGACATGCCCAAATCTTCAGCTATAGCTTTGATCTTGGCATAATCGGAGTCTTTCAGTCTAACTCCTAGTGTGATAAGTTTACTCATATTGTTGTTTGTGGGAGTTATTCAAGGAATGCGAAAACTCCAAAAATAAAAAGCAAAACGATAAATATCAATGTATTTAATACGATTAGATATATCCACATAATCTTTGTTTTTTTGTAAGCAGACAGAACATTCATTCCATCTACCCAGACTTCAGAGACGTCTTCGTGGTCAATTGTTATGTTGTTGGTTTGTACAACTTTTGCTTTCATTTTTTTGAGCAAGCATTCCTTTCTATACTTAGGGGTGAAAACTGTAATTCTCAAATATTCCAAGTTATGTCAAGATATTTTGAAATAAAACAGAATAAATAATTTATTTCGATTACTTTTCATTTTTTTCTTGTTTGGAAAATAATTTTCCATTAGTCATATTTTCAATGAGTGAAAAAGTGATTAACAATGAAGATCTGATTGATTGCACGGAGGCTGCGGAGATGCTCGGATACAAGACTACGAAGTCAGTCAGGGATATGATAACGAAAGGGGTGCTTTCGAGCTACAAGCGTCCATACAGCCGGAGACTTTTGGTTTCAATCAAGGAAGTTGAGGCAATTAAGCAACCAATTCTTATGTCGGAAGGAGGGCGCATAGAAGATGTCTGACATTCCAGAAAAAGTAACTGAGATTTGTAAGGAAATAGGAATCTCTTCCGAAGAAGCATGTTGGCAACTGCCACAAAGCCGAGGGACTTGGGTAATGAAGCACAAGGCTCTTGAGCGAATTGCAGCCCATAAGAACATTAGGTTTGATTTGCCACAAATTATCGAAGCGAATGCGGAAAAGAAATTATGCATAATCTGCGTTTCCGGAACGATTGGCGACGTTAAGGAGTGGTCAATTGGTGAGGCAACTACTTACAACAATAAAAATCAATATCCTTTCGCAATGGCTGAAAAAAGGGCAAAGGACAGAGTGATTCTCAAGTTGGTCGGACTTCATGGCGACGTTTATTCGGAGGATGAAATGCCACCCAAGGAAGAGGTCGAGGAAAAGAAAGACAATTATTCGACTATAGAGGGTGCTATCAGGCAATCTACCGAAAATCCAGAGCCACTTATTATTCCAAAGGCTGCGAAAAAGTTCGGAGGTCAAAACATTTACGATCTGACCCACAGTCAACTCCTAGAGTTGCAAGAGGTATGCACCACCAAGAAGTGGATCAAAATCATTGAGCAAAGGGTCAAAGAGCTTTTGCCTGAAGAAGACCCGACTGTTGAAAAGCGTGTCGTAATGACGGAAGTGAATACCGAAGTGACGGAGCAGTTTGAAGAAGCAAACACCGATTGGTTCGACGGAGAATATTAATTTGGACAAGCGGTCTAAAGATGGCGTCAGATACCCTTCGGGTTCCTCGATTGGTTACCTAGGAAACTGTGTAGGTAGACATCAGGCACAGAGAGATTTTCCTGAAAGTGACGATGGTGACGCAAGTCTTGGAACCGAAATACATTGGCATTTATCAGAGGAAACGCCTGAGGATCAACTGCCAGAGCATGTGGAGTTCGCGGTCATGCGGGCTAGGGAAATGACAAGCTATCTCAGGGATGAATTTTCGGTTAATGGAAAGGTACACAGGGAAAACAGGATATGGCTGTATGAGAATGATGAGCCTATGTTTTCAGGGGAAATTGACTTTTACGAAATATCCGAGGACGAAAAGACCGCTTCGATTATAGACTATAAGACTCTGTATGGGTATCACCCGCCCGCCGACGAGAATAGACAACTTCAAATATACGCCGTCCTGTTGTGTGAGGAGTATAAGGCGTTGGAAGTTGTAAAATTAGGATTGGTTCAGCCTATGCTAGATAAAATATCTACCGCAATTATTAGGCGACCTGCATTGAGGGTCCTAAGAAAAAACTTGGTTGCTCTTGTGGGGAGAGCAATGGGGGAAAATCCCCCTCGGCGTGGCGGCGTTGATCAATGCAAGTGGTGTCGGGCACTCGCTCACTGCCCCGAAGCATATGAATTTATTGAGAAAAAATTAAAAAGATTGGATTATGAAATGGAAGCTATTGATAATAAGAAACTATCTGAGAAGATGGCTATTGCACCCTTGCTGGAAAAGTTCAGCAAAAGCGTTAAGAGTCTTGTTAGGGGTAGGCTTGAAAAAGGTATTGATGTGCCTGATTACAAGCTTCGTTCGACTGGAAAGATTACGACGTATGACCCTGTTAAGGCTGCGAAGATACTATTTGACGCGAACCTTTCGGTAGACGAGTTCCTCGCCTGTTGCTCGATCAAGGAACCCTTGCTGATCAAGGCTTGGCAAAAGCACACGGGTCTGCCCCCGAAAAAGGCAAAGGATAATCTTAGGTTACGATTGGAGAACGCGATGAGGCAAAAGGAAAAGTCTCAAAGTGTCAGCAGGATATGAGATGGGAAGATATGGATTGGGGGATTATTTGGCTAGTATTTGTAATAATCATGATTTGGTGCTGGGCGATGAGCAATGTATGAATTTTGGATAAAGTGCAGACCCCCGCGGGCGACGGGACAGGCTACCAAGAAGGTTGGGGTTAGGAAAAACGGCAAACCATTTAGCTATACCTCGCAAAGGGGCAAGACACTACATAGCGAGTTCCTAAGCCTGTTTTTGCCCTTTGTGCCTATGAAACCGATGGAAGGACCACTATATATGGAGGTCACGTATGCCCTACCTTTCCTGTCCACGGAGAGAAAGGCAATCAAGGAGAAGGGATGGACTTTCCATAGCAAGAAACCCGATGCGGATAATTTGCTGAAGGTACTTCAGGACATCATGGAAAGATTGGAGTTTTTTGAAAAGGGAGATTCTCAGATTGTAAGCGTCAAGCTTACCAAGATCAGATCAAAGTTTCCGGGGATTGGCGTGAAGTTTTACTCCGCTCACAATCTCAACGAGTTCCTCATTTCGGGCAAGTGGGAGGAATGGCATTGAGAGTTTGCGTAAACTTGGATGAGGAATCTTTCGTCTACCGAAGACTGGAAGAATTGGAAAGGCGCACGGGCATGAGCAAGCCCTCGATCCTTTTGGCTGCACTTGCCGAGTATCAGGCTGGAGTTGAGCCACCCGAGCAAAAGCGTACGCAAGTCCGTACGCCGAAAAAGGAAAAGCACTTGGGTGAAGGTGGGCATCCGAAGGATTTGAATGAGGTAATGACTTTTTTTGCAGAGCGTGGCGTTCCCGAGCCAATTCGTCCGAAGGCAGTTTTGTTCTACGACTACTATCAAAGCAACGGATGGAAGGTCGGTAAAAATCCGTGCAAAAATTGGGGGGCTTGCCTGACGACTTGGCAGAAGAGGCATGCGGATTGGAACCCCAAGAAGGACGAGGGTAAGAAAGCGCCAGCCGTCAAAATCAAAGACTTTTTGGAATGGGTGCGTGTGGAGCGCCCATCTTGGTACGGAAAATTAAGAGACGCACAAAACATAGAGGATATAGATGGATATTACATTCAGGAATACACGCAAAACATTGGAAGATTTTGATTCAGAACGGGGCTTGATTGCTTGCTGCGGGGTAAATACCGAGGTGCTTCATGAGGCAATGGATGAGGTGCGCCCCGAATGGTTTGCGAAGCCCCTGCACAGACAGATATGGGAGAAGCTCGTTCAGTATTCGGATCAGGGGGATTGCTTGGATGTTTTGGTTGAGATGGATATGGACTCCGAGGTTCAGCCCGAAGTCCGTCAGGTATTTCAGTCAGTAGAAACCTCTGGGCAATGGAGACACTTTCTGGGCAAGGCAAAGGATGCCTACAAATACAGACAACTGCGAAAGTACGTTTACGAGTTGGTGGACATGGTTAATCAGAAAGTTCCGATTGAAGAAATACTGAACGAAGCTGATCGCGGTGCAACCAAACTGCTCCAAGCGGACACCTCGGCCATAAGGACAGGATGTGAAATATGTGAGTCCACCGTTGCCCGGATAAAGGAAAGACAGGAGACGGGACATGTCACCGGAATCAAGTCAGGCATAAGGAATCTGGACAACCTGACGCTCGGGTTCTCAAGCGGACAACTGTGTGTGGTCGCAGCAAGACCAGGAATGGGCAAGACGGCATTTGCCGTGGAATTGACAAATAGTGCATTGAGGCAACAAAAGAGAGTCTACTTCGTATCCTTGGAGATGGAGGGAGAAGAGGTGATGCAAAGACTCCAAGTAAATTACTCGGGAGTACCTCTCAAGCCAATCGAGGACAAGACCGCCTCCCCTGATGAAGTCAGCAAATTTAGGGAAGCCTGTAAGTTTTATAGGAAGGAAAGACTGAACGAGACGCTCTGGATTGATGATGATGCCGGACTTTGTTTCGCGCAGATTCGATCAAGGGCAAGAAAGTTGGCTCGTAGAGGCGTGGATATGATCATCGTGGACTACGCGCAGATTGTGACATCCGATCCGGGCAGGGAAAAGGAGTCCGACTATGTTCGGGTCAGTTACATAAGTAGGTCGATGAAGATACTCGCAAAAGAGTTAAAGTGTCCAGTCATCCTGTTGGCTCAATTGTCCCGAAAGGCAGAAGACCATGAAATGCCCAGACTATCCGACCTGAAGGAGTCGGGCGGGCTGGAACAGGATGCGGACATTGTAATGGCATTATGGAGAAAAGACGCAGACAAAGACGACCCTACGAAAAGGGAGATTACAGTAATCAAGCAGAGGAACGGACGGTCAATGGAGGGAGTTTCTCTGGAGTTCAAACCAGCAGTACAGCAGATGAGTCAGCGTTCGTCACTAGCATGATGTGGGACTTGGAAACAATTAAGCACTTAAATGAGCGCCAAAGAAAAGGACAAATAATGTCCAAGCTGTGGAGCTACATGAACGCATGGAAAAAATTTCTTAAAACCAAAAATAACTAAATATATGAAAGCATCAGCATCATTCATCGGACGCTTAACACGCGATCCAGAATCAAAAAAAGTCGGTGATACTCAACTCACCACATTCGCATTGGCGGTAAACAGGAAGGTAAAGGGCGGTGAATCCGAACCAAACTTCTTTGATATAGACGCTTGGGGGCAGCAGGGTGAGTACATCACAAAATTCGCAAAGAAAGGTGACGTGGTTCACTTGGACGCCGATCTGAAGATCGATAAGTACGAAGACAAGGATGGCAATGTCCGTAGGGCAACCAAGTATCTTTGCCGGCCATACAGCTTTGGGTTTCTGCCCAGCGGCGCTCCCAAGGATGGGATCGCCAAGGATTCTAAACAAAGCGAAGACGTTCCATTTTAAAATTTTTTTTAAAATGACCGGTCTTACAAAAACTCTAAAACGATTAAGTGAAGCGACCGATGAAAACGGTCGTCAACTCGTCGTAAAATTAAACGCCGACCAAACCATTTCAATGAAGCCCAAGGGCACAACAATGAAACGGCAGGTCACATGTACAATAAGGCAGGTGTACACAATGATGAGGAACATGCAAAATGTCTGAAGAAAAAGAAACTACAAACATCTCCGAGGAGCAACCACAGTTGACGGTTGAACAGGAGATAGAAGGATTCAAGGGGGCAATCGCCAACATCGCACAAGTGGTGAACAACATCGGTAGTGCAGTCGAGAAGATTGAGCTACGCATCAAGTTGCTAGAGCAAGCTGAAGGAATAAACAGCGAAAAGTTCAAGGACTCCTTGGCTAATGCAGTCGTTGAAAAAATGGTCAACTACGACAAGGAAAACAACAAGGACTGATGGAAGTCGAGCCGACAGGTCCAAACCCTAGGCGGCTCGGTTGGCCCACTCCCGAGGAAATGAACGATGCATGGCATTACTTCTGGAGCAGGGATGAGATTAGGGGATACGAAAATGGAAAAAGGGTCGGAACGGGAATACCGAGAAAATGGGATGGGCATCAAATGGTACGAAGCGAAACGCTTTCTGGTGACTTCCCTGAGGAATCCGCTGAACGTCCACATGGTGGACTTTGACGAATACGACGGATACGGAGAATGCTCGTGCGAATACTTTCAGTTCATAATCGGTCCAAAATTGAAACAGGGAAAGAAACCGTTTAAGAAATGCAGACACTTACGATCAGCGAAACGCGCGATGGAGAATATCCAGACCTCATCGGATTAGCGGGACACAAGGGAGTGGGCAAGACCACCCTAGCCCATGAAATCGGTGGGTTATGGAGCGAGCCAAGCAGAGGCTATGAAATCCTGAGCTTGGCTAAACCAATAAAGAAGATGTTGGAAGTCATTGTTCCCAAACTCTACATATACGAGGAGAAAGAAAAGGAGATACCAGGATTTCCCGAAGGAGTGACTGCAAGGCATTTGATGCAGACTCTTGGTACGGAATGGGGGCGGGACATGTATCCTGACATTTGGCTTAATTTTGTAGAGGTTGAAATTTTCAATATCAGGCAGGGCTGGACGGATCAGCATTGTTACACGGAGTTTCCCACTCAAATCATTGTGGATGACATTAGGTTTCCAAATGAGGCGAGAATGATCAAGCGCTCTGGCGGAGAGGTTTGGAGGCTGGTAAGGGAGGGAGTCAACTCTAAGGATGGGCATAGCTCCGAGCAGGGATTGGACGAGGAGTTAATAGACAAGGAAATAAAGTTAGATGAAAATTGCATGGTTTAGGGCAAAACTTTTGATACAGCTGGGCTTAGTATTGTTGTTAATTATTTGGATACTTGGATGCTCGCGCGCATTGAAGTGCGATAGTTGCCCTGAGTTTGGGCACGGGCCTTGTCCGTTCTCGCCTGAGAATTGCTGTCATGAAGATCATTGAACGATTTGACTTCGAAGAAGGCTCTTACTTTTTGCCTGAGGAATTCAATGACTGTTTGGTGGCAAAGGATTACACGACTGGGCGACCCGTTTACTGCATTGAACGAATCATATCTAACCTGATGCAAAGCGATAAACATGGATGCGCAGACGATATGGAGATGGCCTTAGATCATTTTGACCGAAACATTGCCGGATCAAGATTTGATATGGAACCAATATGGATTTGGATGGGGGAAGATTATGAGTAGATACAAGTCCAAGGATTTCTGCGAGGGTGAGAAATTGCCCCGCACAAGTCAGTTGAGCATTAGCATTACGAAGGATCAGAAAAAGGACTTGATCAAAAATGCTCACAAGAAAGGCAAAAGTGTATCTAGGTTGGTCAGGGATATTCTAAAAACGCAAAAAGCAATATGAATCAGGAGGCATTAGAAACACGCATAAAGATGCTAAAACAAGACTCTCGGCAAATCAGCTATGCCATCGAGCGTCTTGAGAAGCGTCGCAAGCGTACTCAGGCAAAGGTGGTTGCGCTGAAGCAGATCAGTCATGGTAATTACTCTTAGTTCGGTTGAGTGTGAGATGGCTAAGATGCTCGGAAGAGCAAGGAGGCAATCCAACAGAGCAAAGGGAGTAAAGGACAGACTGGTTGCAAAGGAAGACCCGGAGCATCGTGACATTGAGGGTGTCGGCGCAGAGATTGCCTTTGCCAAGGCGTATGGTCTGTATCCACCCTTTGACATAGGAATTCGTTCAGGTTCGTGTGACTTTTTCGTCAATGGAAAGAGTATAGACGTAAAACAGTCCGACTACGAAAACGCTAGGCTTATCGTGTCTCCTGACAAGGCTGACAGCGAGAGGTCATGCGACATATACGTACTGGCGACCGGCAAATTGCCTATGTATAACTTTAGGGGCTACGCAAGAAAGAAATCTATCTGTAACCCAAAAAACTTGATAAAGTTGCGTTCTATGGTGTATGCTTTGGAAATCAAAGACTTAATTAAAATGCCATGAACATAGCTTCGTTATACCATGACACGGAAGAGCCGGTATCCATACAGGAGAAAGTTGCTCTGAAGCGTCATTGGCGAGATACGCTTGTACAGGTCAAGATCGACACGGAACGACGGATTAGGGAGGCTGAGGAAGCCATCCAAGAGCTTTGCTTATCCGACGTTGAGGACAGCGATCTATGACCTGTCTTCGATAAAGCCGTTTTCTCTCGCCCAAGACGGATTCACGTGAATCCGATCGTGGCACTTTCTGCATACGCTTAGCCAGCTGTCTACATCAAGGTAGTATTTACCTCTTCCTTTTTTGTGATGTACGTCTGTGCTTTTTGCCTTTTCGCAGACCTCGCAACAAGGCAAGTCCGCTAGGAAGGTCCGGCGCAGTTTTGAGTATATCTTCAAGGCTTCTTTGCGTGCCCTTGAAACGCGACGCAACGGCGTCTTTCTCTTTAGTGGTGTTCTTTTCATCATCGCGTCTCAAAGGACGCATAATTTAAGCGAGTTCGAATGTTATATCGTAATACTTGAATACCTCGGGAATCATTTTAATTGGGTATTCGTCTCCCATCTCGTAGTAATAAAGAAATTGGTTCCAATCCAGAGTCTCGCTCGTGGACTTTACCACGAACGTTTCGTATTTTCCCTCTAGAATGTGAGTGTGCATGCATAAATACTAAAGGCATTTTTGGGGTTTGTCAGCACTGAGGCCTAAAATGACCAAACTTCCTTATGTTTACTGGGATTCCAAGCGTTTGAATGCGTCGAAAACCGCATCTTTCAAGGTATCAAAAGTACCATGATTGTTCCGCCATTGTCCTTCGAACAATTCGATCCGTTCTTCGCCGACAAATACGGCAAGTCCACGGCTCTTAATCTTCGTAAGACCAGCCGATTGCTTTTCCGTAAGCTTTTCTGCCCCAGCACACATCATAAAATACGTTACTGAAGGGAACGTAGCATCCGCATCCCCTTCTGCTATTGTCAAATGGTCTGCACCTGCGAAGTTCGGAGTCAAATATCGGACACTTCAGGCATATGCGATACCGCCTTCTCCACTCTTTCTTCTGCTTTTCTTTGGCGAATACCCAGTATTCGATCATATTCAGAAAGCCCAAAACCAGGACATAGGGCAGATAAATGCGAAATCCTTCCCGCCAAAGGACACGGGTCAGTTCCTTCAACCTCTTCACCTTGCCGCTCCCTGTGGCTTGACGGTAAGCACATTGTTGTTCGAACTTGATGTCGTGCTGGTGGATTCTGAGACTGCGTCCGCAATCTCCTGAATAATGTCACGCTTAGGCTTATCTCCAAATTTCTTGGTTTCGTAATCTCTTTCGGTAACAAGTTCGGAAAGATCAAGCGGATCCGCTTTCATGCCCGCATCAGCTGTGGTGAGAAGATTGCCCAAGCCACGCTTGCCCAACTCCCTGTCCAGCGCTCCCTGTCCGTAAAGTCCGGCATATGCCCGTTGACCCTCAGGTGTGCTAAGGTCAAATCCGCTTGCCATATTCGTAAGTTGTTCCTGTACCATATCCGACCCGAACAAAGAATCGGCATTGGACGACGAGGTCTGATTTGTTCCCCTGCCGTCTCTTGAGTTCGAATACCTAAGAGCCGAAGGTGGCTTGACGTTGTTTACTGCATTCGCTGGCAACATCCCCCCGTAGGGATTGGCGGCAGCCATGTTCAAGTAACCCTTGTCCCGCATTATTTCCGTAAGCGGAGATATGCCGGATCGTTTGTTGTAGAAATCCAAGACTTCCTGACCCGACACTTCATCGAGGTTTTCCGGCTCGGTTTCGTCCCTGTTCTTGCCCTGACTGGTTCCGCTGATGAAGTCATCAATCGTTTGTCCGATGCCAGCCATTGCATCTCCAAATTTCATCATCGATTTGCCGGCCTCATTGGCTTGCTTGAAATACTTGCCCTTGCCGTCGGCAGTCAGGTTGCGCAATCCGCGACCCAGTTTTTCGGGAATCGCACCAAGCACCTCAAACGGATACTCGACCATGTCTCCCACGCGATCACGGGCAATCCCCATACTGTTGCCAAAGGAGGTTGGATTCATGGTCTGTTCAAGTCGCTGTAGCTTTTCCTGCACACTTTCCGCATTGAACGGATTGAGGCTGTCAGTCACGCCGTAACTCCTTGGCGCCGGAGTGTAGGTTTCAGGCTCATCGCTATCGACCGTAATATCTATCTCTTCAATCTTCGGGTTCAGGGCTTCCATCATCTCGTCACTTACGAGCAAACTTCCATCGCCCTGATTTTGCTCGGTAACCAAAGTCTGCTCAGGAGTATCGAAGTCCAACTCACCCCCGAACACTTTTTCTGCGGTTGCCTGAAATTTCAACCTAGCCATATCAGCGTCAACGTCCTGTTCGTCAAGCTTAGCAAATTCATCAAGTACCTTATTCGGATCAATTTGCTCAGAACCCGGAAAGTACATGGCTGCTTGGAAATTGTGAAAATCTCTCTGAGCTTCCCCCAATGCCTCACGCTTCTCGTTGAGCTTATCATTGAGCTTGGTGAGGTCTTTCTTATTGAGCCTCTCGTTCTTTGCCATCTTGAAGCCCTTTATGCTTTTAAGCAGGCTAACAACATCAAGTTGGGGTAAGTTGCCCAAGATATTTCCTATGGCAGAGCGAAAGTTACTATCCTTCTTTTCGTTTTCCTGGATTGCCACTTGTAGCTGTTCTTCGGCAACTCCCAGCTCTCTCGCAGCTTTTATCAGATTGTCGAACGCATCAGGTTGTTCCTTTGCATACTCACCAAAGGCTTGTCCCAACTCCTCACTACGATCCACACGCAGAGTTTCGTCAAAGGCATCAGCCTCAGCGCCCACTCCGTAATCGCCGTCACCCCTGATTTGTTTCTCCATATCCGAAACTATTTGCTCACGCTCTGCATCAAATCCATCAATTCGATCGTTCAAATCATCCAGCTTTTGCTGTGTTGCAAATGGATCGACGCTTTTAACTGGTTCAGCCGGTTCATCATCTCCCCTGATAATTTCATCAAGCATATCAAGAACTGCAATTGGGTATCCCTGCCCAGCTGCAGTTCCACCCGCTACAGCTACCGGAACTGCTGGCGGGCCAATTAACGCCTGCTCAAATTCATCCCTTGTCATGCCGTCTTGCATCGCCAACTGATACATTCTTGCCAACATTTCCCTGCTGGGCAGTTCACGCACTTGCGGACTACTAGTCGATGACGAACTTGTGCTTGCCGAGCTAGTGGAGTCGCTGAAGAAGTCACCCACCGTCTTAGTATCCTCCACCTTGATGGGGTTCGGTGCAGTCGGAGCAGCCTCAATGCCCAGATCAGCCAAGGATGCGCCAGCGCGAATTTGGTCAACGATAGGATTACTGGTCGCACCACCCGCATTTGCGTTAGCGCGGTTGATTTCCGCCATAACCTTGTTGTTAAATGCGTTCTTATCGGTCTTAGTAAAGTTAAAGCCCAGTTCGCTAATGAAATCAGCCTGACTTAGGTCATCTATTTTCTCCATGCCCGGCAACGGCGCACCCCCCGCCGCAGATTCGATAATATTTATGGCATCCAGCGTGGGAATCTCCGCAATTTCCACAGAACCATTCTTGTCCGCATAGCCCTGAGCGACAAATTGGGTCAAATCTATACTGGGTCTGCCCTCACCGCTGAAATTACCCTCCATACTGTCCTGAGTAAACTTAGTTATGTTTCCATCCACCCCCATTGTCGCCACAAGCCATCCACCGTCCGCATTTTGCGTAGCTGCAATTGACATATTACCATCAGGCCCGCTGGTTGATGCCTTAATTGCATTTTGTGTGGGCATTTCTAATGCAAGATCAGGCTGTTCAACCGTAATATCTTCGCCATAATTACTCGGAAGCTCACCAAAAGTGTCATTTAGCGACATATTCGGCTGATTTACGCCTCCCGGCACTCCTGTGGAGTTCGGTACGAACAAATTTCTCACTCCCTGCCCAAGATCACTTTGACCAGGAGTAACGCCACCCGGCATAAGTCCCGTCGTATTGTCAACAAAAGTATAAATATCACCTATGATGGGAATATCTCGCACTCCGAATCTTTGCTGTTGGCTCATAGTTACCTAGTTTACTGGGTACTCTGCCATTCGTCAACTAATCTGTGGCTTTCTAGGGCGGTTCTTGGGGCTGTAAACGCCTATTCTGGAAGTTTCTGGGGTCTGGAAAGTAGAGAAACGGGGTATATTATGTTTTATACGCGGTGTGCCGTCCCCCCTTTACCCCCCATGTTACCTAATAGTTATTAGGTAACACGCATTCCCTAAATCCCTAATATACAAGCCGATAGGTTGGCGAGATTACAGGGTTTCACTTATCATTCATCAATCAATGCAATAGCACTTCCATCACACGACACAGTTTGACCACTAGACAATAGAGCCGCCAAGGGGATTAATACTTGGATAAGACCTGCCTAAGCATGCAGGGAGACATAAGAAGACGCTAGTCTGAGCGTGACTCAGCAACCGTTCCCACATGATCATGGTTGCCTGATATTCACTAGCGACTCAATTACCCGATATCACCGAGCGTCACGGCGCCGAATCCGATGGTATAAAATGCTTGCATCCATCCGAGGATATCGAATTGCAAAATCGTTCAAGCGTGGATTGTCCATTGGCTTGCGGTTGCTTTTCCCTTTATGGCAAAGCAAAAACTAGCCGAAACGGTAGCGGTATCCTCAGTGGGGTTCTGTAAGCCTACCCAAGGGAACGGTATGATCGTACCGTTCCAAGACAATAACGCGGAAAACGCCGTACGCAATGCGAGAGCCAAGCTGAACAAGCTTGAGACTTCCCTTAGGGAAGGCAATCACATGACCGACGGCGTGAGTACAAGTTCGAGGATTCTCGAAGCGAAGGCGGAATTGACTAACCTGCTCACTGAGCATGGCATAGTCTTGACCGATGCGGGGATGACCGCTTGCCTAGAGATGGCAAGCAAGGGATTCCATCCGACTGGCAGTGCGAGGGAAGGCTATGACTTAGTCTTACTCCCCGAGCAGTCGGAAAAGTTGACCGAGGCTTTGAAGGAGCATGACGACTTCATCCGTACGGAAGAAGGACAGGAATACTCCTCAGCCTTAGTTGAGCAGCACAAGGCTAAGGGCGGGTTCACAAAGGTTAGGCATTCGCTTAACCTTAAGGACGGCATCCGCTTCAAGAGCACCTTCACTATGGAGTCAGCGTTGGATAACGACGCGCACAAACTCCTCTCAGCACCTTCTCTCGTTGGAGTTGGCACTCGAACATAACCTTTGGGGGGTAGCGCCCCCAAGTCTTTATGAGCAACCGTAGGAAAATGAACATGACATACGACGAATGGATGCGCAATATGGCAAGGGAGCAAAAACGCTTACGCAATCAAGAGCTTGCACAAAAGCATGCCCGTAAGCACTCCCTAGAAGTCATCAGGCGCTTCTTTGACTCGCCTGCTAAGCTACGGTACAACCGTGGTGCGGCAAAGCTAGTCAGTCGTATGCACAATCCAAACCTCGTTAAGAGGGATGGGGTATTTCAGCAACGAGCTAAGTATACACTTAGTTTCCGTACGAAATACGGAGTGGTCGTTCTGACCACCAAAACACGTGGCATAGATACACAGCGTATTCGCAAGCTTAGAAATTCTAGCGTGCGGGAGACTGTGAACATAGATGCCTTCACCGTCGATTCCTCCCATGTGGAGCTTCCGCAATGTCCTGAGGCATGTGCGGAGTATGAACAAGAACTGCAAGCCCTCCTCGCAAACCATTTTGCGCGTCAGCGTACTGAGGTTACTGAGGATAGACTTCCACACAACAACGATAGACTCGAAGCATGGCAAGGACGCCGTAAGGTATTTCGCTATGCAAGAAAGAACTCAGATATTACTGGGTAATAAGAGGGAGGTACTGTTTACCGCAGTGCCTTTCTTCGGCGGTCCTATCACGGCTGTGCCTCGCTGTGTACCGAGCGAACACTCCTGTGGTACTTACCGCACACAAAAGAGAGTTGGCGACCTACTAACAACCATACGAAGGGCAAGTAAGGTTGGGTCGATGCCTCAGTCTGTGAGGCACGAGGTGGTTTGCACACTCTAATATAATTGGGACGCTATGTCCGCGACACAAATGCCGACCATAGCCGACTCTCTTTTGTGTATTTAAGCGTGGAGCTATAGCAGGTTACCACGACAGCCTTTGCACGGGCTGGAAAAAGCATTAAGACTCCCAAGTAGCGTCGAATCTTATTTTTGCGTAGGGAGCCTTAAGACCGAGCAGGTCGCTCAACAGCTACGAGAAGAACGGCGGGATAAGCTCCGACACGGGTTTCGTAGTGTAGTCCTTTATAGGCTAAGTGAGTGCTGTGCGGGAGAGGGCTACAGTATTCCAGTGCTATATGGTGACGCTGTAGCCACTCTCTATTCTCTTTATGGGATGACTCTCCCACATCCTACCAATTTAGCCGTGTGGCAAGTTCGTTGTAAAAAGAACTGGAATGATGAAATGTGCGAATCATGGGGTAACGACCCTGAGGCCTGTCATCCACGGCTATTCTCTTTAAACCCATAACAAGGAGGATACAATGTAGCATACAGTTACAGTTAGGGGGTTGGGTACCCCCGTCTTTGTGTTCATGAGGTTGGGAGAGGTGCCGGGATTTGCTATTACCCGAACCCTTAAAAGTTGGTATGAATAGCGGAAATGGATTACCATTGAGAGTATCCATGAGCAGTGAATGCCAGCATCTCCCATTCAATTTTTGTTCTTTTAACTTTTGTCGGCGACCTGTAAAGCCAACGCTTAATAAAACCGATGCGTGTGACGCTCAGATAGCGTCTGAGATATAAAGCCGGTCCAGGTCGATGTGTCTATGCACATCGGGTAGCACCCGATCGACAAAAAAAGGTTTCCCCTGTACGGAGTTGGGGAGTAATTGGAGGCTAGCACCGCCTCCTTCCTACCACTTTGGATCCAATAGGAGGTCACAGGGGTCAGGTATGACAAGGCAGTCCCCTGTGTAATTGTGTACTGCCTCGCGAGGAGCACCTCGCACGATCAAGCACTTCCTCTGCATCTTTTACGAGTACATCCACTCGTTCCACACCACCTGCGAGGTGGGTCGTGCCCTATCCTATCACGGCTCACCTCGTTCACTTTTACGGCTACACGGCTAATGTTGCGACCCGCTGTTTTCCATTTCTTTCTAATTCTTTCTATTTTTTTCTTTTCATTTTCAAATCATTCCATTTATTTACAAAACAATGTTAACGGATTTCATACCTCAACACGCTGTACCGCCACACCTACGCTACGAGCTACAAAGATGCTCCAGCGCCTCGGGTAGAGAAATGAAAAAGGTGTTCGCCGAGCGATGCTTCCGTGTGCATGGGGGCAAAGAACTCATGGCACAGGTATGTGGGGCTACGCTGGCGAAAGACATGGTTCAGGCGAGCAAGCAACAACAATACGAGAATTTTAAATCAGACTGCACCCAAGCTTTTGCGGATGGTGCTCTAATCATAACAACACAAAAAATACCAACACATGAGTAGTAAATCAAAGCAAGGTAATAGTCTTCCACAAGCACCACACAAACGGGACGGTGCATTCGGTGGCAAGGAAAGGCCCGTCTACGATAGAATCCGTCTCGGGTGGAAGCCAGGGGACAGCATCGGCTGTAACTTCGGCGCAAGGAACCCCGGCAAAAGAAGAGGAGACAAAGTCAACTTTGGTCGTCGTTTGGCAGCCAAAGTTAGCCAGTTGTAAGATGCACGACACAACAACAGAAATGCCTGAAATGACTGACAAACAGAAGGAGGCACTCAAGCGTTTGGAAAAACGCTGGGCAAAGATTCTAAATGTCGAATCGTCCATCGGCCGGGCAGAGGCGGTAGGATTTTCGGGATGGAAAATCCAACCGTGGTCCTCTGACCCCGCCATCATGGTAAGGGTACAAGGTAAATCAGGTGCAACCATGTGGTTGGGTATAGAAACGGACGGATACACGCACGCATGAGCCTAGCCGATAACATCGTGCATCCTTCTTTCAGGCCCATGCTCATTGGGCGTCAATACTCGCCTTGCAGGCTGGGTATGATTCTTAATGGGCATGAGTACTATGCTCAACCCAAGCTCAATGGTATCAATGCCGTTGTCGGGTATTCTACTGTGCCTGAGAATCATGGTGTCGTCGCCCTGAACAAGCATGGTAAGCCTATGACTAAGTTTGAAGGCTGGCGTGAGGGGCTAAGGTATCAGGTCAATCAGATGTCCGACAGCCCTTGGCGAGGCACTATAATCAATGGGGAGCTTGTTAAGCTTCCTGCTAAGGGAGGACATGAGTGGTTGTTTCCCTTTGATATACTCTACTACAAGGGCAAGGATGTTAGGCGCACCGCATTTACGGAGCGTCTTCGTGTCCTGAGGACATGGGTTCAGGATACCAATGTAACATCTGGCTTACCAAGCGTAGACCCCTACATCGTGGAGAATACGCGCAGGATTCTGCCTCAGCATATCCGTCATACCAAGGCGTCCATGCAAACTATTCTCAATACTATGGAGGCAAGTGACACGGCAAAGGTAAGGAAAGACATCATGTCCCGATTGGTGCCCGGTCACAAGAATCCTGTGTCCGCATCACTCATGGACATCAGGGAACCCGACCTCATTGAGGGCGTAGTCCTTAAACATCAAGATGCCATGTACATCAATGGCATCAAAAACAACAAACTTATCAAAGCAAGATGGCTATAGAAATAGAACCAAAAGACGATTGGCTCGCAGATCGATACTACCACGACCTCACAGATGAGGAAGTGGAAGAAATGGAAAGGGAGTCCCTGAACGAGTACATCGAAGCTCGGGAACTACAATACCTCTGGAGTCACGGAGGTAAGGACTTTTACGAGGATCAGATGGGCAACATCGTTCCTCTTGAAATCATCAAGAAGCAATGGAAGACACACTTAAATACTTTGCAAACTCGCTAGACAAAGCCCGCAAGGACAATGCACGCAAAGTGCCTGTCCGTATCATCGACAACAAAACCGATGACATGATCGTGTGGATGACTCCCGAAGAGCGGGATAATTACATGCGGTTGCACAAGCGGACAGGGCAATCGTCCAAACTCCGCAATGTTCTTGTGGGTAGAGGGAGGCTGATGTGATTCCTATCACTTTTCAAGCGCGGGTTGTGGCTGAAACAAACAAACAACGGGCGCAACAATTACACGGGAGTGGGTTGCGACGCCACAGTGCGGAAGGGAGGCACTGTGAAACTTTGGCAGAGCAGGGTGAGGTGCGGCAGCGCTCGGTCTGGCGTGGCGTGGTATGGCAGGGAGAGGCAAGGAAGGTGGTATGATTTTAGAGGCGTGGCTGGGCGGGGCGCGGTAAGGTGCGGTTTGGTATGGCTCGGCACGGCGAGGCGAGGTCTGGCGAGGCGAGGCGAGGTCAGGTGGTGGAGATTTTAACGGCGCGGCATGGCTAGGCTGGGAGTGGTCAGGCTTTGCTAGGCTCGGCCCGGCGAGGTCAGGTCTGGCAAGGCGAGGCAAGGAAGGTGGTGATGACTTTAACGGTCAGGCTTGGAGAGGCACGGCGTGGCGAAGCATGGTTTGGCTTGGCGAGGCGAGGTCAGGTTAGGCACGGTGCGGTACGGCATGGCAAGGCGAGGAAGGTGGTGAAGAATTTAACGGCTTGGTTCGGCATGCCACGGTACGGCAAGGCTCGGTGAGGCAAGGCGGGGCACGGCAAGGTTACAAATTTCACATAACAATAACCCATATAAAATATGAAAAATATACAAATAGACGTAAGGGGCACAAGCGCCTTACTGATGAATAACGCAGAGGGCGCTGACCCTCTAAATCAGTTTGCCAAGGAACTTAAAAAAGTGTCCGGCAAAACAAAAAAGACCGAAGAGGATCACATCCTGATGTCGGACATCGAGTGGAGGAAGAACCTCTATTGGAATGATGAGCTTGGCGTTCATATTCCTGCAGAGAATATTGCATCCATGATCGCCGGATCGATGCGGCTTAGCAAGCAAGGCAAACAATCCATTCACATTCTGGTGGATGATGACATGCCCTTGGCGTTCAAGAACTCCAAGAATCTAGACAAGATGGCACACGACCCGGCAATGAGAAAGCGTGCGAATGTTAAGAACGGCATGAAGACCGTACAACGCACTCGTCCACAGATACCAAGCGGCTGGACAGGCACCATCAAACTGCTCGTTGATGTCGATGGCATAGACCCTGATCAAGTTGTGGACTTTGTCAAGCGGGCTGGGCATGTTGTCGGTCTTGGTGACTGGCGTCCATCTTCACCAAAACCCGGTCGCTTTGGTCGCTTTGAGGTCGTGGAGGTACGACAGTGAGCGAAAGCGAAACCAAGGCATTCCCCATACATTTCCATGTGTGGGAGTCCATCAAGGATGACCTGCACTATGGTGCGGTTGTTGAATGGACTAAGATCGAGGAGTTGTCAGAAATTCCTCGCTTGGTACACAACGTAATCAATCCGAAGTTTGCATTCTTTTGGATGCAACTTGAAGAACGCTTGCAAGCCAATGGTTTCTTCACCACCCAGCGTGGTATGAATGAGCGTGGCTTCCGTGTGCTCCACCGCGAAGAGATTGCTGATCATGTGAAGAAAAAGCTCAACCAGCAAAACCGTCAGACCAAGAAGATGGTTGTGGGAATGAGCGTAGTCGAAAGATCAGGCATGAAGTCAGAGGATGAGAAGAAGCTGGAGTTCATGCAGACCAAAGCCTCATTTATCCACGAGTTCAAGCAGCGGCTCCTGCGCAAGCAGACACTACCTGACCATGCTACAGCCTCCAAAGGCTTTGAGCGACTACTCAAGGAACGCAATGGAAATTGATATTACTCAGGACACCGCTCTCAGGATTCAGGCAATACGCCGAGTGGCTGAGGTCATGTGCATGCTCGATGATGATGCGTGCTTATGGGAGGACGGGGAGCTTTCACAAGCTGAACACGACGAGAAAGAACGCATGCTCATGCACGAAAAGGAGAAAATATTCTCTTACTTGGGCTGTCGTTTCGCTACGCAACGGGAAGCTGAGGAAAAGGTTGAGGAGTACAAGGGTCACCCTGAGTACGAAGAGCCTTCCATGTGGAAAGAGAATCCTTGCCCTTGGCTTGAACTCATTCCGCATGGTGGAAAGGTTGTGCCTCATGAGTAAGGTAATTTGTGCTTATGTGGCGCAACCGAACACGGAGAAGACCGATGCCATGGCAACCGTTCCACATGTCGTCGAGTACGAAGAGGATGGAGTCAAATATACCACCACCATCAATGCCGAATGCCCAGTCTGCGCAATGGAGAAGGTTAGAAATCGGCTGCAATGGAGAAGGTTAGCAAGCAACAGGAAGTATTCATGAAACTTCACTTCGAAGACATTCCTATCACCATGCAAAACGGTGAGCAGGGTTTGGCCGAGGGGTGGCTTGAATATCAAGTCATCCCCGGCTTGCCCGCCGTCCACAGGCAAAACTCAGTCGGGCTTCCGCCTGATGAGCCAAGTGTGGAGATAGAAAATGTAATACTAATAAATCCCGACCCAACGATCTTCGATTGGGAAGAAGCTAACAAATTCGAACTCTATGACTGGAAGAGTCTAGTGAACAACTAAAGATTATGAAAATACAGCGAATAATTGATGCATTGGAAGATTTGCACGACAAAGTTACCAATGAAGTCGCATACACCCATAGAAGTGCAGGTTTGGAATGTGCTTTGGGACAAGCCTTCACAATTTTAAACCAACACTCAATGGGTGCGTTCGAAACGAAGGAGGATAAGACTCATTACAAAATTACTATCCTGTGGGGTGAATCTCCGGAGGATGATGCAGAGCCAAAGACATACAGCTTTAAGACCAAAGCAGAGCTAGAAGCATTCAAATTGGGTATCAATGAAATGGATGGATGGCATGGTTGGGAAATCGTGAGCCAAAAAGGAGGACGCACATGAAGGATGACTGGAGCAAAATGGAAGTAGATGTCGACCATGCCGAACCCGAACCCGTACTAAAGTTCCATGGAAACTCGGCTAAGATCAGTAGCATGGTCAATGCGTACTCACTTGCAAGCGGGCATACTTGCCCAGGAGCAAGAGATTGTCTCTCTAGAGCCAATCGCAAAACGGGAAAGATAAAAGATTTCGGAGAGTTCCGATGCTACATGGCATCACTCGAAGCAATCTATCCCTCCATGCGTAACACAGTCTGGCACAACACCAAGGTGATTGCGTCGATGAAGACCCGCGAGCAGATCGTTGATCTGATTGAGCGTAGCTTGGTCATGCACAACCCTCAGGTCTTTCTTAACGGATTCAATGGCATCCTTCGCCCGCACATTGGTGGGGATTTCTTCAGCCAAATGTATGCGGATGCGATGAATGATTTCGCATGGAAACACGAAGGTATGCTGGTGTACTGCTACACAAAGTCCCTGTCGTTCTTTCGGACACAGTACAATAAGGACAAGAACATTGCCCCCAACTTTGTGATCAACGCTTCGTCCGGAGGCTGGTTTCCCCACATGCAAGCCTACTTCAAGACCGCACACATTGTGTACAGTCAGGAGGAAGCCGACGACATGGACTTGGTCATCGATCACGACGACACTCTCGCTATGGATCCGCAGGTTGGCGACTTCGCCATCTTGCTCCATGGCAATCAACCCAAAGGAAGTCATGCTCAGGAAGCACTCAAGCTACTGAAGAAGCAAGGCTTCAAAGGCTATAGCCACAAAACCAAGTCAAAGGTGTTAGACCTGAAAGCTATGGATGTTTATCGGCGGGCTATAGATGTAACCCAAAAAACTAGGAGGATAAAGAATGCTGACAATCAAAAAGACAGCAACGGAAAAAGACAAGACACAGAACAAGCGGCGGAAAAAACTGGAAGCTAAAGAATCGGCTGATCGGTTCCTCACCGCCACCGCACTCATCAAGATGGGTGAAGAATGGCAAAGCGAAGCAAAAGAGGAACTCAACAGAGTTGTTCTTGAAGACGCTTCTAAAAGCCCTGTGGAGAACGGATACGAGTTCGAGGTCACGGGAGGGCACACCGTAGTGCTCGACCTTGTCAAGCCTAGGGAGTTCTCGTCGGCAAAGCAACAAGCCTGCGAGGACTTGGGCGTAGACTACGAAAAGCTATTCCCAGTTAGTTCGACAAACCCGATGTTCTTGTGGAACATCGTAAAGAAAAGCGGACTCGATAAGTCAGCGGAGTGGTTACTTCGACTGATTGACAACGCCGTATCCAATCCGGACGCACGAGCCTTACTGGAGAAGCAAGCCAAGGAGATTCAACAACTCGGTGACGAGCCTATTGAATTTGAAGGCAATGCCATCGCAATAGATACCAAGCGTGAACTCAGGTCGGATATGACCGCCCTGTCGTTCTTGGGAGAAATTGCGCTCCTATCATCATCTGACCGTGAAGGTTATCTACAATCCGTGGGCATCCCAACCCAAGTTAAAACCGGGAAAACAACTGCCGAACAAAAGGCAACAATCGAAACCTACAAGGAGCGTGTGCTTCTTGTGTAACAATAGATAAGGAAACAAAGTACCTATGAAGGGACTACTAAATCACTGCGGTGCTCAACGAGTGTCATTTGATGACCTCAAAAAACTACCAGAGCCAGAACCGCTCACTCCAACGCATTATCCACTGAGGCATGATGCGTTTGTAAATGAATGCCTGACTCAGCTGGGGAAATACGGCTGGGAAGTTTCAACGGACGAGAAAGGTGAAAAGAATATGGACTTCAGTCTTATTCAGTCTTTCAACAAAGATAAGTGGACAAAAGAGATGAAGCCAAAGGACACCATGTTCGGCGTCATCTGCTTGAAGTCTGAGTTCTCGGACTACGAGCCTACCATTGGCCTGAGAAACTCCAACACCATGCACTCGAAAGCAAGGTTTGCATTCGGTGACCGAGTCTTTGTGTGTGACAACATGTGCTTCTTTGGTGAAGAGCAGTTCGAGCGAAAGCACACCAAGAACATCTACGATGAACTCCCCGGACTTGTGGAAGGAAAGATCAGCAAGGCTCGATCGCACTTCGAGAAGCACAACGCACGGGTCGCCCATTACAAAACGGCAAAGATTGGACCGGGGCGTTATGAGGCGTTCGACAATGTGTTGGAACTCAATGACGAAGAAGATGTGCTGGACAGCATCCTTGGCAGAGCTTCGGGCAAGGGCATCATTCTTGACAAGGGTAATCCGACCAGAGAAAAGCGCGTGTCCATCCCCGGAGGTAATACCACAGGTTGGCGAGCAAACTACTTCACTGGTTCTGGTCACCTTGAGTTCTTGCGCAATGACTTCTGGGCGCTCCAGAACGCTTTCACGGAGGAAGCGAAGAAGTGGGGTGCTATCGGCGGTCTACATCAGGAGCGCACCCGTGCGGTCACTATGATACTGGACGAGTACTCTGGATTCAATCGCGTGTGGGAAGCCAAGCAAAAACAAGCTCAGCCAGAGGTCATTGAGGTATGATTGTTAAGCTGACCAAGACAATCAACGGTCAGCTCACGGTCGAATCAATCTATGACCCAGTTTTCGAAATGTTTCTCGTGAGAACCACAGATCAGACGGCGGCGGCAACGCCGAACTATATGCCTGAGACAAAGTGGCTTCATCCTTTCAACGACGTCACCTACGTCCACAGGCACGGGAATCTTTTCGAACTCAAAGAAGCAGAAAGGGAATCACCATGGACTTACGAGAATACAAGCCTGAGTCTCCTAATGACTTTGTAGGCGCTCCTCAAAAGAAGTGGGCTAAACTTCTGCTCGGTAGCGTGCAACTCGTCAAGGAGGGCAAGTCAAGAAACCTTAAGGTTCTCTTGAAAGGCCCTCCTGGCGTGGGCAAGACATCTATGGCAGGGTTTCTTGCAAGGCAACTTGTAAGCGATCCGTTCAGACACACTTCGATCATCAAAGAGTCTGGAGCAGACATAGACATAGATTGGGTTCGCAACCTAAAAGACATCACACGAACCGTACCAATGGGCGGTTACATGGCCATCCTCGTGGATGAGGCAGACCTGCTTCCAAAGAAATGCAGGGACTTGTTTCTTCATGTAATGGACACACTGCCCAAAGGCTACCTCGTGTGCTTTACGAGCAACCTAGAAAACCTAGAGAAGAGGTTTGAGGATCGGTGCTATGAAGTCCGACTCGATAACCCTTCTCCCAACGAAATCTCAGAATGGTTAAGAACAAATACCACGCTGAGTGAAGGAGTGATACGCCAACTAAGTAAAATCAAAGGCGTACGCTCCACTTTTAACCAAGCTCAGTCGTGCATCACGGCTGGGAAAATAAAATAGTAAAGGAGATAGAGTGAAAATTAGTAATACTCTAAGAAATATCGTGCAATGGCACGATGGACAGGAAGAAAAGAACGCAGCTATTGCAAAATTCGTAGCTGAAAAATTCAAAATCGAAGGCTTTGAAAGCCTTACTCAAATCCATCTTGATCAAAACGGCGAGTGGACACCCGCTCCAGAGGATGGGTGGCCCACGGCAAAGAAGGACATGGAGAAAGCTCTCAGCGACCAGAAGGAAGTTGTCTACAAAGCTGTCTGGGAAGCCATTGAGCAAGACAACCTCTCCGTAGAGTCATCCAGCAACGAGCCTGCGCCCATGCCTGATCGTGAAGACGCGATCAACCCCATAGACATGATGGAGGACGAAACGGAAGACGAAACAAGCGATGAAGAGTTAGCTGAATCAGTGGATGAAAACGCCGACTCCACCGACAAAAGAGATGCAGACAGCAGCCTCGGCACAGAGCTTGACACGGATGTGGACACCGATGGCCCGAGGGTAACCGAGCATGTAGTCGAGGAAACTGCAAGCTTCCTCGATGTGGATGAGAATGCGGTGGTGGCAAAGCCAAAAACCAAAAAGAAGACAGGCGGTACAATCGAAGACATCATTCGGGGTATCGTGCGAGACGAAATCCGCAACAACCCCAATGTTGGCGGGTTGGATGAGGATCAAATCAAGAAACTAATCAAGAAAACACTAAAGGAGGCATTCTGATGGATGTACTAATAGATCAAATAAAAGGACAGGTCGCAAAGACCTCGAAGCAAAAACTAAAAGAATACAGGGACAACCTCGCTCATCAGTTCCGGTTGATTACACCTCGAGATATTGAAGATCGAAAGGTTATTGGGAACATGGCTGGGGAAGAAAATATGTTCGATTGGCGCGTAGAAACATTCTTCCTTATGTATGATAATGTAGATGCAAAGGGGTCTGATGCCATGCGTGGAGATGAGTATGAAATGGCAGAAGCATGGGGTGCATGGCGATTTATATATCATCTGCTTTCCGCTTTCATTGAAGGACTGCCTAAGGATGCAAAGGCACATCGCGAACTTTTCAGTCAAATGCCAGTAGGACAGGCACTGATAAATGTAATACTCCTGTCAACTCATAGGACTTACGGCGCTTGGAAGTCCAAGGAAGATCTGGAAAATGTCGATGTACGCAGCCAAAACGATTCAGGTTACAATAAGGATTGCAATGGCAGATTCTTAGTGGCTAGAGGCGATCAAGCGAAGGGCTGCTCGCTCCTTGGGCAGGGCTACCTAGAGAATGACCTCATGAAGCTCTTCGAGGACAGGACAATCAAGGAGATGCTCGGAGGACAAGCAAGCAAGCAGACCTCCGTAGTCATATCCGGAGAGAACCTAACCGTCCATGAGTAACCTAGAGGACTTGGCGAAAGATGCAATCAGACACGAAAATCACGAACACCTCGGGCTTTTTGTCTATGGCGAAAGCAGGGGCGAAGATGGGTTACAACAGACAGGTAAACCTAGAAACGCTGACACCGGTAATCGATCCAGAAGGCATGCACGTCGAGAGCTACAGGATGCTCCACGAACACAAGGACGGGGGGAGTTGCGAGCCACACTTCAGGTCATTGTGGATGGTGAAGATAGTGGGGCAAAAGGCACCAGTAACACTAATCATGGACACGACGATAGAGGCTTACGAGTTCAACACAATGAACTCGTCAGACCTGCCGTCGGAAAAAGATCAGGAAGATATGCTGGATCAACAGATCATGGAGAAACTACAGAATGCATGAAGAAAAACCACACCTATCACTAACGCCGCACGGAGAGTTTAAGGCACTCAAGGAAACGGATTTCCAGCTTGTTAACTCCCTGCTCGATTATGTCAACGGCAAGAAGCCGATGGCATTGACCTTCGGTACTGACCGCATGGCTCTGACAAAGCTTATGGATCAGTCGATGAAGAAAAAGGTCAAGATTAGTATCGAAGCAAAGGTAGCCCTGCACGAGGCTCTCAATGCCAAACGACAGGAATCGCCTGTGATACTGCCACCGACCGATTACGAGATGTTTGGGCATGTCGATGATCACGCAACGCTTGTTGCTGATTGCAACTGCATCGGGACGAACGACCCCATGGTGCAGGCATTGATTGATCGCAAGCCCATGCAAAAGTTCCCCGTGTTCAGCGATGGAGCGAGTTATACCTTCAGGCACCAGACCATTCAGTTCAGATCTAGGTACAAGAAACCAAGACTCAAGCTTGAAGATGGTCAGACCGTTGTCGTTCAGAACGAATACGAACTGCGTGGCCATGACCACTCGCTTGTCGTTCGTGATGATCATGGCAACCTGTTCAGATTCCGGGACAATGATGGTGGACCCAAGGAACTGCCATGCGTGTTCCTGTGGAAGTACTTCAAGAAACCTGAAGTGCCAACCATTCAGTCATCCATGCCTGACAAGTACAGGGAGGCGATCAAGACTATCGAGGACTTGGAGTTATTGAACGGAAGTTCATCCACAAACCCATGGAAATGTTTTCCGGGGCAAAAAGACTATGTGGCTGCACTCAGCTTGACTGATTATGCCTTAGTGGCGGCCGAGACGGGCACGGGTAAATCATTCATTGCCATACTGCTTGACCTGCTCAAGAACACAAAGCGAACCCTGTTGCTCGCCCCCAAAGGCACGATAAAAGATGGCGAGAAAAATGGTCAGGCAATCGCATCGCAATGGATGAAGGAGTTCAAGCGGTTCTCCCCTACCCGCAAAGTGTTCAAATTGTTCTGCGAAAAAGATTACCAGAGGATAATCAAACAGTATGGAGAGCTTCCCACGGGCGTGTACTTCTCTTACCACACTCAATTCTTCAAGGGCATGGAGTGCATACCCCAATCATGGTCAGTCGATAGTCAGGATGCAAAATTCTACAAGTGGTGCAAGAACAGGTATGGGTATGGTATCAAAGATGTCGGAAGTTCTCATGGCATTGGCGAGGTTCGCAACGGCATTTCTTGCGTAGCGGAGGCTACCCTTGCCACGAGAGTTGGTAGAAAGTTCGACATGGTCATCTTGGATGAGGCACACCTGATCTGCAACCCAAGGTCTGCGGTGACGAGAAACATGCTGAAGTTGCAAGCCAAGTACAAGTTTGCTCTGACTGCGACCCCGATTCCTAATGAAGTGAGCAATCTCTTTCCGCTAATGGGATGGCTTGCCGTACCCAACTGGTATCAGGGTGATGTAAGTAATCCCCGCTGGCCTTACAACTATTCGGCTCATGACCTGAATCGATTCGTGAACGACCATCAAAGCAAGGAGCATGATGAGACGGCAAGACGGAGGATGGAATACAAGGCACCCAAAAAGTCTCCCATTCTCAGCAGGAAACAACTGCTGCTCAAAAGAGTTAAGAAGATTATCGCATTCACGAGCAAAGCGGATTGTAACCCCGACCTTGTTGATTGCGCGGTCAATACGATCCGTGTTCCTTTCGGTAAGTACCAAAAGCAGTTGTACTCCTACAACATGGAGCTAGGCAACATTCCACACGATGACCACAGGACTAAGCATGGCGTTCAGTACATGAGGTTGCGCGGCATATGCGCTGACCCGAAGGGTCGTGACTTCAATCAGTTTCCTGGCTTCAAGATGGTGGACTCGAATGTCAATCCCAAGCTAGTCGCCATACTCTCAAAGATTACCTCGTTCGTACAGGCTGGCGAGCAAGTCATTCATGTGTCTGCCTTCCAAGGTCTTAACACGGAGTTGCAGGAACGACTGAACGAAGCGGGGATAAAAACATCTCGAATTGATGGCACTCCGGGCTTGGATCAGGCTGCGGAGGCTGCCGAGTTCAAAGCAGGTGAAACTCAGGTTCTCCTGATGGGCATCAAGTGTGCGGTCGGTCATTCGTTTGATCAATGCAAGCGTTTGATAATTGGTAGCTTGGAGTGGTCGTATGGCGCTCTTAATCAGGCTATGGGCAGAATCTATCGATTGAACTCACCGGAAGACTGCACCGTAGATATTATTCTTATCGGCAGTAGCATCGAGGAGATGATGTTTGACAAGCTTGCGCAGAAGCGTGATGCGGCGACATTGGTAATGCATGGCGAGTCCCTGCCTCATGACTATCAAGATGTAGGCGTGCAGGAAATCTTTGCGGAACACTTCCTATCATTCTCCTCAGACAGCGAAGAGTGCATGAACGAGCATGACTGCGAAGACGAGTGGACTCAATTGCAACTCAAGCTGCAAGACAGCAGAAATAATAACAACCTAGCATTGGAGGCAATAGGATGAATACAATAAAGCACCTAAGTAACGGAGCCAAGTATGACCCGATCAAGGGGCTGTATATTCGTATCATGCCTGACTTGCCTCATCCCCAGAACAGGGAGCAAATAAGTTTGGACAGGCTAAGTGTGAAACTTATACGAAATCTTACTGATGATGA
>MDTG01293688.1_pt1 | contig 34858 bp, 23 predicted proteins | sample 811421 | NCBI WGS metagenome assembly MDTG01 (sample SAMN05326645, study PRJNA326480) | marine metagenome | isolation source: seawater | place: Pacific Ocean: South East | collected 2011
ATAATGCTGTTAATTTTACCATTGAAAGTAATAAGTTAATATGTAATTCTAACTTAGATATTTATGTCAATACAATGCCACAATCACCAGATGGTCCAGTGCTATATCAAAAGGGAATTAGATTTCAGATAAATAAGATGTCATTATTAACTATTAATGATAATAAATATATGTTTTCTGATTTCACTTTTGATGAAATTACCAAAAGTATATCTTCATCACCAAATATGGATGACTCAGATAGAAATCCATTAAGAACGATTGACGCTCTTGTATTAAAAATAAATACTGATACAGAAAGTAAAATTATTGAATTGACTGGTAAAAAGGGAGTGTATCCAACTTATAGTGATATTAAAGTAGGAAATTTAAATTTTAATCTATCATATGGTCCTAAATATTATTTAACACCATTCAATATTTATTTAGATGATTTTATTTTAGAAAGATATTCAGGATCCTCTAGTCCATCTTCTTACTCCTCTGATGTTAGAGTAATTGATAACGATAAGGATTTTCCTTACAAAATATACATGAATAATGTATTAGATTATAGAGGATATAGGTTTTTTCAATCATCTTATCCTCAAGACGAAAAAGGAACCATTTTATCAGTAAATCATGATTGGTGGGGTACACATGTAAGTTATTTAGGATATTTTTTTATGATTTTAGGAATGATTTTAACATTTTTTAATAAGCATACTAGATTCAATCAATTAACAAAAAAGTTGAATAAGTTAAAATTAAAAAATATTACAACAATTTTCTTATTATTATTTACTAGTAATCTATTTAGTTATGACAATGTTAATTATGTTGACAGTTTAGAAGTATACAAAGTTAGTGTTGATCACTCAAAAAAATTTGAAAACATTCTTGTACAACATGATGGAAGAATTAAACCAGTCTCTACATTGTCATCTGAATTAATTCGAAAGATTAGTAGAAAAGAGAAATTATATGGACTAAATAGCACTCAGGTTTTTTTAGGCATCATGAGCTTTCCTGAACTATGGAAGGATATCCCTATAGTTAAAGTTGACAATTCACAATTACAAAGCGAATTAGGATCTTCATCTGATTTAGTAAGTTTTAGTAAATTTTTTGATACATTAGATGGCACATTTATTTTAGAAGAAAAATCTTTTCAATATAACTCTGTTGCTGAGAAAAACAAGAGTAAATATCAAAAAGAATTACTTAAAGTAGTTGAGAGAGTCAACATACTTTACTCAATTATTTCCACAAAAAGATTAAATACTTTTCTAAAGATATTTCCATCTGAAAATGAATTTTGGAATACTGACTTGCAGATACCAATTCATAATAATGATACTAACAAGATAAATATTTTAAATTCTTACTTACAGTCAGTGCAATTATCAACTATAAAAAATAATTGGATTCTTTCTGACACATTAATTAATATTATTTATGATCATCAGATTAATAAAGGTGGGAGACTTATTCCAATTAAATGGAAAATTGATCTTGAAATCCTTTACAATAAGATTGATATATTTTCTTTATTATTTAAATGGTATTTTTTTACAGGATTAATTATGTTGATTTGTTGTATAATATCTATTTTTTATAATAAATCAACTCTATTAGAAATAATTAAATTTATAAGATATTTAATTTACATTGGATGGGGATTACATACACTTGGATTAATCGCAAGATGGATTATATCAAATCATGCTCCATGGACAAATGGATATGAGGCAATGATTTATACTGTTTGGGCTACAATGTTATCTGGTATTATTTTTGGTAAAAATTCAAATTTCACATTAGCAACAACAACATGTGTATCTTCATTATTATTACTATTTGCTTTCATATCATATTTAGATCCTACAATAACTAATGTTGTGCCGGTATTAAATTCTTACTGGTTAATGATTCATGTATCAGTAATAGTTGCTTCTTATGGATTTTTAATTACTGGAGGATTTTTAGGTTTATTAAATTTATTTTTGATAATTTTTAAAACTAAATCAAATAAAGATTTATTTGACATAAAAATATCTGAAATAACAATAATTAATGAAAAAACAATAACTGTTGGAATATATATGTTGTCTATAGGAACATTTTTAGGAGGAATATGGGCCAATGAGAGTTGGGGAAGATACTGGGGCTGGGATCCAAAAGAAACTTGGGCATTAGTAAGTATATTGGTTTATGCCTTTATTTTACATATAAGATTTATACCAAAATTGAATACTAAGATACTTTTTAATATTCTTACAGTATTTGCTGTATATTCAGTATTAATGACATATTTTGGAGTTAATTATCTATTATCTGGACTTCATTCATATGCAGCGGGTGATAAAGTTGACATACCTAATCAAGTTTGGATATCATTATTAATAGTAATAACGATTACAACAATATCAATATATAGAAATCAGAAAAAAACAGAAGAATCATCTCTATCAAAAATTAAATAAAAATTAATGAAATTAGATATTTTAGTTTTCGGTGCACATCCTGATGATATAGAATTATCATGTGCAGGTACAATAATTAAGCATTCAAAAGAAGGATATAAAATTGGATTAATAGATCTAACAAGAGGGGAGTTAGGAACTAGAGGAAATTATAAGATCAGAGATATTGAGTGCGAAAACGCTACAAAACATCTTGGAGTTGAATTTAGAAAAAATATGAACTTTAAAGATGGTTTTTTTGAAAATAATGAGTCAAATAAAATAGAATTAATTAAAGTACTCAGAAAATATAAACCAAATATTGTAATAACAAATGCACCTAATGATAGACATCCTGATCATGTGAAATCATCAAATTTAACGACTGAGTCAACTTTCTTATCTGGTTTAGAAAAAATAGATACAAATCAAAAACCCTGGAGACCAACTTATTTATATCATTATATTCAATTTCAAAATATAATCCCTGATTTCGTAGTAGACATTTCTTCAGAAATGGATCAGAAAATTAAATCTATTTCTTGTTATAAATCTCAATTTTATGACCCTGAATCTAACGAATCAGAAACTATAATATCTAGTAAAGAATTTTTAGATAGTATCAGTTATAGAGCTCAAGATTTAGGAAGGCAATCTAATTGCAAATTTGCAGAAGGTTTTATTTCTAATCAATTATTAAAAATAAAATATTTGAGAGATTTAGTTTAATTTTTTATATTTTAATCTTAAAGAGTTTCCAATTACTATAATGTCAGAAAACGCCATAAAAAGTGCAGCATACATTGGAGTTATTTGTCCAAATATTGCTAAAGGAATTGCAAAAATATTGTATGAAAACGCCCAGAATAAATTTTGTTTTATTGTAGAATATGTATGTTTACTAATCTTAAAAGATTCTATTAGTTGATCTAAATTTTTATTGTTTAACAAAATGACATCTGAAGAATGCAGAGCTATTGAACTTGCTCCACTAATTGACACGCCAATATCTGCTTGACTTAGAGCAGGAGCATCATTTATTCCATCTCCTACCATAACAGTGTCTTCATATTTTGAAATGATCTCTAGTTTTTCATTAGGTAATTTTTCAAAATATATTTTATCAAAAGCTAAGCTTTCAAATTCCTTACATTTTTTTTCCTTATCACCACTAATTAAGAATGTTCTCTTAAATTTATTAATTCTATTAATTAATTCTTGGATGTTATTTTTAACTTCATCTTTTATATTAATTGCAGCAATTAATTTATCATTTTTTAGTAGATACAGATCAAATACAGTGTTATTAATTTCATCATTTAAAATTCTAAAAGACCCAAAGTTATATAAATCATTTTCGTATAAAGCCGAGATACCTATTCCTTTTACTTCTTTAATATTTGTTAATTCTAATTCTTTAGAATAATCATTAAATTCCTTTAATAGTGATTTTGATATGGGATGAGATGAATGTTTTTCTAAATTAAAAATTATATTTTTGATCACATTTTCATCTCCAGAGTATATTTTCAATTCTTTTACTTTAAATTTACCTGTAGAAATTGTTCCTGTTTTATCAAAAAATATATTCTTAGATTTATGTAATTTCTCAATAGTATCACCACCTTTAATTAAAATACCTCTTCTTGCTGCTCTGCCAATTCCAACTATAATCGCAGTAGGGGTGGCAAGTCCCATTGCACATGGGCAAGAAATTACTAAAACTGCAATAGATCTAATTATTGAATCAGTTAAGCTAATATCAAATATTATATACGAAAATAAAAATGTTAAAATAGATACTATAATAACCATAGGCACAAAGAAGGAACTAATCTTGTCACCTAGTCTTTGAATTTTAGGTTTATTATTCTGAGCTTCATTTACTAATGAAATTATATTAGATAATAATGTTTCATTTCCAACTCTTGTGACTTTAATTTCAATGGAACCTGAGCTAATAATAGTTCCACCAATAACATTGTCATTTTCTTTCTTTAATACATATTCACTTTCTCCAGTAATCATTGACACATCAATAGTACATTCCCCTTTAATAATGACTCCATCAACAGCGATTTTATCTCCTGTATTTGCTAATAATATATCTCCCAAAATAATATCCTCATAACTCAATTCTAGAATATTACCATTTCTATTAACTTTTGACGTAGACTTTTGTATTTCATATAATTCTTTAATTGATGATGTTGTCTTTCTTACGCTCTTTGTTTCTAAAAAATTTCCAAGTAAAACTAATGTTATAATTGTTGCTGATGTTTCAAAAAACATAAAATCATGACCTAATTCTAAAATCCATCCTATTATACTATAAACAAAGGCCGCTGTACTTCCAATAGTAATAAGAACATCCATATTCAAAGATTTCATTTTAATTGACCCGATAGCACTTTTGCCAAAATAATATGTTCCTGCTAAATATACTGGAACACATAATGTAAATTGAATCCATGGACTTTGATAAATAGAATCTAATGGTAAAAACATGTGTGTAAAAAACAATGGAATTGTAAAAAACAAACAAAACCAAAATAATTTCTCAGTTAATGTTCTTTTGATAAATTTTGATTCATTTTTTATAACTTCATATCCAATATCAGTAATCATAAATTCTATTTCTTTTCTAGAAAAACAAGAGTTTTTATAACTAACAGATGAATCTGAAAAATTAACGTTAATGTTGTCAATTCCTTTTGAAATTAAATGATTTTCAATTCCTTTAGCACAATTAACACAAGACATTCCTGCGATTTTAATTTTTTCGAAACTATTTATATTTTTCATCTATGCTAATTTAATAAAGAATTATTATTCAATACGTATTTATTTATAAGTAAGTTTTATATTTGCATACTAAAACGGTGGTTGTAGCTCAGTTGGTTAGAGCACCGGTTTGTGGTTCCGGGAGTCGTGGGTTCGAATCCCATCTTCCACCCTAAAAAAGGAGTTTTATACTCCTTTTTTTTATTGTGTTATATTCTTTATTTTTCTTAATAATTGTATTTTAGGATGAAAACCAGTAAATTGCTCAGACTTGTTTAGATTATCATCAATAATTACAATAGTTGGTGTAATTATCTTGTTATCATAACTTCCTAAGTTAAAGTATAAATCATGTCTGAAACTATATCCATCTTCAATTGGTTGTTGATTAGAATACTTATCACCATTAAATGATATGACTTTTTTAGTATATCCATCAATTTTTACAGGAATAAAATTCTCATTAATAATATTAATAACCTCAGGATCAGATAAAGTCTCATTTTGCATTCTATCACAAAATTGACAATCTTTTTTATAAAAATATATTAAAATATTTTGATTATATTTCTTTGAGTATTTTTGGGCTTTTTCTAAAGAAAACCAATTAATTATTTCAGTAGAATTATTTACTTGAGAATATATATTGCTTGAAATAAAGAAAGTTAATATGCAAATTAATTTTTTCATTTAATTGATAATATTCTATTAGATTCATTTATCCAAGAGTTTACACCTCTTACATACCCACTTCTACCAATTTTTTCAAATGTAACTTTTCCTTCATTATCTATTATTGGTTTAACAAACCAAATGGTTGGATAGCCACCAACTTGAAATAGTTGAGCGAGTTCTCTATTTTGATTTGAAATCTTTTTAGATAATTTTGTTTTCTTAGGAAAATCTAATTCTACTAAGATAACTTTTTTTGACCATTTTGCAAACTCAGGTTTATCAAAGACTTCTTTAACTAACTTAATGCACCAACCGCACCAGTCAGATCCTGTAAAAAACATCATTATTGGTCTGTTAGTTTTTTCTGAAAGTTCTATAGCTTTATTCATGTCAACATGCCAATCTAAATTTTTGCTTTGTGAAAATGAATTTAAGGATAAAAACGCAAATGATAATATAATTAATTTTTTCATGTTTAATAATTTAATAATTTAATAATTTAATATTTAATGAACACCATGCATCCATTTCTTTAATATAGGTGATAGTATAAACGCCAAAATAGCCATTCCTATTGCAACAACACCTACTTGTGTGAATACTGAGGTATAATTTAGAAGAGACTGAACTCCTTCTACAGATGATTCAGTTGTAGCTCCAGTAAAACCAGTAACATATTCAATCATTGAAGTCATAAATCCAGGTTCAGGAGCTTTATCAGATCCACTAATTGTTGCATTTGCAATAAATTTAGAGATGTAGTGAGCATAAGATGAAGAAAGGAAATAAACGCCCATCATAAATGCAGTCATTGCTTTTGGAGAAAGTTCAGTAACTTTACTTAATCCTATTGGTGAAATAAATAATTCACCTGTGGTCATTAAAAAATATCCTGCCATTAAAAATATAAATGGTGTTTTTCCAAATTCATCCATATAATTTGCACTCATTGCAAATAAAATAAATCCAAGTCCTAACTGTAAGATTCCTAAAGCAAATTTAATTGGAGTTCTAGGATTACTTTGTGCTTTAGCAAGAGCTACCCACATTAATGAAAATGGAATAGCTAAAAACATTATATATCCTGGGTTAATAGCATTAGTTTGAGAAGCATTCATTATAACTAAATTAACATTTCTTTCCGCAAATAAAGTTATAGCCGTTCCCGCTAATTCAAAGAATGACCAAAAAACAGTAATAAACAATGTTAATATTAATACTGTTATTAATCTAAACACTTCAATTTTAGAAAGATTAATCATATTTTTAATGATAATTGCTAAAATTACAAGTCCTAAACCTATTAATATTGATGAATGTAGATGCATTTCTCCAATTAACTCAAAAGCATTAAACTTTACTAGAAAAGCAGATAAAGGGACTAATAATACAGCAAAAATATAGAAGAAGTAATCAGTTCTTATACCATACATTTTCTTTTCAATGTACTCATGTGGTTGATCTCCATTATTATCAAAAACACCGTCTGTTATACCTCTCCAAAAGAATAATAATCCAATAAGCATTCCAATTCCAGCTGCACCAAATCCATAATGCCATCCCCAATCAGGACTCATTCCTAAATATCCACATGCTAAAGGTGCTAAAAACGCACCAATATTTATACCCATATAAAAAATCGTAAATCCAGAATCTCTTCTATCATCCCCTTCATCATAAAGTCTACCAACCATAGTAGATATATTTGGCTTAAAGAATCCATTTCCAACTATAAGTAAAGCTAATGCTGAATAAAAAAATAAACCATTGATATCTTGCACTGGAAATCCAAATATTCCATTTGAGTAATCATTTGCGTCAAAATAAAAAGCCATAAAAAAATGACCTAACGCCATTAAAATACCACCTAACATTATTGATTTTTTAAAACCAATAAATTTATCTGCTATCATTCCTCCAATTACTGGTGTTGCGTATACTAAAGAACCATATGCTGCGAAAATCCCAATGGACATTTCTTCTCTAGCAGATTCATCCTTAATATATATAAAGAATTCATTAACCATATATAGAGTTAATAAAGCTCTCATTCCATAGTATGAAAATCTTTCCCATAATTCAGCAAAAAATAAATAAACCAATCCTTTAGGATGTCCAAATATTTGTTTTTCTTGGTTAGTCATAATTTTATTAGATAAATTAATATTATTTTTTTAATTGACGAAAATAACAATAATAAATGAATTTCAAAGTTATTGTTAAAATATTACAATTAATATTTGTAGATTATTTATTTTCTAGTATAAAAAAAAATTTGGATTGAGTATAAATTAGTATTAATTTAGCAGAATATTTTATAAGTATGAATAAAAAAATTATATTATTAAGTTTGTTATTTTTCATTTCTTGCGGAGAATATCAGAAAGTATTAAAAAGCGATGACCCTAACTACAAGTATCAAATGGCTTTAAGTTATTATCAAGATGGTGATTTTAATAGAGCCATGCCAATATTTAGAGAGCTTGTATCAACTTTAAGAGCAACAAGTAATTCTGAGAATATAATATATTACCTTGCTTATTGTCACTATCAAAATAAAGACTATATTACTTCTTCTTATTTATTTAAAAATTATATACAAACTTTCCCTTTTGGGAAACATATTGAAGAGAGTAATTATATGTCTGCTTATTGTATGTATTTAGAATCTCCAAATTATAGTTTAGATGCAACTGCTACAAAGAAAGCTATTATTGAACTAAATGCTTTTATTGATAGATATCCAAATAGCTCTAAATTGGAGGATGCTGAAAATTTAATATTAGAGTTAGAAGATAAAATAGCATTGAAATCTTTTGAAAATGCAAAGCAATATTATACTACTGAAAATTATAAGTCAGCAATCATTGCATTTAACAATGTCCTGATTGATTATCCAAATAATAAATATAGAGAAGAAATTCAATTTTTAATATTAAGATCAACTTTTGAATTAGCTAATAATAGTATTAGTAATTTAATAGAAAAAAGATTAAATGAAACAATCGATGCTTTCATGGTTTTTAATGATAATTATCCTGAAAGTAAATTTAAAAAACAAGCTGAAAAAATTAATAATCAAGCTATATTATCACTAAAACAATTTAATAAATAAACTAAACATGGACTATAAGAAATCTAAAGCTGAAAAATCTACAATTACTAGAGATTTAATTAATATATCATCAAAGACAGGAAACTTATATAAATCCTTAAATGTTGTTGCTAAAAGAAGTAAACAAATTAATAGGGTCTTAAAAGATGAATTAGTTAATAAGTTAGAAGAGTTTGCTACAAACAATGATCAATTAGAAGAGATATTCGAAAATTCTGAACAAATTGCTGTCTCTAAATACTATGAGAAATTACCTAAACCATATTCTATTGCATTAAAGGAACTTATGTTAGATGAGATATATATAAAGCAAGTTAATACTGAAGAATTTGAATCTAAAAAAGATTTAAATAACGACATATAAATAATAATGTTAGAGGGCAAAAATGTTATTCTAGGAATTACTGCTAGTATTGCAGCCTATAAATCAACATACATAGTTAGGCTATTAAAAAAATTAGGAGCTTCAGTTAAGGTTATTCAAACAGAATCTTCAACTAGTTTTGTAACTCCTCTAAGTTTATCAACTTTATCTGAAAATCAAGTAGTTATTGATGTGATTGATAAAGAGAATAATAAATGGATTTCACATGTAGAATTAGGATTATGGGCAGATATAATGATAATAGCACCTATAACTGCGAAAACAATGAGTAAAATGGTTCAAGGTAATTGTGATAATCAATTAATAGCAACGTACTTATCTGCGAAATGCCCAGTATATTTTGCTCCTGCAATGGACTTAGATATGTATAAGCACCAATCAACTAAAAATAATATAAATAAGTTAATTAGCTTCGGAAACAAATTTATTAAACCTAATTATGGGGAATTAGCTAGTGGTTTAATAGGAGAAGGAAGAATGGCTGAACCTGAAGAAATTATAAAGTATATTATAGAAGATATTAATTCTCAAAAAGATCTATATAATATTAATTGTTTGGTAACTGCTGGTCCTACTTATGAAAATATAGACCCAATTAGATATATAGGTAATAAATCTACTGGTAAAATGGGTTTAGAAATTTCAAAGAATCTTGCAAATAGGGGAGCTAAAGTTAAATTAATTATGGGCCCATCAAATTTAAAATCATGTCATCCAAATATTTCTCAAGTAAATATTAATACTGCAGATCAAATGTATAATGAAGTGGAAAAACATTTTGATAACTCAGAAATCTCTGTATTTTCTGCTGCAGTTTCAGACTATAAACCTAAAAAGGTATATAATGAAAAATATAAAAAAATTAATGATGAATGGAAATTAGATTTAATTAAAAATCGTGATATTATTTCTGAAATGTCTTTTAGAAGAAATAAAAATCAATATGTTGTAGGTTTTGCATTAGAATCTGAGAATGAAATAGATAATGCAATTAAAAAGTTAAAAAAGAAGAAAATGGACATGATTATTTTAAATTCAATTAGAGATAATGGATCTACATTTGGATATGAAACAAATAAAATTACTATTATTGATAAAAAATTAAATATTAAAAATTATAATTTAAAAAATAAATCTGAAGTAGCTAATGATATTGTAGAAAAAATCATAGAAATGATTAATAATGCATAAGTATATATTATCCATATTAATATTTATAATTAGTTTTTCAAGTAATTCACAAGAATTATTATGCAATATTCAGGTAAATTCCTCCCAGATACAAACATCAGACAGGAAAATATATCAAACTATGCAGACTGATATATATGAATTCTTAAATAATACACAGTGGACGAATAAATTTTTTAAAAACGAAGAAAGAATAGAATGTACAATGCTTATTATGATAAAAGAAAGAGTATCTAATGATGAATTCAAAGCAAGTATTCAGATACAAAGTACAAGGCCTATATACGGAACTTCATACAAGTCAACTATGTTTAATTTCATAGATAATAATTTTAAATTTAAATATGTAGAATATCAATCTCTAGAATTTTCTGAGACAGCACATATATCTAACTTAACATCAGTGTTAGCTTTTTATGTTAATATAATTCTTGGTCTAGATTTTAATTCATACTCTGATCAAGGAGGTTTAGAGTTCTTTATAAAAGCTCAAAACATTGTTAATAATTGTCAGAATACTGCTGAAATTGGATGGAAGGCTTTTGAGTCAGATAAAAATCGTTATTGGATTGCTCATGACTTTGTAGATTCAAGATATAATTCTATACATGAAGTAATCTACAGGTATCATCGTTTAGGTATGGACAAACTATCTGCAAATTCTGATGATGCTAGATTTGAAATAACTGAATCTATTGAGGAATTAAGAAAGATTTACAGAGAAAATCCTTCTTCTTTATTATTAAAATTGTTTTTCGATGCTAAATCAGATGAAATTCGAAACATATATACAGAATCATATTCAAATGAGAAATCAAGAATTCTTAAGACATTATTAGAGATTGATCCTTCTAACTCTTCTATTTATCAATCAATTATTCAATCTAACCAAGAAGGAATGTAATATGTTATTAAATATTTCAATCCGAAATTTTGCTTTAATAGATCTAATAGAGATAGATTTAAAAAAAGGATTTACTGTAATTTCTGGAGAAACAGGTTCCGGTAAGTCAATCTTTTTAGAAGCTATTCAATTATTATTAGGAAAAAGATCTGATAAAAGTTCTATAAAAAATAAGAGTAAGAAGTGTATAATTGAAGGAGAGTTGTTAATTGAAGAAAAATATAAGTCTTTATTTAATAAATTTGACTTAGATTATAAAAAAATAAGTATAATTCGTAGAGAAATATCTTCGAATGGAAAAAGTAGAAATTTCATTAATGACACTCCAATATCATTATTTAATTTGACTTATATTACTGAAAAAATAATTGAGTTATATTCACAAAATGAGTCTTATCATTTAAGATCTGAAGATAAACAATTAGGATTAATTGATATTTATTCTGATAATAATATCCATTTAAAAAAATATAAAAATATATATAACAAGTATCTAACTAAAAGGATTGAATTAGAAAATATAAATAAGACAATTGAATTATCTGATAATCAAATAGAATTTTATAAATATCAGTATGATGAAATTAAAAACACTAATCTTAGTATTGACGAAAAAGATAAGTTAGATAAGGAATACATTATTTTAGAAAATTCAAATTTAATTTTAGATACATTATCAAATTCTTTTGAACTAATTTCTAAAGATGGTGGAATTAATGATAATATCTCAAAAATTGAATCTAATATTCAGAAAATAGATACTTATTCAAAAGAAATTTCTGCATTGTTAAATAGAATTATATCGATTAGAATTGAAATAAATGACATTGAGAATGAAATACAAATAATTAGTGAAAAAATCAATTCAGATCCTGCATTATTAAAAATCATTTCTGACAGGCTTGATCATTTAAATTTTTTACTAAAGAAACATAAAAAGAATTCAATAAAGGAATTAATTGAAGTTAAAGAAGATTTAGAGAAAAAAATAGAAAGTTCAACTAATTCTGAAAACATGATCCTTAAAAAACAAAAGGAAATTGAAGAATTAGAAAGAATATTAAAACATGAGGCTGAGATATTATCAATTAGAAGAAAAGAAAATAGCAAAAAATTTGAAAAAAAAATTATTAGTTATTTAGTTAAATTGGGAATAAGAAATCCTCAATTTAAAGTAGAATTTACTGAACTAGATAGTTATAATGATAATGGAATAGATAAATTAAAATTTTTATTTTCTGCAAATAAAGGAAGTGAATTAAAAGATTTATCAAAAATAGCTTCTGGTGGGGAGATATCCAGATTAATGCTTTGTATTTCATTTATTATATCTAAAAACAAAAATCTTTCAACTATAATTTTTGACGAAATAGACGCCGGTGTTTCTGGAGAAATTGCTGATTTAATGTCTAAAATGATGGTTGATATGAGTATTAATCAACAGGTCATCTCTGTTACTCATTTGCCTCAAATTGCTGCAAAAGCAAATCATCATTATCTAGTATATAAATCAGAACAATCTAATGTTGTTCAATCTTTAATTAAGAAATTAAATAAAGATGAAAGTACTCTAGAAATAGCGAAAATGTTGAGTGGTAAAGTAGTGACTACTTCTGCAATAAACAATGCAAGAGATCTAATAAAATGAAATATTGTATATTTGTAAAAAAAACATAAAATGGGAATATTAAAGGGAAAGAAAGGAATTATTTTTGGAGCTTTAGATGACAAATCTATCGCTTGGAAAGTAGCTGAAATTGCAAAAAAAGAAGGTGCTGAGATAGTTTTAACCAATGCACCTATAGCACTAAGAATGGGTAATATAAATGAATTATCAAAAAAAATAAATTCAATAGTTGTTCCTGCTGATGCTACCAATTTAGATGACTTGAATAATTTGTTTGATAAAACAATATCTCATTTTAATGGTAAAATTGATTTTATCTTACACTCAATAGGAATGTCTGTAAATGTTAGAAAAGGTAAACAGTATTATGAAATGAATTATGACTGGACTAATAAAGGAATGGATGTTTCAGCTATATCTTTTCATAAGACAATTAAGACAGCTTGGGAATTAGATGCCATGAATGAATGGGGTTCAATATTAGGATTGTCATATATTGCAGCACAAAGAGTTTTTCATAGTTATAATGATATGGCTGATAATAAGGCTCTACTTGAGTCAATTGCTAGAAGTTTTGGATACCATTATGGACTTAAGAGAAATGTTAGAATTAATACAATTTCTCAATCTCCTACTGTAACTACTGCTGGAAGTGGAGTCTCAGGATTTGATGGTTTCTTTAAGTTTGCTGATGATTTATCTCCATTAGGAAACGCAACTTCTGAAGATTGTGCTAACTATTGCATTACATTATTTTCAGATTACACTAAGAAGGTAACAATGCAAAATTTATTTAATGATGGAGGTTTTTCTAGTATGGGTATGAGTCAAAAAGTAATGGAGAACTATATGAAAACATTAAATAAAGAATAATATATTAAATTATTATAAATTAATTAATAATAATTTAAGTCTAAATTTTAGTGTCATTTTTCTTTTTCTTCTTCTTCTTCTTTCTAATTGTTTTAACCTCTAGTTTATCTTTCTCTTTACTTAAATCTACCACCATTATATCTCCTTTGACAGGTTTAGATTTAATAATCTCTTCAGCTAATGGATCTTCAAAATATTTTTGTATAGCTCTTTTTAATGGTCTTGCTCCGAAATTTTTATCATAACCTCTTTCAGAAATAAAATCTTTCGACTTTTTAGAAATTTCAACCTGATATCCTAAATTATTAATCCTATTTAGTATATCCTTCATTTCAACATCAATGATTTTATTAATATTTTCTTTATTTAAACTATTAAATATTATTACATCATCAATTCTATTAAGAAATTCAGGAGCGAAACTCTTAGATAATGCTTTTTTAATTACACTCCTTGAATGACTATCAATTTCAGATTTTCTTGAACTTGTATTAAATCCAACACCGCTTCCAAAATCTTTTAATTGTCTTGATCCTATATTCGAAGTCATTATAATAATTGTATTCTTAAAACTAACCTTCCTTCCCATACTGTCAGTTAATTGTCCATCATCAAGAGCCTGTAAAAGAATGTTAAATACATCTGGATGGGCCTTTTCTATTTCATCAAGTAGTACTATAGAATAAGGCTTTCTCCTAACTTTTTCGGTAAGTTGACCACCTTCTTCATATCCAACATATCCAGGGGGAGCTCCAACTAATCTACTTACTGCGAACTTTTCCATATATTCACTCATATCAATTCTAATTAGTGAATCAACAGAATCAAACATTTCTTCTGATAGTGATTTGGCTAATTGAGTTTTTCCAACACCAGTTGGACCAAGAAATATAAAACTTCCTATTGGTTTATTTGGATCTTTTAATCCTACTCGATTTCTTTTGATTGAATTAACAATCTTTTCTATAGCGTCATCTTGTCCAATAACTTTGTTTCTTAAATTACTTGGCATTTCAACTAATTTACTGCTTTCTTGTTCGGCTATTCGTTGTACTGGAATTCCAGTCATCATAGCTATAACATTTGACACATTTACCTCAGTAACTATTTCTTTGTTATCTTTAAGATTTAATTCCCATAATTTTTTTTCATTTTTTAATTTTGATTCAATAATTTTTTCTGAATCTCGAATATTAGCAGCTTCTTCAAATTTTTGTTTATTTATAGCTGTCTGTTTTTTATCTTTTATTATTTCTAGTTCTTTTTCTAAATCTATAATGATCTTTGGAACCTTAATATTTGTAATATGAACTCTAGATCCAGCTTCATCTAAAGCATCAATTGCTTTATCTGGAAGAAACCTGTCATTCATATACCTATCAGTTAAATTAACACAGGATTCTAAAGCTTTGTCAGTATATTTAACATTATGATGTTCTTCATATCTATCTTTGATATTTTTTAATATTTCTAAAGTTTCTTCGGTAGACGCAGGCTCAATCAATACTTTTTGAAATCGTCTTTCCAAAGCTCCATCTTTCTCAATATTTTGTCTATATTCATCTAAAGTAGTAGCTCCAATACATTGAAGCTCTCCTCTAGCTAAAGCAGGTTTAAACATATTAGAAGCATCTAGAGACCCTGAAGCTCCTCCAGCACCTACTAAAGTATGTATTTCATCAATAAACAATATGATATCAGGATTATCATTTATTTCATTAATAATACCCTTCATTCTTTCTTCAAATTGTCCTCTATATTTAGTACCAGCTACAAGAGCAGCTAAATCAAGCATTATTATTCTTTTATTAAATAAAACTCTAGATACTTTCCTTTGAATAATTCTTATAGCTAAACCTTCAGCAATAGCAGATTTACCTACACCAGGTTCTCCAATAAGTATTGGATTATTTTTCTTTCTTCTACTTAAAATTTGAGATACTCTTTCAATTTCTTTTTCTCTACCAACTATAGGATCTAATCTGTTTTCTTCTGCTAACATTGTTAAATCTCTTCCAAAATTATCTAAAGTTGGAGTCTTACTTCTGCTAGAAGAATGTCTTACTTTGTCTTTATGTTTATCTTTATCATCAAAAAGATCATCATCATTAATCGGATCACCATCACTATCATTATCTTCAAATTTATTTTGTATATTTAAGTATGTATTTAATACTTTTTCATAATCTATTCTTAAATTACTCAATGTAGAAAAAACTAAATTATTTTTATCTCTAAGAATTGACAATAGAATGTGAATTGTTTTTATTTCTTTTTCATTAGTTACATGTAATTCCATATTAGATTTTTCAAGAATATTCTTTGCTTGTCTACTAATATTTCTATTTGATGAATTAAAATTCAAAGATTTTTTTTCATTTACAGCAATTACTTCTTCAATTATAGATCTTAAATCCTTCATTTCAAGACCTAAAACATTTAATGTTCTAACAGCAGTTCCTTCACCTTCTCTAATAATTCCAAGAATTAAGTGTTCAACACCAATAGTTTCATCACCAAGTCTTAAAGCTTCTTCGCTCACATACTCTAGAACTGTAATCATTCTTTCTGAATAATTTCCTTTCATAATAATTGATTTTTTTTTTACAATAAAATTACTTTGCAATAATTACTTATTTTTTACTAATATAATTAAATATAAAAACTTGTTTTTTTAACAAATTTTGTTCATAACTATATCTTATTATTTTAATAATAAATTTATGATTAAATACGTATTTTTTGTTAATTTGTTTCTTTAATAAAAAAATATAAAAATGTCAGAAGGAGAGAAAATTATACCTATCAATATTGAAGAGGAAATGAAATCAAAATATATTGACTATTCAATGTCAGTAATTGTTTCTAGAGCCTTGCCAGATGTAAGAGATGGATTGAAACCAGTACACAGAAGGATTTTATATGGAATGCACGAATTAGGTGTTAAATCATCATCTTCATATAAAAAATCTGCAAGAATAGTAGGAGAGGTATTAGGTAAATTTCACCCACATGGTGATACTGCCGTTTATGATGCTATGGTTCGTATGGCTCAAGAATGGTCAATGAGATATCAATTAGTTGATGGGCAAGGAAATTTTGGGTCAATTGACGGTGACAATCCAGCAGCTATGAGATATACTGAGGCTAGAATGAAAAAAACTTCTGAAGATTTACTAGCTGATATTGATAAAGATACAATTGATTGGCAAAACAATTTTGATGATTCTCTTAGAGAACCTACTGTATTACCATCTAGACTTCCTAATCTGCTATTAAATGGTGGTACTGGAATTGCAGTAGGAATGGCTACAAACATGCCTCCACATAATCTCTCAGAAGTAATTGATGGAACTATTAAATATATTGAAAAAAGAGGACAAATTGAGATTTCAGATTTAATGGAACATATTAAAGCTCCAGATTTTCCTACTGGCGGAACAATTTATGGATATGATGGTGTCAGGAACGCTTTTGAAACAGGAAGAGGGAGAATAGTTATTAGAGGTAAAGTTAGATTTGAAGAGAAAGGTCAAAAAGATATAATTATAGTTGAAGAAATACCTTATATGGTTAATAAATCTGACATGATAAAAAAGACAGCAGATTTAGTAAATAGCAAAAAAATAGATGGCATTTCTGATATTAGAGATGAATCAGATAGAACTGGGATGAGAATTGTATATGAGTTAAAAAGAGACGCTATTCCAAATATTGTTCTTAATAAACTATATAAATATACTCAACTACAATCATCATTTAGTGTGAATAATATAGCTTTAGTTAAAGGTAAACCAGAATTATTAAACTTAAAGCAAATTATTGGTCACTTTGTAGATCATAGACATGAAGTTCTTATAAGAAAAACTAAATTTGAATTAAATCAAGCTGAAAAGAGGGCACATATTTTAGAAGGTCTTCTTATTGCTTTAGATAATTTAGATGAAATAATTTCATTAATTAGAAATTCACAAACACCAGAATTAGCTAAAAAAGGATTGATTAATAATTTTTCACTAAGTGAAATTCAAGCAAAAGCAATACTTGATTTAAGACTTCAAAAGCTTACAGGTTTAGAAAGAGATAAAATTAAAGATGAACATGAAGAAATTATGAAAAAAATCTTAGGTTTAAATGAAATTTTAAATAATGAAGATTTAAGATTTTCAATATTGTCTGATGATCTTAAAGAAGTAAAAGAAAAATATGGAGATGAAAGAAGGTCTAATATTGAATTTTCTTCTTCAGAATTAAGTATTGAAGATATGATTCCTAATGATGAAGTATTAATTACAATATCTCACTTAGGTTATATTAAAAGAACATCATTAAGTGAATACAGATCTCAAGGAAGAGGAGGTGTTGGTAGTAGGGGAGCTACAACAAGAGATGAAGATTTTGTTGAAGAAATGGTTATGGCAAATAATCATGATTATATGTTATTTTTTACAGAAAAAGGCAAATGTTTCTGGTTAAAAGTTTATGAAATTCCTGAAGGCAGTAAAACTTCTAAGGGTAGAGCGATACAAAATCTGATAAATATTCCTTCTGATGATAAGGTTATGGCATATATTAATACTAAAGATTTAAAGGATGATAGTTATATAAATTCTAATTATATTTTAATGTGTACTAAAAAGGGTCAAGTTAAAAAGACATCTTTGGAGAAATATTCAAGACCAAGAACTAATGGAATTAATGCTATTACAATTAAAGAAGGAGATCAATTATTAGAAGCTAAAATGACTAACGGATCCTCTCAAATAATGATGGCAGTTCATTCTGGAAAATGTATAAGGTTTGAAGAAGAAAAAGTAAGATCAATGGGAAGAACTGCTTCTGGAGTAAGAGGTATTAGTCTTAGAGACAAAGATGATGAAGTTGTCGGAATGGTTTGTGTAAATGATTTAGAATCAAGTATTTTAGTTGTTGCTGAAAATGGGTATGGAAAAAGATCATCTATTGAACAATATAGAATTACAAATAGAGGAGGAAAAGGTGTTAAAACAATAAATATTACTGAAAAAACAGGTAAATTGATATCTCTAAAGAATGTTACTGATGAAGATGACTTAATGGTAATAAATAAATCTGGAATTACTATAAGGATAGGTGTAGATAGTTTAAGAGAAATGGGAAGAGCTACACAGGGAGTTAAAATTATCAAGTTAAAAGATGATGATTCTATAGCATCTGTTGCAAAAGTTTCAAGATTTAAAGATGAAGAAGAAAAAAACATAGATGATGAAAACAACATAGATGATGAAAACAACAACAATGATTTAAATATAAATGAATAAAAAAAATCAAATGAAATTAAAGACTTTAAGCTTTTTATTATTATTTAGTACAATACTATTTTCACAAGATAATGATAATATATTAACACCAACATTAATAGAAAAATGTGGTACAAATGATATTGATATAAAGTATCAAAAATGGGTATTACCCAATGGATTAACTGTACTAATCCATGAAGACAATTCTGATCCAATTGTTCAAGTACATGTAACTTATCACGTGGGATCAAACAGAGAAAGTGCTGGAAAATCTGGTTTCGCACATTTTTTCGAACACATGATGTTCCAAGGTAGTGAAAATGTCGAAGATGAGAAGCATTTTAAAATAATAAATGATGCAGGTGGAGATATGAATGGTAACACCACATATGATAGAACTGTATATTACCAAACTATCCCTTCTAATTATTTAGAAACTGCATTATGGCTAGAATCTGACAGAATGGGATTCTTACTCGATGCTGTTTCTAATGAAAAATTTGAAAATCAAAGAGACGCTGTTAAAAATGAAAAATATCAAAATCAAATAAGTCAACCATATGGATTAAGTTATGAAATATTAGGACAAAATTTATATCCAGCTGATCATCCATATAATTGGCCTGTAATAGGTTATGTAGATGATTTAGATAGAGCTGAATTAAATGATTTAAGAAATTTTTTCTTAAGATGGTATGGACCAAATAATGCAATACTAACAATTGCTGGAGATGTAAATACCCCTGAAGTAATTAAATTAGTTAACAAGTACTTTGGAGGAATTAAAACTGGTCCAGTAGTTAGAGAATTAAGACCTAATATTCCTAGATTAAAACAAAATATATATTGTGGATATACTGATAATATTTATCTCCCTATGACGCAAATTGTTTTTCCAACAGTCCCAAATTACCATAAAGATGAAGCTCCACTAGATATTCTTTCATCTTTAATGGGAGAAGGAAAAAGTTCTATATTTTATAAGAATTTTGTTGAAAATGAAAAAGCTATACAAATAGCAGTACAACATCCGTGTAGAGAATTATCAGGAGAATTTCAATTTATTGTATTATCATATCCAGATTGGCAAGAAGATCAAGATATTTACTTTAATAATATTGAGCAAGAAATTAGAAATACAATAAATGATTGGGAAAACAAAGGTTTTACAGATGATGAGCTAAAAAAGGTAAAAATGAGTATGGAGTCTGATATAATTAATAGAAAAATTTCTTTATCATCAAAAGTTAATTCAATGTCCTCTTGGGAATGGCTTGGAGATGGTAATTATAATATTTCTTCAGAAATTAAAAGATATAATGATGTTACTAGAGAAGATGTTTTGAGAGTATATAATAAATATATCAAAAATAGAAAATCTGTAATAATGAATGTAAAGCCGAAAAGTCCATTTTCATCAGAAGAACTTGTGCTAGAAAGTTTTAATCCAAATTCAGATATGATAACCTCTGATGATCCTCAATACATGAACCTTGAATACAATAAATCTTCAAATGAATATGATATTTGTTGTAGATCTGATCAGCCAATTGTAAAGAGTCCAAAAGCTCCAAAAATTCCAGAATATTATACTTATAATTTTAACAATGGAATTAAATTAATTGGAACTGAATACTCTGAAATGCCTAAAGTTTTCATGCAAATAAAGATTAATGGAGGTAATTTGTTAGAAAATAGTAAAAAACTAGGATTGTCAGCTATTACTGCTGAGTTAATGAATGAAAGTACTGAAAATTTTAGTGCTGAAGAAATGCAAGATTTATTATCACAATTAGGATCTGAAATTAGTTTTGTATCAGAGGGTAGTTCTACTATTATAAATATTTCATGCTTAACAAAAAATATTAATGAAACAATAGAATTGTTAGAAGAAAAATTATTTCATCCCGGATTTAATGAGAATGAATTGAAAAGAGTGAAGAAACAATTTATAGAAGGATTAAATTCTCAAGAAAAATCAGCTGATTATATAGCACAAAACAGATTTAAAAATATTCTTTTTGGAAATACTCCTTTAGGATCTAGTCCCTCTGAAAAAACAATTAAAAAAATTAAACTAAAAGATGTTAAATCATTTTATAATAACTTTTATTCTCCTGACAAATGTAATATTACAATAGTTGGTGATATTTTAGAAAAAGAAATCATTTCCGAATTATCTTTTTTAAATAATTGGAAATCTAATGATTTCTCTATACAAAATGATTTTACATTCCCTGAAGATAAAAAAACTGAAATTTATTTAATTGATAAACCTGGTGCAGCACAATCAGTAATATTTATGGGTCATAAGTCACATAAATATGATGTTGATGGTGAATATTTTAAGTCTAGGGTAATGAATTATCCTTTAGGGAGCGGAGCATCAGCCAGGTTATTTCTGAACTTAAGAGAAGATAAGGGATATACATATGGGGTTTATTCATTTTTTTCAGGAAGTAAAGAGAGCGGCTATTTTGGAGTTTATTCTTCTGTAAGAACTGACGCAACTGATAGTGCTCTAGTAGAAATATTATATGAATTAGAGAATTATAGAAATAATGGAATTTCTAATGATGAACTTATCTCTACAAAAAACTCTATGTTAAATGCAGATGCATTAAAATATGAATCACCTATTCAGAAAATAAGATTTTTGAATCGAATATTAGAATATAATCTAGATAAAACCTATATTAAAAGTCAATCTAATATATTGAATTCAATAACAAAAGAAGAAATAGATAAGATCTCCAACAAATATATTAACTTCAATAATTTACAAATTGTAATTGTTGGAAATTCATATTTAATAAAAAAGAAACTAGAAAACCTAACATCAAAAAACGGAAATAAGTATAACTATAATATTAAAGAAATAAAATGATTAAAAAAATATTAATTATATCATTATCAGTATTTATTCAAGTATCTGGAAATTCACAAAATAAAAATGTTCAAAACGCATATAATTCTTTTAGGCAAGAGAAGGATGGAAATAAGCATAAAATGGCTGAGGCTAAATATTTTATTGACTTAGCTTATGGAAATGAATCCACATCTAACGATCCTAAAATGTGGAATTATAGGGCAAAAATTTATTTAGAAATAATGTTAAATCATATTGAATTAGATTCTGAAGCTCCTTTTAAAGCTACTGAATCATATATAAGATGTTTAGATTGAGACAAAAAAGGAAGAATTGCTGTTAGAAAATGGACTAGGGAAGAAGAAGTTTTAGATGGTCTTTATAAATGTGGTTATACGCTATTTAATTCTGCAGTTGAAGATTACAATAATAAAGAATATGAAACAGCCATTAGAAAATATCAAGAAATATTTAGAATTATTCCTCTAGATAAAAACAATCTATTAACAAGAAATAATATAGTTCCTGATGTAATTTATAAAAATATGTATTTAGCAGCTAATCAAATGAATGATATTGATTTGCAAATTGAATATTTAAATAAATCAATAGATAATGGAACTGAAGATCATGAAATATATTATTATTTGAGTAATACATATACTTCAATTGAAGAATATGAAAAAGCTAGAGAAATTATAGAATTAGGAATAGAAAAATTTCCATATGAAATTATTTTAATTAATGCAGAAATTGATTTATCATTAAAAAGAGGTGATTCTGCAGAAGATATAATAATTAAACTTTCTAATGCAATTGAATTAGACAATACTAATGAAGTAATTTATATTATTAGAAGTCAAATGTATTTAAAGATTGATGAATTTGATAATGCAATTTCAGATCTAAATGAAGCAATTGAAATCAATCCTAACTCTGCCTCTGCTAATAACAATCTAGCTTCGATCTATTTGACTAAGACTGAACCATTAATTGAAGAAAGAAATGAACTTAGTTACAGGAAAGAAAAAGAAATTGAAAATTTAGATAAGAAAATTAAAGAATTATATCAAAATGCTATCCCTTATTTATCTAGATATATCGAGATAATCGAAAGTAATGGTGAAAAAGATAATTCAGCTTTAAATACATTAGCTTCTTTATATTATCAATTAGACATGGTTGATAAATCAGAAGAAATAAGAAATAAAATTAAATAATAGTACAGTTATGAAAAAAAATATTCTAATAATTTTATTGATTTCAATAAACTTATTTCCAAACAACTTATTATCACAGGATATAAAATTTTTTATTCCCAAAAATAAAAATACAGTTAATAATGTTGAAATTAAAGAGTGTGAAATATCTAAAAAAACAAAGAATTGTATACTTTATGAAGGACTATTTAATATCTATCAAGATAAAGATAATGGAAACTGTTATATTGAAATAGATTCAAATCATATTAATAATGATTTTATTTATTTTAGTTATATCGAAAATGGGAATGCATCAGCGATGATGATGAAAGGACAATTTAGAGGATCTAAAATAATAAATATAAGTAAATTTTATAATAAAATTGAATTTACTATTAAAAATACTAAATATTATTTTAATGACTCTTCACAATTAAAAAAGTCAAAAAATTCTAATATCAATATTCCAATTATTGTTTCAGAGGAGATTTTAGCAATTAATAATGAAGGAAATAAATTCTTAATAAATGCTAACAATATATTTCTTAATGAATCACTAAATCAGATAAAGTATCCATCTAGAAATAAAATATTAGGTGGTCTAAGTAAAAAAACAAAATATAATAAAATAAGAAATTATGTTGAAAATACAGATATTGTAGTAGAGTATATATATGATAATAAGTACCCTAAATCATATGGAGATGCATCTGTTACTGATTCTAGATCAATAAATATTAAATATCAACACAGTTTAATAAAAATGCCTGAAGATGGATTTAATCCTAGATTTGAAGATCCAAGAGTAGGGTATTTTAGCACTCAATCAAATGATATGACTACTGTAGAAAGAATTAACTACAGAGATGTAATACACAGATGGAGATTAATTAAAAAAGATTCTAGTCAAAAATATTCAGAACCTATTGAGCCAATAGTTTATTGGATTGAAAATACTACACCACTAGAATTTCGTGACATAATAAAAGAGGCTGCAGAATCTTGGAATATTGCATTTAAAGAAGCTGGATTTATTAATGCTGTTCAAGTAAAAATCCAACCTGATTCTGCAGATTGGGAAGCAGGAGACATTAGATATAATGTTATTAGATGGACATCATCTCCTAGACCATGGTGGGGTGGTTACGGTCCTTCATTTGTTAATCCATTAACTGGTGAAATACTTGGAGCTGATATTATGTTAGAATGGACATCGATAACAAATAGAATATATCTTGATAATATTTTTAATAACAGAAATAATAATGAAAATATATTAATAGATACTATTTTTAATCAAAATAATGATCATCAATATTGCAATCATCATAATGAGTCACAAATACAAAATATTATTGGAAATCTATATATACAAAATAATAATTTATCTAATGATATGAAAAAAGAGATGGTGAGACAATCATTATTTAGATTAGTTTTACATGAAGTAGGGCATACATTAGGATTGACTCATAACTTTAAGGCTAGTACATTTTTAAGTATAGAAGAACTAAAAAATAAAGATATTGTTAATAGTAAAGGTATTTGTTCATCTGTAATGGAATATCCAGCAATCAATATTACAAATAATCCTGAAAATCAAGGTTTATTCTATGACATAAAACCAGGGCCATATGATATATGGGCTATTAAATACGGTTATTCACATTTTAACAATAATGAAAGAGAAGAATTAGATAAAATTCTAATTTTATCTAAAAACAAAGAGAATAGCTATGGAAATGATGCTGACGACATGAGATCTTCTGGTAAAGGTATAGATCCAAATATAATGATCTATGATTTGTCAGACAATCCAGTTTTATATGCTAAAGAAAGAATTGAATTAATTAATAATTTAATAGATGAAATTTTAGTAAATCATACAATTGAAAATGAATCATATGAAAAATTAACTAGATCCTATAGAACACTTTTATATTCATACTTTACTTGTCTAAATATTATGACAAGACAAATAGGTGGGGTTAATATAGATAGATCATTTTACACTGAAAATTCTGAAAACAAACCCTTTAATCCTGTATCTGAAGAGAAACAAAAAGAAGCATTATCATATATTATGAAATATGGATTTAATGAAAAGTATTTAATTAATAATAATATATATCCATATCTTAAAAGACAAAGAAGAGGTTTCAATACAAATTATAATGGTGAAGATCCTAAAATTCTAGAATTTATCTTAGGAAGACAATCATTGTTGTTATCTCAACTTCTTAATAGTAATGTATTAAAAAGAATAAATAACACATCTTTATATGGTAATAATTATAGTATTTCTGAATACATGATTGATCTTAGGAATTCTATAATACAAAATGATTTAAATAAAAATGTATCACTTTTTGAACAAAATTTAAGGACACTTTATATAAAATCTTTATTACAAATCCTTAATAATAAAAGTTATGATGAAATATCTAAGAGTTGTGTTTATTACAATTTAAATTGGATATATAATAATATCAATACTTCATCAGGAAACTTATCATCAAAGCAACATAAAGAGTACTTAAAATACATAATTTCAGATATTTATACCAAAAAATAAATTATATACTACTTATTGTAATTAATAAAATTGCAATAATCTATTTAACATAATATATATTATGAGTACTCAATACTAATAAAAAAAACCTTGTTTTTATAATTAACAAGGTTTTTAATTAAGTTAAAAAAATAGTTTAACCATTCTTTAACATAGGTAATCCAGTTTTAGAATTTTCAACTACTTTTTTACCAGACGGCAAATCACATCCAGTTGATCTAGAATCTTTTGAAAAATAATAAATTGTTTGTACTCTACCTGTAGATTTTAAAGTAACATCCTTTGAATTTAAGTAATATGTGTTACCTTTTGAATTTTTGTGCTCGTAAGCCATAATTAAATTTTTTAGTTAATATTTCTTTTAATTTATGGTACTAAGATAATAAAATTATATTTACTCTAGTAATATATATTTAATTTGTTAATAAAACATTGTAATTAATAAAAAGTAAAAAAAATATTCAATTAATAATAAAAATATATATTATCAATATTGTAACAATATAAATATTTGATTGTTAGATACTTATAATATTAAATAGTAAAATAATATTAAATAAAAATTTAACTAGATATAAGAAAATAAATCACTAGATTAAATAGTTAATAACTTTAAATTTTGCTAGATATTTCAAAATACTAGCAGTAATTTTAATTAATTAATATATTTTTACTAGTAAAATTTCCAATTTTATCTATTTAAAATTGATTTCTTAAAACTTTATTTTATTTTTGATAAATTAAAAATGTCTTTAAATGAAAAAATTATTACTAATTACTCAAATTATATTTGTTTCATTAATGTCATATTCTCAGGTAGATGAAGACAAACAATTAACTGAATCAAGTAAGTCATTAGCAATTTGGTTAAATAACTTAAATACAAAAAATTACGATAAATGTTGGGATGGATTGTCAAAAAAGATTCAAATAATGACTGATTATGATGAGTGGAGTAAAATAATATCAGAAGAGATGGATTTATTTGGTGAATTTAACGGTAGGAAAGAAGTTTTTAGAGAATTCAGTAGTTTCGAGGAAGGATTTGGAAGTGGTTATTATGCGAAATTTCTTTTTGCATCAAAATATGAAAATACTTCAGAACATACAGAATATATTCTATTACATCAAGATAATAAAAAAAATTGGAAGATTTTACAATTTGAATATGAATTTTCAGGAGCAAATTTTTATGATTAGATACTCTATCTTATAAGATTTACTTCACCATAATGCTCTACACTTGATTTATCATTTTTAGATTTATATTTAACAATATAAACATATACACCTTGTTTACACTCCTCTCCAATAGTATTTAGTCCATTCCAATTGCCCATTTTATAATATTCTTTATTATAAGAACTACTATTACATATATTAGATTCATTTAGATAGTTATCAATAAAGATTACTTCATTCGATTCAAAAATTATATCCCCCCCCCACCTACTATATATTTTTATATTAAATTCAGAAAAATCACCTTTACCAATTAAATAAAAATTATCATTACAATAATCATTATTAGGAGTAAAAGAATTTGGTATAAATATTTTTGTTTCCGGATATATACATACAGTTGATGAAAAAGTATCTTTACATCCACCAATATTTTCTAAAAATAAAGAAGGAAAATATATTCCTGTATCAGAATATGTATGTATTGGATTTTCTAAGTTATTATAAGGTATAATTATATCATCTCCAAAATCCCAATAAGAATTTAATGAAATCTGTGTGTTGTCTATGATACTTGCATCTAAGAATTGAATCTCTGCATCTATTACTGAAATACAGTCATATATATTTTTATAAAATGATGCATATAATTCATTATATCCTGGAATCCAAATTGTATCACTCACTACACAATTAGTACTATCATCTGTCACCAAAACTATATAATTTCTATTCACAAATGAATATATACTATCTAAATATGAAGGTGGGTTAGTATTCCATAAATAACTATAATTATTTTGATCAGAGATTAATAATTTAGCATAACCTAATTCACCAAAACATTTAATTTCAGAAGTAGTGTAATCAAATGAAAATTTTGGATGTACTACAATTAAGATACTATCTATATTATTGTCAGAACATCCATCTGAACTTGTTACAATAAAATTAAATGTACTATCAAGATTAACTAACTGTTCAAAACTAGTATTGTTTATATTATTCCATGAAAAAGAATAATTAGGGACTCCCCCACTAATATTTACCCCTACAGAAACTAAATCATCTGCACATATTGTATCTTTAGATGAATATATAGATGTTACTAATTCATTTTCTACAAAGATTATAGTATCTATAGAAATTTCACATGAATTTAATCCATAACTATATTTTATATTATGATATCCACTTCCTGCAACAGCTGGATTAAAAATATCATTTATAATTCCATTGCCAGAAAACACTCCACCATTAGGAAGAGCATTAATTTGGATATTTGTATCTTTATTACAATAATAATTTTCAAATCCATTAAATGACAAAATAGGATTTTGATATATATTAATATTAAATGTATCTATACATCCATCCAATGACTGATATCCTATCATATGATTTCCGATATTAAGAGATGAAGGAGAAAAAACTCCCAAATTATTATCTAGAATACCATTACCTCCAAATAAACCACCCGAGGGATTAATATTTAAAATAATATCTGGTGAATTATTACAAATTAATGTATCAGAAAGAACAGATTGAGGAAAAACATTTACTATTAAACTATCAGTACAAGTATTAGAGGTGTAATATAAAGTATGGATGCCTGATCCAGAAACAACTGGATTAAATGTTCCAGGATGCGATGTATCTACTATTCCTGCTCCATAAAAAGTACCATGCCATGGAACTCTGGGCACTAAATTCATATCTAAAGTTTGGTTACCTATATTGCTACACAGAAATAAAGAATCAATTTGAAGATTAGTTTCTAAAACATTATAAATAGCTGTATCGATACAAGAATTATAACTATATGTTATTACATCATATCCAAGATTCATACTTGGATCGTAAGATCCTGAATTACTATTTATTATGTTATTACCACTCCAAAATCCACCATTAGGACTACCGATAATATTAAAAATATTTTCTGACGGACATAAAGTCCTATCATCACCAGCGTTTATTTCTTTAATAAATAAATTTAAATATTCATCACATCCTTCAATAGAATATATTAAGTTATATATACCATAATTAGAAACATCTGATAAAAATATTCCACTTGGAGTTATTGGACCTGATAAAATAGATAATCGATCAATTGCAACGTCTGATTGCCAATCATTTCCAGTTTTAACTCTTATTCTTATCCTTAATTCAGAAGAAATAAAATTAGAAAGATTTATTGATTCTTGATTCCATTGATTACCCAAATCTCCTGAAATATAAAAAACATTCCATTGCCAAGTATTACCATTATCAATAGAAATATCTATTGACAAATCACCTTGACCAGTTCCATATTTATGATGCCAAAAATTTAATACAGGATTGCTGTACTCAGAAATATTTATACAAGGGCTAATAATAGATGATATTTTTTCAGGATAATTAGGTGATGATGCTTCAGTATATATATAATTTAATCCATCAAATGCAAAATCCGGACCAGTATTAGCAGATGGTGTTGATCCATTATTTATAACCCAATCAAAATCATTATTAGGATCATTTAACCAATTAGAAAAACCAACCTCCCAATTTTGTATATATGGAAAATCATTTATTGAATTAGGACATAGACTGTTTTGTAAAGGATTAGATGGTAGCATATTCCATATTCCATTCTGAGGTGAAAAGCTAATAGGATAATCCCCTTGATTTTGACATAAGGTGTCATCAGGCTGAATACTGATATTAGAGACATCTATATTAATTGTATCAGAACAACCATTAAGTAGAGTATAAATTACTTCGAAATTCACAGGGTTAGATCCTACTAAAACATCACCATTTGACTGAGTATACATTCCAGTCCAAAAACCACCAGCAGTTATATTTGAAGAATTTAAATTAAATATAGGTGCATTAGGGCAAACAGAAATATCTTCACCAGCGTAGATTTCCAATAATGTAATTTGCAAATTATCATTACATCCAAATAAATTATAGTCAACATTATAAATACCAGGATTTAAAATATTAGGATTAAAAAGACCAATAGAACTATTAATAATTCCATTGCCATACCAGCTTCCCCCAGGAGGATTGGCTGTTAGTATTATTGGATTAGAGTTTTGACAAATTGTAATATTATTTTGTGTCTGTGGAGGAGAAACAACTGTAATTAATATTGTATCAGAATCACCTTGAGAAGGACCATTATCATTTACATTTACTATATATTGCGTAGTAGAAGTAGGACATACATTATGCGGCCCTGCTGTACTAGGCAAAAGTGGATTCCAATTATAATTATAAGTTAACGAATCTCCACCTGAAACACTAGCATAAAGATCAACACAATCACCAAGACAAATAATAGTATCATTTGAAATGATATCAACTTGAATAGGACAATCATTTATTGAAAATTGAATATCAGATGTTAACTGCCATATACTATCACAATCATCAATAAAAGAAGATTCAATAGATAAATTATAAATACCACTTTCATTCAATCCTGGTAATAAATTTAATTCAATTAAATTAGTAGAGTCATTAATACAATTAAGTGCATTGGGTAATATATTCTGATTTAATTGTCCTCCTAAATTATAGTTAGATGTAATCACCGAATCACAATGAATATTTCTATCTAATTGAACTGTAACAACACTCGTACTACAGTTAATATTGGATGGTATAGTTAATAAAGGCACTTGAGGTTGACTTATTAATGAGTTCCAAGATAATTGAAATCCTTCATCAGCGACATTTTGATCAGAAATAAATTCAATCGTTACACATCCATTAGATGTTATCTGTGGTGGTAGATTAGATCCAGAATAAGGGCCTCCAATAATGGGATAAGTATTGTCAGGACCATCATAAATTATAATATAATCATTTGATGGTTCAGTAGAAAATAGACTGAAATTGATTTGTATTTGTAAGACATTTAAAGGACATATTGTAAAATTAAAATTCTCATTATGCGAATACCATGAAGGGTTCAAAGAATTAGACTCACTATCAGTAAGCGACCCTTCACAATCTGTAACAGTTAAGTCTTGCATAGTATATTGAGCAATGGAAAAATAATGTATAAAAAAGAAAAATAAGATTATTTTTAATTTCATTTATTTAAAGTGATTAATGGTGAAGAAACAGTATTACTCCACTCACCATTTCTATCTTGTATTCTTATATTAAATGATAATGTTTCAATATTACCATTTCCTAATATAAATGGAGAGTCGATTTCAATAGAAATAATTCCTTTTATAGAAACAGTACTTTCAGGAGGTGATAATGGAATTAAATGATAATAGTCTGGTTCTGAAAGTCTACTATCTTTAATTTCTAAAGACAAATAATCTGGATCATGAAAACCCATAAATCCTAAAACGTGATTATATTCTAATTCAATGATAATATTTTCTTGAAATTCTTGAATTTCTAACGGAGATGTAGATTTTAATAAAATTGTAAAATCTGTATTGTCAGAATTTTTACATAAAAAATTAAATGACATTAAAATTAAAAAGATATATTTATTATAAAATTTCAAATGTAAAATGTTTAATATATTGATAGGAACTTCCATTAGTAGGTATTTCTGTAATTTGATTAGTATCATCCTGAATATAAATTTTAATAAAAATCTCATCACCACTTTGTAATGATGAAATATCATATGACACATAATGATAATAATTTATATGATTGGAGGCATAGTAACCAACTTCGTTAATAGGAGGTTCAATAATTATAAGATCTCTATATGTGACTTCATCAAATCCTAATAAATTATTAGAAAACTTAACTTTATTAAAATTTAAATCAGTTGGATGTAGAAAATCATCATTAATTGAAAACCAAATATCTAATGATTGAATATTAGAAGAAACTTGAACTGTACCTCTCCCAATTCTTGGCAATAAATTATATGTTCCAGATTCATAAATAGCCACTCCATCTACTACAGGCTTATTATTAGGAGTAGAAGCAATATTTCCATAAATATCTTTAGCCCCATCATTTATCCAATCTCTAATATTAGAAATAAATGACAATTTATTTTCATGCCATATATTAGTTTGATTTGGATCATATACTATATCAGCCGTCAATGGCATAACTTGAGAATTTGGATCAAATGATGAAACTCCATATGAATCTGAAATCATTCTAGCAAAAAGAACAGATTCATCCGCATTTCCAGGATTCACTCTATAAGTAAAGTCACCTGAAGAATTATTTTTAATTACTGGATGGTACACTAATGTATTATATGAACTATTAATAGATCTGAAGTCTGGTTCAAAAGATCCATCATGACATCCTGAGTTAGCACAATATGGAGCAAAAATATTATTATACAATGATGAAAAATTACTAGAATCAGAAAAATAAATTGATGTGTCTACCAAAGGAGGATATAAATCTGGATTTTTATATGGATTTATTGATTCTTTTTTACATGAATATAAAATAACTATAAAAATAAATAATAATTTTTTTTTCATCTTCTTACATTAGGTCAAATAAAGATCTATTATCAAATATCAGACCTTGATTAACAATATCATCTTTAAATCCTAATATTTGAGCAACTGTAGGTGCAATATTAACAATATCACCAACTACATTATCTTCATTTCCTATAATGTTATTACTGTCGATTCCTGGACCAGCAACTAAGTTAAATATCCTTCTAGCATTTGCATCTGAATGATCATAACCAAAAAAACCATTCGCATCACCAATATTATTAGGGTCTAAATTTCTTCCATGTTCAGGTGAGATTATGATAGAAGTATTACCTGACATTTGCGGAATATTATTCTGAATATAATTCCATAAATGACCAACTGCATGGTCAGCGGAATGTAAAGATTTTAAATAATTAGTAAAATTATCATGACATCCATCTACATTTGACAGATATACAACAGTAAGAGTTGGTTTGAATCTATTTAAGACTTCACAAGCATATCCAATCGCTTCTCCATCACTTCCTCTTAGGTAAGGAGGAAAAGCAATAGTTCCATTATCTTTTTTTATAAACATATCATTTATAAATTGTTTAATTTCTGCTTTTTCCTCAATAGTATTTCCAATATTAGGCAAAGAATTTCCTTGAGAATACCAAACATTATCTAAAAAATATTTCATCTTATACATAGGATCTAACTCGTCTTCTGGATGATAAATTTTAGCATTTCTTAAATGCTTATCACCATCACTTCCAAATGTTACAGAAGGTGCTAGAAAGTTTGCTCCATATAAAGAACCATAATCATTATGATTACTATAATCTAGAAGAGGAATTGAATTACCAATACCATTACCAACAAACCAACATTTCGATGCTTTTTCTCCAGTATGTCTTCTAAGATATTCAAATATTGTTGGCATTAATGATTTGGACCTTAATCCTTGGGAATACATATAATTTCCCGTAAGTAATGTATTAACACCAGCATAATGACCTACAGCTGAAGCATTTACTTCACTAAATAAAGTTCCCTGTTTTTGCAAAGTATCAGTGAGTAATTTAGGAATTGGAACGTTCTCATTGTTTGAATTGTTTTCTCCATATACTATCTTATCGTTAGGAGATTCTCCCTCTAAAATATTATACATAATATTACCAGAGGAAGGATATTCTTGACTTCCATCTAGATACTGTTTTAATACAGATTCTTGCTGACGTACACCACCTGCAAATGCTACTAAAACCACATGATCAGATGATCTATTACCAGTACTAGCAAATAATCTTCCAGAAGGTAAAATATATGGGACAGATATAGCAGTTGAAGCTAATAATGCAGATTTATGTATAAAAGATCTTCTCTTCATTTAAAATTAATAGTATTGATATTCATTTGATAGTGAAAAAGCCATATATACCATTTCAGCAGAAACATACGGATGTGTTTCAAAAAAATTTAAAAAGAATTCTTTCTCTGCCGCAGTTATATTTCTTATGTAAAATCTTTTATAAGTTTCTGTAATAAAATTTTCTAAATCAGATCTCATTATAGAATCAGAAGGAATAATTACACCTGTTCTATTCATAAAATTTGATAATATAATCTCATGAGCAATTTCCTTGTCTCCTATTGACTCAATACATCTAGATATTTCAACTAATTCATTTGCAGAAAGTGCTTTTTGAAATAAATTAGCATAAACAATTGATATATATTGACTTGTACTTTTAAGTTTGTTTTTATTTGCATTGAAAGATGAGGAATTAACTTGATTTAGCTCATAAATTTCTTCTTTCACACAATTAGGAAATAAAAAAATTATTAATGAAAATATTATTATATGCTTTTTCATTATTTCTATATATATATTAAGTTCTTAATCATTATAAATTAATTAAAATGTGCATATTCATCAGAAGACATAATTATTCTTTGAACTCTCTGATAATCACCATCTATTTTTAATTCATTCATTAAATAGTCTCTTTCTTGAACAGTAGATTCTCTTCCGACAAAAGTAATGTAACTCCAATTAATCAAACCTTCATAAAATTCATTAGATTCACAAGCAATAATAGAAAAATCTAATTTAGAATTACCACTTATTCCTAAAACTAATTGAGTAGAATTATCATCAATCATTAACTTACATTGATCAAATTCATGAGATGTAGGGTATCTAAAAAATAAATTGTCAAATACTGCATTTATATAATTGAATGTGTTCATATTAATATCATCATATATGGAATTATAAATTAATCTTTGATGTAATTCCCTAATATTAA
>MDTG01181334.1_pt1 | contig 34844 bp, 22 predicted proteins | sample 811421 | NCBI WGS metagenome assembly MDTG01 (sample SAMN05326645, study PRJNA326480) | marine metagenome | isolation source: seawater | place: Pacific Ocean: South East | collected 2011
CGACGTCGAGAGCATGGCCTCGGCCGTGGAGGGCTGGGCGCGCGAGCGGCAGGGGCAGGCCCTCGAGGAGGGCCTCGACCTGACGACCCTGCGCGCCTCGGTCCGCGTGGCCGTCGAAGAGCAGGCCCTGGCCAACACCCTCGCGGCCGTGCAGGCCCGCTTGGACGCCGAGGCCATCTCCTCGCGCGTGGGCAGCTGGGTGTTCGACGAGGCGCGCGAGGACACCGAGCGCGACGTGCGGGCCCGGATCGAGCCCGAGGCGCTGGCGGCCAAGGTCGCCGAGGAGGTGCTCCAGGCGGTCGGGGCGCAGCTCGACGCCCCGACCCTCGCGCGGGAGGTCGCGGCCGAGGTCGGCGCCCAGACCAAGGAGCAGGTCCTGGCCGAGCTCGACGCCGAGGCCCTGCGCGGGCGCGTCGAGGCGGCCGTCGAGCGCGAGACGACCGAAGAGGTCCAGGGCCGGCTCCAGCCGGGCAAGGTCGCCAAGGCGATCCGCGCCACGGTCGAGAGCCTGATCCGCCGCGAGACCCTGGCGGCGGTCAAGGAGCAGGTCGACGCCGAGGCGCTGGCGAGCGCGGTCGACGCCCACGTCCGCGAGCAGCAGACCCAGGCGCTCGTGGCGGAGCTCGGCGAGCGGCTGCAGGTCGAGGCGATCGCCGAGGGCGTGCGCGACGCCGCCCACGGAGCCGCCCTGGAGGAGGTCCAGGGCCAGCTCGACGCCAGCGCCCTGGCGAGCTCGGTCCGCGAGCGGGTCGACGCCGAGAGCCTGGCGGCCCTCCGCGAGGGGCTCGACCTGGCGGCCCTGCAGGCCGCCGTCGCCGAGGCCGTCCAGGCCGATGCTCGCGCCGCCGCCCTCAGCGAGCTGCGCGAGGGGCTCGACGTGGCGGCGCTGCGCGCCCAGGTCGAGCAGCGCGTGGGCGAGAGCTCCGAGCGAGAGGTCGCCGAAGCGCTCGACGCGGCCGAGCTGGCCGTGAACGTCGAGGCGGCCGTGCAGGCCCGCAGCGACGAGCGGCTGCAGGCCCAGCTCGACGAGCGCCTCGACGCCGAGCGTCTGGCTCAGGCGGTCGAGGAGCAGGCGCGCGAGCGCGGCCTGGCTCAGCTGAGCGAAGGCCTCGACCTGAGGACCCTGCGCGCCTCGGTGCGGGCGGAGGTCCAGGAGCAGGCATTGGCTCAGGCCCTGGCAGACGTGCAGGCCCGCCTCGACGCCGAGGCGCTCTCCTCGCGCGTGGGCAGCTGGGTCTTCGACGAGGCGCGCGAGGAGACCGAGCGCCAGGTGCGGGAGCGGATCGAGCCCGAGGCGCTGGCGGCCAAGGTCGCCGAGGAGGTGCTCCAGGCGGTCGGGGCCCAGCTCGACGCCCCGACCTTGGCCCGCGAGGTCGCGGCCGAGGTCGGCGCCCAGACCAAGGAGCGGATCCTCGCCGAGCTCGACGCGGACGCCCTGCGCGCTCGCGTGCAGGAGAACGTCGAGCGCGAGACCACGGGGGAGGTGGCGAGTCGGATCGAGCCCGGCAAGGTCGCCAAGGCGATCCGGGCCACGGTCGAGAGCCTGGTCCGGCGCGAGACCCTGGCGGCGGTCAAGGAGAAGGTCGACGCCGAGGCGCTGGCGAGCGCGGTCGACGCGCACGTCCGCGAGCAGCAGACCCAGGCCCTGAGCGAGGCCCTGGGCGGGCTCCTCGACGCGAACTACGTCGCCGACACGGTTCACCACGAGGTCTACGGCGAGTCCCTGGCCCTGGTCCAGGGCCAGCTGGACCTGTTCGCCATGGCCGAGGCCGCCCGCGAGCAGGTCGACGCCGAGACGATCCAGGCCCTGCGCGAGGGGCTCGACGTCGACGCCCTGCGCGAGGCCTCCGCGGCCGCTGTCCAGGAGCAGGCCAGCGCGGCGGCCCTCAGCGAGCTGCAGGAGGGGCTCGACGTGGCGGCGCTGCGGAGCGCCGTGTCCGAGCGCGTCCAGCAGGAGGGCGAGCGCGCGCTCCAGGCCGAGCTCGACGCCGCGGCCCTCGGCGCTGAGCTGACCCAGACCGTGCGCGCGCGCGTGGACGCGCAGCTCCAGCAGGCCCTCGAGGAGCGCCTCGACGCCGAGGCCCTGGCGGCGGAGGTCCAGGCCGAGGCGCGCCAGCGCGGCTTGAGCGGCCTGGCCGAGGGCCTCGACCTCGCGGCCCTGACCCAGACCGTCAAGACCCAGGTGGAGGACGACGCCCACCTGCAGACGCTCTCCCAGGTCACGACCCGACTGGACGTCGAGGCCTTGACCCGGGCCATACAGGAGCTGGTGATCGACGAGTCCGGCGCCCAGACCCGGCGGAGCGTCGAGGAGAAGATCGAGCCGGCCGCGCTGGCCGATCAGGTCTCGGCGGGCGTGCGCGAGGCCGTAGGCGGCCAGCTCGACGCCGCGGCCCTCGCGGCCGAGGTCCGGGAGCAGGTCGCGACCGCGACCCGCTCCGCGACCCAGGCCGGAGTCGACGAGCGGCTCGACGTCGACGCGCTGGCCGAGTCGATCCGCGCCCAGGTCGAGCGGGAAACCCTCGGGGACGTAGCCGGACGGATCCAGCCAGGGGCCTTGGCCAAGGCGGTCACCGAGGCCGTCGAGGCGCAGCTCGCGAGCGAGACCAAGGAGGCGGTCGGCGAGAAGCTCGACGCCGCGACCCTGGCTGCAGCGGTCGAGGCCAGCGTGCGCGAGTCCCAGCGCACCAGCCTCTCGGCGGCGCTCAGCGAGGCCCTCCCCCCCGAGCGTCTGGCGGAGGCCGTGCGCGCCGAGGCGCACGCCCAGGCCCTGGCCCGGGTCGGCGAGCAGCTCGAGGCCGAGGCGATCGCGGGGCGCGTGCGCGAGCAGGTCCAGGAGGAGACCCTGACCTCCCTGCGCGCGGGGATCGACCCCGCCTCCCTGGCGGAGATCGTGCGCGAGGCCGTGCGCGGCGAGGCTCACGGGGCCGCGCTCGCGGAGGTCCGCCGCGGCCTCGACGTGTTCGCGATCCGCGAGCACGTCGAGCGCGACCTGAGCGAGCGCGCCCTGACCGAGGCGGGCCGCGAGCTCGTCGCGACCGAGATCGCCCAGGCGGTCGAAGAGAGCGTGCGCGCGCGCCTCGACGCGGAGACGGCGGGCGCCGTCAGCGAGCGCCTCGACGCCGCGGCGCTCAGCCAGGCGGTGCAGGACCTGGCGCGCGAGCGAGGCCTGGAGGCGCTGGCGGCGGGGCTCGACACCGAGGCCCTGAGCGCCGCCGTGCGCGAGCGCGTCGAGCGCGAGGCGCACGAGCAGAGCCTGGGCCAGGTCCGCGAGCGCCTGGACGCCGAGGCCCTGACCCGGGCCGTGCAGGAGCTGGTGGTGGACGCCGCCAACGACGAGGCCCAGCAAGCGGTGCGCGAGCGCCTGGACGCGGCCGCCCTGGCGGCGCAGGTCAGCGAGAGCGTGCTGGCGGCGGTGCGCGGCGAGCTCGACGCCGCGGCCTTGGCGGCGGAGGTCAAGGCCGCGGTCCGTCAGCAGACGCAGGAGCGGACCCAGTCCGAGGTCGACCAGGCCCTCGACGCGCCGGCCCTGGCGAGCGAGGTCCGCGAGGCCGTCCGCGGCGAACAGCACAGCGCCACCTCCAGCGCGGTCAGCGAGCAGCTCGACGCGGCCGCCCTGAGCGAGGCGGTCCGCCAGGCGGTCGAGGCCGAGGCGCACCAGGAGACCCTGGGCTCCTTGCGAGAGGGCCTGGACGTGGCGGCCCTGATCGCGGCCGTGAGCGAGAAGGTCAGCGAGCAGGCCCGCGGGACGACCCTCGACGAGGTGGTCGGCCGGATCCAGCCGGGCGCCTTGACCAAGGAGATCACGGCGGCGGTGCGCGAGGAGGTCGTCGCGCAGGCCCTGGAGGGCGTGCGCGAGAAGCTCGACCCGGCCGCGATCCAAGCCAGCGTCGAGGAGGCCGTCCGCGGGCAGACCCAGGCCGAGCTGAGCGAGACCGTGCGCGAGCGGGTCGACGCGGCCGCCCTGGAGGAGGCGGTCCAGAGCGCGGTCCGCGCTCAGCTGGTGGAGCAGGTCCAGGCTCAACTCGACGCCGCCGCGCTGGCGAAGGTCGTGCGCGAAGGCGTGCGGGAGATGGTCCACGTCGACACGGCGCTGGCGGTCAACCAGGCCCTCGACGCCAAGGCGATCGCCGAGCGCGTCGAATACCGCGCCCACCAGAGCTGCCTGGAGGAGGTCCGCGCAGACCTCGACCCCAAGGCGATCGCCGAGGGGATCCGCGAGCAGGTCCACGGGGAGCTCAAGCTGGAGGAGCTCGTCGGGGCGGTGCGCGGCGAGGTCAGCGTCGAGGCCGGGCAGTGGGCCCGCGAGACCGTGCAGGCCAAGGTCGAGGCCGACGCGATCGCGCGCGAGATCGGCGAGACGGTCGAGGAGATGGTCCGCGAGCAGGCCCTCCGCGCGGTTCAGAGCATGCTGAACGTGGCCGAGATGCTCGACCGGATCCAGGAGGGCGTGGTCGACGCGGTCCGACCCCAGGCCGAGCAGGCCGTCCAGGCCCAGCTCGAGATCGAGAAGGTCGTGCGGGAGGTGGCCGACACGGTCGCCGACCAGACCGAGGGCCAGGCGCTCTACGCGGTCCAGTCGATGCTCGAGATCGGCCCCCTGTGCGAGAAGGTCGGCGCGGAGGTCACCGCGCAGGCGAAGGAGCGGCTGCTGGGGGCCGTGCAAGAGGGCCTCGACGAGGCCGCCCTGCGCCAGGACCTGGCCGCCAAGCTGCTCGAGGAGCTGCGCGCCAAGGTCGGCCTGCCGGACCTCCCGGCGAACTTCGAGGGGCTGCCCGACAAGCTCCTGGAGGAGGCGCGCAGCGCGGGGCGGGAGGCCGCGCGCGAGCTCGTGGCCGCCGGCGGCGACGAGGGCCAGGGCGAGGCGTGAGCCGCAGCCGCGGAGGAGATCGGGCTCGTCCCCGCGCGACCGCGCTCCTCTTCGCGTGCGCCGCGGCCTGCGGCTGCGGGGGAGGTCCGCAGCCCCGGCCTGCGCCCGCGCCCCGAGCCCAGCCCCAGCCGACGACGCCGGCGCCTGAGCCGGCGCGACCCGAGGCGAGCGCGCCCGAGCCCGTCGAGGCTGAGACGAGCGCTGCGCCCGCGGAGTCGCCGGCCCGCGAGCGGCGGGCGGCCCCCCTCGAAGAGCTGACCCTGCGCGTGCGCGGGCCCGAGGGATCTTGGCTCCGCTTCGGCGGGGAAGAGCTCGAGCTGCCGGGAGAGCTGAGCCTCCGCCTGGCGGCGCTCGAGCCCTGCGCGCTCACCGGGCGCCTGGGCCTCAACGAGCTGGCCAAGGCCCTCGAGATCCCCTCCAGCGCCAGCCCCCACCTGCGCGAAGACCGCGCAGGCGTGTGGGTCGAGGTCGGCGGGAGCCTGCTGGTCAGCCGCGGCGGCGCCGCGGAGGTCGAGCTCGACCGCGAGGCCCTCCAGACGCTCTTGGCGAAGCGCAAGCTGGAGCTCGGCGACGGTCGTCGCATTCGCCTCCGGCTGACCCTGGAGTGAGGAAGCTGGGGGGCTGTCGCTTGGCCAGGGCGCCCTGGCTGGGCGACGCAGCAGGAAAGTAGGAACAGAGGAAGCGGAGGAAGGCTCCGAGCTCACTCGCTGGCGGAGAGCGCGACGCGGAAGCCGACGTGGTCGAGGCGGCGCTCGGCGGGGGCGTGGCCGCTCCAGGAGATCCGGCAGCTCCAGGGTCCGCTGAACCAGCCGCCGCCGCGGACGAGGCGCTGGCCCTCGTCCTCGGGCCAGGGGTCGGCGACCCACTCGGCCACGTTGCCGGCCATGTCGAGGCAGCCCGCGCGGGAGGCGCCGGCCGGGAAGTGCCCGGCTGGGCTGGTGCGGGCGAAGCCGTCCTCCTCGCCGCGGAGGTTCGCGAGGGTCGGGTGGGGCGGGTCGCTCCCCCAGGGGTATTCGGCGGTGCCCGCGGCGAGCTCCCACTCGCGCGAGGTGGGCAGGCGCGCCCCCGCCCAGGCGGCGTAGGCGCGCGCCTCCTCCCACGAGACCGAGTGGACGGGGTGGTCGGGGCCGGCCTCGAAGCTCGGCGCGGGGGGCTCGCGCCCTGCCGCGGCGCAGTAGGCGCGGAACTCGGCCCAGGTCACCTCGCGCTTGCCCATGAACACGCCGGCGTCGCGGGCCCACACGAGCTCGTCGCCGCTCGGCTCGAGCCGGTAGTCGCCGCTCTCACCGAAGCGGAGCCCGGCGGGCAAGGGCAGGGGAGGCCGAACGGCCTCGGGCAAGGCGCGGAACCACGCCGGCGCCTCCTCGAGGGGGTCGGGGGCTACGGGCTCGCTGGGAGGGGTCGGGCTGGGCTCGGCGCGAGGGCTCGGCTGGGGGCTGGGGCGCGGCGAAGCGGCTGGGCTCGCGCTGGCCTGCGGGCTGGGCGAAGGCGTCGCGAGCACCTGGGCGAGGCTCGCGCTGGGCGAAGGGCTGGGCGAAGGGCTGGGCGAAGGGCTGGGCGCCGCTTCCTCGCCGCCGCGCGTCAGGCCGAAGCCCAGGACCAGGAGCAGGACCAGGGCGCCCGCGGCCAGCGCGGGCAGGGGCAGGGCCCGCTCCACAGGCGGCGGCGGAGGCGGGGTGGGCTCGGGCTCGAGGGCGGTGCTCAGCGTGATGAGGTATTCCCCCGCGTCGCCGGGGGGCTCCGGGCCGGTGGCCTGGGTCAAGACCTCGGCCACCGCGGGTGAGACCCGCTCCAGGCCGCGCTCGCACAAGCCCTCGCGGCCCACGTCCTCCAGCAAGGCGCCCGCGAGGAGCTGGAGCTGGAGCAAGGCGAAGTCGCGCACGTCGACCGCGGGCAGGGCCGGAGCCCCGCGCAGAGCAGGCAGCACCCCCAGCCCGTGCAGGAGCGGCCGCTCGCCGAGCTGCAGCACGCGCGGGTCGATCGCGCCGTGAGGCACCCCCGCGCCGTGGCTGGCGGCCAGCCCCTCGAGGGGCGGGAGGGTCGCCTCGAACACCTCGTCGACGGGGCTCGGGCCGGCCTGGATCCGCTCGCGGGCGGTGGAGGCCTCGGCCCACACGCTCCATGCCAGGACGCCGCCTTCGCGCCGCTCCCAGCCGGCGAGGGGCGCCAGGGCAGGGTGGGCGACCTCCGCCGCGGCGCCGAGCGCTCGCTCGCACTCCTCGAGCCGACGCGCGTCGAGGGGGCCTGCCTGGCGCCAGGTCAGGTCGAGCTCGCCTGCGCGGCGGGCGAGGCCGACCTCGAGCTCGGGCTCGAGCCCGGGGAGCGGGACCGGCTCGACCAGCTCGAGCGGCGGCGCGGGTGCAGCCGAGGCCTCCTCGCTGGCGGCCTCCGCCTCGGCGGCAGCCAGCTCGCCGAGGAAGGCCTGCATGCTGGGGATCCGCGGCTCGATCTCGCGAGCCAGCGCGCGCTGCAGCAGCTGGTCGAGGGCCGGGTGGACTCCAGCGCTCGGGACCCGCTCGCCGACCGGCGGAGCTGGGTCGTCCAGGCGCGCGCGCAGGAGCTGATCGACGAAGAAGCCCGTGAAGGGGAGCTGCCCCGAGAGGCACTCGTAGAGGATCAGGCCCAGGCAGTAGACGTCGCTCTGCTCGACCTGCGACTCGCCCCAGGCCAGCTCGGGGCTGGCGTATTTGGCGGCGTTCAGGTTCAGGGCCACGACGTTGGTCCCGACCGGCCGGCTGGGCGAGGTCAGCCCGAAGTCGCTCAGCTGGACCCGCCCCTCCGCGTCGACCCACAGGCACTCGGGGGAGAGCTGCTGGTGGACGACGCCCGCGGCGTGGGCCGCGTCGAGCGCCTCGGCGGCCTGACGCACGATCTCGAGCGCGCGCTCCTGGGGGAGGGGGCCCTCCGCGCGCAGGAGCTCGCTCAGGTTCTGGCCGCGGCAGTCGTCGTAGACGGCGTAGAGGACGTCTGCCTCGCGCCCGTACTCGCGCGCGGCCACGATCCCGGGGTGGTCGAGGCCGCGGTGACTGGCCAGCCAGGAGAGCACCTGGCGGTCGGTGGGCGGCTCGAGCAGGACCGGGTGCGCGACGCGCACGATCACCTGGCTGTCCTCGCCCTCGACGGGCGACACGACCTCGGCGTCGTAGCAGATCGAGAGCCGCCCTTGGCGGCGCACGCCGAGCAGCTGATAGCGCTTCCCGATCCGGCGCCCCAAGAGCGACTCGGGCTCGGGCGGGGCGACCAGGCCCTGGCTGCGCGGTCCGCCGAGCCGCCCCGACTTGCTCCGCGAGAAGCGGTCGCTGGTGGCGCGGGTCAGGCGCTCGGACTTGGAGCGGCTGAGGCGCCCAGAGGGGGCGGCGCGGCCGAGGTTGCGGCTGAGGCGCTCCGACTTGGAGGCGGCGGGGTCGGGGCGGCGGAGGCGTTCGCTCTTGCTGACTCGCGGGCGCCGCGGGGGCGGGCGTCGTCCCGTGCCGGGAGGCGGCGGGGGTCTACGCGGGGGTCGGGGCCGGTCTTCCTCTGCCACGCGCCCAGGTTAGCTCGGATCCCAGCGCGAAGTGCAGGCCGACGCGCCCCAGAGGAGGACGTGCCGAGGAGGACGTGCCGAAGAGGACGTGCCGAGGACTACTCGCCTTCGTCCTGGCGCCGGGTCGCCTCGAGCAAGCAGGCCGTGATCGTGGCGCGGAACATGGGCTCGGCGGGCTCGACGCTGGCCGAGAACTGGAAGCTGCCCTCGATCAAGCCGGCGATCGCGATCAAGGCGTCGTCGTGGTGCAGATCGGCGAACTTGGCCTGGATCGGGTGCCCCTCGGCCACCGTCAGGCGTCCCTTGCCCGCCCTGGACTGGATCACGAGCGTGCCGGTCTTGCGGTTGAACTCGAGCCCCTGGAGGATCTCGGTGATCGGGACCTCGTTGAGGCGCCCCGTCATGGCGGCCTGGGGCGCGTTCTCGACCACGCGGGTGTGATCGCCCTCGAGCTCCTCCTCGTTGGGCCGCTCCTTCTGGCGCTGCTCGAGGGTCTCGTGGCTGTGGATCTCGATCTCGTAGGGACCGAGGGTCAGCACGTCGCCAACCTTGAGCCGCGCCTTGTCGGTCTTCTCGCCGTTGAGGATCGAGCCGTTGCTGCTGCCGTTGTCTTCGTAGCGGTAGAAGCCCGGCCCGAGGATCTTGATCTTGCCGTGGACGCGCGAGACCTGGCTGTGGGGCAAGACGACGTCGGCGGCGGGAGAGCGGCCGAGGGTGATCGTGGCCGAGCTCGGGTCGAGCGGGATCGGCGGGAGGGGGTCGCAGCAGATCCACCAGCGGTTGGGGTCGCTCCCCGCCTTGCCCGCGGCGCCGCGCTTGCGCTCGGGTCGACGCTGGTTGGGCGGAGGCGTGGCGGCCTGTTGGTTGGAGGCCAGCCAAGCCGCCAGCGAACCAGGAGGAGGCGGCTCACGGGGACCGTCCGGCGAGGCGAAGGTGTCCGTCTCGTCGAAGTCCACTCGCCGCTGCTTGGTGGTCGGCAAGTCTGCGGGCGTCGCGTCTGCTGGTTCGTCGTTGGTCACCGAGGGTCGGCCTGCTCCTTCGCTACGCAGAGGTTGTCATGGGGAGCGCGAGCGCGCCAGGGCGACTCGGCGAAGCTCACAGGCCGAGGGCCTCGCCGACCGAGCGGGCGTAGAGGCGGAAGCCAGGGGTCGCGACGAGGGCCTCGAAGGGGACCCGCGCCCGGACCTGGCGGGCGCAGAGCTCGTGGGCGTCGAGGAGCGCGGTCTCGTCGTGGGGGCCCGCGACCTGAGCCGCGGCCAAGCCCGCCGAGGCCGCCGCGCAGGCGACCCCGTAGGTGGAGCGATAGGTGGGGACCAGGACGGCGGAGGCCACCGCAGAGGTGGCGTAGCCAGCGAAGGGGTGGTCCTGGCTGCCGTCGCGCGAGGGGTCGTGGTAGATCGCGAGCACCTGCTCGGCCGCCTCGCGCAGCTCGTCGGGCTCGGCCTCGCCGGCGACCCACTTCTCGACCAGGCCCGCCACCTCGGCCAGGCGCTCCTCGTCGTCGGCCTCGGGCAGGAGCGAGAGGGCGAAGCGGGCGCAGTCCAGGGCGGCCAACGAGACGGTCTTGGGGTCGACCTCCAGGATCCCGGCCAGCCACAGGAGCCAGTCGCCGCGCTTGCACTCGTGCCAGGCGTGCCCGAGGTCGTCGGCGTAGCGGCGCCCCCACTCGATCGCCTCGACGCCCGCGGGGAGCCGCCGGAAGAGCGCGCTGACGCTCACGAGCCGCTCCTGTCCTTGCCAGAGCTCTGGCTGCCTGAGCTCTGGCTGGCTGAGCTCTGGCTGCTCAGGGCGAGCTGACCGCAGGCGGCCAGGATCCGATCCCCGCGCGGACGGCGGACCATGACCTTCTCGACCCCGCGCTCGAGGAGCAGGCGGCGGAAGCGCTCGACGGCCTCGTCGCTGGGCCGAGCGAAGGGCGCCCCCTCGTGCGGGTTGTAGGGGATCAGGTTGATCTTGACCTTCTCGGCCACGCCGCTCAGGCGGCGCGCCAGCTCGCGGGCCTGGCGCTCGCTGTCGTTCTCACCCGCGAGCAGCACGTATTCGAAGGTCACCCGGCGCCGTCCGCTCAGCGGCAGCTCGCGCACGACGGCCAGCAGGGCGTCCATGTCGAACTTCTTGTTGACCGGCATGATCCGGCTGCGGACCTCGTCGTCGGGCGCGTTGAGCGAGACCGCCAGGTTGACGTTGGTCCGCTCGAGGAAGGGCGCGATCCGGTCGGCCAGGCCCACGGTCGAGACCGTGATCCGGCGCTCGGGGAAGGCCAGCCCCTCGGGGTCGGTCAGGATCCGACACGCGGTGACCGTGCCCTCGAGGTTGTGCAAGGGCTCGCCCATGCCCATGAACACCAGGTTGGTCAGGCGGCGCTGGACCTGGCCGCCCTTGCCGCGGCCCATGGTGATCGTGCGGGTGTCGCCGCGGGCCGTCAGGATCCGCTCGGCGATCAGCACCTGCTCGGTGATCTCCCAGGGGGAGAGGTTCCGGGTCAGGCCCATGGTGGCGGTCCGACAGAAGGTGCAGCCCATGGCGCAGCCGACCTGGGTCGAGACGCAGAGGGTGCGCCGCTCGCCGTCGGGGATCAGGACCGACTCGACCTCGCGCCCGTCCTCGAGGCCGACCAGGAGCTTGGTCGTCCCGTCGGCGGCCCGGCGCTGGTCGCTGGGCTCGAGCCGCGGGAGCCGGGTCTCGCTGGCCAGCCGCTCGCGGAGCGCCTTGCTGAGGTTCGTCATCTCCGCGACGGACTCGACGCCGCGCCGCCACACCCAGCGGAAGACCTGGTCGCCGCGATAGGACTCGACCCCGCGCTCGGCGAGGGCCGCGCGCAGCTGCTCGCGGTCGTGGTCCTTGAGGTTCAGGCGTTCGGTCATGTGGCTCACACGGGAGACGGCGACGAGAGCTACCTCAGTGTGGCAGCAACACGTCGCCGTCGCAGGATTTCCAGGCAGGAACCCGGACTAGTCGATCTTGACCTCGATCGAGGTGGACTCTTCGCTGGTGCCCGCCGAGGTGGCGCCGGCCTCGCTCATCTCCTGGACCACCTCGGGGGGCGGCGGGGGAGCGAGGTGGATCTTGCCCTGGAGGATCTCCTCCAGCGCGATCTGGATCGGGTTGCGCGACTCGAGGTCGACGAGCTTGCGCTGCTTGCCCTTGACGAGCTCGCGGCAGCGCTTCTGGATCAGGGTGGTCAGCTCGAAGGTGCTCCCGACGAGCTCCTTGGCGCGGTCCCAGCGTTGCAGGTCCATGAATCCTCCACGTCGGCCCACAGGCGTCTGGGCCGAAGGGCGGGAGGATACCCGGGCCGAAGCGCATGTCCAGCCTCAAGTCCCTCCTTTTCGGAGACTTGCACGCATGGCCTCGGCCCAGGGGCAGCCGAGGCAGCCCTTGCGGCAGCACCCTTTACCGCGCTTGGCCGGAGGGAGGGGCGGCGGGCCCTGCGAGGCAAGTCCGCCCGGAGCCCCCGCAGGGGCCCTGCCAGCCCGGTAGAGCGGCACCCCGCGCAGGTCGCCCACGGTCAGTCGACGTTTGCTCACGGAGCGCAGTGTGCCACCTCAGACCTGCTCGGCGCCACGTTGAGCGGCACGAGCCAGCTGGCCATAGACGTCCAGGTAGAGAGGCAAGAAGCGATCCCGGGCCAGGCGCTGGCGGGCCACGCCGGCCACGTGCTGGCGCGAAGGCAGCTCGCCCAGGAGCCGCTCGAGGGCGGCCCGAAGCGCGCCTGGGTCCTCGCAGTCCGGCACTACCGCGCCCAGCTCCTCGAGCTCGACCAGGTCGCTGGTGTCCCCGATCTCGGGACCGACCAGGAGCGGGACGCCGCAGGCGAGGTATTCGGCGGCCTTGGTCGGGCTGGCGGCGCGGTTGACGGGGTCACGGCGGCGCAACAGCAGGCCGAGGTCGGCCGCGTTGAGGAAGGCCGGGACCTCGGTGTGGGGCACGCGGCGGACGGTGACCCGCTTGGGCGGGATCCCGCCCCGCTCGAGCACCTCGCGGGCGGGCTCGGGGTCGTGGGTCAGCACGAGCAGGTGGGCGTCGGGGCGCAGCTCCAGCGCGATCCGACCCGCGGCCGCGATCGCCTCGGGCAGCTGGTAGGGCACGAAGCTGCCCGCGTAGGCAATCAGGAAGCGGTCCTCGAGCCGGAGCCGCTTGCGGGTCGCGGCCCGCAGCTCGGGGTCCAGGCGGAAGGTGGCCGGGTCGTGGCCGCCCGGGATCACGACCGTCTTGACCCCCGCGCCGGGGTAGCGAGCCTCGAGCACGTCGCGCAGGGGGCGCGAGACCGCCAGGATCCGGCCTGCGCCCGCGCAGGCCCGCGACTCGGCGCGCCCGATCCGCCACAGGCCAGGGCGCAGCTTGAGCCCACGCGCCGCGCCGCTGCCGCTGTGGTGCATGGCGTGTTCGGCCAGGTAGTCCCCGCGCACGTCGTAGACGACCTTGATCCAGCGGCGGCGCTCCGCCAGCTTCGCCGCCATCGAGGCGGCCCACACGCCGCGGGCGTGGATCACGGTCGGCCGCTGCTCGCGCAGCTCCCAGCCCAGCTGGCGGACCGCGGCCGGCGTCCCGAGCCGGTCCTCGTAGGGCAGGTAGGGGAAGAGGCGCAGCTTGCCGGGCAGCTTGGCCTGGAGCTCGGCGAGCTTGGCGCGCCCCTCAGCGGTCAGGCGGTTGCGCGGGAAGAAGGGGTCGAAGCCGAGCAGCTCGAAGCGGAGGCCCGCCCCGTTGAGCACGCGCAACAAGTCGGCGACCTGCGACGCGAACACGGTCGAAGGGAAGCCCTCGGCCGCGGTCAGGAACACGTAGCGGGTGCTGCCCATGGAGGGAGGCTAACCGAGGCGAGATCGGGAGGGGGACCTTGCGCGAGCAGCGCTCGGGCACTAGTTTCGCGGCCACGCGAGGAGGCGCTCATGTCGGCCGAACACTTCCGAATCCTCGCCGCCGCGGCCATGGCCGACGGCGGCCTCGGCGACGCGGAGCGTCCCGTGCTGCTCATGGCCGCCAAGGACCTCGGCGTCCCTGAGAGCGAGGTCGAGGGGATCCTGGCCGAGTTCGCGGGCAAGCAGGACTTCGAGGCCGAGATCCCCAAGTCGCCCGCCGAGCGCGGCAAGGTGTTCAAGGCGCTGGTCGACCTGATCGCCGCCGACGGCGAGATCGACGAGGACGAGCAGAAGCTCTTCACCCGCGTGGCGCCCAAGTTCGGGCTCAACGAGCTCGAGGCCGAGGACATGCTCCACGCGGCCACCCGCAAGCGCATTTAGGCGGACCGCTACCCAGCGCGTGGCGGCCGAGCCTGCACCCTGGGTCGCGAGCGAAGAGGAGCTCCTCGCGCGCCTGCAGACCGACGCGGCCCTCGGGCTGAGTCCGGCCGAAGCCGCCACGCGGCTGAACCGCGACGGGCCCAACCTGCTGCGGAGCGTCGAGCGCCAGAGCGCCTGGGAGATCCTGCTCAACCAGCTCAAGAGCTTCATCGTCGCGCTCCTGCTGGCGGCCTGCGTCCTCTCGGCGCTCTTCGGCGACTGGCTCGAGGCCGCCGCGATCGGGCTGGTGCTGGTCGTCAACACGCTGCTGGGCTTCCTCACGGAGCTGCGCGCCGTGCGCTCCATGGAGGCCCTCCGCCAGCTCGGCAAGGTCGAGGCCCGGGTGGTGCGCGGCGGGAGGGAGCTGAGCCTCCCGGCCCAGGAGCTGGTGGCCGGCGACGTGGTCGTGCTCGAAGGCGGGGACGTGATCACCGCCGACCTGCGCCTGCTCGAGGCCTCCAAGCTCAAGGTCGACGAGTCGGCCCTGACGGGTGAGTCGGTCCCGGTCAGCAAGGGGGTCGGCCCCCTCGCGGCCGAAGTGCCCCTCGCGGAGCGGAGCAACCTGCTCTTCAAGGGCACGGCGCTCACGCGCGGCTCGGGGCGCGCCGTGGTGTGGGCCACCGGAATGAACACCGAGCTGGGCCGGATCGCGGCCCTGGTCGCCGAGGCCGAGAGCGCGCCTACGCCGCTCGAGGTGCGGCTCGAGCTGCTGGGCCGCAAGCTGGTCGCGGTCGCCCTCGGCGTGGCGGCGCTCACGACCCTGAGCGGGATCCTGACCGGACGCGGGGTCCTGCTCATGATCGAGACCGGGATCGCGCTCGCCGTGGCGGCGATCCCCGAGGGCTTGCCGGTCGTGGCGACCATGGCCCTGGCGCGCGGCATGTGGCGCCTCTCGCGCCGCGGGGCCCTGATCCGCAAGCTGCCGGCGGTCGAGACCCTCGGCGCGACGAGCGTGATCCTGACCGACAAGACCGGGACCCTGACCGAGAACCGGATGACGGTCACGCGGCTGGTGCTGGCGGCCGAGGGCGAGGTCGAGCTCAGCCCGGACGCCGGCTTTCAGGCCGAGGGCAAAGCGCTCGATCCAGCGCGGGGCGCCCTGCGCGAGGCGCTCTGGGTGGCCGCCCTCTGCAACAACGCGACCCTGGCCCACGGAGAGCAGCCAGCGATCGGCGATCCGCTCGAGGTCGCGCTCCTCGCCGCCGCGGAGCGGGGCGGCCTCCGTCGTCAGGCGCTGCTCGCCGCCGAGCCCGAGCTGCGGGAGGTGGCCTTCGACCCGGCCCTGCGCATGATGGCCACCTTCCACGGCGGCGAAGGCGGCGTGCGGGAGGCGGTCAAGGGCGGCCTGGAGCCGGTCCTCGCCGCCGCGACGCACGAGCTGCGGGGGGAGGAGCGGATCCTGCTGAGCGAGGAGCGCCGCGCCTGGTGGCTGGAGCGCAACGAGGCCCTGGCCGCGCGCGGGCTGCGGATCCTGGCCCTGGCCAGCCGAGAGGTCACCGAGCCCGAGGTGCGGGCCTACGAGCAGCTGACCTTCCTCGGGCTGGTCGCGCTCGAGGACCCGCCGCGCGCGGGCGTGCGCGAGGCGATCGCGGACTGTCGCCGGGCCGGAATCCGGGTCGTGATGGCCACCGGCGACCAGGCGGTCACGGGGCGCGCGATCGCGCAGGCCGTCGGGCTGGGCGAAGGGGAGGTCGTGACGGGCGGCGAGGTCGAGGCGGTCCTGGGCGACCCGGAGCGCCTGGCGCGGACGGACGTGTTCGCGCGCGTCGAGCCGGTCGAGAAGCTGCGCCTGGTCGAAGCCTTCCAGGCGTCGGGCGCCACGGTCGCCATGACCGGAGACGGCGTCAACGACGCCCCGGCCCTGCAGCGGGCCAACATCGGGGTCGCCATGGGGCAGCGCGGGACGCAGGTCGCGCGCGAGGCCGCCGACATGGTGCTCCAGGACGACTCCTTCGCCTCGATCGTGGTCGCCGTCCGCCAGGGGCGGGTGATCTTCGCCAACATTCGCAAGTTCGTCCTCTACCTCCTCTCCTGCAACGTGGCCGAGATCGGCGTGATCGTGTTCGCGACCCTGCTCGGCCTGCCGCTGCCTCTGCTGCCGCTCCAGATCCTGTTCCTGAACCTGGTCACCGACGTGTTCCCGGCCCTGGCCCTCGGCTTCGGCGAGGGAGACCCGGGCACCATGTCACGCCCGCCGCGCGATCCCCAAGAGCCGATGCTCGCGCAGCGCCACTGGTGGGAGATCCTCGGCTACGCGGGGCTGATCACGGTCGCCGTGCTGGGCGCCATGGCCCTCGCGCTGGGGCCCCTGGGCTACACGCAGCCGCGCGCGATCTCGGTCGCCTTCCTGACCCTGGGCTTCGCCCAGCTGTGGCACGTGTTCAACATGCGCGAGCCGGGCTCGGGCTTCCTCAGCAACGACGTGGTCCGCAACCCGCACGTGTGGGGGTCGCTGGGCCTCTGCTCGCTGCTCCTCGTCGCGACCGCCTACTTCGCGCCCCTGGCGCGGGTGTTGGCCGTCGAGCTCCCCGACGGGCGCGGCTGGCTGCTGGTGCTGGGCGCGAGCCTCGCCCCCTGGGCGCTGGGTCAGCTGCGCCACGCCCTGGTGCGGCGCGGCTGAGGTCACGGCCTGTCCCCTTGCAATGGGGCCGCGCGACTTCGTTAGGATCCGGGCGTGAGCGAGATCGCTGACCCCCCTCGTCGCCTGGAGCGCGCCCACCTCGAGGACCTGGTGGCTGCGCTGTGGGCCGCTGGTTACCGCGTGGTCGGGCCCGTCCGCGGCGACGACGCGATCGTGCTCGACGAGCTGCGCTCCGCGAGCGCGCTGCCCGTCGGCTGGACCGAGGAGCAGGACGCGGGGACCTATCGGCTCGCGCGCCGCGCGGACGAAGCGGTGTTCGGCTTCGCGACCGGGCCGCACTCCTTCAAGCGCTACCTCTTCCCGCCCGAGGCGCGGCTATGGCGCGCCAAGCGCAGCGCCGAGGGCTTCAGCGTCGAGCCCGAGCCGGCTCCCGAGCAGCCGCTGGCGCTCTTCGGCGTGCGCGGCTGCGACCTGGCAGCGATCCAGATCCAGGACCGCGTGTTCCTGGGCGGGCCCGAGCGCGACCCCGTCTACGCCAGCCGTCGCGAGGGCGCCTTCGTGATCGCGGTCCACTGCGGCGTCGCCGGGGGGACCTGCTTCTGCGTGTCCATGGACACGGGCCCGCGCGCGGGGCCGGGCTTCGACCTGGCCTTGACCGAGGTGCTCGAGCCCGAGCACCACTTCGTGGTCGAGGTCGGGAGCGAGCGCGGCGCCGAGCTGCTCGCGGGGCTGCCCTGCGCGCCCGCGAGCGAACCCGAGCGCGCCGCGGCCGAGGCGGTCGTGGCCGCGACCGCCGCCAGCATGGGGCGCAGCCTCGAGACGGCGGGGCTGCCGCGGCTCTTGCTCGACAACCTCGAGCACCCGCAGTGGGAGGAGGTCGCGACGCGCTGCCTGAGCTGCGCCAACTGCACCATGGTGTGCCCGACCTGCTTCTGCAGCTCGGTCGAGGACACGAGCGACCTCAGCGGCGAGCACGCCGAGCGCTGGCGGCGCTGGGACAGCTGCTTCACCCTCGGCCACTCCTACCTGCACGGCGGGAGCGTGCGGACCTCGACCGGCGCCCGCTACCGCCAGTGGATCACCCACAAGCTCGCGACCTGGTGGGAGCAGTTCGACACCTCGGGCTGCGTCGGCTGCGGCCGCTGTATCACCTGGTGTCCACCCGGGATCGACATCACCGCCGAAGCCAGCGCCCTGCGGGCCTCGGTCGCGGCCAGCCAGGAGGAGTCGCCGTGAAGAGCATCGCCGAGGAGCTCGCGAGCCTGCCCTTCAGCGAGGGGCTCCTGCCCGCGCACGTCGAGCTGATCGCCGGCTGCGGCAAGAACGAGGCCTATCAGCCGGGGGCCTACCTGCTGCGCGAGGGTCAGGAGGCGAACACCTTCTGGGCGATCCGCGCCGGCAAGGTCGCGCTCGAGCTGCACTGTCCCCGCCGCGGTTCGCTCGTGATCGAGACGATCGGGCCGGGTCAGGTCCTGGGCTGGAGCTGGCTCTTCCCGCCCTACCGGGCGCTCTTCGACGCGCGGGTGCTCGAGACGACCCGCGCGATCGCCTTCGACGGGGCCTGCCTGCGCGGCAAGGCCGAGCAGGACCACGAGCTCGGCTACCGGCTCATGAAGCGCGTGGCCAGCGTGTTCACCGAGCGCCTGGCCGCGACGCGCTACCAGCTGCTGGACGTGTATGGCGCCCAGCGCTGAGCCCGCCGCCGCCCTGCTCCCGCTCTTCGGCGGCCCGCTTCGCGGGCCTCGTCGCCTGCGGCGACATGGAATGCGCTCGGAGAGGCCCGCATGAGCCTCGACGCTCCAGCCCAACCGAAGGGGCCTCTCCTCCCGCTTCCTCTCCGCGTGGAGGCCGTCCGCCAGGAGACCAAGGACACCTGGACGCTGACGCTGGAGCGCCCGGCCGGCTACAGCTTCGCGCCGGGGCAGTTCGACATGCTCTACGCGTTCGGGATCGGCGAGGTCCCGATCAGCCACTCGGGCGACCCCGCGGACGCCTCGCTGATCCACACGATCCGCGCCGTGGGCGCCGTGACCCGCGCCCTGTGCGCGCTTCAGCCGGGCGACACCCTCGGGCTGCGCGGCCCCTTCGGGCGGCCCTGGCCGCTCGAGCAGGCCCGCGGCCGGCACGCGCTCTTCGTGGGCGGCGGGATCGGCCTGGCGCCCCTGCGGCCGGCGATCCTGGCCGCGCTCGCCGACCCGGTCGCCTATCCGCGGGTCACGGTCCTGAGCGGCTCGCGCACGCCCGCCGACCGGCTCTACCCGGCGGAGCTCGCCTCCTGGGGCGAGGGGCGCGGCGAGGTGCACGAGACGGTCGACGCGGCGAGCGAGGAGTGGCGCGGGAACGTGGGCGTGGTCACGACCCTGCTCCCCTTCGTGGACCTCAGCGGCCCGACGACGGCGTTCCTGTGCGGGCCCGAGATCATGATGCGCTTCACCGCCAACGCCTTGATCGGGCGGGGCGTCGCGCCCGAAGACGTGTTCGTCTCCATGGAGCGCAACATGCAGTGCGCCGTCGCGACCTGCGGCCACTGCCAGCTCGCCGGCAGCTTCGTGTGCAAGGACGGGCCGGTCTATGGCTACCCCGAAGTGGACCGGCTGATGCTGGTCCGGGAGCTCTGACGTGAGCGAGCGCCCGACCCTGGCCGTGTGGAAGTTCGCCTCCTGCGACGGCTGCCAGCTGACCCTGCTCGACTGCGAGGACGAGCTGCTGGCCATCGCCGGCGAGATCGAGATCGCGACCTTCCTCGAGCTGTCTTCGGCCAGCGTGGAGGGCCCCTACGACCTCTCGCTGGTCGAGGGATCGATCACGACCGCGCACGACGCGCAGCGGATCAAGGAGATCCGCGCGGCCTCGCGCCAGCTGATCACGATCGGCGCCTGCGCGACCTCGGGCGGGATCCAGGCCCTGCGCCAGTGGGCCGACGTGGAGGAGTTCACGCGCGCGGTCTACGCGCGGCCCGAGTGGATCTCGACCCTGGCGCGCTCGACCTCGATCGCCGACCACGTCCCGGTCGACTTCGAGCTGCGCGGCTGCCCGATCGACAAGCGCCAGCTGATCGAGGTGATCTCGGCCTTCCTGATCGGGCGCCGCCCCAACGTGCCGACCAGCTCGGTGTGCATGAGCTGCAAGCGAGCCGGGAACGTGTGCGTCAGCGTGGCCCGCGGCGTGCCCTGCCTGGGCCCCGTGACCCAGGACGGCTGCGGCGCGATCTGCCCCAGCTTCACCCGCGGCTGCTACGGCTGCTTCGGGCCGCAGGACTCGCCCAACACGGCCAGCATGTCCGAGCTCTGCCGCGAGCAGGGGCTGGGCGACGACGACCTGGTTCGGCTCTATCGGACCTTCAACGCCAACGCGCCCGCCTTCCGCGAGGCGTCGGAGGACGTCCATGAGCGCTGAGCCCGGGAGCGAGCAGCCGGCGGAGACGCGCACGATTCGGGTCGAGGCCCTGGCGCGGGTCGAGGGCGAGGGCGCCCTGACCGTGCGCGTGAAGGGCGAGGAGATCGAGACGGTGCGGCTGGAGATCTTCGAGCCGCCCCGCTTCTTCGAGGCCTTCCTGCGCGGTCGGCGCGGCTTCGAGGCGCCCGACCTGACCGCCCGGATCTGCGGGATCTGCCCCGTCGCCTATCAAATGAGCTCCGTGCACGCGCTCGAGGACGCGCTCGGCCTCGTGGTCGAGCCCCAGGTCGCGGCCCTGCGCCGGCTGCTCTACTGCGGCGAGTGGATCGAGAGCCACGTCCTGCACGCGTTCTTCCTCCACGCGCCCGACTTCCTCGGCTACCCCGACGCGATCTCCATGGCCGCGGACCACCGCGAGGTGGTCCAGCTCGGGCTCGCGATCAAGAAGGTCGGCAACGCGCTCGTGACCCGCCTCGGCGGCCGCGAGATCCACCCGGTCAACGTGCGCGTCGGCGGCTTCTACCGCGCCCCGCGCCCGAGCGAGCTGCGCGAGCTGGTGAGCGACCTCGAGCGCGCCCGCGACCAGACGCGGGAGGCCCTGCGCTGGGGGGCGACGCTGGACTACCCCGAGTGCGAGCGCGAGGTCGAGCTGGTCTCGCTGCACCACCCCGACGAATACCCCTTCAACCGCGGGCGCCTGGTCTCGAGCGAGGGCCTCGATATCGACGTGCACGACTTCGAGCAGCACGTGGAGGAGGTCCACGTCGAGCACAGCAACGCGCTCCAGGCGCGGCTGCGCGGGCGCGGCAACTACCTGACCGGCCCCAACGCCCGCTACTCGCTCAACTTCGCCCAGCTCTCGCCCCTGGCCCAGGAGGCCGCGCGCGAGGTCGGCCTCGGGCCCGTGTGCAAGAACCTCTACCAGAGCTTGCTGGTCCGTCTGGTCGAGGTGCTCTACGCCTTCGACGAGGCGCTGCGGATCATCGCTGCCTACGAGCCGCCGGCGCGCCACTACCTCGAGGCCGAGCCGCGCCCGGGGCGAGGAATGGCCTGCAGCGAGGCCCCGCGCGGGACGCTCTACCACCGCTACGACCTCGACGCCGCAGGGATCATCGAGGAGGCCGTGATCGTGCCCCCGACCAGCCAGAACCAGGCCGCGATCGAGGACGACCTGCGCGCGCTCCTCGTCGAGCAGCTGCCCCGTCACCCGGGCGAGGACCTGAGCGCGCTCCAGTTCGAGTGCGAGCGCACGATCCGCAACTACGACCCCTGTATCTCCTGCGCGACCCACTTCTTGCAGCTGAAGGTCGAGCGCCGTTGAGCCTGATCCTCGGCGTCGGCAACCGCCTGCGCGGGGACGACGCGGCGGGGCTGCTCGTGATCGAGGGCCTGCGCGCGGCCGCGCCGCCGGGGCTGCGCCTCGAGACCCTGGAGGGCACGGCCCTCGAGCTCTGCTCGCGCTGGGAGCCCGAGGAGCGGGTCGTGATCGTGGACGCGATGTCCGCGGGCGGCGCGCCCGGCGTTGTCCGCCGCTTCGACGCGCTGGCGGCGCCGATCCCGGCCGAGGCCTTCGACCTCTCGACCCACGCCCTCGGCCTGGCCCGCGGGATCGAGCTGGCCCGCGCGCTGGATCAGCTCCCGCGCGCGCTGCTCGTGATCGGGATCGAGGGCCAGCGCTTCGACTTCGACACCGCGCCGACCCCCGCCGTCGCAGCGGCCTGCGAAGCGCTGGTCAGGGAGCTGCTCTCCCAGGCATAGCCGCGTTAGCGCAGCAGCCGCTCGAGCTTCTTGTCACCGCGCGCGAGGTCACGCGGCGTCTTGCCCGCGGCGTCCTTGCTGGCAGGGTCGCAGCCCGCCTTGAGCAGGAGCTTGACCACCTTGGGGTGGCCCTTGGCGACGGCGAGGTGCAGCGCGGTCTGCCCGCTGAGGTTGCGCTCGGAGGGCTTGACGGACCCGAGCAAGGCGCGGACGACCTTGTCGTGTCCGTTCGCCGCGGCCGTCATGAGCGGGGTCAGCTCCTGGGGTCGGGCCAGGTTCAGGAAGTTGGGGTCGGCCGCGCTCAGCAGCTTCTTGATCGCCTTGTGCTTGCCCGTCATGGCCGCCACCCACAGCTCCTCGCAGCTCTCGAGGCGGGAGCGCTCGAAGACCGAGAGCGCCTTGCGATACCAGCTCGCCTTCTGCAGCGCGTAGAGCTGGAGCACGAGCTTGGTCCCCGCGGGGCCGGTCTGGCGCGCGAGCTCGACCATGGCGGGCAGGCGCTCCTTGACGCAGCGAGTGACCTCGGCGGCCGGGGCGGGGGACTGGCGAGCCAAGGCCTCTGCGGCGCCGGCCGCGATCCCTGCGGGAGACTTCTGCGCGAGCGCGGCCTCGATCAAGGCCACCACCAGCGAGGGGGCCAGGCTGGTGCCGCCGCAGCGGCTCAGGAGGGTGCAGCCGTTCTCCACGGCCAGGCGCGCGTCGGCCGGGCTGTTCTCGAGGAGTCGGGCTTCGATGCACTTGGCCATCAGGTCCCGGCAGCGCTGAGCGTCGTTGAGGCGCGAGGCGCACTCCGACGCGACCGAGTACATGAAGGCGCGGTTCTTGACCGTGATCACGTATTCCCGCGCCAGCTTGGCGTCGATCAGCGCCAGGGCCTCCTTCCACTGCTCGAGCCCGAAGCGGGCGCGGAACTCGAAGTAGTGGGCCCACCCGAGGAGCGCGGGAGAGGACTGGCTCTGCTGGAGGAGCGCTGCCTTGAGCGCCTGGACCTGCTCGAGGGCCTCGGCGAACTGGCGACGATCGAGCGCGCGCTCGACCTCCTTCATGCGCGCGTTGGGGTCACCCGCGGCCTCGCCTCCCTGGGGCGAGCCCTTGGAGCTCTTGGCCTTGGCGCGCAGCTCGGCCTGGCGCTCGAGCCACTTGGGATAGACCGCGGACTTGACGAAGCCGGTCATGTCGGGGTCCTTGCTGAAGTCACTCCAGAGCACGCCGTAGCGCTCGGTCAGCTCGTTGGCGACCTGCGCGAGCTTGGGCCAGTCTTCAGCCGCCAGCTCGAGGTCGAAGCGAGCCTCGAGCACGTGCTGGTCGAGGCCTGACTCGAGCGTCAAGGCCGCGCTCAAGGCCGCGCGCGCCTGCGCGAACTCCTTGGCCAGCGCGAGGAGGCGGGCCCGCTCGACGCCGAGGTAGGGGTCTTCGTGCCCGAGCAGCTCCCGGAGCCGCCGCAGACTAGCGAGCCCCAGCTCGGCGTCTCCCTTGGCGAGCGCGAGCTGCTTCTCGTGGAAGGGGAGCGCCGTGGAGTCCGGATAGGCCCGCCGGAAAGCTGCGACCGCCTCCTGGTAGGCCTCGAGCGAGACGTTGCCCGCCGCCCTGAGCCGGATCCGCAGCGCGAGGGGATCGCGATCTCGCTGCGCGGCAGGGAGCGCCATGATCTTGGCGAGGCACGCGGCGTAGCGGCGCTGCTGCAGGTCCTCGGTCGCCTTGCCGATCGCCTCGGCTAAGGGCAGCGCGTCGGCGCCTCTCGCCAGGACGCGCTGGAAGGCCTCCAGCAGGAGCGCCTTGAAGGTCCGCCCGTCGCTGAGGCCGCGCTGATCGACGATCCGCAGCTGGCCTCCCTCGGCCTCCAGGAAGAGCTCGCGGTAGGTGACGCCCTGGCTGAGCAAGGTGCGAAACACGAGGCGGGGAGGGCTGGGGCGGAAGCCGAGGAAGCGGACCCGGGCCCGCTCGTCGCGCTTCAGGCGCGCGACCCAGGCCCTGGCGGAAGGCGTCCCGCGCAGCACCCCCTTGATCATGGACTCGCGTTGATCGGCGGTGCCGGCGCCCTCCAGGGCCTTGGCGGCCACCCGTGCGACGTCGAAGCGCCGCTCCATGGGAGCCGGGTCACCCGCGTTGAGCGCGCGCGCCAGCTGCTGGCCGAGCTGCTGAGCGGCAGCTGGGTCGACGGGCTCCGCGCTCGCGAGCGAGCAACAGAGGAGCGTCATGAGCAGAGCCAGACGGGGAGCGATCACGAGGGCCTCCTGCTCGCCAGTCTATAGTCCGCATCCGTCACCAGGATCTGGACCTCTCGAACGACAAGGCGCTTGTGGTCAGGCCTGGAGCTCGCTCGTAGCGAGCCGACGAGTTGACACCCTGATCTGAAGATCCTGGTGGCGGAGGGGGGCCCGCAGGCATGACCTGGCTCGCGGACGTGGGGAACACGCTCTACCTCCCATGAAGAGCGGGCTAGCGAGCCAGGTCGTGCCGAGGACGGCCCAGGATGACCCTAGGCCGCAGCCTTCTCCACCGAGGAACGAGGTGGTGAAGGCTGCGGCCTAGGCCTTACTCAGCTGGGCTTCGAGCGCGCTCCTCGCCGCTGGGTCACCTCTGCCCCTCGATCAGCACGCGCTCGAGCAAGGCGGTCCTCGCCTGGAGCTGGGCGAGCTGCCAGGCGTTGAGCGCCAGCACGCAGGTCAGCAGCGCCGCGATCAGGGCCAGGGCCCAGCCCGGGACGCTCTGGGCCGCGCGCTCGCGTGGGCGGAGCGCGGGGAGCGGGACCTCCTCCTCGAAGCTCAGCTCGCTCGGGTAGGAGGGCAGCGAGCGCGGGGGCTCGAGGCGGCGGCGCTCGCTGGAGCGAGGGCGCTCGGCCTCGACGGGCTGGCGGCGACGGCGAGAGCTGGCCCCGCGCTCCTGCGCCTCGCCGACCAGGGCCCGCTGGCGCGCGCTGCTGCGCGGGAGGCCGGCCTTGGTGCCGCCAGGCCCGCGGCGGGGTGGTTCTTGGCGACCCGAGGAGCGGCGCGGAGCCTCCGCCGCGGGCTGGCGCTCGCTGCGCGAGCGGCGGCGCTCGGGCGGGATCGTGGGCGGGATCTGGGGCGCCCGCGGGGGACGGGGCCGCTCGTCGCGGACCTGCTGCAGCTTGCGCGAGCTGCGGGGGCGAGTCAGCGGCCAGGCGTCCGCCTTGCTCCCCAGGGGCGCGTCCCCGCGGAGCAAGCGGGTGAGGTCCGCGAGCAGCTCCTCGACCGTGGCGTAGCGCTGGGAGCGGTCCCAGGCCAGCGTCTTGGCGAGCACGTTGCGGAAGGCGCCGGGGAGCTCGGAGCCCGAGATCTGCTCGGGGGGCGGGAGGGGCGTGCGGCCCGCGATCACGCGGTTGAGCGAGTGCCCCAGGAAGGGCGGCTCGCCCGTGAGCAGGTAGTACCAGGTCAAGCCGAGCGAGTAGATATCGACCCGCCCGTCCACGTCGTGCACGCGGCCGATCTCGGGGGCCATGTAGACCGGGGTCCCGATCATGGCCCCCGGCAAGGTCAGGCCGCCCTCCTCCTCGAGGTCCTTGGCGAGGCCGAAGTCGATCAGCTTCACCTCGCCGCTGCGAGTGACGACCACGTTCTCGGCCTTCACGTCGCGGTGGATCACCTCGTTGCGGTGCAGGGTCTCGAGCGCCTTGGCGACCTCGCGCACGATCCGAGTCGCCTCGCGCGCCCCGTGGCGGCCGCGCCGCTGGATCCGCTCGTGGAGGTTCTCGCCCGCCACGTATTCCATCAGCAAGTAGTGCAGGCCCTCCTCGTTGGTGCCGACGTCCTGGACCTCGACCACGTTGGGGTGGCGCAGCTTGGCCGCCAGGCGCGCCTCGCGGAAGAAGCGCTCGACCCGCCGTGGCCGGTTGGCGCACTCGGGCTTGAGGACCTTGACCACCAGCTCCTTGTCGAGGCGCTCGTGGCGCGCGAGGTAGACCGCGCCCATGCCGCCCTCGGCCAGCTTGGTGTGGATCACCCAGGCGCTGGCCACGCGCTGCCCCAGGACGGGGTCCCCGCTGCGGCGCGGGTCGGGCGGCGCGATCGAGCTCCAGGGACAGGCCTCGCTCTCGGGCGGCGAGGCGATCGCGCGCTCGCGGGAGCTCGGGGCCTCCGAGATCGAGTCCTCGATCACCGAGAGGACCGAGGGCAGCGAAGGCGCGGGCTGCGCCGCGAGCCGCGTCTCGGGAGCCTCGCCCGCCTCCTCGCTGGACTCCTCGTCCAGCTCGTCCTCGGGGTCGCGGGGGGGCTGGCTCATGGCCGGGGTCGCGGCCGAGCTGGGCAAGAGCGCCGGCGGCTCCGAGCCGCCGGCGGAGGCGCCCACCGTGGCCGGCGCCTTGCGCGAACGCCGGAGGCGCCGCGAGGCCCGCCGGCTGCTCGAGCTGCAGCTCCGCCGCCGACGCAGGCGCGCCTTGGCCTCCTCCCGCTCCGCGGCCTCCTCGCGCTCTGCCTCGGGCTCGACCTCCTGGGCCGCCAGGACCTGCGCCCGCTCCGGCGCCATGGCGCCCGGCGCTTCGACCAAAGGGCGCGGGAGGGCCGGGACCTGGGGCTCCTCGGCCCCGGCCGCATTGGCCGCGCTCACGCCGACGGCGACGGGCTCTGATCCTGCCGGAGCGGGGCTGGTGAGGGAGCTCTTGATCCCGGCCTCGGCCAGCTCGCGCTGGGCGCGGGCGATCGCGAGCCGGGCCACGTCTCGCAGGGTCGTCATCACCCCGACGCCGCGCACTGCCACCGCGGCCACGGAGGGGACGCCTTGCGGGTTGAGGCGCTCGTTCAGCTCGAGCAGCGCGCGCGCGTCCTCGAGGTCGCGCTTGTTCCACTGCATCACGAGGGGCACCTCAGTCAGGGGCCGACCCAGGGTGCGGGGCGCCGCCTCGCGCAGCTCCTCGAGCGAAGCCTCGTTGTCGGCCATGCGGTCCGGCGCCGAGTCCGCTACGAACACCACCGCGTCCGCGCCGTTGAGCACGATCCGGCGAGTCGCCGCGTAGTAGGCCTGCCCCGGCACGGTGTAGAGCTGGAGCCGCACGGCGAGGTCTCCGACGCGGCCGAGGTCGAGGGGCATGAAGTCGAAGAAGAGCGTGCGCTCCCCGGCGGTCGCGACCGACGAGAGCTTTCCGCGCCGCTCGGGTGGCGCCTTGAGGTGAACTTGCTCGAGGTTGGTCGTCTTGCCCGCCAAGCCGGGTCCGTAGTAGACGATCTTCAAGCTCACCTCGCGCGCGGCGAGATCAACGTGCACGGTGGCCTCCAAGGTGAAGAGTGTTTCGTGCAGCGTTAATGCAAGCGGCACTCCAACCTCAAGCCAGGGCAAGGGAATAGCTGGCCGAGGGTCCGGAGCGTTAACCCCGGTTTACGTGCGGCAAGATTGGGTCGGATCTACCCGCCGAAGTTGAGGACGATGTCCTCGCGGGCAGCCCCGGCGGAGGTCTTGCCCTGGCCGATCGTCACGTCGTGGCAGTAGATCTGCTGCCCGGGTCGCTGCGGATCGATCAGCTTCAGGACCAGCTGCCCTCGCGCGCGGCTGGGGGGCTCGATCAAGAACACGTGCGTCCCGTCGGGCTCCATCCAGTTGGCGTAGGTCGTGATCTCCCAGCGCTCCTGGCCCTTGCCCATCGAGATCGTGCCGGCGAAGGGCCAGGCCATGGTCCCCAGGGGCGCGATCGCGGCCTGGACCGCCTGCGCGTCGAGCTCGAGCGGGACCCGCCCGTAGGACTTGTTGCCGATCAGGACCTGCGCCCCCGGAGGGCCCTTGATCCGCAACCCGCCGATCTTGGGCGGGTGGACGTAGCGCTGCTTGAGGCTCGGCCAGGCGATCGAAGCGGCGAGCAAGGCCAGCACGACCAGAGCGCTGGCGGCCAGGCCGAGCTTGAGCGAGAGCGGGGTGCTCCGGCGCCGCTCCTCGGCCCCTTCCCGCTCGACTTCGCGGGTGGCGCTCACGGGAGCGCGTCCAGGATCAGGCTGCTGACCGCTTCTTCCTCGTCCACCAGGCGCCGCAGTCGCTCGCCGCGGACCGAGAAGCCGTAGATCGCCCCGTTGCTGACCATGAACTGCTTGCCGGGGCCCTCCGCCTCCCGCAGGAGGACCTTGATCACCCCGCCGTGCGTGACCACGACCGCGCGCTCGTCTCGCCGCGCGATCGCGCGGATCGCGCGCAGGCTGCGCTGCTGGAACTCGGCGTAGGGCTCGGCCCCAGGGATCGCGTCCTTCTCGCCGCGGCGGCGGTAGCGCTCGACCTCGCCGGGGTGCGTCTCGGCCAGCTCGGCGAAGGTCTTGCCTTCGAGCAGGCCGAAGCTGCGCTCGCGCAGCTTGCGCGCCACGTGCGGGGCTCGCTCGAGGGCGCGCCCGATCGCGAGCGCCGTCTGGCGGGCCCGCAGCAGGTCGCTGGTGTAGATCGCGGGGGGCTCCTCGCCGCGAAAGCGGAGGGCGAGGCGGGCGCCGGCGTCCTGGGCCTGGTCGCGTCCGTTGGCGTTCAGGCCGACCTCGAGGTGGCCCTGGATCCGCCGCTCGCGGTTCCACTCCGTCTCGCCGTGCCGCACCACCCACAACCGCGCCATGGAGGTGGTTCTACTCGACCGGCCGCGCCCGGTCACGCGGAACTCGTGGTGCGCAGGGGCGCGGCGCCCCGAGTTGCCCCCCGGCCCGCCCCAGCGCGTAAGCTCCCGCCCATGAGCTACGCGACCTACAAGATCCTCCACCTCCTCGGCCTGATGCTCGTGTTCCTGTCCCTGGGCGGGCTGACCGTCCAGGCGCTCATGACCCCCGCCCAGCCGACCGGCGAGGGCGAGGAGGGCGCCGCGCCCGCGAAGCCGCCCGCCAAGGCGGCGCTCTTCGCCCTGCACGGCATCGGAATGCTCCTCCTGCTGGTGGCGGGCTTCGGGATCCTGGCCAAGCTCAAGCTCGGCTTCCCGGCTTGGGTCCACCCCAAGCTCTTGATCTGGCTGATCCTGGGCGCCGTGCCCGTGATCGCCAAGAAGGCGCCTCCGGCGCGGGTCCCGCTGCTCTTCGTGGTCACCCTCCTGGGGCTGGCCGCGGCCTACCTGGGCGTCATGAAGCCTTGGGCCGGCTAAGGGCTGCACAATCCGTTATCCTCCGCGCCCCCTACACAACGGCGCGAGGACGACGCAATGCAGACCGGCTCCTACCTCGACGGTTCCTGGTACCAGCCCAGCTCCGACAAGACGATCAAGAACCTCAACCCGGCCGACACCTCGGACGTGATCGCCGAGTTCCCCGCCGCGACCGCGGCCGACGTGGAGCGCGCGATCAAGGGCGCGAGCGAGGCCTTCGAGAGCTGGCGCAAGGTGCCCGCTCCCGAGCGCGCGCGCGTGTTCTGGCGCGCGGCCGAGATCGCCCGCGGGCGGGTCGACGAGCTGGGCGAGATCCTCTGCCGCGAAGAGGGCAAGGTCCTCGCCGAGGCCAAGGGCGAGATCCGCAAGGGGATCTCGGTGCTCGAATACTACGCGGGCGCCGGCTTCCGCCTCGAGGGGCGCACGATCCCGGCCGAGGGCCGCAACGTGTTCACCTACACGATCAAGCGCCCCCTGGGCGTGGTCGGCCTGATCACCCCCTGGAACTTCCCCTGGGCGATCCCGGTGTGGAAGGCGGCCCCGGCGCTGATCGCGGGCAACACCTGCGTGTTCAAGCCGAGCGAGCTGACCCCGGCCACCGCGACCGCCATGGTCGAGATCTTCGCCGAGGCGGGCCTGCCCAAGGGCTGCCTGCAAATGCTCGTCGGCTACGGCGAGGACGTGGGCCAGGCGATCGTGGACCACCCCGCGGTCAAGGCCGTGTCCTTCACCGGCAGCAACGCGGTCGGCTTCCACGTCAACACCTGCGCGGCCAAGCGCGGCGCCAAGGTGACCTGCGAGCTCGGCGGCAAGAACGCGATCATCGCCCTGGCCGACGCCGACGTGGACGCGGTCGTGGGCGCGGTCATGAACGGCGCCTTCGGCTCGACCGGTCAGCGCTGCACCGCGACCAGCCGCCTGCTGGTCCACGAGTCGATCGCGGGCCAGATCACCGAGCGCCTCGTCGAGGGCGCCAAGGCGCTCAAGATCGGGCCCGGGCTCGACGAGAGCTCCGAGATGGGCCCCGTCGTCGACGGGGTGCAGCACAAGAGCGTGCTCGAGTACCTCGAGCTCGGCCAGAGCGAGGCCAAGTGCCTGACCGGCGGCGGCAAGCCCGCGGGCCTCGACCAGGGCTACTTCGTCCAGCCGACCGTGTTCGCCGACGTCTCGCCCGACGCGCGGATCTTCCAGGAGGAGATCTTCGGGCCGGCGATCTCGATCGCGACGATCAAGGACCTCGACGAGGGCCTGCGCTTCGCCAACTCGGTCCGCTACGGCCTGACCAGCTCGATCTACACCCAGGACGTCTACGACGCTCTTCGCTTCGTGGAGGAGGTCGAGACCGGCATGGTCCACGTCAACGAGCCGACCGTCGGCGGCGAGGCGCAGCTCCCCTTCGGCGGGATCAAGGACACCGGGATCGGCGCCAAGGAGATGAGCACGGACGGGATCGACTTCTTCTGCGAGGAGAAGACCGTGTTCGTGAACTTCGACAAGTCGACCGCGCGGAACTTCAACCGCTAGCGAGCGTCCGCTCAGTCCGGGACGCTGCGCAGCTGGAGAGAGATCTCCTCGCCGCGCTCGACCCCGTACTGGGCCGCGATCGCCTGCCTGGCGCCGAACACGATCGGGCCCTTGAGGCGCGCCTTCCGGCGCAGGTCGGGCGGAAGGGCCAACAGGGCGATCTGGACCACGTCGGCGGCGCTCCAGCGGGGGTCGCCGGCCCGCTCCAGCAGGAGCTGCGCGAACAGCTCCTGCGCCAGCTGGCGACGTCCCTGGCCCCACACCGTCTGGGCGGCCCGCCGGAGGAAGTCGGGCTGCTCAGGGTCCTCGCCGCGCAGGAGCATGCGCGGCGGCAGGGCCTGGAGCGCGCGCCGCACGGCGGCGGCGTGGTTGGCCCCGCCCTTGCCTGCCACGATCAGCTGCTCGCAAAAGAGCTGACGCAGGAGCATGCCCCGCGCGGCCCCGGCCGGCCGGATCCGCTCGATCACTCGCCTGACCTCGTCGAGCCGCGCCTGGGCGGCCTCGCAGCGGTCGAGCAGGTTCAGGCAGCGCGCGGCGCCCAGCTTCGCCTCGCAGTAGTCCTCCCGCTCGTCGGCGCTCTCGATCGCAGCAAACTTCTGGAACTGCTCCAGGGCCTCGGCGAAGCGCCCCTTGCGCAGCAGCACGTGGGCGGAGAAGCGGTGCGCGCGATCGACGCCGGGCGCCTGGTTGCCCCACCCTCGGTTGACCCGGGCTCGCATCAGCTCGAAGTGCTGCTCGCAGAAAGCGAGGCAGCGGTCGTCGAGGCCGAGGTAGTAGCTGACCCACTGGAGCTCGGTCAGCACCCGGAAGAGCCAGCCCTCGAGGCGCTTCAGCTCGGCCTCCTCCTTCGCCGCCGCCAGCACCTCACGCAGCCCCCTCGCCGCGCGCTCCAGTTCGGCCAGGTTCGCCTGCAGGAGCTCTCGCCAGGGGTCGGACCCCTCGCCCAGTTGCTTGGCGAGCGCGCGCCGGACCGCGACGCGCTCGAGGTGAGCTTCCCAGCCTCGCTCCGCAGCCGCGCAGGCCACGTCCAGCTGCTTCAGCGCGCGCCGGAAGGCCTCCTGCATGAAGTCGACCTGCCGCTCGAAGGTCTGCTTGGCCCCCCCTGACTCCAGCCTGGGATCTGAGCGGAGCGCGCCCCACCGCTTGCCGGCCAGGCGACCCAGGGAGAACAGGACCGAACCGCGTCGGCGGGCGACGCTGGGGTCGTCGGGGAGCAGCTCTGCCTTCTCGTCCAGCGCGGCCAGCGCTCGCTGGTAGAGCTTGGCCTTCTCCCTGAAGCGGGCCTGGTCCGCCGTGTATTCCCACACCGCGCCGCTGAGGACCCGCGCCCGCGCAGCCAAGCGGATCGTCTCCTCCTGGACCTGGGCGCGGCGCGCCTCGACCTGCTGACCTGCGACCTCGAGCTCACCCAGCTGGCGGTGGCGCGCGACGAGCACCGCGAGGACCTGCTCCATGTCGTAGAGCACTTCGCTGCGGAGCGACTGGCTCCCCTCGACCAGAGTGACCCTCGTCTCGTCGGCGAGCTTGCCGTGAACGTGCTCGAGCTTGCGCTCGATCTCTTCGCGGAGCTCGGCGAAGGCCTGCTCTCGCTCGCCGATCCGCTTGCGGGTCGCCGCGTTCTCGTCGCCGAGGGCGTCGAGCTGCTCGAGCTGGGTCGCGATCTCCTGGGCGAGGGCCTCGCTCTTGCGCCCCTCGGCAACCTCGTCGACGAGCTGCTCGACCTGGCGGCGGTCCTCGGCGCGCTGGCTCGAGCTCTGCCAGGCCAGGAGGCCTGCGCCGGCCAGGCCCAACGCGCACAGCCCCCCGGCCGCGCCCAGGGCGACTCGCTGGCGCTTCAGCCCACGCGCCAGCCGCTCGCCCGCCGTCTGGAGGCGCGCGCTGACCTCCTCGCCCGCCAGGTAGCGCTCCAGCTCCGCCGCGAGCTCGGCGCCGCTGGCGTAGCGCTGCTCGGGCTCCTTGGCCAGGCAGCGGAGCACGACCGCGTCGAGGTCGGTGTCGACCTCGGGGCGGCGGCTCGAGGGCGGGGGCGGGTCGTCCTGGAGCACGGCGCGGATCGCCTGCACGTGCTGGAGCTCGCCGAAGGGAGGCGAGTGGGTCAGGGCGGCGTAGAGGGTGGCGCCCAGCGCGTAGAGGTCGCTGGCGGGGCCCAGGCGGTCCAGCTCACCGCTGGCCTGCTCAGGAGGCATGTAGGCGACCGTCCCGACCAGGTCTCCGGTCTGGGTCAGCCGCTGCTGGGCGTAGGCGCGCCGCGCCACGCCGAAGTCGGTGATCACCGGTCGCCCGTCCGGCGCGGCCAGGAGCACGTTGGCGGGCTTGAGGTCGCGATGGAGCACGCCCTGGTCGTGGACGTGCTGCAGCGCCTCGGCGAGCGCGCGGCACAGCTCGACCGCCTCGCGGACCGGGAGCGGCCCCTCGCGTCCGAGGCGGTCGGCGAGGCTCTCGCCCTCGACCAGCTGCATGGCGTACCACGGCTGCCCGCGCTCGCTCCCGCAGTCGTAGATCCCGACCACGTTGGGGTGGTTGAAGCGGGCCGTGATCTCGGCCTCGGCGGCGAAGCGCTCGAGCACGTGGGGGGAGCTCGCCTCGCGCGAGAGGAGCTTGAGCGCGACGCGCCGGCCGCCGGGGTCCCGCGCGACGTAGACCACCCCCATGCCGCCCCGCGCCAGCTCCCGCTCGATCAGGTAGGAGCCGATCTGCTGGCCGGCTCCTCGCGGCAGCGCCGCTGGAGCGGCCTGAGCTCCGACGCCGGCCAGGGTCTGCTGGGCGACGGCTCCGGCCAGGGTCTGCGCTTCGACGCTGCCTTGGGCGTTCACGCGCTCGTAGGTGGCTCGCAGCTCGCCGAGCGCCTCGGCGGGGAGGAAGGAGCGCAGGACCGGCAAGAGCGGCCCCCCGCCTGCCTGGGCCTGCGCGGCCTGGAGGGAGTTGGGATCGAGCCAGCCCCGGCTCAGGGCGAGCTCGACGACGGCGCGGTCCGCGGGGCTCACGCGCTCAGTGTGGCTCCGTCAGACCAATAATGCTCGCGGACGAGGTCCTTCCGCCCGCTATTTGTGCCTGACCCAGCGCCAGAGCGGCCCCCGGCGCAGGGTCGCGAAGCGGCCCTCGAGCAGGGCTCGGGCAGTCACCGAGAGGCCGGCGGCCCGCGCGCGGCGCAGGGCCTGGACCACGCGCTGCGGATCCTCCAGACCCTCGGCCGCCTGGGCCCAGAGGTAGTGGACCTCGCCGGCTGCGGGGAGGACCCAAGCGACGTGGGCCAGGTGGCGTTCGGCCTGGTCGTAGCGCGCGTGGTGGAGCGCCAGGGCGCCGAGGAGCACGTGCGCCAGGAGGGCGTCCGCTCGCTCGTGGGTGAGCGCCTCCAGGCGGGAGGCGGCTACGGGGCCCCGGTTGTTCCGGGAGCAGGCCGCGTGCGCCCAGGGCAGCAGCCGCTCGAGGCGCGGGTCGCGCCCTTGGGCTCGCGCGCGCTCCTGCAGATCCGTGAGCGCGACCTGGCTGGCCGCGCTCAGGTAGGGCAGCACCTCTCCCGCGCGGCGCGGCTCGAGGAGGGCCGCGCGCAAGCTGGCCGCCAGGGCGCCGGCCGGATCCCCCGCCGCCGCCATGGCCCGCGCCAGGCGCGCCCAGGAGGCGGCGTCCCGCGGCAGCAGGCTCGCCGCCCGCTGGGCCCGCTCGAGGGCCAGGAGGGGATCCGACACCTCGTCGGCGAGGAGCTCGGCGACTTGCCCCCTGCGCTCGCCCAGGCTCTGTTCGAGCTGGGAGCCCGCCTGGCTCACCTCGGTCATCCGCCGGGTCAGGGGCGCCAGCAGCTCGCGCTCCCACTTGGCCTTCGCCTCGTCGTAGCGCTTCCGCGCAGCGGGGTCGCTCGGGGGGGCCGCGTCCAGCCTCAGGCTAGGCGGATCGATCTGGATCGTTCCGCCCTCGCCGCGCGAGCCGGTCTCCGAGGGGCTGGGCGAGGGGCTGGGCTGGGGCGCCTCGTCCTTCCAGTAGAAGCGCTCGGCCGCGACCCGCTCGGCGCCGATGCGCCGCAAGGTCCGCAGCTCGCCTGCGAACACCGCGGCCTCGTCGGGCCAGCGCTCGCGCACCTGGCCGAAGAGCTGCTGCGCGCGCGCCAGCCGCTGCTCGGGCGGCGCATCGAGCGTCTCGAGCTCGGCGGCGAGGAGCGCGAGCTCGAGCCCCTCCTCGCCGCTCGCCTCGCGGGCGAGGTTCAAGGCGCCCCAGTCGCGCGTGGCGCGGGCCGCGAGGGCCAGCGCGAGGGGCGAGTTCGGGTCATGGCGGAGCGCGCGCACGCTCAGCTCTCGCTGCACCTCGTCGTCGAGGCTCAGGCGCGCGAGGCCGACCAGCGCGGGGGCGTGGGGTGGGCAGAGCCACAGGGCGCGGCGATAGAGGCGGCGGGCCGCAGCTTGGCCCTCCCGCCGCGCGGCCCCGCTGGCGTGGGTGGCCTGGAGCTCCTCGCGCAGGGCCGCGGCGTAGGCCTTCCCAGCCGGATGGCGAGGATCGACCAGCAGCGTCCGCGCCCGCGCCAGCGTGATGGGCTTGGCCGGCGGAGCCGGAGTCCGCTGGGCGCGGCGCTGCAGCTCGCGCGCCAGGAGCGCGGCGGCCCAGGGGGCCCCTTCGTCGCGCTCGACCACGCCGCGCGCCGCAGTCAGGGGTCGGTCCGAGCGGTCGTCGAAGAGCTGGCAGATCACCTCGACGCCCAGGGCTCGCGCCCAGCGGGAGCCAGGCTCTTCACGCAGGACCTCAGCGATCCGCCGCTCGGCGCGGTCGATGTACTGACCCTCGAAGTAGGGGGCGAGCTCGACCTGGGCCCGCACCAGGCGCGCCCGCGGAGTCGGCGCGAGCTCTTCGCTGCGCTGGGCGTGCTCGAGCGCGAGGGGCAG
>MDTG01085931.1_pt1 | contig 34823 bp, 34 predicted proteins | sample 811421 | NCBI WGS metagenome assembly MDTG01 (sample SAMN05326645, study PRJNA326480) | marine metagenome | isolation source: seawater | place: Pacific Ocean: South East | collected 2011
GCCCGCCTGGATTTGAACCAGGGTCAAATGCTCCCAAAGCATCTAGCATAGACCAGACTAACCCACGGGCCCCTTGCTCTCGGGGACAGCGCATATGGGATGAAGGTTACTGGACCCATCCCCACATCTCATCACCGGCACGATACAGTATTCCCTCCCTCTCTGCATCGTTGATTAGCTCCCAAACGTCTATCCCGGCAAGTTCGTTCTCTGCGAACGAGTCGCTTACTGATCCAAGGGTGATGATTCCATTGGTCCCCGTAGCATCCCTCATTGCCGAGATTACCGAATCAAAATTCTGTGACTCCCTTCTTCTGGCCTTCATATGCCTGGACTCTGCCTTGGATAGTTTCTCGGTTACCTCCGCTGAAAGCTCGTCCGGCAGGTTTGACCTTGATACTGCCTTCGCCAGCTTCTCCGGCGACTGGTACGAAGAGACGGTAATGATGTCAGCACTATTGGAGCACCTAGTGCAAGATGTCCCACTCCCAAGTGATGAGCCGAAGAAATTCCCACAGGGGCATCTTAGAAGCAGCCAATTATCGCCCATGTAACTAGGCGTAGTTCAGGGTTCAAGAGGTTGACTGATGTAGGTAATGCCGATTCGGCAACATGGGAGGCGCTCGGGTAGCATTCGGTCAGCTGTCCTCGATAGTGCTAGTTTCTTTGTCTATTGCTTCTTTCATGACCGAGGGTTACGTAACTACTGAGACATGGGGTTTCCTACTATTGACTCCTTTGACTCTGGCCTTGGCGCTTGCACCGGGAAAAGATAGGGTATCCGAAGAAGGGAGTTTACCAAATGACTATTGGGACAAAGAAGACGAGGGGATAGCTCCTGTCGGCGATACAGACTTCGACAGCCCAATACTCTGACTAAAGAAGTCTGAGTGTCTCGAGGTTATCTGGGGCATATGTCTGTACTTTGAACTTCTCTCGGAGTCCCTTTCTGAATGCGTTGCATGTCTGTGGATCTCCGTGGTGGCATAGTATCTTCCTTGGAGTCGGGTTCAATGCCGAAACATAGTCCATTAGTTGGTTCCTATCTGAATGGCCACTGAATCCGTCAATGATCACCATATTACACCTGACATCCACCATTAGAGTCTGTCCTCTGTCGACTAGTGGGACTTGTGAATGGCCGTCTTGGAGTCTTCTTCCAAGGGTGCCAGATGCCTGATAGCCGACGAAGCATAACGTATTTCCAGGCTCGGGTGCCCAGTTCTTCAAGTACTCAATGATTGGTCCGCCGGTCATCATCCCACTTGTTGCTAGGACAATGCATGGGTTCGGATCGAGAATGATTGATTCCCTCTGCTCTCTTGATTCGACCTGCTTGAACCAAGTAGAGTTGAAGGGGTTCTCCGTTCCACCCCTTAACATCTTACTCCTGAGGTCCCTATTCAGATAGTTGGGATGGCTAGTGTGGATTGCTGTGGCCTCAGATATCATACCGTCGAGCCATACTGTGACCGGTGAAATCTTGCCAGACTTGAATAGTTCGTCAATTGCCATCATCACCTCCTGAGAACGCCCTACTGCGAATACAGGGCAGAAAATCTTGCCCTTCCTTCCTAGGGTATCGACAATTAGATCCTGTAGATCCTGTGTCGCCTGCTGCCTAGTTGGTTGAATACTTTGAGGTCCGCCATAAGTAGACTCAATTACCAGTGTGTCTACCTTGTTGAATCGGACTGTCGCTGCGTCGAACAACCATGATTTCTCGTATTTGATATCGCCTGAGAAGAGTAATCTATGTTCGTCACGACCCTCGCCAATCTGCATATACACACTCGACGAGCCGAGGATATGGCCGGCGTTTTCCATGGTCATCTTGACATCTGGCGCTATGTCCGTTTTATCCCCCCAATTGATATCCACGACGTGCTTAATGCATTCTTGGATATCTGCCTTGGAGTATGGGGGCTCGTTTCCCTCTGCCTTGGCGACTTTGATGTAGTCCACCTGTAGTAGAGTCATGAGGTCCCTCGTAGGAGGTGTACAGTATACGGGGCCCTTGTATCCATACTTGAAAAGCACAGGGAGCATTCCTATGTGATCTACGTGTGCGTGAGTGATAACCACAGCGTCTATGTTGTCCAGAGGGAGCATCTCGGGAGCCGCGAAAAACGGTTGGACCTCGCTCCTGTTGTTGGTTGGCTTTGCACCGCAGTCGACCAATACCTTCGATTCATTCGTGGTTACCAAGTGCATCGCCCTTCCGACTTCACGGTAAGACCCCAGAGCAGTTACTCGGACCCATTTCTCACCTGGCCTCTGAGGCCTGTAAATCCTAGTTCCAAATTTTCTGAGTAATGATTTCCTATCCTCAGCCAGTTCCTTCCTGAACCTCCTGATGTCAGTCTGGGTCCTGCTCTCCCTGGCAGGCGCTCTGACCACATTGACTAGCCACCCTATTTCATCTCTGAGAGACTGTACTACAGAACCTCTTGGGCCCACGGCAGCTTGTGGGTCGTCTACTTCAAGTGTTACTTCAGAAAGTGCGGGATCGAGCCAGATTCTCCTGACTTCGGCCTCGGGAGGGATAATCCTGTTTACGGCGTCATTGACCTCCTGCTCATCGGAAAGCATATTTGGATCGGGTCTGATCACGACCCTTCTCCTGATGCTCTTGGCAATCTTTACAGTAAGATTTTCCCCACCTGCGCCTCCAAATGATTCAGGCTGTGTGGTTATGATTGCAATGGAACCCGCTTCGATATCTACATCATAGTCGATGCCACTGGGAACTATCTTCCCGATCTTACTTTTGATTTCAGAGAATGTTAGCCTCATTATTTCAATTCCTTATTTTGCTCGCGCAGAGAATGGCTCTGCCATGAAGGCAGGTGGCACTTTGCGGGAGTGTCATAGTGTTTGGAGGAGGTTTGCGACCTCTTCCTCTGATAGTAGGCGGAAGCCCGCCTCTGGAGTGATTACTGCGAGGTCCATTCCATTGCCACTTGCTGCATCCCTCTGAGCGGATGCTAGTAGGGCCTTAGCGGCCACCCTCAAGGCGTCCTTCTCGGACATCCCGTCTTTGAATTGATCTTCAAGAACACCATACATGTAAGGACTCCCGGAGCCAGTTGCGCAGTATACATCAGGAATCGACCCCCCAGCTGAGTCAATGCTGTAAACGCTGGATCCTGATTCATCGACGCCTACAATTAGTAGTTGGACATAATGGGGCCTTCCCGATAGGATGTTTGCCGTCAGAGTAGCCGCGCCCTTGACTGTCATTGGTTTGCCATGCTTTAACTCATACAGCCTGAGTTCCGCCGATAGCGTCCTGGAGAGAGACTGTGCGTGACCTACGAGTCCTGCAGTCGTTAGAGCGACGTAGTCAGAGATTCCAAATAGCTTCTGAACGCTCTTATTTGCAATGAAGTGGCCCATTGTAGCTCTGTGATCAGCCCCAACCACCACTCCATTGTCGAAAGTGATGCCTAGAGTACTTGTCCCGGTCTTTACCGCATCTGTGGTCGCGTCCATTTGATACACCCGCCGGAAGAACTCCCCGACGGCTCCCTCTTGTGACGACCCCTTATGAATCCGACGGGGATGAGGCTTGGGTGGGGTCAATAGTCCTAGCAATTGCCTTCTGCTGTTGGGAAGAACCGTATAACTCAAGGATTACCTGCCACGACGAGGGCCATGGCGAGGCGGAAAAGGTCTGAACCCAAGTGGATAGAAGTGCCTGAATTCGATAGTCCTGAGGGAGTCATAGAACCGGGTCAAGACTATCATGACCTTGGAAAGGGGTTTCCAGATGCCCCTGTTCCAAGAGCACCGGGTGACGCCATAGTTCATAGGGCAGATTTGGATGACCTTACTGGAATCAACCCATTGATGGACTGGGTCTCTGAGGGGGACATCGTCATAGTAAAGATGAGCGAGATCCTCCACAGGGAGTTAGAGCTTAGAGTAGCTGTTGATAAGATTCAGAGGTTTGTGGAGGGAGATATGTCCGGCGAAGTTGTCAGGCTGGGCGAGAGGAGGCTGCTCCTGCTTCCTCCAACGTTCGCCAGTGGAATTGCATCCTGAGGTGTTATGGTGGAGAGTAGGCTTGAGCAAGATTGCCCAATTTGCTTCTCGGAAGGAACTCTGAAAATGATTGCACATAGTTCCGAAATTCCCTACTTTGGTGAACATACCCAAATTACAATGGTTTGCGAGGAATGTGGCTGGAAGGTTACAGACTTCATACCTGCAGATGGGAAAAAGCCTGGGGCTTGGAGCCTAGTAGTTAATTCAGAGCGGCATATGAGCACCAGAGTTGTTCGTTCATCGTCGTGCACGATTAGAATCGGTGAGCTTGGGCTCGAAGTTTCTCCGGGAGGGAGCTCTACAGGCTACGTCTCCAATATTGAAGGGGTTCTGAATAGGTTTGAAGATGCTGTGGGAACAATAAGGAGGCAGGCAGAACGAGATGATGAGGGTACTGAAATATTGACCCAATGCGATGATATGATCGATAGCATCGACGCGGTGAGGAAAGGCGATGAGTCAGTAACATTGGAGCTTCTAGACCCTGTTGGGCATAGTCAAATATTACACGAAGATGCAGTCTCTAGAGAGATTGGGAGAGAGGAGGCCGAGTCTCTAGACCCGGGTCCAGTATACCCTGTTTTTGATGCCAGTGAGATTTAATGATCACCTGGCATCGGGAGCTAGGAATTCACCTAGCCTGTCCGACCATGCATCTCTCTTCTCGGAAATATCAGACAGCCACTCTCCTGCCTTGTCTATACATAGCTGCTTCATCTCCCCAGCAAGCATCCTTCCACTCTCATACTCTTTCCTAACCTCCAAGATTGCTGAGTCGTCGTGCTCGAAGAAGAACTGCAGGTACTGGAACGGTATATCCTTAGAGCAGTCGCCTCCGAGTCGCCTATGCTCCTCAACAGTGGACTGTCCTCCGCTTATTGCCCTCTTTACTTTCCTAGACATATCCTCGACTGTGTCATCCATGAAAATTGTAGTCTCAGGCTTTGATGACGACATCTTGCCCCCGGTCATTCCCGATGCGAACCTGTGGTAGGTTGAGCAAGGGGGCATCAGACCCATGCCCCCGAGCTCCCTTTCGAGAGAAAGAAGGTGCATTCTAATTTGGGATCTGTCATCCAGTGTGGCCCCTGGTACTTCCAATGTCCCATGCTTAGGGTTAGTCTTGATATCAGCAAAACCCAATGGGGAAATTGCCTCTATGATACGTGAGAAGATAGTCTCCCTTGTTTCCCGGTCCACCTTACCCCCTGGGCCAATTCCGAATACTGAAGAGTTTTCTTCTTGGACAGAAAGGGCGATAGTGAGGCCTCCTGACTTCCTAGTATTGATATTGAACCAGTGAGTCTTTCCTACTATGTCTCGAGTTAGCCTCAGATGAGGATCCTGATCAATTCCAACGGGGACAACCACGGGCCTCAGACCTCCGTATTCCTCCAACTGTGGATGGACGATGTCCCCGACTTGTACGAGAGGTGCTTGCACATGGGCAAGGTTAGTATCTCCAGAGAATCCGTAAATTGACTCGAATTCTGAGAGGTTTGTCCTTCTGCCCAGAGTGAATCCGAGCCTCTGAACATCGGGTCTTGAGCTCTGGAAGTAGACGCTAGTCGAGTCTGGATCCAAACCTAGAGCGGCATAGTTGTGCACATATTCATTGATTGCTGCCTCTCTACCCCTGGTAAGAGAAGTGCCCCTTGTTGCTAGCGCCTCGAGGTCCGCAACTGCGACTGTGATATCCGCCCCATTCTCCTGGAACCATCTAACCTGCTCAATTACCATGCTGTGCCCTAGGTGCATCCTGCCACTCGGCATAAGTCCAGTAAGGACGCCGAGAGGCGCTTCGTCACGGATGCACCTAAGTGCGACATCTAAGTCCCTGTGTGCGAAAACTATCCCCCTCCTGTGTAGCATACCCGGATTCGGAAGTGCCGAGGGGTCTACCATGTCAAGGCCGAATTTATCCACGATACGTGAGTAGTCCGTCTCATCGTCCGAGGACCATGGATCGATGAGTCCATCGCCTGCCATGTAACGTGGCCTGTGGGCCACTCAATCAAGTCATCGCTGAAAATTACCTCGAAACTGTCAACCGAAGGGGCAATAGCAATAGACGACTAGGGTGACTTATGGGAGTCATACACTGCTTCGGTGCCGGACTCGTCGGTTCGTATGTCGCAAGGACCCTAGCGGACAGAGGCCATGATGTACACGTACACGATATTGACCCCTACAATGGCAAAATAGTGGGGCATCCTAACATCACCATCCACGAAGGCGATGCATTGGAAACGGACTTGTCGGATTTCGGAGAGATAGACATTGTTGTGAATATGCTACCTGGTGACATTGGTCATGCCCTTACCACTAATTTAGCAGAAGAGAGCTATCCAACTGTGGATCTGAGCTTCAGCGAACATACCCCGGAACGTGATGATGAGAAGGCGAGGGACTGGGGCGGCAGGATACTCTGGGATGTAGGAATAGCTCCTGGACTCTCCAACATGCTGTTGGCTGAAGCATATAGGGTCATGGGGCCTTTGAAGAAGGCGGAAGTAAGGGTTGGAGGGAATCCGACCGGGCCCACCGGAGGATGGAACTACATGGCACCATTTTCCCCCAGAGACGTGATCGCAGAATACACCCGTCCGGCAAGAGTCGTGAGGGATGGAGAAGTTGTCGCCCTTCCTGCGCTGTCCGAGAGACATGTCATAGATGTCTCCGAAAGAGGGGAGATGGAGGCCTTCCTGACAGATGGGTTACGATCCGTGCTGAATTCGATACCGGCAGTAGATATGTCGGAGTACACAGTCAGATGGCCTGGACATATTCAGAAATTCATAGATGAGAGGAATGCGGGTACTCTGGACGAGGATGAGTTGCTCCGGGAATGGTGGTTCAACCCCAAAACGCCCGAGTTTACATGGTTGGAGGTCGTAGCGGCCAGTCATGACGGGGATGTCATGAGATGGGAAGTTAGTGACTATGGAGGGGACGATGGCTCATCGATGGCACGAACGACGGGACTAGTTACGGTTGGATGCATAGAGGCCTGGCTCAATGATCCTGAGATGCTACCTCCCGGAGTTCACGCACCAGAGAGCCTCTCTCCCCGAGTGGTAAGTAGGATTGTCGACATGATGAAGGTCAACAGGGTTGAAATTTCTGGTCCTGAAATCGGTAAATAGTTCTACTAATCGCCTGCTTCTACAGAATGTGACTCTTTAGAGATTGAATCTGTATTGTCCATTTCAACAATCTTCCTGATTGCTATAGGTACTGCTGCTAAAACTCCTAGGGCTATGACAGGAAGGGCCCAATTGATTGGTTCCTCAGAAGGCCTTTCTATCAGCCACGTGAATGTCAGGACGGACTCTTGGAAGTCGGATGACCACTGAAATAGGTTCGTGGTATGATGGCCTACAACAGTTACAGCGTGGTGTAGATCATTGAATGTAACCAGGGGAGATAGTGAAAACGTGGCGTTCTCCTGATTCAGCGTCATGCTAACGGATGTTCCCGGCGATATGGTGATGATGGCCCCAGAATCAGTTGTTCTCCAGCCCTCCCTCAACTTTCTATCGTCCTCCGAAATCTCTGGGAAGGCTTCTCCTGAGTCGTACGCCACGCCTAATACAGTACTGTCGAATTCGACATGAACGGATCCTGGTACTGTCCATTGTGCGTCACTGGAATCAAGTGAAACGAGAATGGATTCGCCCTCCATATAAGCTTCTATCTGGAGGCTGGAATCCTGATGGAAGTGCCATTCCCCCCATGTCGTTAGCCAGACGTCCTGCTCCTCAAGCCACGACATTGCCTCTTTGTCCTCCCTCAGCTTTAGGTCATCGATCCTTGCCCTCCACCATATGCTGACGAGCGAGTCTTCCTCTGCTGATCCAAGGAGCTCCAAATCTGCCGAGTTCTTCTCGATGCTACCACCGTTCCTATTGACAACTGATAGCTCATCGGGGGCATCCGTAACCATATCCCCTACAATTGTGAATCCGGACTCAAGAAGGGAATCCGATGTCGACTGATCGACCTTCGGACCTTGGATACCGAATGAAACTGGGTCGCTACCCCATCTGGATGAGTCGGACAATCCCGTGAGGTAGTCCTTACATGCCTCGATTACCCAGTTCTCCTCGACAGTTGAAACCCCTTCGAAGCCATGACAACCGAACTCATCTCCATTTTCTAGCCTCTCCGGACCAATCAAGTTCTTCAGCCAGCCATCGTCTTCCCATTCTCCGACTGCACTAGGTGCAGAAACAGGGAATAAGAGGATGGCAGCCATCAGAAAGGCCGCAGTGCCACGCCTCCGCATGCACCGTGGACTGTGAAGAAAGCAATGAACGCTTTCATACGTTCGTAACAGTCAAACGCTCGTGGTCGACGCCGGTACGTGCCTAAACTCTCCGATGAGTCCGTGATATCATTTTCACAGAGTGTCGACCTTCGAGGAAGCGGTGAGCCGTTCAGGGTACCCCTGCTGTACCGATTCCTGGTTGGTTTTCTATGTCCACTAGTTAGGACATTCTTCAACGTACACATATATGGGATTGAGAGGCTCCCTTCCTCTGGCCCTATGATTTTAGCTGGAAATCATATATCCAACCTTGATCCTATCTTCAAAATTCTAGCAGCTAGAAGACAGGTTTTCTATCTGGCGAAGGAGGAGCATTTTCAGAAGCAGCCGAATAGATTCATTATGAGGAGCAATGGGATGATAGAAACCTTCAGAGAGGCAGGAGGGAGGGATGCTCTTGCCCGTGCTTCTGATGTCCTTTCGGCGGGCCTCCCCATAGGAGTATTTCCAGAAGGGACCAGATCTAGGAGGGATAGTCCGCCATTCCTGCAACCCGGGAAGACTGGTGTAGCCAGATTGTCTGCCCGGTTCCCAGAAGTTCCAGTTTTCCCAATTTGTGTAATCGGGTCTAGGGAGGTGATGCCTCCGGGGAGTAATGGAATCAAATTCTGGAAGAGAGTTGACGTTCATATCGGTAGTCCGATAAAGTTCTCACAATGGCTATCAATGGACGAAGGTGGCTCTTTCGATGACGAGGAGATCGCAAGCCTATTGGAAATAGATGAGCATGGACAGCGTTCAATCAAAAAGGCGTTGTTCAGGAAGTACACCGATCAACTAATGACGACATTGGAGCTCATGGGTGCTCCTTAGGTTCCTCCGCATCCTTGATGTACTTCCCTACCAACGAAGGGTGGAGATGCAGCAATACCTCGACTTCCTCAGTAGGATATTGGAAGAGGGTGTTGACAAAGAAGATAGGACTGGTACGGGTACCAAGTCAATCTTCGGACATCAAATGAGATTCGATCTTTCTGATGGGTTCCCTGCTGTGACGACCAAGAAGGTACACTGGCCTAGCATTATCCATGAGTTACTTTGGTTCCTATCCGGTGATACCAACGTTGGCTATCTCCAAGAAAATAAAGTTAGGATATGGAATGAATGGGCGGATCAGGACGGTAACCTCGGGCCCGTGTACGGAAAGCAATGGAGGAAGTGGGAAGCAACAGATGGCAGAGTAATTGACCAGATAGAGGGCGCCATAGAGATGATAAAAGAAAATCCTGACAGTAGGAGAATAATCGTCTCTGCATGGAACGTGGGTGAGCTTGATGAGATGGCTCTTATGCCGTGCCATGCATTCTTCCAGTTCTATGTCAACGATGGTAAGTTGTCTTGCCAGCTTTATCAGAGAAGTGCGGATGCATTCCTTGGTGTTCCATTCAATATTTCCTCATACAGCCTCCTCACATGTATGATGGCCAAGGTATGTGGACTTGAGGCGGGGGAATTTGTTTGGACTGGCGGAGATTGTCATTTGTACCTCAATCACTTGGATCAGGCCAGAGAGCAAATCACAAGGAAGCCAAAGAGACTCCCGAAACTGGTTCTAGAAGCGTCCATAACGGGAATTGACGATTTTAGATATGAGCATATCAAGATCGAGGGGTATGAGCACCACCCTCACATCCCTGCCCCAATATCGGTATGAGGTGAATGAATGAAGATTGCAATGATAGTGGCGATGGACGAAGATGGATACATAGGCAAGGGAGGAGGCCTTCCCTGGAGGATACCCACAGATATGGCTAGATTCAGGGATCTGACCATTGGAGACGGATTCAATTCAGTGGTTATGGGTCGGAAGACTTGGGATTCTCTCCCGGATTCGTATCGTCCGCTTCCCGAGAGAGTGAATATTGTCATGTCGAGGGACACGTCATGGGCAGGAGAGGGAGCTGAGGCTGCACTGTACATTGGCAGGGCTATCGAGCTTGCATTCGCCGAGGGCAGTGAGGCGCTATGGGTAATAGGGGGTGCTGAGATTTACTCGATGTTCATGGACAGAGTAGACGAAATTCACGTAACTACAGTTCATACCAGTGGCAGCGGCGAGGTTTCTTTCCCTGATTGGGAAAGGGACGAATGGGAGGCTAACATTGTCCCTCAAGAGTTTGGGCCGAATGACGAGTTTACCACTACTTACACGGTATGGAAGCGGGTATGAATGGATCTTCGCACAGCTCTTCGTGTAATCTCCTCGACGGCTGGGGGGGTCTTCTTTGTGTATGTTGGAATCATGCATTTCACAGATACTACGTGGTTCGAGCCAATCGTCCCTCCGATACTAGGTTCGGCTAGATTCTGGGTTTTAGCTAGCGGAGTAGCGGAAGTTGCAGTCGGGATTTGCCTAATCTTGCCGAAAACAAGGAAGAAGGCGGGATATGCCAGTGCTGCACTCCTTGTTGCACTGTATCCAGCTAATCTGTACATGTGGATTTTCGATGTGGAGCTAGGTGACGGCGCATCACTATCTCCTACTGGTCATGTGATCAGGCTGATTCTACAAATAGGTGGAATTTTACTGAGCCTCTGGATAGCCGAATTCTTTGATCGACACGTTGACTCGGTCAATGAATAGGTTCGATCTCGCTGAAAGGAAACAGGGTCCCCTGAGATTCGAATAGGCTGGGGCCGCTTCCTAGGTAGTAGACAGAACCTCTGCCATCTCTGGAGTCCTCGGCGGTGGAATTATTATTCGCTGCACACGTGCCAGTGCAACCATCTGCAAAGGCAACATAAACGCGTCCTTCTCTGTCGATATGAAGGTCATTGAAATCCAAAAGGTTCCTATTTGAGCCGCCGATATCACGACAATCCCCACTATTGAGACAGATGCTACCCATCTGTACCGGATCGTCAGTGACCCTCATGGTGTGGAACACGGGATTGGAGTCCAAAGCATTGAGGCTGAAGGTGATGTAGAGGTGGTAGGTAACATTGTTCGGTGCATAGTGAGCATTGCCGTCCCATGGGTTACCATCGATATCTGATTGATTTAGCATCTCAGAATTCTCACTTCCAAGGTACATTATTGCAATTCTCCCTGGGTCGCCAGCATCGGTTTGGGGGAATACCGATGAGATGACTTCAACCGGAGATATTCGGATACTCTCTTGTTCCCAGGTTTCGCCTGAATCGGTTGAGCGAGCCATGTAGACTCCCTCATCAGCACCTGTCCAAACGTGATATGCATTTGAGGCAGAGTCTGTCGAGACTTCTGAATTCTTACGAGGATAGGGTGTAGAAACATCTTCCCCCATCGTTCTCTGAAACCAGGAGAATCCATTATCCTTGGAAACGATGACTGTTGGAGTCTCTACTCTGGGGGTGACGTATACCGTACCATCAGGAGCTGTGGAAATCGCCCCATGCAGGCCCCCGTTAGTGGTTGCGAGACCGATTATCTGGCCTCCAGCATCAAAGGTTGCTCCCCCATCAAAACTTGTGAAGCAGAATATCCCGACTAATTTATTGTAGCAATAATACACCGCAGTTTCGTAGAAGCTGGATGTAAATTGTCCCAACGCACCATATCCTTCACTGGTCCAAGGTCCGCTTGCCAATTTGATGTGATCATTGATTGGTGTAGTTCCTGAATCATGTGGATTTCCTAGCCAAGAGTTGCCATCATCATCACTCCAGCATATCCATGATGTCTCAAGACCAATCATCTGTACGTTGAAGATTCGATCCGTGATTGGATCAACCCACCCATAGGGGTCGCTGGTAGTAGGCGAACACTGCACGGGATCCTGTGTCTCTTCCCATGATTGGCCGTGATCGCAAGATCTCATCACTTTCTCCATGGCGATGAAGAAGATACAACCGCTCGAAGTTATGCCAATACTGGGTTCCTTGCCGGTCTCTCCCACATCACTGAATACGAAACTTAGTGGCAAGGGAGGGACATCAACAGGGAGGCCGCTAGGGCCCGTGACGAAGAATCGTGGTTCGGGAACATCTTCATCGCCCACCTCAGAGGTCCCTTCATCCAGATGGATACATCCCGAAATAGTAGTGGTGACCATCAGGAGCGCCATGACTACAGCACCTGTGCGCATAGTGCTTCGACTTGGATATAGGGCATTTATCTTGCCATAGGGTGAGCCAATGGGCTAATCTTCGGATTCATACTCAGTAACTCTAATTCCTAAATTACCCCTTCTGGCCTTTCTCAGCATTATCTTATCCATCTTCTTATGAAATTCTGATTCCAAGTCAACTTTCATTGCTAGGGAATGTCCCAATATGAGAATCAACAGATCGGCTAACTCTTCGGCTGCCTCGGAATGGGGCTTACCTTTGGTAATTGCAGCGGATAGCTCTCCCAGTTCCTCCACCGTCAAAGCTATTCTGTAACCCATGTCATGACCATGGTTGTCTTCCGATGAAAAGGAGTGCTTGTGATGAAATGTGGCAACTCTTGACATCATGGTCATCCAAGATCCATCTGGTGTCGATGACGGGTGTGTCGATATCCATTCTTCTACTGTGGTCTTTCTTTCCATAATTGTCCGAATGAAAGAAGCCACATCAACATAGTTCAAGATTGGGTTCTAAAATGGTCAATCGATTGATCTCAGAATCTCCATTAAGCATAGCGATATGCTGCCTCTCATAGACGAAGCCATGGAATCTACAGCATGATGGTCAATCTTGGCAGAAGGATCACCCGGTTCCCTGCCTGCGGCCCAATTAGAAGAGCAGGCTAGTGCAACATGGCGTATTCCTGTCTCCGACATTAGCCTTGACTCCGGGCCCAGTGTCATCCCGACAGCATGAGCACCCAACATCTCCAATGCGTCAATCTCAGCTGGACTCTCGAATTGTGGGCCTACGCACTGGGCTACTATGAGATCATTAGGAACGTGTTGCTGAGTCGAGGCTAGGACACCCTTGCAAATCTGCGAGGCATCCATATCGAAGGGGGATGTCCTGTCTGCATGTATGGCATCTGCATCATGAAATGTCCACGGTCTGACCGCGAGATCCAGTACATTGGAGGAAATGCCAATTGTGCCAGGCTCGAAATTATCGACCATTGATCCAACGGAATTTATGCTCATGACAATATCGGGATGGCACTTCACTACTGCTTGCACATTCGCTCTATGTTCGATTTTATGGGGAGGGGTTCTGTTCTCGCCTTCGGAATGGTGCCTGTCGATAAACACGATATCTCCCAAATCAGTAGAGACAATTGATGAGGGAACGCTTTTCCAGTCAGTGTCTATCTTCACTCTAGATATTCCAAGATTTTCGGAATTGGACATCTCATCCGCTAGAGCGCTCATTCCTGTGCCGCATAGCACCGCAACGCGGGCCATTTGATTACTCCCGAAGACGCGCTATTAGGTCCGCCTTCTTCCCTGAAACTGGCTTTCCAGCAGCCTTGAGTAGTTCCTTTAGTTCGGGGACTTTCATGGAGTCATAATCCACTTCCCCCTCGGACCCCTCTTCTTCGGACTGGACATCTTCCTCAATCTCATCATCCTCTGAAGGTTCCGAAATATCGGCTGAGGCCTCTGCAGCAGCCAGAACATCGGATTCTTCGTCCTGTTCAGAGGAAGCCACTTCTTCCGCCTTCTCCTGGGCATGAATCTCCTCAAGAGTTGGTCCTTCTTCCACAACTACTCCAGACTGGATCAACTGGGTTCTCCTGATCATTACTGCCCTGATTGGAGTAATCTTTGATACGCCTTCCTTGATTATAGCTTCGAGTTCCCCGTCCATTACTGACTTCTGCATGCCCACCCATGTCGAGGATGCGCCCGTCTTCAGGATAATGTTCCTTGCAATTGCCCTTATCTCATTCTTCTGGCTTGACTTTGCCCTTTCTCTAGTGAGTATTAGTGGCTTGAATCTGACATAGAATCCATCTTCTGTGACTATGTCTACAGTATCATCGATTTTGCCCCTATCCCGGCGTATCTGCCTTCTGATATGGTCCTGCATCATCTGATGTCCAATGAACTCGGTTAGGGCGTCAGCCCCCAGTACATCAATAACTCTGAATCTTATTTTGACGTGCATCTTGGAGAAATCGCCATCGAGTTCATTCTGCATGATCTCAAAGTTTCGACCAATCAACATTTCTGGCTCTTCTGCCAATGTCTCTCCGATTACCCTGAATGACCATGGGTTTCTGGGGGCCCTGATGGAGTACCAGCGCTTTGACTTCCACTTGTCCCTCTGCCTACGTGCCGCTGCCCTTGCCTTTGCGCCTTTTGCCATGACAACAACCTCGTACCTCGGGGGCTTCCCCGCTCGCTGGCCGTGCGACCTGCCCTTACTATTTGAAACAAAGCCCCTCAGGGAGATGTGGTTTTCCCTACGAGCCTTCAAGATATAGTGACCCTTGGACCTAGTGTGGGCCTACTCAGTGCTACTTGGAGAGTCCATGCAAGTGGCGTAGATGATTTGGAAATGATCGAAAGTGGACTTCACTGGCTAACGGGAGAATGCTGTGAAGTCACCTGGACAAGAGAGAAGTCGTTTCATGGGCCACCCCAACATGTGGCTGTGGCGAGGACAGAAAAAAAGAGAGAGGCGCGCAGTTGTTTCAGTAGACTTGGGGCGGATGTAATGGCTCAACTTTACGAGGAAGGAATCAAGAAGAGAGTGGATGACGAGAAAAATATTCACGTAAGGATTTCTCTGTCCGAACTATGCAGGGGAAGAGTCAAACTGATCGAATCCGGAAGTCGCGGTTCTACGGTCAAGGGGACATTCAAGATTGAGTCTTACCCGGGAGATGACCCAATTGATGTGGCTTCGCGGCTATTGAACGAATTGTCTCCTGAATGACGATTGTAAGCTATGAGGCGAGCAAGAGTTCAAATGCCCCAATCTACAGCATGTGACGAAGGAATATGACTCACGTAGTTACGAGTGCTTGTGTTGATCACAAATACCAAGACTGCGTCGCAGTTTGCCCTGTTGAGGCATTTAGAGAGGCTGACACCTACTTGGTTATCGATCCTGATGAGTGCATTGATTGTGCAGCTTGTGTGACAGAGTGTCCTGTTGAGGCTATTTTTGCCGATACCGACCTTCCTGATGAATTCGAGGAATGGTTAGACAGGAACGAGGATGAGTCCGTAGATCTCCCTATTGCTGAGGGCGACTCTCCAGTTCTAGCCTAGGTTTTTTGTCTTCATTGGCAGGACATAGGTTCATGAAGAAATAACTGGGAGAGGTTAGCATGGCACGCACAGTGGACCTAGGTGGAATGCGGCATGGGACTGAGCTCCTGAAGAGGGGTTTTGCAAAAATGCAACAGGGTGGCGTCGTTATGGATGTCGTCACACCGGAGCAAGCGCACGTTGCTGAAGATGCCGGTGCGGTTTCTGTGATGGCCCTAGAGAGAGTACCCGCTGACATTCGATCTATGGGGGGAGTGGCGAGGATGAGTCATCCCGATATGATTAGCGAGATAATCGAAACCACCAGCATTCCAGTAATGGCAAAGGCTAGAATTGGTCACGATGAAGAGGCCAGGGTCCTGGAAAGCATGGGGGTGGACATGATTGACGAATCGGAGGTCCTGACGCCCGCAGATCCTTTCTTCCATATTGCCAAGAGCGGTTTCACAATACCATTCGTATGCGGGTGTACGAATCTCGGGGAAGCCGTCCGAAGGATCGCAGAGGGGGCAGCCATGATTCGAACCAAGGGTGAAGCTGGGACTGGTAATGTCGTTAGTGCAGTACAGCATGCTAGGCTCGTAAAAACAGAAATTGATCATGCCATCCAATCGGTTGATGTCAGAAGAGAAGATATGATCGATAAAATCATGGAAGGCTATCGAAGAATGGAGTCTTCCTCGGAGTTCCGAATAATTACCAGAGAGACTCCTTTTGGTTCAATGACTGAACTCAAAGAAGAAGTATCCTCGGTGCTTGGGGATGTCATAGAATTGGGTAGACTTCCTGTGGTGACATTCTCTGCGGGAGGCATTGCCACACCTGCTGATGCAGCGCTTATGATGAGTCATGGAATGGATGGTATTTTCGTAGGATCTGGAATCTTCAAGAGTTCTGATCCAACAAACACTGCAGAGGCCATAGTTATGGCAACACACCACTTTGATGATCCATCAATCGTCAGGGATGCATGCAAGATGGTCGGAGAGGCGATGCCTGGACTTGAGATAGATGATCTAGAGGTCAGGCTTGAAGAACGCGGATGGTAATCATTTCCCGCGACCCCTGAATGACTTGGGCTTGCGTAGTCTCTTACGTGTCGATGACTTTTCCCCTATAGCAGCAGGAGATCCTTGGGCGTCACCAGACATTGAGCCACCCAATGTTAGACTACCTTGACTCAGTAGCTGTTCGGTCAAGGAATCAGCCAATTCCTCATCCTGATCCGGGGTCTTCAGTGCATCCTTGACTGATTGATTATGATCCCTAATAACCCTCTCCCTCTCTTCCTTTCTGGCCCTCATTTCGTCTCGGGCCTCGTTGACCTCCTTCAGTAGAATCTCAATTTCGGAATGTATGCTGTTTGCTGATTCCCGTGACTCTACAAAAATTGAGTGTAGCCTATCTCCTTCGGATCTGAGGAAGTCTCTCTCCTCCAACATTGGCTTGACCTCCTCCCAAATCGCATCTGCCTCCTTGTGAGCATCCGTCATAGCTTTGTGCTGTGCATCGGCCTCTGCCTTCAAAGACTGAATTGTACTTTCGAGATCCCCCAAATCTATCTTGATATTCTCGAACTCTGCTGCTGCAGGTAGTAACTCATCCCTCCTGGCAATTAGTGACTTTAGCTCCCTAAGGATTCTGTTCTCGGCCTTTAGAGTGAGGCTCCCATCGGTCATTATTCTATTCTCAATACTGCTGATCTTTGCTATTGTCTCTGAAAGTGCGACCACTCCGGTCTTCGCCTTTCCTTCATCGCCCTTCTTGCCCCTCTTGTTCGAAATGATTTCCCTGATCCTAGACTGGATAGCGTCCCTCTGATTCTGATGGGCCTTGGCTCTCGCCCTGACCTCTTTTTGCTCATTGAGCTTCTCTTCGATGGAAGACCTGAGTTCCTTCCCTTGGTCCTGAACTGAATTCCTCGAGTCTGCGGCCCTTCTAGCAGATTCATTGTGGGATGCCCTCTGGTCCCTCATTCTCCTTAGACGTGTCTCCATAGCGTGTAGCCTTGTCCTAAGGTCATCATCAGGACTGCTCTCATCGCTTTGCATGATGCGTCGAGATGGGCCTCACTATTGAATGGAACTATGCGTCAAAGACCCAATAAAGAGCTGGCGAATGGCACTATTGGAGATAGTACGACAATTGCGGCACCGGCCATGAACATAGCGCCGACCGCTCTCCTAAGTCTCGTGGTCAGATCGTTCCCGACCTGGACATTGAGAACCCTTCCAGATATCAGATTTCCAGAGTCGTCCTCCAATCTTACAGTCACTGTTGCTTCACCCTTGATTGAGGGGAGCAGGCTTTGCCAAACTATTCCAGTGTGGTTAGTCATTTCCTGCATCTCCGAAGAGAGAGACGTGGACGACATTGGATCAAAGGATGAGTCCAGGGGTAGTGACCTCAGTTTATACACGCACTCATTGGGTTTGAAATCCGGAGTCTGTATCTTCAGGAAGAGGTCTTTTGGACCTCCACTCCTATTGAGTACGAATGCGAATAGGTTAGCCTGGCCTACAACTAAGTTCTCCATGTCGACATCGAACCAAAAGCCCCCGTCTGACTTACTGACGCCCCTCCTCATCCTCATCCGATCATAGAGCCTGAAGAATGGTTTACATTCACTTCTAGCATGCATCAACAGCCTGTCCCATGTCTCCTCGCCAAGCTCGGGATGATTGAATAGTCCGTCAATTGCGGGACTCTCGACAAACATTTCCAGCGAGTCTTTGAATTCCGACTCGGAAATCAATGATGATCTTCTGAGGTGCAGGAGGTGTAGAAGCGATTCTTGAAGCTCAGAAATTCCGACTCCCTCCTTCAGCCCGCCCCTAACCGTTTTGATGTACTCGGAAATCCTGATTGTCAGAAGAGGGTCGATATGTGCCTTGATGACGTCATTGAATGGGCGGTTCAGTAGAGCGGGATGAATGGGGGGTGAGAATGCCTCAAGCATACCCCACGGCTCCGAGGCATTGAATCTAGCCCGGTGAGATATCAGGTGAACTCCCTGTCCTGCCAGTAGGGATCCCGTAGAAAATGAGATCAGTATCGGCATCCCAGTGTCATTGTTAGAGAGCCACAGACTCGTTGCCAGAAGTAATGCAGAAATTATCATCAATGAAGAGGTTGCAGTTATCTGTCTGATTGAGCCGTCTATAGTAGCTCTCATCTCAGCATAACCATGGGAACTTCGAAAGGTGATTCCAGAGGATGTCAATGACTCTGCCTCCAGGTGAAAGATAGAGCGCGAGTATGACATCATTCTGAGGAGAGAAGAGAGCAGGGCGATATCTGCAATTATGATTAGTAGTGTTAACGCATATGTAGCGGTGACAAGGCTCAGTCCACCCGATGCATCCCTGAGATGGCTGTCCCACCACTGATTGTCGGTCTCCCCGTAGGACTGGGCCACGCCAAACAACACGATTGCGAAGAGCGGGAGCAGCAGGACCAACCTAGCACCGCCACTTATCAGAACTCTATCCAATGTAATCAGTGATCCTTCCCTTTGTCTCAATGCGACCTCTTTCCAATCGCCACTGCCTCCACTACTGGTGGTTAATATGGCCGACTCTAACTTAGGCGCAGGTGGTGTGAAATCGGAGATCTCGTCGGCTAAGTCCTCCAGGCTATCTCCGTCGATCAAATTAATCCCCTCCCACTCTTACCAATATCTTTCTTGAAATGGGGTCGGAAATCTCAACCCTATTTCCATCGCAAAATGTTTCTGATTCGCTCTTTAGGATCACTGAACCGATAGAAATCCCGAGTGATTGGAGTGTTTTGGCGTCTGTGGAACCCAATGCTATGACCTCCACTATTGACTCCACTCCATCGGGTACGCTTTTGATTGGAAGGAGTAAGCCCGATAGGTCGAAATCAACTGATCTTTCGATTACCGGTATCTTATTGCCCGAAGGAGTGGTCTCGGGATAGCCCAGCATCCTATCTAATGCAGCTTCTAGTTCGGAATTCATGTCGTGCTCCATCTTACATGCAGCCTCACTGACATCCCCAGAATATCCTATCACATCGGAAAGGAGTATTTCGAGCAATCCCTCTCTTCTCTTGATTCTGGCCGAAATTTGAAAACCGGAAGGTGTCAATCTACAACCTCTGTAGGGGATATGGGTTACTAGATCCCTGCTTGCCAACCTCTGGACCATCTCCGTAGCAGATGCTGGGCTAACACCCATCGAACTTGCTAATTGGGTTGTTTTTAGGATGGAGCCTGGTTTTTTGTCGTGGAACTCAAACATCCTCTTGAGATACATTTCCTCAAATTCACTTAGATCATTCAACCGGGCACCCCCTCATTCAATGCCATAAATTCGGCCCTGCATGCAGGGCAACGTGACATCACTGGTCTTCTATCCATTGGTACCTTTAATCTCTGTTCACACGAAGGGCAACTAAGGATTTCTTCCGAGGAGCTAGAGCTTAGAATTTTCAGAGGGTCTGGATTTTGGTTAGTTTGTTCCTGTTCGTCCTCCGTAGTCTCTTCCTCTAATTCTTCGCTTGCAGAATCTGGGACCCCTACCTGGAACTGATTAGTGCAAGACGGACATTTAACCGCACCAACGTGGGATTTAGGGACACTTAGCCTCTGCTCACATGAGGGGCATATGACCTCCATTTTCTGCACCTCGGCCCTCCTCTCAATTCTTGACTCCCTCCTAAGCTTGAAGGATCCCTCTTCAGTGGATGGGGTCTTCTCAGAAATTACCCTCCAAACCGCCAGAACGACCATTACGACAACTAGGCCAATCACTGAACCAAGAAGCGCCGCTGATGTATCGAATGGTAGTTTGAAACCCTCTGCTGGAGGGTCACGAGTCTGTATCTGAATACTCTGCATAGCAGAGCTATCTCCTGAAATCCAGACTATTTCGACTATCGCATCGCCCTCATCTGGCCACACCGGTACAATGAGAGGATAGTTGGATTCTGTACCTGGAGACATTGGGAGTGTATCAGAATTAGACAGGATTAGCCCGTCCGACTGTCTGAAGGCGGAAATGGTTCCAGGAAGGGTTTCCGAAATGCCGGAGTTTGCAATTACGCATTCTATAACAAGGGAATCTCCGGGGATGGCGATCTCTGGTGTTGTGGAGCAAGAAGAAACAGAAGTAGAGATGGTTGGTGGTGTAAGTTGATGTACGACGCTAATATGTTCGGATGGCATCCATCCCACTGGCAAAATGGAGAAAGATATTGAGTCGACATCAGGATTCCCAAAGTCGAATGACATGTCCCTAATACCTGGCGATAACACAGCACTATGGACTTGTGATGCCTTTAACACGCCCATGTTGTTCAAATCAGCAATGATCTCGACGTCCCTTGAGTGGCCATCTGAGAGTAGTACTGAGATTCCGATTTGAAGTCCGTCTGAAAGAGTCCAGCTCTCACTTTCAACTATCAGTCCTAGGGCCTGAGGAGGGAGCGATTCCACTACTATCGTCCCTGATAGATCATCACTGACGCTATCTGAGGGGCTTACTATGGCCCACTGAATCTCAATTTGCCCTGTTGTGTTTAGGGAGAATGTAGCAGATACGTCTCGACTAGATCCAGGACTGATGTTAACGGCCTCGCCAGAGAGATTTGAAGACCAATTCTCCGAAAACAAATTCATAGACACCTCTCCGGAAGAGTTTCCTTGATTGTGTACCAGAATCGATGCTGTCAAGAGATCTCCCAAGTGAGCTGGCTCACCGACTATTGCAACCTCGTTAGAGCCAGCAGGGACGAAGGAGTGGCCGGAAGAGTTGCTTGAGAGTCCTGAATAAAAATCGAGTGTGTCAGAGAATAGCTCTTCATCATGTGAAATCGGATCGTGAATTGGGGCAGCTAGGGATGCTGAGAATGCTAACATAGCGGCCAATAATGGCCCAATGGAACTCAATATGTGGTTCTCTGGGCCCTCGCTCATGTTATTCGCTCAGAAAAGGGGCCGTATCAATCAAACCCCTATCAAGGTCACATAGTGACCTTTAACCGAGTGTTCCGGGTGGGCCGGATGGTTATGGACGCAGAAGGGCTACTAAGGGTCAAACCCGAGGAGTTGGCCGAGGGGCTTCTGACCAGATGGAGGGTTCTAGACGAACAGCTTCCGGGGGTGATCAGGAACCTCGAGGCGGAAGAAGATGCCCTTTCGCCCAAGGTAGAGAAAGCTGTAGAGTCTCACAGATTAGCCAATGAGGCGGTTTCTAGCTTGAAGGATGAAAGGAATGAGTCTCAAAATTTGGCTAGAGCCTTATTGTCCAAAGTAAGGAAGATTGGCGATAGTTTATCTGAAACTGGCGGAATGGTGAATCTCGATCCGGGTTGGAAAAAGGAGAAGCTACTAGAAGAACTGGAAGGGATTGAGTCGGAAATAGAGACTTCGGCCCTTGATCACAAATCCGAAGGTAGGCTAATTACCCGGAGGAAGAAGCTGATTGGAGAGAACGAGAAGTGGCTCAAAGAAAGGAAAGACGCTAATCCCGAGATGGCCGAATATGTTGGGACGCGAAGAGAGATGGTGGCCAACTTCAGGAGGTCTGAGAAGGCCCATACAAAAATGATAGGTGGGGTAAAAAAGGCACAGCCGCTGTATGAGAAGAAGAATGCCCTACAGGATGAAATTAGAGATGTCCGCAGGCAGTTGGATAGGGCAAAGGAATTGTTATCCCAGTCATCAAGGGCGATTGAGCATTGGGAAAGGCGCCTCAAGGACGGATTTGGGGACATTGGTTCGGGACATGACGACCTATTAGCGGACATGCATAGGGTAATGTCTGGAGGGGCATCCTCATTTTCCAAGAAAGGAAGGAGGAATATACGAAAGGCGGGTGAGGAGGAATGAGCAAATCACCAGAGTCTTCATTCGAGGATTTGGAGGATTTAGATGGTCATGAATTGCAAGAAATTTATGGGGGCCTCGAGAGGCAAATTAGATCCCTAGAGAGTCAGAAAAGAGAGCTGAGGGAAGAGAGGGGGGATTTAGTCAGTCAAGTCAAGATTCTTCGTGGTGCAGTTGGACAAATCGAGGGAGCTAATTCTGAGAGGAGGGGGTTACTGAGAGAATTCCACGAAATCAGAAAGGCTGCCGACAAATCAAGGTCAAAGAGGGATCGGGTGAATGTCCTCATACCTCCTCCCGTCGATGTTCTCAACGAATGGTTGTCAGAAACATATAGGAGATTGACCACGATTGACAATGACCTTACGGCCGTACCTACCCTCCCAAGGGAGCTTGATGCTTTTCGTAGGTTCTTCGAAATTCAAGCTGCAATTTTCATGAAGGCGGAGTCTGAAACGGCCCACTCCGATTATGTCAGCAACGTTAAGAAAATGAAGGAAATTACCTCGAAACTGGATCAGGGGAAAAAGGAGAACGAGGGGGTAACTAGCAAGGCTCAGGAGGAATCGGGGGTCGAGTCTGAGAATATTTCTAGATCTGAAATCAGAAAGACTAGCAATAGAATATCCAAAATCGACAAGAGGCTAGAGAAAATTGATTCCGAAAGAAGGGAGCTGAGGAAGGAGCTCGGAAGGGTAAAGGCATATCGAAGAATCACGGGCGGCAGAAATAGGAAGATTCGCTTCTCGGAGATAAAGGATAAGGCAAAGACTGGAGGTAAGTTGAGCACTGTTGAACTGGATGCTTTATTGGGTTCAGGGAGTCTGTCTGATCTTGCTTCCTCTAAATCTGAACCATCTGGGACAAAGGTGGACGAGGCCCCTACTGGTCGCCGAAGAAGGCGTCTGGGAGTCTCTAGAAGGGGTCCGAGAAAGGGAAATCTCGCCAGTAAGAGGGAAGACTAGAGTTCATTGTCCTGCTATGCCCTTATATGGAATTTCAAACTCGCAATCAAGGAGGAAATACTGTGGAATACTCAGAAGTTCGTGAGTTGTTTCGACCGGTGTGCCAATCGATTGAGTCCGATCTAGATGGGAGGAAGGAAGACAGGGACGAGTTTAACGCCAAAGTAAGAACCTACTTGGATAGCAGAAATGAAGTGAATAGGCAGGGTAAGGAATTGATTTCCGAAGTTAGGAGCCAGAAGGAAATCAGGGATTTGGCAAATTCTAAAGTAAAGGATTTGAAGATAGTAAGATCGGAGAAATCTGATGAGCTGAAAGTAATTAGAACGGAGCTCAGATCTAAGTTGGCTGAAGAAGATCATGATGATAAGAGGGGGAGGAGGCCATCTGGTCCGCCACCGTCAAAAATTAGGTCAAAAATGGACGCATTGGAGAGGAAGTACGAAAGAGGCGGATTCACGGGAGCAAGTGAGAAGAAGTTCTTCAGGGAAATGAAGAAGCTGAAGCAGGAGCTTACTGAAGCGATTGAGAGGAATAAGTCAAGCGGTGGCCTAGGCGAATTGAAGACCAAAGTGAGGGAAGCTGAAAGGTTACAAGAAGATGCTCATAATCGAGTAGAAAGGGCGGTAATGGAGGCGCAAGAGGCGCACGACTTGATGGTGGAATTGTCGGACGAGGTAGATAGGCTTAGGGAGCGCGCTAATTCAGCGCACTCAGGCCTTACAAAGTCGAAAAGGGAGGCTGACGCGCTTCACAATCTTTACATCGTTTCACTGAGGTGCATACACTCTATGCAGGACCTTATGAAAGCCATAGACGCAAGAGAAGGGGGAGAGGTCGATGGAGAGAGCAAGACCGAGGTTACTGACCTGATGTCGAGACTGATGTCTGGAGATACACTTTCTACGGACGAACTGATGTCTCTTCAGAGGAACTAGTCATCGATTGGAAAGGTCCTGCCGTTCACACCATGCAGGATTACCCCCTCCCTCCCTTGAGTGTCGATGGCCCACCCAGGTATTCCGAGCATCCTTTTGGATACAGATAATGAGTCGGTATCCACTCTCCACCATTCAAGCATTATGCTCCTTACTGGACCTTCATCTGCTTCACTTCCACCTTGCATCTTCTTGTCTAGGATGGATGGTAATCTGTCCAACAAGGCGCCTTCTGACAACCACTTACTAATTGGCGGTTCAACCATCCTAATCATGACATTTGCATTTTCCGATATCTCTTCACGGAGCCCTAGTGATGAAGCCCATGGATCCTCAATTACTTCCCAACTTGAGGGTAGCCTATCTCCCTCTGGACCAGTCAGAAACCCCTCAATCTTCCAAATCCTGGCTTTGAGTAAAATCGGCGAAGTTAGAGACCCTTCTCTGCCTGATTGGATTAACCATGAGTCAACATCCACGATTGCTGGGGTGATTGGAATCATCCCTTTGTCCTCTGGCAAATGTTCAGCTATGGGCTCTAAATCATCAACTTCACTGACCATAGGCCTTCCAGCAACTAATTCTCCTGAAATTACGGCATCCCCTATCCACCTGGAGAGTTTCTCGGGAGGCCATACTACTAATTCAATTCCAGATGGAACATTTTCCTGGAATCCTTCTGGTAAATCGCGTTCACATAGTATCCAATTTCTTCCAAGGGGTGCGTCGACACACCACCTTTCGAAATCGGCACCAGAAATTGGCACCATCCCAGACTCGACGTGCCAAACGAAAACTGCTGATTCGTTTGAGATACCGATCTCGGGGACCTTCTCTGCAATACCCAAAAATCTGAATTCGGGGATTTCAAGTACCTCTGAGGGGAGCTCCATCCTTACCCCTCTTGACGAGAGAAGGGCGCGAACCGCTTCTTCCATAATGCCTAGGGAGGGGTATTACGCTTGAATGGTATTGGCCATTAGGCCCCTCAGAACAGCGAATCTGCATACTAGTGGTGCTAGAGGTTCGACTGAAGGGACAGTAATTCACTCTGCCCGGGGTCGATTACACAAAGAGCGCTTACCGGGAAAGGCTTAGCACATGCGGCCCCTAGTTGTCTATTCACCATGCCAACCCTGTGGACGATTATATTCGGATGGCTATCGGACATACTGCCGATAAATTCCTCAGGACAGTTAGCGGCCACTATGACCAGCCTAGCCTCGCCCTTGTCGCAGGCACCCATAGTCTCCCTCTGCCCGAATAGTATCTTCCCTGTATTCAGGCACTGCTTCAGATTCCTACCTAGGTCCATCTTGATTCCACCTCTTCCTTATGCCTCTTCGGGAATGTAGTACAGATCTACACTGCCGGTACCAAGTGCTATTGGTTGTCCGACAACAATGTTCTCCGTTACTCCCTTGAGTTGGTCCCTCTCTCCAATTATCCCAGCCCTCAATAGGTGAGTAACCGTGACTTCGAAGGCCGACCTAGCCAATATGCTATGCTTGGTACCGCTGACACCGTGCCTGCCGATTGCTCTTACTTCGCCCTCGCTAGTCATGACATCAGCGACCATCAGGAGATGTCTGACGTCAACATCTAGTCCGGCCCCTTCTAATGTGTCACTCATCTCGTTAATGATGGCCTGTCTGGCGGCCTCTATACCGAGGTAAGAATGGATCTCGTTGATGTTATTGGTGTATGTCCTACCACGGTCTATGCCTGCAAACTCGCTGACTTTGGCCAGGTTAGATCCGATAGTGGAGATGTAATACTCATCATTTTCACCAGCCTGCACATTCGCACGCTCGATGCCCCTGATTCCCTTCAGTTGTAGTTTCTTTATCTTGTCCTCCAACTGCAGAAGATCAGTGTATGTTGGAGGGTCCGTTGCAAGAGTTTCAAGATCGTCCTCCTTTGAAACACCGGGAATAATCTTGAGTTCCTTTGGTTTGTCGTCGGAGTCGGCCTGGATGAAAAGCCTCAGTGCTCTTTGCAACTTGTCCCTTACCTCAGCTCCGTTCATGTTTTTCAATCTCATATTTGAGTTGTTCAATTTGAGACTCAGATATCGCTGGGCGACCTCGACGTCTATGTTCGCAATATCGCTTGTAGTAGTGGCCTCCAGCCCTGCGGCAATACCTCTGACGAGCTTCTCATTGGTCCTCAGTGGCTTACCCTTGCTATTGAATTCTTCAAGGAATATTCGCATCGTAGGGGTGTTTGGAGTTTTTCGGGCGTCAACGATCTCGATGATTCTTGGCAGACCCTGTGTGACGTTGACAGTGGCCACACCTGCGTAGTGGAAGGTCCTCATCGTCATCTGTGTCCCTGGCTCTCCGATGGACTGGGCTGTTGTTATTCCGACTGCCTCATGGGGATCGGCACTCGATCTAAGCAGTGAGTTACTTGCCGATTGGACGACCTTTCTGGCCTTGGCAGGGGTAATCTTTGATTTGCCGCGCGACCTGATTCCCTCGGTTAAATCCATGATCATCCTCGGCGTGAGGACGATGTTGTCCTTCTCGCATGCAGTTTGGAGTTGCACATATATCTCATCATGAATGTCAACATCCCTCATGACCTGATCCATCTTGTCCTCGGAGTCGTAGGTCTGAAGTGGCATCATTGACTTGCGCCTTCGGCGAGAAGCCGCTGACTTTCTGCGTACCATCGTCTTCTCGGTGGATGCTGCAGCAGCTCTAGCAGATTTCGAAGAGGATGCCATGAGGTCATGGATTCTCTGAGCAGTACCTGAGTCGATGCCACAAATCTGGGCAATCTGGCCTGCTGTCAGAATCTTCACGTCATCCCACTTTCTGTCGTCTGCAAGTTTGTGAGCGTACTCTTCATCAATCTGAAGATCCATCAGTTTCTTCTTTGTTGCACTCTTGACGACCATCAGTTTTCACCCCCTAGGGCATCGTCTAGAACCTTGGAAACGTCGAATGGCATGCCTCCACGGCTTCTTGCTGGGTCTACGCCATCCTCTCCGTATTCGAACTGTATGATTCTGTCAGCCGTATTTCTTACTGATCCCATTCCGTCGTTTGCAACCTTCAGATCGTCCATTGCGTTAATCAGTCTTCTCTGCATGTATCCGGACTTTGCCGTTCTGACGGCGGTATCGACTAGCGACTCCCTTCCTGAAACGGACAGCATGAAGAATTCTGTGGGCTCTAAGCCCCTCTTGAATGAGGAGCCAACGAATCCCTTAGCTTTGGCTCCCTTCTCGTTACGCGGGAAATGTGCCAAAACTCGATCCTGGTAGCCGCGCTCTAGTCTCTTACCCCTTACCTTGGGCTGACCTATTGATCCGGCCATCATTGCGAGGTTGTCCATAGAACCCCTAGCACCCGATGTTGCCATCATTACAGCGGCGTTATCCGATCCGAGAGAATCCTTAGCTATGTTTCCTGATTCGGTCTTGGCCTCGTCTAGGATCATCAATATGTTCTCCTCCAAGGTCTCCATCGGAGTCCTGCCAGGTCTTGACTCATATCTTCTGCCGTCCTTTCCGAACTTTGCTAATTCTTCGTTGACAGCATCGCTTCCCTTCTTGTTGATCTTGGCGATCTCTTTCTTTGCCTCTGGAGGTAGGTCTTCATCGTCTATACCGGTGGTGAACCCCATGGATGTGCATATGGAGATAGTCATCCTAGTCATCCTATCCAAGAACTCTGCACCAGCCTCTGAACCATGAGTATGAACTACAGCGTCCAGTAGCCTGCCGTCCTCGGCACCGATTCCTCTCTTGTCTATGGTACCTGAAACGTCGCCTTTGGTCACCTTCACATTGTCGCCGATTCTACTTATGTAATCCAAATTGAATCCTTCGGGAACAATGAGGCTGAGCACATCGCTGCCGCGATATCCAATTACACCATCTTCTTCAACTTCGGGAGGTAGTTCTCCATCCCAGTTAGTATCGCCCAGAACCTGCATTACCAGATTCTTCGGTAGCACCCTGTCTCCATGAGTTAGGAGATATGCCCCTGAAATGTGGTCGTGAATACCTCCAATAACGCTTCCACCGTACCTTGGAGTGATTATGTGCTCTTGCACGCGCATTAGTATCTTAGCCTCGGCCCTAGCTTCCTCACTCTGAATCACGTGAAGGTTCATCTCGTCGCCATCAAAGTCCGCGTTGTAAGGCGTGCAATCGGCTAGATTGAATCTGAAAGTCTTGCCTGGCATTACCCTGACCTCATGAACCATCATCGACATGCGGTGGAGAGACGGTTGCCTGTTGAACAGGGCCACATCTCCGTCGATCAAGTGACGTTCTACAACTACCCCAGGCCTGGGATTTCCATCCAGGTCATGAGTGCTCAGTCTGTCCTCGACATCGGTACTGTAGGTATTGCCATATTCATCTTCGATTTCTGGACTCCCACAATGAGGGCACTTGCACTCTAGGTGTTCCGGCAAGTATTCCCCTGGGTTTTCCATTTCCCACTTCCATCTGTAATGAATTGCAGCCCTTGGATCGTTATCAGGGAGTGTTAGACCCCTTTCATCCTCGGCTCTGAGGTTACGGAGAGTTGTCTCGAGGTCGACTCCCCATTCCTCCTCAAGGTCTCCTATCGAGTTTCTTCTCATCTGCCTCATCAACTCCAGGCCCGGCAAGAAGTTAGGGGCAGGTAGAACTTCATTGAGGTCAGGCCTGTAACCAGTATAAGGCTCATCTTCGCTACCCGAGTGGCACTCCGGATTCAGACACCTGAAACCGGACCATATGAATTTAGTTCGGTCAGTTATCCTGACTCTGAACTTATCTCCCCTGATGATGTAGTTTACACCGGGGTGTACATCGGGACCTCGTAGAATCATTTGCCTTAGTTGCTCCCTGTTCCTGCCGGTAACCCGTATTGGGACTGTTAGTTCCTTGGCAGTTTGAGTTGGGATACCAACCTCGTTAATTCCGAGATTGGGGTCCGGGCTGATTACCGTTCTGGCACAGAAGTTGACCCTCTTTCCAGAGAGGTTGCTTCTGAATCTGCCTTCCTTCCCCTTGAGTCTCTGTGCGAGAGTCTTCAGAGGCCTTCCTGAACGGTGCCTGGCAGGTGGAATTCCGCTCGTCTGATTATCGAAATATGTTGTGCAGTGATACTGCAGGAGTTCCCATAGGTCCTCGACTATCAACTGAGGTGCGCCCGCATCTCGATTTTCCCTGAGACGCTGGTTAATCCTGAGGACATCGACTAGCTTGTGTGTCAGGTCATCCTCCGATCTATCTCCACTGTCCAGTGTGATTGAAGGCCTGACTGTAATCGGCGGCACTGGTAGAACTTTCATTATTGTCCACTCGGGCCTTGCTGCATCCTTGTCCATCCCAAGGAAGATAAGGTGCTCGTCTGGAATTCTCTCGAGCCACTCTCTGATGTCACGAGCATTGAGCTTGTGCTCGCCCTTGTTGTCTTTCTTCTCCTTGAAGGTCGAGGGCTTGTCCAATATGATCTTGCCCTGCTCGGCCCCACAGTGCATGCAAATAGTCCTCTTCTTACTGGAGCACTCCTTCTCTATGTCCTTGATCACGTTCTTGAATTCGGATGAACCGACTCCGTGCTTGATCATGACGTCCTTTACCTTCTCCTCGTAGTAGTCCTGCTCGGACTTTTCTGGATCCACTGGGTGGGTATCGGGTTTGTCATGGAGGAGTATCTTGCTGCATGTGTTGCATGTCGACTTTAGGCATGTCTTGATCAGATTGGTGAAGCCGATATGCATTACTGGCAACTCCAGTGCTATGTGGCCGAAGTGGCTAGGGCACTCATCGTGCTTGTTGCCGCAGGTCTCACACCTTACGCCGGGATCAATCACGCCCATCTTGGGGTCCATTAGGCCCTGCTTGTATGGGTGTCCATCGTCTTTGTATGTATCAGCGGTCTTGACCTCTACCGAGGACATCTTTCTGATCTCATTCGGGTCCATCAGTGTGAACTTAATTGCCTCTATCCTCTTCGGGATCTTCGCTGCATTTCTAGCACTCATCTTCGGTCCTCCAGTTCAAGTCTCATGGCGACTCCCAAGCTCTTCATTTCATCCAGAAGTAGTTTGAATGCATATGAAGTCTGCACGGAGTGTACATCGGCTCGATCACCGCAAGAAGGGCAGACTGTAGTCCGCCTCTTCCAGTCATAGTAGGCGATGTGTCCACACCTAGGGGTATTGCACACCATTAGTGGCCAGCCGTCCGATTCATCCAGGAGCCTGTCCTTGATCACCATTGACGCTCCGTGAGAGATAAGGCAATCTCTTTCCATTTCACCGAACCTTAGGCCGCCTTGCCTGGCCCTACCCTCGGTAGGTTGCCTGGTAAGTATCTGAACCCTGCCTCTGCTTCTTGCGTGAAGTTTGCTGCTGACCAAGTGGTGGAGTCTCTGATAGTAGATGACTCCTACGAAAACCTCTGCTGGGTATTCTTCCCCTGTCTCCCCGCTGATCATCTTCTCTCTGCCTGTATGGTTGAAGCCATTTCGTAGTAGTCCTGACCTCAGTGACTCCTCCTTCTCCCCGGTGAATGCAGTACCGTCTATCCTCCTTGCCTCCATTGCTCCGACCTTGCCCCCAATCATCTCAAGAACGTGGGCAACTGTCATGCGAGAAGGTATGGCATGTGGATTTATGATTAAGTCTGGAACTATTCCTTCAGATGTGAATGGCATATCGTTTTCCTCGACAATTCTACCAATAATCCCCTTCTGCCCGTGCCTGCTTGCGAATTTATCTCCAAGCTCGGGTATCTTATTGGTCCTCAGGGTTATTCTTACTAGTCGTCCCGAATCCAGTGATTCGGTGACGAAGACATTGTCGACCCATCCATGCTCGCCATGGCGAACCATCATGGATGACTCCCTCCTTTCCTGCGCTTGCAGGAATGCTCCATGAGCTTCCTCAAGGAATCTCGGTGGGCTTGTCTTGCCGACTAGTACTGCAGAGTCCGAGCCCCCACTTGTGAGGTACTCCTCCGGTACGGGGAGGCCGTCTCTCTCTAGATGCGAGTAACTGTCGAAGGACTTCATGCCCTTGATCTCATCGAGGCCGGTTCCAGGGACTTCTATCCTTTCTTCCTGCCCTCCGGGGAATCTTCGATTCTCAGCATTGTATGTTCGGATGAATGTGGATCTTCCCAAAGCTCTCTCAATGGAGGCCTTGTTCATCACCACAGCGTCCTGCATATTGTATCCGTGATGGCTCATTATTGCAACAACCAAATTCTGACCCCCGGGCCTACTGTTGAAATTGGTAGTATCCATTGCTCGGGTGCCGACGAGAGACTTCTGCGGGTAATGCATGATGTGCGCCCTTGTGTCGGGCCTTAGACGGTAGTTTGCACTGGGAAGTCCGAGGCTTTGTTTGACCATCGCAGTACCTCCAGTAACTCTTGGTGTGGAGTTGTGCTCCGGATAAGGTACAAGCGCAGCGCAGACTCCGAGGATTAGCTGCGGATCTATTTCCACGTGAGTGTAAACCAAAACCGTGTGGCCTTTCTTCTCTTTCTTCCTTAGGACATCTGTGTCTTCTTGGTGATAATTGAGCGGGACCGAGAACCTCTCAGTTACAGTTGAGCCGTCAGGCATTTTCACGTCGACGGATAGCCTAGCCTTGGAAATCTCCTCGTCCCCCAGGTTTAGCCAAGTTACCATAGAAGGATCGATGGGGCGCTTGTTCTTTGGGGAAACTTCAGGGAGATCGAATGGTCTTGGAGCCACTAAGAGGTCTTCCTCCTCTTCAGCGTCTACCCACTCAATGACACCAGAAGAAACTAGATCAGAGAAGTTAATCTCACCGGATCTGAGTCCCTCTAGATGGAACTTGGAAAGCGTCAATGTACCGTCCTCGAGAACTAGAAGGGGGCGCATTATCCTCCCTCTGTCTGTGTTGATGAAGACATCCCTGTTCTCTGTATCGTGCCTAATACTGACCTCGGGCCTTATCCTTCCGGAGCGACGTCGGCGCTTGAACTGGGAGACGAGCTTGTTCGGCCTCTTGTGGAGTCCGAAGATATCTCCATTGACGTGTATCCTAGAACCGTCTGCCCAGCCCTCTGGACTAGGGTCGACGCCTGCCTCGACCAAGAGTTCCTTGACATCCCCCTCGGCTACCTCCTCTGATACGTCAATCATCTGGGCGGCATTCTTTACGAGGCCGCAATTCTGCCCCTCTGGAGTTTCGTTGGGACAGAGTCTGCCCCAGTGAGTTGGGTGGAGGTCCCTTGCCTCGAAGTGAGGTTGGCTTCTGACGAGTGGGCTTGTGACTCTGCGCATGTGGGAAAGAGATGCAAGATATGTTGTCCTGTCTAGAAGCTGACTGACTCCGGACCTTCCTCCGACCCAGTTACCCGTGGCAAGGGCGTGCATGATCTTGGAAGTCAGGACGTCGGGCCTTAGGCAGGAATTTATCTTGAGCTCTCTCTTCCTATTGTGGTGCCTTTCGAGTTGATATTTGAGATCTCTCGCTAGACCCTGGACACCCACTCTGAAGAGGTCTTCCATCAGGTCTCCTGCTAGACGGACCCTCTTGTTGGCGTAGTGATCCTTATCGTTGGGGTCCCTGTTAGTGATTGCCATCTCAAGAACCTGACGGACTATTCTGCCAAGGAATATCGCCTTCTTGGTCCTAACTTCATCATCGGAACCAAGGTGAGGGAGTAGTTCCTTATCGAGGAGGTTCTGGATACGGGACTCCCTGTATTCCTTCTGTTGTCCTGCTGCGAATTTCTTCTCCAACCAAGCCATTGCTTCCTCGGTGTTATCAACGCCGTATTCGGGATTGTCCTTGACGTCATTCAAGTTGGCGACGGTGTACTTCATCGCCTCTACTGGCCCGGCTATTGCAGAGAAAATATCCCTGTCATTCTCCATGCCCAGAGCTCTCATTAGTAGTACCACAGGTATTGCGGTCGTACCAGCGCTTGGAATTTTTACCATCAGCATTCCATCTCTTCTCTTCTCGACGTTGATTGGCTTTCTTACACCGTCCTTCTGCGAGAATATCTTTGCTACTTCGGTCTCATGAGCATACTTCTTGTTCTTCTCAACGGTGACTCTGTTCGGTGCTAGATCCTCCATGGAAATTAGGACTCTCTCAGTACCATTGATTATGAAGTAGCCTCCTGGATCTAGGGGGTCCTCGCCAGCCTTCCTCAGAAGTTTCTTCAGAGTATCGGCATCCTCGGGTATTGTTGTCGGGGACAGTTTTCTGGACTTCTCCTGAGTACCTGCAATGTGATCGGGATGAAGATTGCATCTGGCGGATCGAACCATGATTGGCAGGTTTCCGATATGCACGCCTTCCTCCTCGATGAATCCTAGGTCAGCACCGTCAGTCGTTGGAAGGTCATCCCTGTAAATCTTGAAGTCCATGTATATGGGGGAGAAGTAGGTTAGCTTCCTGAGTCTGCATTCTAGCGGGGTAGCTGGATGCTCCGCACCATTAGCCTCGCGGACTGTGGGTGCTCCGAGCCTAATGCCCTTCATCCTGATGTAAATTTCCTTGTCGAGGACGTCGAGCTTGATCATTCCACCCCCTTCTTCACCCCCGGGGACCTCCGCAAGAGGGTCATCACTACCTATCCTTATCCCTCTGACTATTTTCTCCATTCTACTGGTCCTGCCATCGCCAGGGACACAGTCGTTGTACGATGCCAATTGGTGGTTCACCATGCTTCTATGCGCGAAATAACTCTCTACTATCTCCTTCATTCATTCCACCTCAGTTGCTCTCCACGATTAGTCGATAAGCAGTACTAGCGCCTGCCGACCTGCTGTATCTTACTACCTTCACGACCCTGTTCCTGAGCCAACCTGCAGGGTAGTCGTCTTCCCTTGTACCCTCTTCGATCTCATTCCGCCTCTTTTCTTCCTCGATCTCCTTTATCGCCTGGACGGCTGGATCCGTGATGAGTATCTTTGGAAGTAGTTCCTTGGCTAGACGGGTGTTTCCGAGACCATCACTCTCTAGCATCCCCCAAGGTGAAAGTATCTTCTCCTCATCCTCTTCGTGAACTAGTTGGTGGTGGGGGACTAAGTGGTGATTTAGTACGTTGAATCTGTTTTCCCCCAAAGGGATGTCCTCATCCAGAAGGGCGCTTCTGGAAATCGTAACCCTCCCGGTCCTGCTCCTTCTCCTGGATGCAGCCTGCTCCCTGATAATGCCCATTATGTTGTCAATCTCGGGGGAGCCAGTCTCCAAATCTGTCTTCTTGGCGACTTCTTCAACTGTCATCCTCTTGATGGCATCCATGTTTGCATCATCAGCGAGTTTGTGAGCGTGCTCTTCAGAGACGCCCAATTCTATTAGTCTCTTTTTTGTTGAGCTTTTTACTGCCACGCGCGTCTCCCCCTGTCCAGCAAAATCGGGGGCCAGTGCTACGTTCAGGAGAGGGCCCGGGGGGATTCGAACCCCCGGCCACCGGGTTAAAAGCCCGGTGCTCTACCTGACTAAGCTACAGGCCCATGGCTGATGCTGGGCTATCCTCCGACCCTAGGGGTCTTCAAAAGGCTTACGCACGGCATCGTTCCCGCAAAA
>MDTG01003153.1_pt1 | contig 34795 bp, 32 predicted proteins | sample 811421 | NCBI WGS metagenome assembly MDTG01 (sample SAMN05326645, study PRJNA326480) | marine metagenome | isolation source: seawater | place: Pacific Ocean: South East | collected 2011
GCGGGCCCGCCGATGCCAGCCTGATCCGCCGGAGACGGATCCGGGTCTGGGCGGCATTCGTCTGCCTGTGGCTGGTGATCGGCGGGCTTGTGGTCTGGCAGGCCGGGCGGATCGCGCGGAACGAGGTTCTGGCCGATCTGGGCCAGGCCGGGCGGGTTTCGCTGTCGCTGAACGCCGAGACGCTGGGCGCCGAGATCGACAAGCAGCGCGCCCTGCCGGTGGTGCTGGCGCGCGATCCCGATGCGCTTGCGGTGCTGCGGGCACCGGAGGATACCGGCGCCCGCGACCGGCTGAACCGCAAGCTGGAGGCGCTGACCCGCGCCACCCGTGCCGCGGTGATTTACCTGATCGACGATCACGGTCTGACGCTGGCGGCCAGCAACTGGGCGACGCCGGTCAGCTTCGTGGGCAATGATTACGGCTTCCGGCCCTATTACGCCGTGGCCATGGCCGAAGGCGCCGCCGAGCATTTCGCCATGGGCACGGTCAGCCATCGCCCGGGCATGTATCTGGCCCGGCGGATCGACGACGATCGGGGCCCCGTTCCGCGCCCTGGGCTGGGCGTGATGGTGGTGAAGATCGAATTCGACCGGCTGGAGGCGATCTGGGCCGGCGCGCCCGAACGGGTCTTCGCCACCGACGCCCGCGGCGTGGTTCTGGTCAGCGGGGTCGCCGGCTGGCGCTTCCGCAGCCTGACGCCGCTGCCCGAAGAGATGCGGGCCGCGATCCGCGCCGGGCTGCAATACGGCGATGCACCGCTCGACCCCCTGCCTTTCGCGCCCGCGGCCGGCGATCAGGCGCTGCTGCGCGTCGATGATGCCGTTTTGCTGCATCAGAGCCTGACCATGCCCGAAATCGGCTGGACCCTGCATCTGATGACCCCGGCCGACCAGGCGATGCTGCGGGCGGTGGCCGATGCACGCGCGCTGGCCGGCACCGGCATCGCCCTGCTCGCGGCCCTGGCGGCCGCCGGGCTGTATCGCCGCCAGCAGCTGCAAGGCCGGGCCGCCCGCGCCGCCCTGGAACGGCAGAGGCTGGAGGCGGCGGTTGCCGACCGCACCGCCGATCTGGCCCGCGCCTATGCGGCACTCGAGGCCGGGATGGAGGAACGCCGCCAGGCCGAGGCCGCCGCACGGCGCCTGCAGGACGATCTGATCCAGGCCGGGCGGCTGGCGGTGCTGGGTCGCATCGCCGCCAGCGTCGCCCACGAGATCAACCAGCCGGTGGCGGCGATCCGCGCCTTCGCCGACAATACCCGCGCCTTCCTGGAGCGCGACCGGGCCGATGCCGCCCTGGCCAATCTGTCCCGCATCGGCGAGCTGACCACGCGCATCGGCACGATCACCGGCCAGCTGCGCGGCTTCGCCCGCAAGGCCGGCACCGCCCCCAGACCCGTGCTGGTGACGGAGGCGATCGACGGCGCCCTGCTGCTGCTGGGCCACCGGATCCGGGCCGCCGGCATCGACCTGGTCTGCGACATCCCGTCAGAGACCGGCGCGGCGCGGGTGGTGGCGGAGCGGGTGCGGCTGGAACAGGTTTTGGTCAACCTGATCGGCAATGCGATCGACGCGGTCGAGGGGCGCCCGACACCGCGGATCGCCATAAGGGTCGCGCGCACCATTGCCGGGGACGGCACGGCGCGGCTCAGGATCCTGGTCTCGGACAACGGGCCGGGGCTGCCGCCCGATATCCGCGAGGCCCTGTTCCTGCCCTTCCGCACCACCAAACCCGACGGGCTGGGGCTGGGGCTGGTGATCTCGGCCGATCTGGTACGCGACATGGGCGGCACGCTTGCCGCAGAGCCGCCCGCGACGACGGGCGGCGCCACCTTCATCATCGATCTGCCGGAGGCCGGATGACCCGCGAGCTGCCACAGGTGGTCTTCGTCGACGACGAGGACGATGTCCGGATCGCCAATGCCCAGACCCTGGACCTGGCCGGGTTCGACGTGCTGACCGCGGCCTCGGCCGAGGCCGCGCTGGCGCTGGTCGACCGCGAGTTTCCAGGGGTGGTGGTCACCGACATGCGCATGCCGGGCATCGACGGGCTCACCTTGTTCGACCGGCTGCGGGCACAGGATCCGGACCTGCCGGTGATCTTCGTGACCGGCCATGGCGACATTCCGATGGCGGTGGAGGCGATGCGCCGCGGCGCCCAGGACTTCCTGTCCAAACCCTATCCGGCCGAGGCGCTGGTAGATGCGGTGACCCGGGCCACGCGGCTGCGCCGGCTGGTGATGGAGAACCGCCGGCTGAAGGCCGCCCTGGACGCCGAGGCGGCGCTGGGGCTGATCGGCCGCACGCCCGAGATGGAGCGGCTGCGCGAGACCGTGCAGGCGGTCGCCGCCGCCGATGTCGACGTGCTGGTGCTGGGCGAAACCGGATCGGGCAAGGAGGTCGTGGCCCGCGCGCTGCATGCCGGCAGCCGGCGGCGGACCGCCCGGCTGGTGGCGCTGAATTGCGGCGCCCTGCCCGAGACGGTGATCGAGAGCGAGCTGTTCGGTCATGAACCCGGCGCTTTCACCGGTGCCCAGCGCCGCCGGGTCGGGCGGATCGAACATGCCGATGGCGGCACGCTGTTCCTCGACGAGATCGAGAGCATGCCGAAAAGCCTGCAGGTGAAGCTGCTGCGGGTGCTGGAGACCCGCACGGTCGAGCCGCTGGGCACCAACGACATCCGGCCGGTCGATCTTCGGGTGATCGGCGCCACCAAGGTCGACCTGTTGCAGGAAGCGGCCGAGGGGCGGTTCCGCGACGACCTCTATTACCGCCTGAACGTGGTGACGATCCGCATTCCGCCACTGCGTGAGCGGCGGGGCGATGTGCCGCTGCTGTTCGCCCATTTCCTGGAGCGCGCGGCCGCCCGCTTCGGCCGGCCGGTGCCGGCGCCGGACGATGCCGTCCATCGCCATCTCGCCGCCCATGACTGGCCGGGCAATGTCCGCGAACTGGCCCATTTCGCCGAACGGGTGGCGCTGGGGCTCCCGGCCGAAACCGCACCGGGCTCGGGCCCCCTGCCCGCGGGCGCGGCCGGGCCGGGCGACGACCCGGATCTGCCCCTGCCCCGCCGGGTGGACCGGTTCGAGGCAGGCGCGATCCGCGCCGCGCTGGCGCTGCATGACGGCGAGGTCAAGGCGGTGATCCAGGCGCTGGGCCTGCCGCGCAAGACCTTCTACGACAAGCTCCAGCGCCACGGCATCGACCCCAACGACTATCGCCGCACCCGCCGGGGTTGATGATGCCAGGGTTGATGATGTCTGGGTTGACGGTTCAGGCGGCGGTGACCCGGTCGATCCAGGCGCCCAGCACCGTCATCACCTCGTCTCGATTGGTCTCGTTCAGGGTTTCGTGACGGGCGCCGCCGAAGACATGGACCGAGACATCGGCCAGGCCCGCCGCCCGATAGCGGCCGACCAGCGTATCGAACCAGACCATGTCGCCGCCGACCGGGTCGCGATCGCCGATGAACAGCAGCAGCGGCATGTCGCGCACCAGCCGCGCGGTCGCCTCGGGCTGCCAGATCGGGCCGCAGACCTCGAAAATGGAGCCGAACGAGGCCTCGGCGACGGTGAAGCCGCACAAGGGATCGGCGATGTAGGCATCGACCTCGGCCGGATCGCGGCTCAGCCAGTCGAAGGGGGTGCGGGCATCGGGGATGGTCTGGTTCAGGTCTTCCAGCCGGAAACTGCCCGAGGCGGCGGCCTGGCCCAGCATGTCGACCGCGGTGGTGCCCGACAGCGCCACACCGTCCACCGCCCCCGGATGCCGGGTCATGAAGGCCTGGGCGGCAAACGAGCCCATGCTGTGACCCACCAGCACCCGCTTCAGCCCCGGATGGCGCCGTCCCAGATCGGCGGCGATCACCGCCAGATCGTCGACCAGCGCCGCAAAACCGGCCGCCCCGAAATCGCCGAGCGTGCCGGCCTCGGCCGCCGCCGGTCCGTGGCCGCGATGATTGGCGGCATAGACCGCATGGCCGGCGGCGGTCAGCCGGCGGGCAAGCCGGTCATAGCGGCCGATATGCTCCCCCATGCCATGGGCAAGCTGCACCACGCCCCGGGGCGTGCCCTCGGGCAGCCAGGCCCGGACCCGGATCTCGTGGCCGTCGGGCGCGGTCAAGGTGAAGGCGGTGTCGTCGGCGGTCATGGCGTGCGGTTCCTCCGGTGCCGGCACGCGCCGGCACCCCATGCGCCGGCCGGCCGGTCGTTGCCCGGTATGGTGAACCGTCGGCGCAGTCGACGCAATGCGCCGATGACATGACACCGGGTTCACCCCACCTCAACGCGGTTCCGGCCGGCTTCCTTGGCCCGGTAAAGTGCCGCATCGGCGCGGGTGATCAGATCGTCGATGCTGCCGGTCTCGAAATCGGCGGTCGCCAGGCCCAGGCTGGCGGTGACCGTCAGGCAGCTGCCGTCGATCAGGCCGAAACTCCTGTCGGCCAGCGCGGTGCGCAACCGCTCCGCCGTGGCGACGGCGGCGTCCTGATCGGCTTCCTGAAGCAGGATGACGAATTCCTCGCCGCCGAAACGGGCCAGAATGTCGCCGGCACGCATTTCATCGGCAAGCCGTTTCGCTACACCCTTCAGGATCTCGTCGCCGGTGCCGTGGCCATAGCGGTCGTTGATCCGCTTGAAGTGATCGATGTCGAGCACAATGACGGCCAGCGCGCGGACATAGCGCCGGGCGGCGGCGAGCTCGCGACCGGCGATGTCGAAGAAGGACCGCCGGTTCATCACCCCGGTCAGGAAATCGGTCTCGGCCATCTGTTTCAGGCGCTGGATCAGATCCTCGCGCTCCTGCTCCACCTTCCGGCGCTCGGCGATCTCGGCGGTCAGCTCGGCGGTGCGCTCGGCGACCCGCGCCTCCAGCCCGAGATTGGCGCGGACCAGCTCCTCCTGTTTCTGCGTCAGCGCGGCGATCATCCGCTGCAGCGACCAGGCCAGGTCCCGGACCTCGCGATAGCCGCCGTCGAGCGGCACCTCGTCGGGGCTGCTGGTCTCCCCCACCCGCCGGGCCGCCCGGCTCAACCGGTCGAGCGGCGAGGCGATGCGGGCCGCCAGCCACAGCGCGAAGCCGCAGGCGGTGGCCGCGATCGCGACCGCCCCCCACAGGATCAGGCGGCGCAGATCGCGGACCGGGGTCAGGGCCTGATCGACCGGCTGGCGCACCACCACCGTCCAGCCAAGGCCCGGATAGTCGCGAAACCCCTGGCTGCGGTGCAGGGCCGTCAGATAGGCACGGCCGTCATCGGGCCAGGTCTCGACCCGCGGCCCGGGATCCGTGGTGCCCGCAGCCAGGCCCGGCAGATCGAGTTTCTGCCCCTCGAGCGCGCGCGGGCCGAGCAGAACGGCGCCATCCTTGTCGACGACCAGAATGTCGGTGCCGCTGCGGCTTTCCCCCGGCGCAATCAGCGACCGGCGGATGTCGTCGGCCCAGCTCCACGACAGATGGGCACCGACGACGCCGATCAGCCCGCCCTCGGCCATCACCGGCATCGAGACGTCGACGAAGCGCAGCGGCGTGCCCGGATCGGGGTTGGTCAGCAGCCGTTCCAGAAGCAGGGCCTTGTGGACGTCGCCCACGAAGGGCCCATTGAGGGCGCCCGCAAACCACGGCCGCGCCGAGACGTCCTCGCCTTCGAGCAGGCCGCCGGTCGAGGCCAGAACCCTGCCCTGGGGATCAGTGAAGCCGATCCAGGCGTAATCGGGATAGGTCTGCTGCAGGATTTCGAGCGCCACCCGCTTGGCGGTGGTGTCGTCGCCCCGCAGCACCGGCCGCGCGGCGATGATCCGGATGTCCCGCCAGCGTTCGAACATCGCGCGGTCGAGCTTGTCGCTCATCTGGAAGGCGAGCTCGTCCAGACCGTCGCCGATCTCGGCCGCCTGCCGCCGTCCGGCCACCTCTGCCACCACCAGGGCGAGCAGAACCACCGTGGTCAGGGCGAGCCCGGCCATCGTGACGGCGAGAAGGGTTCTGAGCCCCGGCCGACGCAGCCGACGAGGGCGAAGTATTCCGCTATCCGGACCGGTCGCCGTCGCCATATGTCATGGTCCTTGTATCTCACGGCAGCGCTTCACGGTTTTAACATGCTGTCCTGCCCCTTGACAGAGATCGCATTCCGTCGCCACCTTTGCGATAGCAGTGCCCCCGGATTGGGAAGGTCGCCATGCCGATGGTGGTGGTTTCGTGGAGACGGTGCTCCCGTCGAACCGGCAACGGTTCGCGGACGGGCGCGCCGTCATGCGCGGCCCGCCGGGCGGACCGCGCCAAGGCCTGGTACAATCAGGACATCGTCCTCGCCTATGATTTCCCGCGGGCCTGATCGCGCCCGCAGGCGGCTATTTCGGGCCGGCCACACTTTTTGTCCAACAGCTTTACGACCCACCGCCCGTCGCATCCTGCGTGATGCCGCGGCGGGCGGCTTGTCAGGACATCGCGATCAGATGACCCGCATTCCCGAACCCTTCCGCATCAAGATGGTCGAGCGCATCCGCCAGACCACCCGCGAAGACCGTATCGCCGCCCTGGAAGAGGCCGGCCACAACCTGTTCCTGCTGCGCGCCGAGGATGTCTATATCGACCTGCTGACCGACAGCGGCACCGGTGCGATGAGCGATGCCCAATGGGCCGCGATGATGACCGGCGACGAGGCCTATGCCGGCAGCCGCAGTTTCTATCGGCTGGAAGCCGCGGTGCGGCGGCTGTTCGGCTATCGGCATGTGGTGCCGACCCATCAGGGCCGCGGCGCCGAGCAGATCCTGTTCCCGGTGCTGATCGCCCGGGCCCGCGCGCGGTCGGGCAACCCCGCCGCGCGGCCGGTTTTTCTGTCCAACCATCATTTCGACACCACCGCCGCCCATGTCGAACTCGCGGGCGGGCGCGCGGTCGATGTGCTGACGCCGGCCGCCTACGACACCGGTCGGCCCTTCGACTGGAAGGGCAATTTCGATCTCGACCGCCTGGCGGCCGGGATCGATGCGGCCGGGCCTGAGAATGTCGCCGGCGTGATCGTCACCATCACCTGCAACAGCGCCGGCGGCCAGCCGGTGGCGATGGACAATATCCGCGCCGCCGCGGCGCTGGCCCGCGCCCATGGCATTCCGGTGGTGATCGACAGCGCCCGCTTCGCCGAGAATGCCTGGTTCATCAAGCGCCGCGACCCGGCCTGGCGCGATGCGGCCCTGACCGAAATCGTGGCCGCGATCTATGCCGAAGGCGACGTGCTGACCATGTCGGCCAAGAAGGATCCGATGGTCAATATGGGCGGGCTGTGCGCGGTGCGCGAGGACGCCACCCTGTTCGCCGAGGTCCAGGCGCTCTGCGTGCCGATGGAGGGCTTCGTGACCTATGGCGGCATGTCGGGGCGCGACATGGACGCGCTTGCGGTCGGCCTGGACGAGGCGGTGGACGAGGCCTTCCTGGACTATCGCATCGCCCAGGTCGCCCATCTGGGCCAGCGGCTGATCGAAGGCGGCGTGCCGATCCAGGCGCCGACCGGCGGCCATGCGGTCTTCGTGGATGCCGCCCGCATGCTGCCGCATATCCCGCCCGCGCGCTTCCCGGCCCAGGCGCTGGCCAATGCGCTTTATGTCGAAGCCGGCGTGCGCGGGGTGGAGATCGGATCGCTGCTGCTTGGCCGCGACCCCGAAACCGGGCAGCAGAAGCCGTCGAAGCTGGAACTGCTGCGGCTGACCATTCCGCGCCGGGTCTATACCAACGACCATATGGACTATGTGGCCGACGCCCTGATCCGGGTGAAGGACCGTGCCCACGACCTTACCGGGCTCGGTTTCGTGCACGAGCCCAGGGTGCTGCGTCATTTCACCGCCCGATTGGCCCCGGACAGCGCAGGACCGCTGCGCCGCAGCGCCTGACCCACGGCCTCGCCGCCGGCGGCATGGTTTTGCCGCTTGGCGGCGCCCGCGGCACCCGGCAGTCTCGTCATGCACCGGTTCCCGACCCGACAGACGGGCCGGCCGGTGCATGACCCCGGAGACGCCGCCCGATGAAGACCCCCCATCCGCTGAAATCGATCGACATTGCCGAACTGGCCCGCCGCCATTTCGGCAGCACCCCCGATGCCCTGGAACCCGAAGAGCGCCGGGTGCTGGCCGGCATCGCGCGGCACACCCATCTCTCCCGCGATGTTTCGGACCTCGCCGATGAACAATCCGGCCGCTGGGAAAGGCTGGCCGACCGGGTGGCGGCGATCGGCGGGTCCTGGGGCTTCATCCTGAGCTTCACCGGCGTGCTGGTCGCGTGGATGGTGCTCAATGCCGGGCTGCTGCAGCTCTGGCATCTGGCCTTCGACCCCTATCCTTTCATCTTTCTGAACCTGATGCTGTCGATGCTGGCCGCCGTCCAGGCGCCGATCATCATGATGAGCCAGAACCGCCAGGCGGCGAAGGACCGCATCGCCGCCGCCCATGACTACGAGGTCAACCTCAAGGCGGAACTCGAGATCATGCGGCTGCACGAAAAGATCGATCAGCTGCGCATCGAGCACCTCGAAACCATTTCCCGCCACCAGGCCGAAATGCTGGAACTGCTGCGCAACCGGATCGAGGCCCGCCCCGGTGCCGCGCCGGATGCAGCCGGCCCCGCCGCCTGAACCGGCGATATCACAAGCCATCGCTTGACATATTCCCAGGCGCCACGGACAATCCGACCTGATATTAATAATGAGTCGCAATCTTAATTGCGACACACCAAAGGACCGGATCCCATGGCCTTCGAGCTTCCCTCCCTGCCCTACAGCACCACGGCCCTCGCCGCCCGCGGCATGAGCCAGGAGACGCTGGAACTCCATCACGGCAAACATCACCAGGCCTATGTCACGGCCCTCAACGGTTTCGTCGCCAGGGATGAAAGCCTGCAGGGCAAGTCGCTGGAAGAGATCATCCATCTCTCGGCCGGGCGCGCGGACATGGCGCCGGTGTTCAACAATGCCGGCCAGCACTGGAACCACATCATCTTCTGGCAGAGCCTGGCCCCGGCCGGCGGCCGCATGCCCGATCGGCTGGGTGCGAAGATCACGGAGGATTTCGGCAGCCTCGATGCCTTCAAAGAGGCCTTCCGCGCCGCCGCGATCAGCCAGTTCGGCTCGGGCTGGGCCTGGCTGGTGCTGAAGCCCGACGGCAGGCTCGGCGTCTCGAAGAGCCCGAATGCCGCAAACCCGCTCTCGGCCGCAGACGGCCGCACACTGCTCGGCCTCGATGTCTGGGAGCACAGCTACTATCTGGACTTCCGCAACCGGCGTCCGGATTACGTGACCAACTTCCTGGACAATCTGGCGAATTACGACTTTGCCGAAGCGGAGCTGCTCGCCGCCTGAGCCTCGCGCACCGTCTGGTCCAGCTCGGATTTCAGCCAGTCTCCGAGCCGGGCCACCGCCGTCGACGGCACCCCCCGCGTCCCGCGCCGGATCAATCCGTAGCGGGAGCCGTCGGCGGCGAACCCTTCGGGTGCCGTCAGGCGCCCGGCCGCAAGGTCGTCGGCCACCACCAGCAGCGGGCAGAGCGCAACCCCAAGCCCTGCGACGGCGCTTTCGGCCGCCAGCACATGATGGTCGAACAGCCGGATCTCGCGCGGCTGCGGCACCGCCGGATGCAGGGCCAGCCAGTCGGCCCAGCCCCGCGGCCGGGTGGTGGACCCCAGCGCCACATAATCCCCATCCCTGAAGGCCGCCAGTTGAACCGCCGTCGCCACCGGCCCCATCGCCTCTTCGACCACCGGCTCGACGATCCAGCCCGGCTCGACCGGAAAGTCCAGCCGCCTGAGGGCCAGCCACCCGAGCGCCAGCCCCGCGCCGCTTGTTCCAGGATCCGGCCGGCCGCCACCGACCGACAGATGCACCCGCAGATCCGGATGATCCGCCTCGAACCGGCCGAGCCGCGGGATCAGCCAGCGCATGGCGATCGAGCGTTCGCAGGACAGCACCACCGGCCCCTCGGCCGCCCCGCGGATCCGCGCCAGCGCCTCACCCACCTGATCGAGCGCCGCATGCGCCGCCGCGGCCAGCACCGCCCCTTCAGGCGTGGGCCGGATGCCGCGCCCCTCGGGCTCCACCAGCCGCACCCCCAGATCCCGGGCAAGCTTGCCGATCCGCCGGCTGACCGCACCATGGGTCAGAACCAGCTCTTCCGCCGCCGCACGCACACCCCCCAGCCGCACCACCGCCTCGAAGGCGCGCAGATCGTCGAGCGAGGGGATTTCGGATCGTTTCATTTTTGCCTGGGCGTCTCACCGTTGCTTGCGATGCAAGCTTAGGCCCGACGAGCGCATTTCCACAGCAAAACCCGTCAGCTTTTGTCACCAGTTATGGTCGGAACCCATCGCTTTTCCCCGCCCGCCCCGCCGCTAGACTGAGGCCGACACCGCAGCAGGCACGAAGGGCGAGAGAGATGGCAGAGACGGCACCGGTTCTGGTCAGCATGGGCGATCCGGCGGGCATCGGCCCCGAGATCATCGTGAAGGCGCTGGCGGGTGCCGCCCGGCCGCTGCCGGTCGTGGTGGTGGGGGATGCCCGGGTGATGGCGCGGGCGGTCGGGCTCGTGGCCCCCGATATGCGGATCGATATCGTCACCGATCCCCTGGCCGGGGCGGCCGGTCCGGGGGTGATCAGGCTGGTGGAAAGCGGCCGGCTCGATCCGCTTCCGGGCTTTGGCCGGATCGATGCCGCGGCGGCGCGGGCCGCGGTGGATGCGGTGCTGGCAGCGGTGCGGCTGGTGCAGGCGGGACGCGGTTCCGCGATCGTCACCGCGCCGATCAACAAGGCGGCGCTCGCCCTGGCCGGGCTGCCCTGGCCGGGCCATACCGAATTGCTGGCGGCCCATGCCGGCCGGGGGCCTGCGGCGATGATGCTGGCCGGCCCGGATCTGCGGGTGGTGCCGGCAACCCTGCACATGGCGCTGGCCGAGGCGGTGGCCGGGCTCGATCACGACACCGAACTCGCGGCCATCCGGGCCGCCGATCAGGGGGCACGCGCCTTCGGCATTCCGGCCCCGCGGGTGGCGGTCGCCGCCCTCAACCCCCATGCCGGCGATGGCGGACGGTTCGGCGATGCCGAAGCCCGGATCCTGGCACCGGCCATCGCGGCCGCCCGGGCAGAGGGCATCGATGCCTCGGGCCCCTGGCCGGCGGATACCGTCTTCCTTCAGGCCCGCCGCGGCCGCTTCGACGTGGTGGTCGCCCAGTATCACGATCAGGCGATGATCCCGGCCAAGCTCGACGGGCTGGATGCTGCGGTCAACGTCACGCTGGGGCTGGACCTGATCCGCACCAGCCCCGATCATGGCACGGCCTTCGACATCGCCGGCCGCGGCATCGCCGATCCGGCGCCGCTGCTGGCCGCCATCGCCTGCGCCCGCCGCCTGTGCCCGGCATCCAGCCATCCCGCCGCCCCGGCATCCCGCCAGCCGGCCGACAGCCGAACCGGAGCCTGACCCCATGTCCGACCGCCTGATCTTCATGGCAACCCGCAACGATGCCACCGTTGCCGGGGCCGACGCCCTGGTCGACGCCGCAGCCGCGCTCGGCATCCGCCGGATCGGCTTCAAGGATGTCGGGCTTGACCGCACCGGTCTGGCGGCACTTCATGCCCGCATCAAGGCCGCGGGCGCCGAAAGCGTGCTGGAGATGGTCTCTCTCGATCCCGCCGCCGAAGCGGCGGCGGCACGGCTGGCGGTCGATCTGGGCGTCGACCTGCTGCTCGGCGGCCGGCATCCGGACGCGGTGCTGCCGGTGATCGCCGGCCACGGCCTGCGCTATATGCCCTTTGCCGGCGCGGTGTCCGGCCATCCCAGCATGCTGTCGGGCAGCGATGACGAGATCGTGGCCGATGCCGCCCGGCTGGCCGCCATGGATGGCGTCTCGGGCGTGGATCTGCTGGCCTGGCGCCGGCCGGGCGATGCCGCGGGGCTGATCGCGAAAGTGGTGGCGGCCATCGGCCCGAAGCCGGTGATCGTGGCCGGATCGATCGACAGCCCGGCGGCGGTGGCAGCCGTGGTCGCGGCCGGTGCCGCCGGCTTCACCATCGGCACCGCCGCGATCGAGGGCAGTTTCGCCGGGGCGGCCCCCGAGCTTTCAGCCCAGCTCGGCGCCGCGCTGAAGGCGCTGGCCGAAGCCGAGGGGCGGACCTCCGCCGCCGGCACCGTCGACCTCGCCCGCGCCTTCGCCGGGTTCGACGATTGCTGGAGCCCGCGCATCGGCGGGCGGATCAACGACATGCATCTGAAGCTGGTCAAGCTGTCCGGCGCCTTCGTCTGGCACCGCCACGAGGTCGAAGACGAGCTGTTCCTGGTGACCCGCGGCCGGCTGCTGATGAAATTCCGCGACCGCGACGAAGAGGTGGCGGCCGGCCAGTTCATCATCGTGCCCCATGGTGTGGAGCACTGCCCGGTGGCGCTGGACGAGCCCTGCGAGGTGGTGCTGCTGGAACCGGCGACCACGGTCAACACCGGCACGGCCGGTGGCGGGCGCACGGTCACCCATCTCAAATCGATCTGACCCGCCCGACCGGATCAGCCCCTCAGACCACCCCGCCATTGGCCCTGAGGGTCTGGCCGTCGATCCAGGCGCCGTCGGGGCCGGCCAGGAAGGCGACCGCCGCGGCGATGTCGCCGGGCGTGCCCAGCCGCTCCAGCGGCGACAGCTTCGCCAGACGGTCGACCAGCTCCGGCGACTTGCCGTCCAGGAACAGGTCGGTGGCGGTGGGTCCGGGGGCGACTGCGTTGACCGTGATGCCGCGGCCGCGCAGTTCCCGCGCCAGAACCATGGTCATCGCCTCGACGGCGGCCTTGGTGCCGGCATAAGGGCCATAGCCCGGCTGCAGCAGGCCGACCACGCTGGACGACAGGTTGACGATCCGCCCGCCCTCGCCCAGGCGCCCCGCCGCCGCGCGCATCACGTTGAAACTGCCGCGCAGATTGATCGCGATCATCCGGTCGAAGACCTCGTCGGTCATCCCGGCGATCGGGCCCAGCGTCATGACGCCGGCATTGTTGACCACCACGTCGACCCGGCCGAAGGCCGCGATCGCCGCATCGAACAGGCCGGTCACGTCCTCGCTGCGGGCGATGTCGGCTCGGCAGGCCACTGCCCGCCCGCCGGCATCGGTGATGCCGGCCACCACCTCTTCGGCGGCCCCGGCATTGCCGGCATAATTCACCACCACCGCCAGCCCGTCCCCGGCCAGACGCCGGGCGATCGCGGCACCGATGCCGCGCGAGGCACCGGTCACGATCGCAACCCGCGGCGCCGTCTGATCCTGTCCGCTCATCTGTCGTCTCCTGCCTGAGTGGCCCTGGGCCTGAGTGGCCCTGGGTCTGAGTGGCCCTGGGTGCCGCACAAGATGCGCCCGGATGGACTTTGAAATAATCTCCCCTGATCCGACATCATCATTTCGGCAGTATTAACGATCAGGCCGGCCGGGGGACGACCCTGAACAGCAGCAGCGCCGCCAGACCCGCGATGATGCCGAGGCCGAGCGACAGAACCAGCGCGCCCTCTGCCCCCCAGCGCGCCATGACCGCAGCATAGGCGACGGGGGCCACGGCCGCGGCGGCGAAGCCCGGTGCGATCAGCCGACCCACCGTCAGCCCGTAACGGCGGGGATCGAACAGCACCAGCGGCAGGGTCCCGCGGGTGATGGTCAAGAGGCCGTTGCCGCCACCATAGGCGAGCGAGAAGCCGAGCGCCGCCACGACCGAACTGCCGCCCGCGAGGCAGGCGGCAAAAGCGGGCGGCAGCAGCAGGCAGGCGATCAGATTCAACCGCTTCGCATCGCTGCGACCGCCCGTCACCACCTCGCACAGCCGGGCCGCCGACTGGCCGACCCCTCGGGCGGCGGCAACCCAGACCGCCGCCTGGGCCCCGAGCCCCAGCCCGGCCAGGATCGCGATCATATGGGCGGCCATGCCGGCCGCCAGAAAGGCCGCCACCGCCATGATCAGCGCATAAAGCATGGCCGGAGCCAGGGGCCTGCGCGCAGTCGGGGGCGTGCGCGCGGCCGGCACCGGCCGCAGGATGGCCGGGCAGGGCCCGTGCCCGGCCGGCAGCCCCAGATGCAGCGGCAGGGTGGCGAGCGCCAGCACGGCATAGACGACCACCGCACCTCGCCAGCCCAGCGCCTGCATCAGCCCCTGGCCCAGCGGCCAGAAAAGGCTGGACGACAGGCCGCCCAGCAGGGTGACGGCCGACATGGCCGGCCCCGCCTCACGGCCGCCGATCCGGGCGAGGGTGGCGAAGGCGGCATCATAAAGCGTGAAGGACATGGCGAGGCCCAGGCAGATCCAGGCCGCGACATAAATCAGCGGGCCTTGGGCCGCCGCCAGCAGCAGGCAACCCGCGGTCATGGCGAGTGCGCCTGCGATCATCACCCCCCGCCCGCCATGCCGGTCGACCAACCGGCCGGCGAAAGGCGCGGCAAGGCCGGTGACCGCCAGGCCCAGCGCGAAACCGCCATGCACCTCGGCCGCGCCCCAGCCCAGATCGGCGGCGATCGCCGTGCCGAACACGCCGATCAGATAATAGCTCACCCCCCAGGCGACGAGCTGGGCCAGGGCCAGACGCAGGACGATGCCCCGGGCGATCATCGGCCGCGATCGCCGGGCAGGGTCGCATCCCCCTCGCCCAGCGGGCGCTGCATCAGCACCGAATTCAGCCAGCCGCCGAATTTGAACCCGACCGATTCGAAGGTGCCGACAAGGCGGAAGCCCATGCGGCGGTGAAGCGCGATCGAGCCGGCATTGGCCGAATCGCCGATCACCGCCAGCATCTGCCGCCAGGGGCCGGCCTCGCAACGCCCGATCAGCGCCCCCAGCAGGGCGGTGCCGATGCCCCGCCCGCCCAGATCGGGCGCCACATAAACCGAATCCTCGACCGTGAACCGATAGGCCGATCGCGGCCGATAGAGGGTGGCATAGGCATAGCCCGCCACCCGGTCGCCCAGCACGGCGACCAGATAGGGCAGATTGCGGGCGACGACACCCTGCCAGCGATCGGTGATTTCGGCCACCGAAGGCGGCTCTTCCTCGAAACTCGCCCGGCCGTGGCGGACGTGATGAGCGTAGATGGCCGCGATGGCGGCCATGTCCGTGGGCGTCGCGTCGCGCACGACCACCCTGGCGGAGGCCGCGCCTGGGGCGGCCGCCGTCGAAATCCTGGCGATGTCCATGGGATCGGTCTTTCCGGTTCCGGGCCGGGCGCCGTCATCGCGTCCCGCTCCGCCCCGCCATCATGGCGCGCGCCAGAGCATCAAAGAAGCTTCTGGAAATCATGCAGAGCATGAGGAATTCTTATCGGATGAACCGGCTGGATCTCGACTATCTGGGTACCTTCCTGACCGTGATCGACTGCGGCAGCTTCACAGCTGCCGCGGAACGGCTGGGGCTGAGCCAGCCGGCGGTCAGCCTGCAGATCCGGCAGCTGGAACGCCGGCTCGGCACCACGCTGATCGAACGGGTCGGCCGCAAGGCCCGGCCGACGGCAGCGGGCGCCGAATTGCTGGCCCATGCGCCGAAGATCGATGCCGCGGTCGGCGCCGCGATCGAGGCCGTGTCGCATCACGCCGCCGGCGATGCGGGGCGCGTGCGGCTCGGCACCGGCGCCACCGCCTGCATCTTCCTGCTGCCGCCGCTGCTGGGAGAGCTGCGCCGCCGCTTTCCCGGCACCGAGATCACGGTCACCACCGGCAACACCGCCGATATCGTCAAGGCGATCGAAGACAATCTGATCGATCTGGGCCTGGTCACCCTGCCGGCCGCGGGGCGGATGCTCGAGATCACGCCGGTGCTGGAGGATGATTTCGTCGCCATCGCCCCGGCCGAGATGGCCCTGCCGGCACGGGTCGCCGCGTCCAGCCTGACGGGGCTGCCGCTGCTATTGTTCGAGCCCGGCGGCAACACCCGGCGGATCGTCGACGACTGGTTCGCGGGGGCGGCGGTGCCGCTCCGGCCGGTGATGTCGCTCGGCAGCGTCGAGGCGATCAAGGCCATGGTCGGCGCCGGGCTCGGCTGTTCGGTTCTGCCGGGCATGGCGGTGCCGGGCGGCACCCTGCCCGGCATCACCGTCCGGCCGCTCTTCCCCCGCCTGCACCGCCGGCTGGCGGTGGTGATCCGCCGCGACAAGCGCCTGACCCGGGGCCTGCGCGCGGCGGTGGAGGCATTGCGCGGGCTGGCGACGGGTCAGTAGCCCACGGTGAAGCGCCGGCGGATATGCTTCGGCGTCTCGATCTCGTCGACCAGCGCCACGGCGTAATCCTCGAACGAGATGCTGCTGCCGCCCTCGCCCACCAGCAGCTGATCGGTGCCGAGACGGAAGGTGCCGGTGCGCTCGCCGGGCACGAACATGGCCGCCGGCGACAGGAAGGTCCAGTCCAGGTCGTCGATGCCGCGCAGGATGTCGAGGAATTCGGCGCCCTTGCTGGCCTCGGCATGATAGGCGGCGGGGAAATCCGGCTGATCGACCAGGCGCTTGCCCGGCGCCACCTCCAGGCTGCCGGCACCGCCGACCACCAGATAGCGCGTAACCCCCGAGGCGCGGACCGCCGCGATCAGCTTGTCGGGGTCGCTCGCCAGGAAATGGACCGAGCTGACGACCGCGTCGTGCCCCTTCAGGATCGCCGCCAGGCCCTCGACGTCGAACACATCGCCCGCAACCGCGGTCACGCCCGGCAGGGCGGCGATCTTTTCAGGGTGCCGCGCGATGCCGGTCACGGTATGGCCGCGATCCGACAGCTCTTTCAGGATGCGCGCGCCGGCATTGCCCGAGGCGCCGATGAGGGCGATCTTCGCCATGATTGAGGGATCCTTCCGCTCGGATATGGAGGGTGGTCTTCATTCAAGACCCGGTCCGGAAAGTGGACCGTGGATCCGAGGTATGCTAAACCCTGATCCCGCGCAAGAAGTCATCTTCGCGTCATCTGGTCACTGCGGCGTGACCTTTGCGGCCTTCCGGGAGAGGCGACATGGCAACGCAGACCGCCGGGAACACCCCGCGCAACGACCCGCCGGGCCCCTGGGACCGCCCGGCGGACGAGCCCTGCCCGATCCGCGACGTTCTGGACCGGATCGGCGACCAGTGGAGCATGCTGGTGCTCTCCAGCCTCTGGGAGGGGACGAAGCGGTTCAACGAGCTGGGCCGCCAGATCGGCGACATCTCGAAGCAGATGCTGTCGCGTACCCTGAGGCGCCTGGAACAGGACGGTTTCGTGCGCCGCACCGTCTATGCCGAGGTGCCGCCCCGGGTGGAGTACGAGTTGACCGATCTCGGCCGGTCGTTCATGGAGCCGATGCGGGCGCTGGTGGTCTGGGCCGACGAGAACCACGCCGCAATCCGCGCAGCCCGCAACCAATACCAGGACTGATCAGCCGCCCGCGCCCGCCGCGCCGCGGGCGATCAGATCGAGCAGGATCCGGCGGAGTTCCGCCTGCGCCTCCGCTGTCGTCAGATCCCCCGCCACCGCGGCATCCGACAGGGCGTCCGCCGCCCCCAGCATCGCCCAGAGCCCGGCGGCCGGCAGGTCGCCGCCCGGCGCGAAAGGCCCCAGCAGCTGCCGGCAGGTTTCCAGAAAGGCGCGCTGATAGTCCCGCTTCAGCGCCGCCAGCTCGGGTGATCCGGCAAGGGCCGCGAGCACGCCCGGGATCTCGCGCCCCTGGGCCGCCACGCAATCGACATAGCAGGCGGCGATGATCCGCGCCCGATTAGCAGCCGTGGGGGCGCCTGCCTCCAGCGCTGCGGTCATCGTGGCGGTCTGGCGGGCGTCGAAATCGCGATAGAGCGCGGTCAGCAGCCCCTCACGGGTGCCGAAATGATCATAGACCACCGGCTTGGTGACCCCCGCCCGCTCGGCCAGCCGGCCCAGGGTCAGGGCATCCGTGCCCTCGTCGCGGATCACCGTCCACGAGATGTCGAGCAGCTGGCGCAGCCGGTCCTCGCGGCTGAGGCGGCGACGTGGTGTGGAAGAACGGTCTGTCGGGACGCTTGACATGGCCTATATACCAAAAGTAACTTACTAAAAGTATATATCACCTACCCCCGATCTGCAATCCATCCCCCCTGCCCCCATCCATCTGCACCGGAGAGCACGCCCCATGCATGCGCTCATCGTCCTCTCGCATCCCGATCCCGGTTCCCTGACCCATGCCGTGGCCGCCCGCATTGCCGACGGCGTGGCGGAGGCCGGGCATAGCGCTACCCGCGCCGATCTGGCGGCCGAAGGCTTCGATCCGCGCTTTTCCGCCGCCGATTTCGCCGCCCATCGCGGCCGGGCCCCGATCCCGGCCGATATCCGTGCCGAACAGCAGCGGATCGATCGGGCCGATGCCCTGGTGCTGGTCTATCCCGTCTACTGGTGGTCGATGCCCGGCCTGCTCAAGGGCTGGATCGACCGGGTGTTCAGCAATGGCTGGGCCTATGACGACCGGTCGGGCAAGGGGATCCGCAAGCTGCTGGGCCGGCTGCCGGTGCATCTGGTGGCGCTGGGCGGCGCCGATCTGCGCACCTATGCCCGCCACGGCTATTTCGGCGCCATGCGCACCCAGATCGACCACGGCATCTTCGACTATTGCGGCGCGCCGGTGGCGACCACCGAGCTGATGGTCGACACCGACCCCGGAGAGACGGCCGCCGCCCATCTCGACACCGCCCATGCCCTGGGCCGGCGGCTGTTCGCGACGCACAGGGCCACCGACGCCGCCTGACCGCGCCTGCCTCTCGACACCGATGCGCAACATGCCCGAGGATAGCTGCATCCCCCGGTATCCTTTGCGCTGAGGAGAGCAGGATGACGACGCGGTTCGTGACACGGCTGGCGCTGGCCGCCGCAACCTTCCTCGCCGCGGGCGGCAGCGCGCTCGCCGGGGATGGTTCGCTGTGGAAGGTCTATGACGAGAGCCTGAAATCGGCGAAATACATCGACCTCACCCATGCCTTCGCGCCGGTGCAGCCGGTCTGGCCGGGCTTTTCCAACGCCCGGTTCAAGCCGGCAGTGGCGGGCCAGGACATTCCGGGCTATGTCGCGACGGGCGAGGAATTCACCTACGACAAGCACGGCTTCGTCGCCTCGGCCTATGACCTGACCACCGACCAGTACGGCACCCAGCTCGACCCGCCCTCGCACTGGAACCCGCTGGGTGCCACGATCAGCGATCTGCCGCCGACCTATGCCGTGCGGCCGCTGGTGGTGATCGACATCAGCGGCAAGGTGGCGGCCGATGAAGGCTATCACCTCCAGATCGCCGATATCGAGGCCTGGGAGGCGAAGCACGGCCGCATTCCCGAAGGCTCGGTCGTGTTCGTGCGCTCCGACTGGTACAAAAAATGGAGCGACACGGCGCGCTTCAACCAGAAGCCCTTCCCCGGGGTCGGGCTCGACGCGCTCAAATTCCTGCACCTGGAACGCAGGATCCTGTTCCATGGTCACGAGCCGCTCGACACCGACACCACGCCGACGCTGGAGGGCGAACACTGGCTGCTGCACAATGATTTCGTGCAGGCCGAAGGCGTCGCCAATCTCGACAAGGTGCCCGAGGCGGGCGCCCTGGTGACGATCGGTTTCGCAAAGCCCGAAGGCGGTTCCGGCGGCTTCGCCCGCTATGTCGCCATCGCCCCGGCGGACTGGCCGGAGGGGGTGACGATCGCCGAGGCGCCGGGCGCGCCGCTGCCGCGCCAGCCGGCACCGCTGGTGCGCGACGAAAACGGGGTGTTCCGCCCGAAGCCGTAACCCGGCCTCAATCCCCGCGCGGCGTCAGCTGCCAGATGCGCTCGACCACCTCGCTCAAGCCTTTGAGACCGCGCTCGACCGGCGCGGTCTCAAGCTCCTGAACCTGGTAGTCCGCGCCGTAGAGCGCATGGATCTCGCGGGCCTGCACCGAGAAGGGCGGGCCCTTGGCCAGCGACTGGTCGTATTCATAGCTGATCAGCAGCTGGCGTGCGCCGCCGGTCAGGCCGCGGAGATGACCGGCATAGCGCCGCCGGACATCCGCCGGCAGGGCCACCAGCGCCGCGCGGTCATAGATCGCATCCACCGGCCCCAGATGCGCCGGGGTGAGCGCGAAGACGTCGCCCACGAAGATGTCGATACCGGCGGCGGAGAAGCGCTCCAGCGGCCCCGCCGCCGTCACCTCGGGGGCAAGCTCCAGCTCGGCGAAAAGCTGCTCGATCGCGCCGCGGTTCAGCTCGGCGCCGGCAACCCGGGCGCCCCGCCCCATCAGCCAGGCGATGTCGCGGGTCTTGCCGCAGAGCGGCAGAAAGACGCGGCTGCCCGCCCCCGCCTCCAGACGGTCGGCATGCTTCACCAGGAAATGATTGGGCCGGCCTTCATGGAAGCCGATCTCGTTGCGCTGCCATTTGCCGTGCCAGAAATCCGCATTCATGCCGCCTGCCGCCTTCCGTAAGGATCGGGATCTGCGTCAATCTAGTCGCGACGGGACGCCGACGGAAGGTGCGCGCGATGCAGGATGATACTGCAGCCGGCGCCCGCCGACCGGCCCGATGGAAGGGAGAGGCTGCCATGGAGATCGATGCCGACCGGCTGGGCCGGACACTTGCCGCGCTCGGCCGTGCCCATGATCCACGGGGGTTTGCGACCGCAGGCGCCCGGTCGATCGCCGCCCTGTTCGATGCGCCCCGCGCGGTGCTGTCGTTGCGCGGCAGCGATGGTGGAGAAAGCCGTTTCATCGCCTGGCCCGGCTGGTGCGCCGAGACCTATCGCCAGCAGGTCCGCAGCCACGACCCGATCCGCGCCTGGCTGGATGACAGCCGACCCGGCACGCCGCCGGTCGTCCGGCTGTCGGATCTGGTGCCCGGGCACGGGCTTCAGCGCGCGCCCTATTTCGAAACCCTGCTCCGGCCCACGGGCGCGCGCCATGTGCTGACCCTCGCCATCCGCCAGGACGGCCGGATCGCGGCGGCACTCAGCCTGGTGCGCAACCAGGATGCCCCCGACTTTTCCTCCGAAGATCGCAGCCTCGCCGCCGCGCTGGTTCCGGCGCTGGAGATGAGCTATGCCCTGGCCCATCGCCGCCTGCCCGCCGCCGCACAGCCATTCACCGCACGAGAGGCCGAAATCGCCCGGCTGGTGGCGGATGGCGCCACCAACAAGGCGATCGCCCGCCGGCTGGGCCTCAGCCCCGAGACGGTGAAAAACCATCTGCGGGCGGTGTTCGCGAAAGCCGGGGTCGCCAACCGCACCGCCCTCTGCGCCTGGATGCTCAGCCGCGCGCCATGATCTCCGACGCCGCCTGCAACCCCGACCAATGGGCCTGGCCCACGGTGCTGTTGGTCAGATAGTCGCCGCAGAACGCCACCCGCGGCAGCGGCCCCAGATCCCGAAAGGCCTTGAGCCGGGTGACGAAGCCCTTGGGCCGCTTGCAGATCGCCGCCGGCTGGCGCGAGACGAAGGCATCGATCAGCCGCGTGCCGGCCAGCCCCGGCACCGCCTCGACCATGTCCCCCCAGGTGATCGCGATCAGCTCCGCATCCGTCGCATCGGCATGCTGCCGGCAGCCGGCATCCTTCCACTGGGCATGCGCCAGGGTGGTGCCGTCGCCGCGATCGGTGAAGCGCATATTGCCGGTGCGATGGAAGCCGTCGGCCGCCGGCAGAACATAGGTGTCGAGCAGATCGCCCTTGGGCCGGTACAGCAGGTAATAGACGATGTGGTGGCCGGCATAGTCGATCGCCTCGAAGAAGCCGCGCCGCCCGGCATCCAGATCAGGCATCAGCCCGGCGACCAGATGGCCGGGTACCGCCATGATCACGGCATCGGCGCGGATGACCTCCGGCGCCTCGTCCGCCCGGCTGCACGCAACCTGCACACCGTCGGCATCATGGCGCACCTGGTGCACCGTGCAGCCGGTGCGATAGTCGGTGCCCGGATCGGCCGCAAAGGCCCGGCCCAGCGCCCAGGTCAGCCGGCCGACGCCACGCTCGCGATAGCTCCACATATGGTTGCCGGCCCAGGACAGCCGCCCGGCCGAACTCCAGGCCGTCCAGGCCAGGGAGAAATCCTCGGCGCCATAGCCGCAGAACATGCCCATGCAGGGTTCGAGGAAATAGTCGACGAAGGCAGGTGACAGACGCCGGAAATGCTCGCAGGCATTGACGTCGTCCAGGGCCACCACGCTGGTCAGGTCGCGCGGATCGGCCGCCAGCATCCGCCGGGCCAGCCGCGGCAGGGCCACCAGCAGCCGGGCCTTCTCGGCAAAGGGGATCGCCGGATGGCGGGCGGCGCTCATCGGGTCGAAGGCGCCGAAATCCGCCACCTCGCGGCGGCGGATCAGCACGTTCCAGCGATGGGCGGCCGTCAGGTCCAGCAGGTCGTCCGGTGCATGCAGCCCCAGCTCACGCGACAGATCGGCGAGATTGGTTTCGGCGCCCAGAAAGGCGAAGGCGCCCGTCGGAACCCAGGCGCCCTGCCAGAACACCGACCGGCAGCGCCCGCCCGGCTCGGCCGCCTTTTCAAGCAGCACCACCTGGTGCCCCTCGGCCCTCAGCCGCCAGGCGGCACCCAGGCCGCCGATGCCGCCGCCCACGATGATGACCCGCATGCCCCCGCCCCCTCTTTTCACAGCAACCGGGGCCGAGTCTGAAAGCTCGTCGCGGATGGCACTATGACCCGGATGGGCCATGGTGCGGGCCGCTGGGGGCGGGCCATTGGGGGGAGGCAGGGGGCTCAGTCCTGAACGGTCGGCCGGATCACCAGATCGCCGATATCGACCCCGTCGGGCTCGGCGATCGCGAAGGCGATGCTGCGGGCGACGGCATCGGCATCCAGGCCGATCTCCGCCATCCGGGCCTGCATGCCCGCCATCTTTCCCGGATCAGGCATCGATGCCGCAAGATCGGTGCGCACGAAGCCGGGCGAAATGCCGGTGACGCGGAAATCGCCGCGCGATTCCTGGCGCAGCCCCTCCATCACCGTGCGGACCGCATTCTTGGTTGCCGCATAGACCCCCATCCCCGGCACGATGCGCAGCCCGGCGGTGGAGATCACCGTCACGAAATGGCCGGATGTCTGGCGGCGGAACACCGGCAGCGCCGCCGCGATGCCATAGAGCACACCGCGCAGATTGATGTCGATCATCCGGTCCCAGTCGTCGACCGCCAGATCGTCGAAGGGACCGATCGGCGCGACACCGGCATTGGAGACCAGCACGTCCAGCCGCCCGAAGCGTTTGAGCGCCAGATCGACCAGACCCGCCGGCCCGTCGCGTGTGGCGACGTCGGCGGCCATCCAGGCGACCGTGCCGCCATCGGCGGCAATCGACGCGGCCACCTGTTCCAGCCGCGCGGCCCCCCGCCCGGCCAGCACCAGCCTGGCGCCGCCTGCCGCCAGCCGGCGGGCCGTCGCCGCGCCGATGCCGCTGCCGGCACCGGTCACCACCACCACCTTGCCCTCGATCCCATCCGTCATCGCATCGCCTCCGTCATCGATAGGTTTCCAAGAGGCTAGCCGGCAGCTTTCGGTGTTGCTATGAGACGGGATCCAGAGTTTCGGCGAGATCGTCCAATGTCGACCGACCCCCTCTCCGGCATCCTCGGCCTGCTCGACGTGCGGGGGGCCGCTTTCGTGCGGCTGGAAGCCGGCGGCGACTGGTCGCTGGCCTTCCGGCCCCGCCCGCTGGTCAAGTTCAACGCCGTGCTGCGCGGCCGATGCTGGCTGACCCTCGACGGTGGCGCGCCGGTGCAGTTGCAGGCGGGCGATGCCTTCCTGCTGGCCCTTCCCCCCGGCTATACGGTCGCGAGCGATCCGGAGCTGCCGCCGGCGGACGGATCGGCGCTGTTCGCCGCCGCCGCGCGCGGCAGCGTCACCTGTGGCGGGGACGAGGTGGTGCTGATCGGCGGCAGCTTCACCATCGACCGCCCGGATGGCGAGCTGCTGCACGGGATCCTGCCGCCCTTCCTTAAGATCGACATGGCCGATCCCCGCGCGGCCGGGGTGCGGGCAACCCTGGCGCGGCTGGAAGCCGAGCTTCTGGCCGGGGATCTGGGGGTGGATCTGGTGGCCCGGCGCCTGGCCGAGGTGCTGCTGATCGACATGTTGCGCGCCCATGCCGGCCGCGCGACGCAAGAGGGAGGCTGGCTGCTTGCGGCGCTTGCCGATCCGAAGATCGGCGCGGCCCTTGCCGCCATGCATGCCGATCCCGGCCGCGACTGGACGGTGGCAGAGCTGGCGCGGCTTGCCGCCATGTCGCGATCGGGCTTTGCCCGGCGCTTCGCCGAGGCGACCGGCACCACGCCGATCGACCATCTTCTCCACTGGCGGATGCGCCTGGCCCGGGCGGCGCTGCGCCGGGGCGGTACCACGATCGGTGCCCTGGCCGAACGGCTGGGCTATGCCTCGGAAAGCGCCTTCGGCACGGCCTTCAAGCGCGTCCACGGCCGCGCGCCGCGCGGCTGGGCGCAGGAGAACCGCGCAACCGGCGGCTGACGGCTGACGGATCACCCATCGCCTTTGCGGCACGGATGGTGCAGGCTGCGGGTTCCCGTCCCTGCCGCCGCCCCGGACCCAGCCGCGTGCCTCTTGCCCCGAACCTTGCCCCGAACCTTCCGCCGATCCTGGCCCCGCTTCGCGCCGATGCCCGCTGGTATGCGACCGGCTATCTTGCGATGTTCGCCTCGTCTTTCGGGCAGACCTTTTTCGTGGCGCTGTCGGGGAACGACATCCGGGCGGCGTTCAGCCTTTCGGCGGGCGATTTCGGGCTGATCTACACCGCCGTCACCCTGGGCGGGGCCCTGCTGCTGGCACTGACCGGCGGGCTGGTCGACCGGATGCCGGTCACGCGCGTGCTGGCCTTCACTTTGCCCGCCTTCGCGGCCGGTGCCGTGCTGACCGGCACGGCAACTCACCTTCTCCAGCTGATCCCGGGCCTGCTGCTGCTCCGCTTCTGCGGGCAGGGGATGATGGTGCATCTGGCCTATACCACCATCGGCCGCTGGTTCGCGGCCGGGCGCGGCCGCGCGGTCTCGATCGCGGCCCTTGGCCTCAACACCGGTCAGGCGCTGCTGCCGCTGGGTCAGGTGGTGCTGGCGGGCGCCATCGGCTGGCGCCTCGGCTGGATCGTCGCGGCCGGCCTTGTTCTGCTGCTCTGGCCGGTGCTGGCCCGGCTTGCCGCCCGCGACCGGCAGCCGGCGGCGGCGGGTCCGGCCGCAGCCGCGCCACCCGTCCGCCACTGGTCGCGGGCCGAGGTGCTGCGCGATCCGTGTTTCTATCTGCTGCTGGCCGGCATGCTGCCGCCCGCCTTCATCAGCAACACCATCTTCTTCCACCAGACCAGCCTTGCCGCCGCCCGCGGCTGGGCGCCCGAGGTCTTCGCCTCGGCCTTCACCCTTTATGCCGTGATCGCGATCGGCAATGTCCTGCTGTCGGGCCATCTGATCGACCGGGCAAGCGCGCGGCGCCTGCTGCCGGTCTATCTGCTGCCCTTCGGGGCCGCCTGCCTGGTTCTGGCCGGCGTCGAGGCGCCCTGGTCGGCCTTCGCCTTCATGCTGCTCTACGGCATCACCGACGGCATCTCGCTCACCCTTTTCGGCAGCCTCTGGCCCGAGGTCTACGGCACCCGCCATCTGGGCGCCGTGCGGGGGGTGGTGGTGGCGGCCATGGTGCTGGCCGCCGCCGCCGGCCCCGGCCTTGCCGGGCTGCTGGTCGATGCCGGGATTCCCCTGCCCTGGCTGATCGCCGGCATGGGGTGCTATTGCGGCCTGATCTGCCCGGTGCTGGTGCTGACCGTCCGCCGGGTCTCGGCCCGGCTGGCGGATCAGAAAGTGTAGGCCACCGCCGCCTTCACGCTGCGCCCCTTGGCCGAGAAGCCGTTGAAATAGGCCTTGTAATCCTTGTCGAACAGGTTCTGCACCGTCAGCCGTGCGGTCGCCCCGCCGAACAGGCCGTCGCGCGGCGTCCAGCTGACATAGACGTCGTGGACACCATAGCCGGCGCTGGCCGGATAGGGTGTATAGGGGATCAACGCATCATTCGGGACGTCGTCCTGGCCGGCGACGAACAGCCCCTTCCAGCCGACCAGCAGGTCGTATTCCGGGATCTTGCGGCCGAACTGGGCGACCAGCTTGAACGGCGCGATGTCGTAGACCGGCTGATCGGCACCATAGATGTCGCGCACCGATCCCTCATGCTCGCCTTCGGCATAGGCGAGGCTCAAGCCGGCGATGTAGAGCGGGCTGTCATAGAAGGCTTCCAGCTCCACGCCCTGGGTATAGAAGCCGCGGAGATTGTGATGGCTCGGCACCCGGTCGGGATAGCGGCCGACATTGGGCGAGCCGAACACCCGCATGATGTTGTCCGACACGTCGTTGCGATAGATCTGGACCCGGGTCAGCACCTTGTCCTTCGGCTCCAGGACATCGCCGAAGGTCAGCACCGCGCCGATCCGCTTTTCGAAAGCACGCTCGGCCTCCAGCTGGCGCGCGGAGGACCGGTTGGTGCCGACCTCGTAGATCTCGTCGACCAGCGGTGCGCGCAGCTTGTAGGCGAGCCCGCCGAACAGCGCCAGATTGTCGTTCACCTGATAGAGCGCGTTCAGCGTCGGCGAAAAGCCCTTATGCACCACGGCCGAATAGTCATGCCCCTTGGCGGGGTCGCTGTAATCGGCCGCGGCATTGGGCACGCCGTCGGTGCGGATATGGTCGTAGCGCAGGCCCGGCGTGACCGTCAGCCCGTTGCCGAAATCGACCTCGTATTCCATCCAGCCGGCATAGATCGTCTGGGTGCCGGCCGGAATGTTGTAGGGCTGAAGATGGCCGTAATTGCGATCGGGATCGTTCCGGTCCGTCCAGGAATAGGCCATGCTGTCGCGGTCCTGGTGCTTCACCTGGGCGCCGATGCTGAGCGTCGTCTCCAGGCCACCGACCGCAAAGCGGCTCTCGTTATAAATCTCGGCGCCGTAGTTCTCGTAAGACAGCCAGCTTTCATTGCCGCCAAGGCCCAGGTTGACATAGATGTCCTCGACCTGGCGCTTATCGTGCTGCTTCGTCTCGGACCACGACAGCTGCACGGTGGTGCGGACCAGCGGGTCGGCCGGATCGTAGACATATTTGCCCGACAGCGAGCGGTCATCGGTCTGGCGCCGCACGGTCAGCCGGGCCAGCGCCTGTTCGAAACCGTAGCGATCGATCTGATAATCCGACGGCACGATCTGGCCGGTCTTGGCGGCGAAGGGGCCGAGCACGTCGCTGGTCGACATGGCGCCGCTCAGTTCCAGGAAATGATCCTCGCGCGCGACGCTGCCCTTGAAATGGCCGCTCAGCAGTTCGCCTTCCGACAGGTTGAGCTTCTGCCCGTCGGCCGTCCGGTACCTGTCGTTGTCGCGCCGGGTGGCCGAGACCAGCAGTTCGGCGCCGCTGTCGTCGTCACGGCCGAAAAGCGCGGTGGTCCGGCTCCATTCCTTGCCGTTGACGCCGTAGCCGAGCTTCAGGAAGCCGCCGATAGTCTCCCCCGGCAGCAGCATGTCCGACGCGGATTTGGTGGTCAGCGCCACCGTGCCGCCGAAAGCGCCATAGCCGCGGGGGGAGAACGAGCCCTTGTCGACGGTGATCTCTTTCACCAGCTCCGGCTCGATGAACACCGTGCCCTGGCGGTATTTCTCGAAGCTCTTGTCGGCACCGTCGAGCGTGATCGCCACATCCTCATGATCGCCGAACCCCCAGATGTTGAGCGAATGCCCGTCGGGCCTGGCAGAGCCGACCAGATCGACACCCGGAAGATCGTTGAGCAGTTCCGGCACCGAATTGGCCTGGAGCCGCTCGATCGTCTCCCGATCCACCGTCGAGGTCGCGATGGTGCGGATATCGGTCAGCGTGCTGATGACCACCACCGGATCCAGCTTCTGCGCCTCACCCCGGATCGCCGCTGCAGGAACCAGGGTCACGACGCCCCCCTCTGCCGTGCGGAAATCGAGCCCGGTGCCCTCAAGCAGCGCCACCAGCGCCTGCATCGCATCCATCTCGCCCGCGACACCCGGGCTGGTCCGGCCCGCGGCCAGCGACGGGATGTACGAGATCTGCAACCCCGACTGCTGGCCGAAAACCTGCAGCGCCTGGGCAAGCGGGCCGGACGGCACGGCATAGCTCTGCTCTGCCGCCCGTGCGACCGCCACCCCCGGCTGCCCCGGCAGCGCCCCGCTCATGGCTGCCGTTGCGGCAACCGACATCATCAGGATCCGGCGCAGCCGCCGCACCCGTCCACCAAGACCAGCCATCGTGACGTCCGTCCAATCATTCTTGCAGCAGATCAGGGGTGGGGCCTCGGTCTGCATACCGATGCACCGCCACCCTCCTGTCAGCCTGGACGGAATCCCGGCCCGGATTTGAACCCCATATTTGCGAATTATTTTCAATCGCAACAAGACGGCGATGTCAGGTCCGGTCGATCACCATCGCCCAAGACCCGATCCGGCGCAGCCGGCCGCCATAGGGGCGGATCACCGCCCGGGCCGCCGCCTCCGGGTCGCTCGTGGTATAGACCCCACTGATCGGCATCGCGCCGAGATCGTCATCCAGCAGCACGATCCGGCCGTCATACCAACGGGCGATGCGGGCGAGCACGGCCGCGACCGGCTCCCCCTCCACCACCAGCCGACCCTCGCGCCAGGCTGCGAACTGGCCGGGGGCCAGCCGGCTTCGGGCCACCACCCCCCGGCTGCCGTCGATCACCAGCCGTTCGCCGGCCGCGCAGACGGCCGTGCCGCCTGGACCGGAAAGCCGCACCCCGCCGCGTTCGACGCTCACCACCCGCAGCGCGCCCTCAACGGCCAGGTCGAAGACGGCAGGTCCCGCCTCGCTTCGCAGGGACAGCCCGCCCGAGGTCACGGTGAAGGGCGCGGTCCCCGCCGGCTCGAAACAGGCCAGCCCCTCACGCAGATCGGCACCGGCAGCGGTCAGCGTGACGGCGGTCAGCGGCCCGATCGTGGCGCGACCGCCGCCGGGAAGGTCGACCATGGTGATGGCGGCGACATCCGTTCGCATCCCGGCAGTCAGCCGCGGGATCAGGGCAAAACCCGCCACCCCGGCGGCAAGCGCCACACCGCCGGCCAGAACGGCGCGCCGCCCGATCCGGCGTGCGGGAGGCTGCGGGATCCGGCCGGCCGCCCCCACGGCCCGGCCGGTCAGGGCGTGCAGCTCCAGCGCCTCGCGCCAGATCCCGTCATGCACGGGGCTGCGGGCCCGCCATTCGGCGATCAGCCGCAGGGTCACCGGGTTGTCGGGGGCGTTCTGCCGGCGGATCAGAAGGTCGAAAGCCTCCTGCCAGAGCGTCTCGCGATCAGGCGGCGCCGTCGTCATTCTGCGTGCTCGTCCAGCCGGCGTTTCACATGGCCATAGGCATCGCGCACCATCGCCCAGACCCGGGCGGTCGACACCTCAAGCTCGTCTGCGATCTCAGCCAGGCTGCGCTCGCCCAGCCGGTGCTGTTCGAAGGCCCGCCTTGTGCGCGGCGGCAGTTCGGCAAGTGCCGCCTCCACCACCGCCAGCCGCTGGCGGGCCGCGGCGGCGCGCTCGGCATCCGGTGCCTCGTCGGCGATCTCGTCCAGCAGATCGGGCGACAGCTCGACCAGCGCCGCCCCCGGCTCACGCCGGTGCCGGTCGACCAGGAGGTTGAGCGCGATGCGCTTCAGATAGGCGCGCGGATTGTGCAGCACCGCCGTGCCACCGCCGCCCGCAAGCAGCTTCACGAACACGTCCTGGGTGATGTCGGCGGCGACATCCGCCGAAACGCCGCGGGCGCGCAGGGATGATCCGATATCCGTCGCATGCCGGCGGAACAGGGCCGGTAGATCCATGGGCTCCGATGCCTTCGTGTCGCGGACGTGCACCCACGCCCGGCCCGCCATCGGGCGGCCGGATCGATGCAGCGTCGGTGGAGGCGACACGCCCCCGCACACAGGATAAACCGGCAGCGACAAAGGTCCGGGCCAGGATCCCCGGGCGACGGGCTGGGGGCGGAACGGATCGGTCACAGGCGCGGCGGCTGGTTCTTTATGGGGGCCCGCAGGCCCGGCGCGGAGTGTAGACCAGGATGCGCCGGGCCGCCAGAGATGCCCGTCCGTGAGGTCAGGCGAGGCCCAGCTTGCCGCGCAGCGTCGACAGATCTTCGGCCAGCGTGTTCACCTTCGCCGCCAGGATCCGCCGGTCGGCATCGGTCAGCTTCTCATACGAGACGAAGCCGCCGCCCGACATTCGGTACTTCTCCAGCACCTTGCCGGCATCGGCGAAATTGCCGTCGACGCGCGCCACGAAATCCTTGTCGGCGATCAGCGGCCGCAGCAGATCGTAGATTTCCTTCGAGCCCGCGAAATTGGCGTCGAAATCCCAGAGATCGGTATGGCTGTAGCGGTCTTCCTCGCCCGAGATCTTGGTCGCGGCCACCTCTTCCATCAGCGCCGCGGCCCCGCCGACCACCGCTTCCGGCGGGAAGGTCAGCGCGTTGATCCGGCTGTTCAGGTCTTTCACATCGGCCAGCAGCCGGTCGGCATAGCCTTCCAGCCCCCGGGTGCTGCCGGTTTCCCAAAGCCCGTATTCGATCCGGTGGAAGCCGGTGAAGGTCTCGTCCTTCTCCCCCTTCTCGTAGTCGTCGGCGCGGGCGTCGATCGACCCGTCGAGATCGGCGAACAGCTCGGCGATCGGCTCGATCTTCTCATAGCTGGTACGGGTGGGCGCAAACAGCGCCTTGGCCCTGTCGAGATCGCCGGCCTTGATCGCCGCCGTCAGCGCCTCGGTATCGCTCACCAGCTGATCGGTATTCTCGGCGACATAGATCTTATAGGCCGACAGCGGCCCGACCAGATCGAGCGACGGATCCGCCGCCAGCGCGGCCGGCGCCGTCGCTGCAACAAGACCGACGATCAGGGCACCGGTGGTGAAGAGCTTTGCAGCCATGCTGCCTCCTGCATCTCTCGTAAAGGGTATGACGCGGCAAGGCGATCAGGCCCGCCGGGCGGCCTGGATCAGCGATGAGCCGACATAGTCGTCCGCATCGGTGGCACCGGGCGGTACGAAGAAATACCCGCCGCCGATCGGCTTGATGTATTCCTCCAGCGGCTCGCCGTTCAGCCGGTTCTGGACGGTGATGAAGCCCTGCTCCAGATCTGCCTGATAGCAGATGAAGATCAGCCCCTGATCCAGCTGGCCGTTCTTCATCACGCCGCGCGAATAGTTGAACGGCCGCCGCAGGATCAGATTGGCGGCGCTTGCGGGCGTGCGCGGATTGGCGAGGCGGATATGCGAGTCGAGCCGGGTCTTCGCCCCGTCCGGATCGGCGGCATAATCGGGCACGTCATGCTCCGTCGCCCCCGGCCCGCCATCCAGCGGCGCGCCCGTCACCTTGTTGCGGCCGAAAATCCGTTCCTGTTCGGCAAGCGGCGTGCGGTCCCAGCGCTCGACCATGTTGCGGATGATCCGCACCGCCTGATAGCTGCCGCCCCGCGCCCAGCCGGGTTCGTCGGCGGCACTGGTCCAGACCACCCGGTCCATCAGCGCGGCATCGCCCGAGGCCGGATTGGCCGAGCCGTCACGGAAGCCCAGGAAGTTGCGGGCGCTGGGCGTCGATCCGTCGGCGGCGGCGGCGACCGGCGGCACCGAGCCTTCGACCATCCAGCGCAGCACCAGAAAGGCCGACAGGTTTTTCACGATGTCGCGCAGCGCGTGGATATTGGTGTCCTGGGTATTGGCGCAGAACTGGATCGACAGATCGCCGTGGCAGAGGTCCGGGTCCAGCGCGTCATTGGGGAATTCCACCATGCGCGTCAGCTTCGCGGGCGCCAGGCCCGCCAGCCAGGGCCGCGCGAACAGCGAGGCACCAAGCCCGATGGTGATGGTCAGATCATCCGGCGTGACCACCGGCCCCAGAATGCCGGAATCCGCCGGCGGTAATTTCGGATCGCGGGCCGCCACCGGGCCGCCCGTGGCGAGGAAAGCGGCGCGCGCGCTCAAGGCCTTCAGCATCCGCTCCAGATCGTCCAGCGACATGGCGACCACGTCGAAGGCGGCGATGATACCGTTGGCCGGGCGCGGGGTGGTGATCCCCGCCTGATGGGCGCCGTAGAACGGCACCCGCCCCTGCATGCTGCCCGGATGGGCGTGGGGGGCGTCATCCACCCGGGGGGCGGAGACCGCCGCGGCGGCCGGCCGTGCCGGGCGGATCAGCGCACCGGCGGCGGCACCTGCACCAAGGCCGATCAACAGGCTGCGCCGGCTGGGTCCGGCCTTCCGTTTCAATTCTGCAGTCATCTCAACTTATCCCGATCACGGGGGGCAGCTTGCCCAGGGTCGTCTTCAGCCCGGCCAGATCGCGCGTCAGGGCGGCGCGCCCCTCCCCCGCTGCGGCGGTCGCGGCATCGGCCTTGCGCAGGCGGGCAAGATCGCCCGCCACCCGGTCGAGTGCGGCAGTCAGCTCCGCCTCCAGCGCCGGATCGGCGCCCGAGACGATCTGCCCCAGCAGGCCGGTCAGCTTGGCGATGCCGTCGAGGCTGGCCTCAAGCTCGTCCAGATGACGCTCGTCCAGATCCTGGTCGGCAACCTCCCCCTCGGCGGCGCCCGGCCGGGTCTCGACGATCCGGCCGGTCATGTCGGCCGGCAGGGCCAGCAGCAGGGCCGGCGTCACCTCGGTGGTCTTCAACCTCTGGTTCAGGGTTTCAAGATCCGCGACCAGCCGATCGGCGACCGGCAACAGCCCCTCGATACTGCCCCGGGTGAAGAGCCCGTATTCGATGCGGTGATAGCCGATAAAGCCGGGGTCGGCCTCGCGCCCGGCCAGATAGGCCGCCTGCGGATCGATCACCGCCTGCAGATCGGCAATGCGATAGGCGAGCGGCTCGATCCGGCGCCAGGGCAGCCGTGCGGCCGTCCAGGCCCGGCGCGCCGCCTCCAGGTCGCCGGCCGCGATGGCATCGCGCAGCGCCGTCGCGGCCTTCACCGCCGCCCGACCCTGCATCACCAGATAGACCCGGTATTCGGCGAGCGGCCCCAGGAACTGCCGCAGCGTCACCTCCGACGCCGCAGCCGCCGCCTCGTCCGAGGCCGTCACATGCAGCACCCCGCGCGGGCTGGACAGCAGCCCGCAGGTGATCTCGTAATCGCCGGGGGTGAGCTGCACGGTCAGCATCTGGTGGAAGCCCGGCACGATGTTCTCGCGCTCCGCCACCACCATCACCCCGTCCAGGATCTCCCATTCGATCGGGCGGTCCGAGGCATTCACGATCTCGAAACTGCGCCGGCCACCGGGCAGGGTGATGGTCTGCGGATCGCAGCGCCCGACGGTGACGGTGACCACCTGATCGGCGGCCCGATCAGGGCCCGCCTGCCGGCTCTGCTCGGTCGCATACCAGAAGGCAGCACCACCGGCGATGGCAAGAATGGCGGCACCCGCCACCGCCAGCTGCATGGCACGAGAGGTCTCGGATCCGCTCATCTCACCCCTCCCGCGCGACCGGGCGTGCCGCAGCCACGGGGGCGGCCGGCCTCAGGAACAGGATCAGCGTCACCGCCAGGAAGGCCGCATAGACCAGCACCTCCCCCAAAGTCGGTGCCTCGCGATAGCCGAGCAGCCCCGACAGCACCGTGCCCACGGCCCCCGATTCCGGCAGCACCCGGCCCAGATCGTAGACCACGCCCTGCAGCCCGTTCCACAGCCCCGCCTCGTGCAGGGCCTTCAGCGCGCCGGCCAGCAGCCCCGCCGCCACGAACAGGATGACGACCCCGGTCCAGCGGAAGAAACGCGCCAGGTTCAGCCGCAGCCCGCCGCGATAGATCGCCCAGCCGATCCCCGCCGACACCGCAATCCCGGCAAGCGCGCCCAGAGGTGCTGCGGCATCCCGGCTCTGCTGAAAGATCGCCAGCAGGAAGAACACCGATTCCAGCCCTTCCCGCGCCACCGCGAAGAACACCATGCCGATCAGCGCCCAGCCGGCTGCACGGCCGCCCTCTGCCGCCAACGCCTGATCGATGCCGGCATGCAGCTCGCGGCGGATCGATTTCGCCGCCCGGCGCATCCAGAACACCATCGCCACCAGCACGACCACGGCGGCGATGCCGACCACGGCCTCGAACAGCTCCTGTGCCTTCTGCGGAAAGCCGGCGCTGACCATCTGCAGGGCGGCGCCCGTGAACAGCGCCATGGCGGCGGCAAGGAAGATCCCCACCCAGACCGCAGGCAGCTGGTCGCGCCGGCCGGTCTGGCGCAGATAGCCGGCGATGATGCCCACGATCAGGGCCGCCTCCAGCCCCTCGCGCAGCATGATCAGAAAGGGTGCGAGCATGGAATTGCCTTCTCTGCGTCCCCTGCCCGGCCCCGTGCCCTTGCCCGGTCAGGCAGGGCAAGGGCACAGGGCGACCGGCCGGCCGCTCAGCAAAGGGAGCAGCCGACACCGGACCGGACAGGAAACGGATGGGATCGGATGGAAAATCGGCGCCGGCGCGCCGGCCAGGGCCGCGAGCGGCCCGGCGGAGCCGTCGGTAATCTTACGGCGCTTCGGCCATGCCGTTCGGCACCGAGCGCCCATCAAGGGTCGGCACAAGCGGTGCAGCGGTCATGACGGTAATGGCCGGGGATCCGGTCATCATGGAGCACAGCGGCTCGAACATGCGGACGGCCTTCTTCGATCATTCAGATCTGCCGGAGGCCCGAACCGGGCCCTCGACGGCTGGGGCACAGTCTTCCACAGCTGAGACGCATTCGCAACCGCGGTGGTGCCCCCTTCCAGGGCAATCGGGTGAAACTGTGCGTGACAGGACGGAAAAAGTCTGAATCTCTCGTTGTCGACGTTGCTGGCTTGGGAGGGATGAATGGA
>MDTG01242432.1_pt1 | contig 34782 bp, 34 predicted proteins | sample 811421 | NCBI WGS metagenome assembly MDTG01 (sample SAMN05326645, study PRJNA326480) | marine metagenome | isolation source: seawater | place: Pacific Ocean: South East | collected 2011
AAGAATCACTTAATAGAATAAATCTTAAAGGATTAAAAGAGTCTCTAACTATTCAATATGATAATATGTTAATTCCTCATATATATGCTGCTAATGATGAAGATTTATTTTATGCTCAAGGTTATTTAACAGCATTTCACAGATTATGGCAAATGGAATTTCAAATAAAAGCTGCATCTGGACAACTTTCAGAAATAATTGGAATAAGAGCATTAAATAGAGATAGAGAACAAAGAAGAAAAGGTATTATTTATGCAGCAAAAAGAACTCTCAATAAATCTAAATCGGATGAAAAAATATATAAACTTTTACAATCCTATGTAAAAGGTATAAATCATTACATTGAAGACTTAAATTATTCAGAATATCCAATAGAATATAAATTACTTAATTATAAACCAGAGAAATGGACATTATTAAAAACTTTCATTTTAATGGAATCTATGTCTGATATGCTATCAAGTAGAGATAATGATATAGAGGACACCTATTTATTAAATATTCTAGGAAAAGAAAAATATGATGTATTATTTCCTGAATTTGATTCTAAGATAAAACCAATAATTCCAATTGGAACAAAGTTTGATTTTGAGGTTAATAAAATAGAACCTCCAAACATTAAAAATTACGATATTTTACCATTAAATACTTTGATAAAACCCCACCAAGATAATGGCAGCAATAATTTTGCAATATCTCCTAATAAATCTAAAGATGGAAGTGTTTTTGTCGCTAGTCAACCAGATCTATCATTAAACTTGCCATCAATATGGTATTTAATTCACTTAAACTCACCCTCTTATAATACCATGGGAGCATCTTTACCGGGAGCACCTGGGATTATTATTGGATTTAATGATTATGTAGCTTGGGGAGAGACTAATGCAACTAGAGATGTAGTCGATTGGTATAAAATAGATTTTAAAGATAATTCAAGAAGTGAATATAGATATGGAAATAAATGGTTAAAATCTGAAAAAGTAATTGAGGAAATTAAAATTAAAAACTCAAAATCATATTTTGATACAATCGTTTATACACATTATGGACCGGTTTCTTATGATTATAATTTTAATAAAGATTCATTAAAAATAAATTTTGCGATGAGATGGATTGCACATGACGAATCCGTTGAATATAAAACTTTTCTTTTATTAAATAAGGCAAAAAACATAGATGATATTGAAAATGCCTTAAAATATTTTCATGGTCCAGCTCAAAATTTTGCATATGGAACAAAATATGGAGATATAGGAATAACCATTGCTGGTAAATTTCCAATTAAATGGAAGGAACAAGGAAAATTTGTTTTGGATGGCTCAAACCCAGATCATGAATGGAAAGATTATATTCCATATGAGCACATTTTAAAAATTAAAAATCCTAATAGTGGTTATGTGAGTTCTGCAAATCAACATCCCGCAGATAAAAATTATCCATATTATTACTATAGTCATAATTATGAAATGTATAGAGGAAGAAGGTTAAATGACAGACTTGAGTCTATTGATTTGATAGATTTAGATGATGTGATTAATATTCAAAATGATAATTTTAGTTATAAAGCATACGAAACACTACCAATCATATTAAATAAAGTAGATACTTTAGGTCTAAATGCGATTGAAAAACAATATTTCAAAAATGTATCAAGGTGGGATTATTTCGCTAATCCATATGATACAATAACTCCAATTTTTAATGTATGGTGGAATAAAATAAGAAGTAAATTATGGGATGAATTTGATACAATGAAATATTCATATAGAAAACCAAATTCATTTACTACCAACCAAATTATTGAAAAATTTGAAGATTTTGACTTCTATGATAACTTAAATACTCCTAACAAAGAATCAATAGACGATATAATATTCCAGTCTTTTAAAGAAGCTTTAGATTCTATCAATAACTGGAAAAATTACAAAAATAAATCTAAGGTATATTGGAAAGACTTCAAGAATACAAGACTTAAACACCTTCTTAATATAAAAAGTTTTAGTTTAGATAATATAGAGATTGGAGGAAACAGAAATATAATTAATGCTGCAAGTCAAGGGCATGGGCCTTCATGGAGAATGATTGTTAAATTAAATAGATATCAAGAAACTGAAGCATGGGGGGTTTACCCTGGTGGACAATCAGGTAATCCGGGAAGTCCAAATTATTTTGAAGGGATAAATGATTGGGGTAAAGGAAATTACAAAAAACTTTTATTTAACAAAAAGCCATTAATAAATAGCTCGAAAGTTATTTTTGAAAAAATAATTAACAAATGAATTTTATATTAAGAATTTTAATTATAGGTATTTCTTCTTATTATTTTTCAAGTCTTTTTCCTTGGTGGATAATTATACTAATTCCTTTTATTCTAGGATCCATTATCGATGATAATTATTTTTCACATTTTTTAAGTGGTTTTCTTGGAACTAGTGCTGCATGGTTATTTATACTTCTCAATATTGATTTTGAGACTCAGTCTATTTTAACTTTAAAGGTTATACAAATTTTAGAAATTGACTCAGTAAATAACCTAATTATTATTAATTCTTTAATAGGAGGTGTTTTTTCAGGCCTTGGGAATATTTCTGGTTTAGCATTAAGAAATATTTTTGTGAAAAAGAAAAATTTAAGAGATTATAGATTTAATTGATAACAAAATCTATTATTTCTTTATCTAATGGATTGACATTAGAAGAGTAGACATATTTTAATATACCATTTTCATCTATCAAATATTTAAAGAAATTCCATCTAGGTGATTTATCATTCCATCCATTATTAATACTTGATGAAAGCCATTTGTATACTTCATTAGTATCTCTACCCCTTACACTTGATTTTTCAAACAATTGAAATTCAATTCCATAATTAGTTTCACAAAACTCCTCAATTTGATCATTAGAACCTGGCTCTTGAAAACCAAAATTATTAGATGGGAAAGCTAAAATGGTAATTTTATCATTATATTTTTTATGTAATTCTTGTAAATCCTTATACTGAGATGTATAACCACATTTAGAAGCAACATTTACAATTAAAAGTTTTTTTCCTTTATATTTTGAAAAATTGATTGATTTACCATCAATATCTTTGGCTGTTAATGAATAAAAACTCTTGCTACCTAAAAAGTCCTCATCAGGAGATTGATCATTTACTTTAAATATTTTCTCTCTTAAAATATAAATACCACTAATTGATATTATAGTTGATAGAGCTACAATAAAAATAACTTTCATTACATTTTTTCAGTGACATCAATGCCCAATAAATCTAACCCACTTTTTAAAATACTAGATGTCATGTCTGATAACGCAATTTTAAAGGAAGTTGTTTCATTTATATTATTATCAATAATTTTTTCTTCCTGATAAAAACTATTAAAAAGCTTTGATAATTCATATAAGAATTGACAAATGTATGCTGGGGAATAATTTTTAAGAGATAATTTAATTATTGAAGGGAATGAATAGATTTGATTAATTAATTTTTTATGATGAATTGATAGTTTAATTGATTTTTCTATATCAACATTTTTATATTCAATACCTAAAATTTCGGCTCTTCTAACTATTGATTTAATTCGAGCATATGTATATTGAATAAACGGACCTGTATTACCATGAAAATCGATTGACTCTTCAGGATTAAATAATATTTTTTTCTTAGGATCTACTCTTAATAAGTAATATTTAAGTGCTCCAAATGCAATTTTTTTATATAAATCATCTAAATCAGATGAATTAAAGTCTTCAATTTTTCCTAATTCCTCAGTCCTCATTTTGGCAGTATCTATCATATGATTAATCAAATCATCAGCATCAACTACTTTACCTTCTCTAGATTTCATCTTACCATCAGGTAAATCAATCATACCATAGGATAGATGATAACACTCTTTTGCCCATTTATAATCCAATTTTTCTAATATTTTAAATAAAACTTTAAAATGATAATCTTGTTCATTTCCAACAGTATATACTTGTTTTTTAATATTAGGATAATCTTTAAATCTTTTAATTGCTGTACCAATATCTTGAGTCATATAAACAGATGTACCATCACTTCTTAAGAGAATTTTATTATCAAGACCTTCTTTTTCTAAATTTACCCAGACAGATCCATCATCATCCTTATAAAATATTTTTTTTGATAGTCCATCCTCTATGTTTTTCTTACCTAAAAGATAAGTTTCTGATTCATAATAGTTCTTATCAAAAGATACACCAATAGAATTATAAGTTGATTCAAAACCTTCATAAACCCATTGATTCATTTTTCTCCATAACTCTAAAGTAGATTTATCTTTATTTTCCCACTTTTGAAGTAAATCAATTGCTTTTTTCATTATTTGAGTTTTATTTTCAGCACTTTTCTTATTTAAGCCACTATCAAGTAATTTTTTTAGTTGTTTTTTTTGCTCTTTTTCAAATAAAACATAATGATTTCCAACATATTTATCACCTTTAATTCCATCTTTAGAAGGAGATGAGTTTTTTCCATATAATTTCCAAGCTATCATAGACTTACAAATATGAATTCCCCTATCATTTATGATTTGAACTTTATGAGTTTTATATCCAAATGCATCATGAATTTTAGAAATAGAATGGCCTAAAAAAATATTTCTCAAATGACCTAAGTGCAAAGGTTTATTAGTATTTGGAGAAGAGAATTCAATCATAACTTCTAAGTCTTTATTAGAATTAATACCCCAATTTTGTGATTCATTTATTTTTTTAAATAATGTTTTTAAAAAATCTTGGGATAAGTCTAAATTCAAAAAACCTTTAACTAAATTATAATTTGATACAATTTTTGATTTTTCTTTGAGATACTCGCCAATATTTTTTCCTACTTTTTCTGGACTAGATTTTAAATTTTTTAAATGAGGAAAAATCACTAAAGTATAAAAGCCTTGAAAATTTTTAGGTGTTGCGTCAATTGAAATTTTTTCTAAAGAACACTTATAATTATATAATTTTTCAAAAGCATCTTTTATTTCTCTCTTTAATTTTAACTGAAGATTTATCATAACACAAAAATTAAATTAAAAGGTTTATATTCATAATATTTAATAGATTAGTTTAAAAAAAATTTTTTTTAAAATAATATGAGTAAAAGCGTTATTATAATTCCAACTTATAATGAAATTGGAAATATTGATATTACATTAAAAAAAATTGAATCTCTTAGTGAAAAATTTGATGTTATTATTGTAGATGACAATTCTCCTGATGGAACTGCAGAATTTGTAGAAAAAGCTATTAATTCTAAATTATATACTCTTAAAATTCATTTGATTAAAAGAAAAGGTAAAAATGGACTTGGAACTGCGTATATAGCTGGATTTAAAAAGTCTCTAAAATTAAATTATGACTATATTTTCCAATTAGATTGTGATGGTTCTCATGATCCAAATCAACTGATTGAACTTATAAATGAGTTAAAATCAAATAACTGTGATATAGTGGTGGGTTCAAGGTATATTAAAGGAATTACCGTTATAAATTGGCCTTTGTCAAGGCTTCTTCTTTCAATCTTTGCAAATTATTATGTAAAAATCATAACTGGTTTAAATATAAATGATTCAACTGGAGGATTTAATGGCTATAATTCAAAAGCTCTAAAAAGTATATTAAATAATAATATATATTTTAAAGGTTATGCATTCCAAATACAACTTAAGTTTATTGGTAGCAAGTTAGGATTTAAATTAAAAGAGTTGCCAATAATTTTTAAAGATAGAGAAATTGGGGAATCAAAAATGTCTATAAAAATTACAGGTGAAGCGTTTTTTGGAATTATTTATATGAAACTAATTAGCCTATTCAAAAAATACAAAAATTAGCTAAATTTAATAGATTTAATGATTTTAATTTTATTGATAAATAATATTGGAATATAAATTGATATTAATATCATAAAAAATAAAATAAAATTGATCATCAAAACTACCATTAAATCATAATCTACAGGAACATGATCTATGTAATAATTTTCTTTATTAAGTTTAATTAATTCATATTTTTCTTGAATAATATAAAATAATAAAGAAAGAAGATTGCCAATAACTATTCCATATATGGAAATTTTTAAACCTATATTAAAAAAAATGGAATAAATCATTTTTTTTTGGGTTCCAAAGGATTTTAATGTGCCAATTAAATTAGTTTTTTCCATTATAACTATAAATACAATTGAAAGCATATTAAAACACGCAACAACCAAAATAATTATAAAAAAAATAATTACATTTTTATCAAGTAATGATAACCAATCAAAAATTTGTATATATTTTGAATTAGTTGATTCAACATACTCATTAAATGAAGTTTTTTTATTTAATAAATCAATTACAATATCATCTTCATCAAAATCATTTAAAAATACGTGTATACCTGATGCTTTATTATTATCCCATTGATATATTTTTCTAGATAAACCAATGTCACCATAAATAATTGATTTATCAATTTCTTCTAATCCAGTTAAAAAGATTGCTTTAATCTTTAATTTTCTAAATATGGGTGGGTCATTGGGAAAAAATACAGTAACTGTATCATTAATATCTAATTTTAATTTTTCAGAGAGGTAATTGCTTATTAAAACTGATGATGTAAAATCATTTGTATCATTAAAATTATCAAAATGTGACTTTATATTTTCTAAATATTTTTTTTCAATACCTTTGAAAATAACACCTTCAATTGATTCATTTTTACCTTGTACTAGAGCAGAATTTAAGATATAAGGAAATACATCTTCAATAATATTTAAGTCAGAGTAATTACTATAAAAACCTTCATTTAATTCTAATGGAGAATTTTTAAATGTAATACCATTACTATAACTCGATATATTATAGTGACCTGAAAAATCATAAATTTTATTTTTGATTTCTTTTTTAAACCCTATTAAAACAAAAGAAGAAATAAGGATAGAAAAAAGACCAATAGATATGCTCAATAAAGAAATTTTTCTAACTAGCTTAGAAAAATATGATGAACTTTTATTATTTAATTCATAAATTCTCCTAAATAAATTCATTTGCTAAATTTGTCTGATTCAAACTTAAATAAACTATGAGGATTGATATAATTTTTTATTTATTATTTATTGCATCAATTATTTCATGTAATAGTATAGACGAAAACTCTAATTTATTAGATGAAAATAATTATAGTGATTCAACCAATAACAATAATGAAGATTGTAAAACCTGTATTTATTCCTATGATTTCGAAATTGTTACTTTAGGTGTTGGTCCGGAAGGAGAAATAGTAGATGACCCAAAAGTTCCTGCAGCTTTGAAAATTAAAAGAAAAGATTCAATTTATTACGAGGGAATAATAGGTATTGAAATTAGAGGAGAATCATCCCAATATTTTGAAAAAAAATCATATGGTTTTGAAACTTGGGATGAACAGTATAATGATATTGATGTGCCTCTACTTGGATTTCCAGAAGAAGAGGATTGGATTTTATATGGTCCTTTTAGTGATAAATCTTTAATTAGAAATAAATTAATTTATGATCTTTCTAATCAAATCGGGAGATATGCCTCAAAAACAGAATTTGTTGAATTAAGAATAAATTATGAGTATATGGGTTTATATATTTTCATGGAAAAATTAAAAAGAGATAAAAATAGAATCAATATTAAGAAACTTAACCAAAATGATATAGATGAAAACCTCATATCTGGGGGATATATAATTAAAATTGATAAAAGTGATATGGAAGATGGTAGTTATACTGATTATAATTCATTTCAATCAAATTTTGATGTATTTGGAAACTTAAATGGTGATAAAAAAATTAATTTTAATTATGAATATCCAAAACCTGGAGAAATCCACGCTAACCAAAAAAACTATATTAAAAATTATTTTCATGATTTCGAATCAGCTTTAGCATCAGAGAAATTTACTGATGATAATAATGGATATAATAAATATATAGATGTGGGCTCTTTTATTGATTTTTTTATATTAAATGAATTATCCAATAATGTAGATGGGTACAGACTAAGTACTTATCTTCATAAAGACAGAGATAAAAAAATAGTAATAGGACCAATATGGGATTTTAATTTATCATTTGGTAATGCTGATTATTGTGGAGGCGATAGGTATGATTTATGGTTACACGAATTTAATGAAAGGTGTCTAGGTGATTTTTGGAATGTTCCATTCTGGTGGAAAAGATTATTAGAAGATGAAAATTTTATTAATAAATTAAAAGAAAGGTGGAATGATTTAAGGCTAAATATTCTATCTGATGATAATTTAATGGATTTAATTAATTCTTACTACTCTTTTCTTAATAATGAAACAGATATAGTTAAAAGAAACTTTGATAAATGGAAAATTTTTGGAATTTACATTTGGCCAAATAGCTTTATAGGAAATAGTTATTATGAAGAGGTAGATTTTTTAAAAAACTGGATCAAAAATAGGACATCATGGTTAGATGAATCTATTAATAATTTATGAAAGCTACGAAGTTTTTAAAATATTTAGTAATTACAATTTTCGTTTTATTAATTATAATATTTTCTGTTGTATTATATTATATAGATTATAAAATGTATGATCTGAAAGCAGATCAAAATCTTTATAGTCAAAATATATGGGAAATAAATACTGATAGTCTATCTGAAAAGATATTATCAATGATGACATTGGAAGAGAAAATAGACCAAATGTATGGAGAGAAAATCTATAAATCTATTCCTAAGTTTTTTGGAAACTTTATTCTAAAACAAAAATTTCCTCATATATATGCTGGAAGAAATAAAAGATTAAATATTCCTCCATGGGTATTATCTGATGGACCAAGGGGAGCGAGAGTATTAAATAAAAATATTAGTGCTGTAACAACTTTTCCAGTGGCAATGGCAAGAGCTGCTTCATGGGATACATCACTTGAATATAAAGTTCATGATGTTATTTCAAAAGAAATGAGAGCCAATAAAACAAATTATGCTGCTACACCCTGTATTAACCTTTTAAGACACCCTGGTTGGGGAAGAGCTCAAGAGACATATGGTGAAGATCCATGGTTGCTGGGTGAGTTTGGAATTGCAGCTGTTAAAGGAATTGAAAAAAATAATGTAATGGCGTGTCCAAAACATTTTGCATTAAATAGTATTGAAAATTCAAGATGGGTCATTGATGTTTCAATAAATGAAAGAGCTTTAAGAGAAGTTTATCTACCTCACTTCAAAAAAGTAATTCAAAAAGGTAAACCGGCATCAATTATGTCAGCATATAATAAAGTAAGAGGTAAATATAGTGGTAGTAATCATGAACTATTAACAAAGATTTTAAGAAATGATTGGGGTTTCAAAGGATTTGTTTCAACAGATTGGATGTATGGAATTTATGATGGAATTGAAGCAATAAATGCTGGGCTTAATGTTGAAATGCCTTGGCAGGATGAATATAATTATGACATAATTAAAAAGGGAATCAATGATAATCATATAAATCTTAATCAAATTGATAGCTTAGTTTTAACAACATTGAAAACAAGATTGAAATTTGCATATTCATATGATAGCATAAAATATGATGAAAATTTAATTTTAAATACATCTCATATTGATTTAGCTAGAAAGGTAGCTGAAGAAAGCATGGTCCTTATAAAAAATGAAGATGTTTTACCATTTAAAATATCTGAAAATATAAAAGTTGGAGTAATTGGTGATATAGCAAATTTAGAAAATACAGGAGATATGGGAAGTAGTAATTCAAGTTCTCCTTATGTAATAACGCCATATCAAGGAATTAAAAATTTATTTAAAAATATAAATTCAGATGTGTTTTTAGATGATGGTAATAATTTAGATGAAACAATTAAACTCGCTAAAAAATTAGATCAAATAATTTTGGTTGTTGGTTATACATATAAGGATGAAGGCGAATATGTTATGAGTAGAGGACAAATGCTTAAATCTGCAGAGGCTAAAGAGTTGGTAGGAATAAAAGGTATAGGTGGAGATAGAGAAAGTCTTAAACTTAGTAAGAAAGATGAAAAATTAATTAAAGCTCTATCTAAAGTAAATAAAAATATTGTAGTTGTTTATGTAGGAGGAAGTGCAATAAATATGAATAATTGGATTGATGATGTCCCAGCTGTTCTATTTTCATGGTATTCCGGAATGGAAGGGGGAAATGCACTTGCAAGTATTATTTATGGACTAGTAAATCCAAGTGGAAAATTACCTTTTACAATTGCAAAAAATGATAGTGACTATCCATATTTTAATCCATATACAGATAAAATAAACTATGGATATTATCATGGTTATACATTGTTTGAGAAGTTTAATAAAGAGATATCATATCCATTTGGTTATGGATTAAGCTATAGTAGTTTCAAAATAGATAACTTTAGATTATCGGAAGAAAATACAGATAAAAATATAATTGAATTCAAAGTAGACATAAAAAATATTTCTAAAGCTTATGGAAAAGAAGTTGTTCAATTATATGTTGGATTCGAAGACTCACAAATAGACAGACCATTAAAGTTGTTGAGAGATTTTAAAAAAGTAAGTCTTAACCCTGGTGAAGAAAAAACATTATTATTTAAAATAGAGAAAAATGATTTATCTTATTATAATGAAATAGAAAAAAAATGGATGATAGAAAATGTAAAATATAATTTTTATGTTGGAAATTCATCTGAAAATAATTCTCTAATTAAATACAAAGAAGGAATAGATATTTAAATGAAAAATCAATCTCTTTCTGCATAAACCGCATAATATCTTTTTGTAAAAAATCTAAGAATTGGTCTGAAACCAATTTTATTGCTTGGATTTCTCCAGTATTCTCTCTTTTTAATTGTCCATCCTGACTTCTTTAATAACCAATCAAATTGCCAATCTTCAAACTCATGATAATGACAATCTCTAATATCGTTTTTATTTCTGTAAGCTTTAGAAAACCAAATCTTTAAAGGTACTGTTACAAAAAGCTTTTTTGCTTTAAGATTTTTTAATAACGGATAAGGTGAAACTAGGTGTTCTAATATTTCAAAACCAGTAACTATATTAACATCTTTTGGTAGTTGGATTTTATAATCTATATCCAAGTCTTTTCCCAAAGTATTATATACTTTGTATCCACTCTCTTTCATTAAAATTGATAATGGGTTTTCAACACCTAAATCATAAATAATACTATTAGATGGTAAAATTGACCTAAGCATTAAAAGTGTTTTATTATATCTTCTTTTGTTTATCAATATATTTTTATTTTAAAAAATTAAATTTATACATCATTCTTGATTAACTATTAATTTTAAATTAAAAATCTAAAAAATGATAAAAGTTTTTTCTTATATATTTTTAATATTTTTCTATTCTGATTTGCTTAAAAGAAACGAAAAAATTATAGTTGGTGCTGAAAGAATAAACTCTTATAAAAATATAATTGAGAATAAATCTATTGGATTACTTGTAAACCATACATCTACTATTGGAGATATTCATTTAATTGACACATTATTATCTTTAAATTATGATATTAAAAAAATTTTTACTCCAGAACATGGATTTTCAGGAACTATTGAGAGAGGAAAAATAGTTAAAGAAGATACAATATCTATAAATGAACTAGAAATACCAATAATATCTATGTATGGTAAAAATAGAATACCGTCTAAAGAAAATATGAAAGGAATTGATATTATAATTTTTGATATTCAAGATGTAGGCACTAGATTTTATACCTATATCTCTGCTATGCATAATATGATGAAAATATGTGCAGAATTAAATATTGAATTTTTAGTTCTTGACAGACCAAATCCAAATGGAGGATATGTTGATGGACCAGTTCTTGAGGAAGAATATAAATCTTATATTGGAATGCATGAAATTCCAATTGTCCATGGACTAACAGTTGGGGAATTATCAAAAATGATAATAGGTGAGAAATGGATAGAAAATAGTGATAAACTTATACTTAATGTTATAAGGGCTGAAAATTGGGATCATAAAAAAGAATATACTGTACCTATTAGACCATCCCCTAACCTTCCAAATCAACAATCAATTTTATTATATCCATCTCTATGTCTATTCGAACAAACAATTGTAAGTATTGGAAGAGGTACAGGTTTTCCTTTTCAAGTAATAGGACACCCTGACTATAAAAAAAATGAATTTAATTTTATACCTAAAAGTGTTAACGAAGAAAGTAAACCTAAACTAGAAGGAATAAAATCATATGGGTATGACCTTAGAAACAAAAAAGTAAAAAAGGAGCTAAACATAAATTATTTAATTGAGTTTTATAGTGCTTTAAAAGAAAACCATGATAATTTTTTTGGCAAATATTTTTATAGAATTGCTGGGAATAAGAAATTAGAAAATCAAATTATAAATGGTTTATCAGAAAAAGAAATAAGATCTTCATGGAATGATAAACTAATAGAATATAAATCAATAAGAAAGAAATATTTATTATATCAAGATTTTGAATAAATGAAAAATAAATCAATAATATTTATGGGCACACCTGAATTTGCAGTATCATCTCTAAAATATCTAATTGATGAAAACTATAATATTATAGGTGTCATTACAGGAATAGATAAAAAAAGAGGTAGAGGAAGAAAAATTCAATTTTCACCTATAAAAAAATTTGCTTTAAAAAATAAATTAAAAGTTTATCAACCTAATAAATTAAAAGACATTAACTTTTTAAATACAATTAAATCACTAAATCCAGACTTATTTGTAGTTGTAGCCTTTAGAATGCTACCAGAAGTACTAATTAATATACCAAAATATGGATGTATAAACCTTCATTCTTCAATATTACCAAATTACAGAGGAGCAGCTCCTATAAACTGGGTAATTATTAATGGAGAAAAGGAGACCGGAGTTACAACTTTTTTTATTAATAAAAAAATAGATGAAGGAGACATAATTAATTCAGAAAAGGTATTAATTAGTTCATATGAAACCGCAGGAACACTTCATAATAAACTAATGAAAATTGGAGCTAATCTAGTCACTAAAACTGTAAAAAATATTTTTAACGAAAATTATTCTAGAAAAAAACAAATAATTTCTAATAAGGATAAAATTGCTCCAAAAATTGATAGAAATTTGTGTAAAATAGACCTTGATTTAAAAGCAAATGAAATAGTTCAAATGGTTAGGGGATTAAGTCCTTATCCTGGATCTAGGTTAAGATTTAATGATAAAATATATAAAATTATAAACTGTAAATTGGCTGATAAAAACATTACCTCTGAAAGCACCATGTTTGTTGATAATAATAAATTATATTTCAATAATAATAGAGGGCATAGTTTAGAAATTACAGAGATACAAGCAGAAGGAAAAAAAATAATGAAATCATCAGAATATTTAAGAGGAAATAAATTATGAAAAACATATCACTTATAGTTGCAGTTTCTCAAAATAGTGTTATTGGAAAAGATAATAAATTAGCTTGGCACCTTCCTAATGACATGAAATATTTTAGTAATATGACTAATGGTCATCCTATAATTATGGGAAGAAAAAATTGGGAATCAATTCCTATAAAATATAGACCTCTTCCAAATAGAAAAAATATAGTAATTACTAGAAATAAAAATTTCAAGGACAATGGAGCTATTATTGTTAATTCTATTGAAGAAGCTATTAAGGTATCAAGGTCTTCAACAGATGAAGAAATCTTTATAATTGGTGGAGGAGAAATTTATAAATTAGGACTAGAATTTGTAGATAAGTTATATATGACAGAAATATATGGTAATATTGAAGGAAATACTTACTTTCCAAAATGGAATAAAAAAGATTGGATAGAAATTAGTAGAATTTCACATCCAAAAGATAATAATCATAATTTCAGTTTTGATTATATAATTTATAAAAAAAATGCCTGAAGTTTCCTGTCATATAATAACTATTGGAGATGAAATACTTTATGGTCATATTTTAGATAGTAACTCTAAATGGTTAAGTGAAGAAATTAGTTTATTAGGTTTAAAAATATCAAGAAAGTCTACTATAAGTGATAAATATAATGATATAAAAAATTCAATTGATAAATCAACTTCAAAATATAATTTAACAATACTAACTGGTGGACTTGGACCAACTAATGATGACATAACAAAAAAATGCTTAAATGATTATTTTAAAGGTAAACTTATACTTGATAACAAAACATTTAATCACATTGAAAAGATTTTTAAAAAAAGAAATTTTGATTTTACTACAAAAAACAAAAAACAAGCATTAGTTCCTGATAACTGTATTGTTCTGCATAATCAATTCGGAACCGCTCCTGGTATGTTATTTAAAAAAAAAAATAATATTCTAATATCTCTTCCTGGTGTACCATTTGAGATGAAGAGTTTATTTGAAGATAAATGTGTAAAGATCATAAAAGATAAATTTAAATTACCAGTAATCTTTCATAGAATAATTAAAACTGTTGGAATTGGAGAATCATGGTTATCAGATTTAATATCAGACTGGGAACAAAACTTAGATAGTAATATTAGTCTTGCATACTTACCAAGTTTGGGAAGGGTAAAATTAAGATTAACCAGCCATGGGAAAAATTTAAAAGAAATTAAGTCTAAGGTAAATATTGCAGAAAAATCACTTATACCTTTAATTGAAAAATATGTTTTTGGTTATGATTCTGATGAACTTGAGAATATAATAGGAAAACTATTGAATAGATTAAAAAAGAATATTTCAATCGCTGAAAGCTGTACAGGAGGATATGTTTCAAAATTATTAACTTCCGTACCTGGGTCTTCAAAATATTTTAAGGGAAGCATCATTGCTTATAGTAACGAAATAAAAATAAAATCATTAGGAATATCAAAGGATAAAATATCAAATTTTGGAGCGGTTTCAAAAGAAGTAGTTGAAGAAATGGCCAAAAATATTAAAGATAAGTTTAATACATCTATTGGAATGGCTTCTTCGGGAATTGCTGGACCTAAAGGGGGCACTAAAGATAAACCTATTGGAACTGTATGGATAGCCATAGCAGATAAGGATAGAATAATTAGCAAAAAATTAAAATTGACTGAGAGAAGAGACTTAAATATAATTTTATCGTCTATTAACCTTTTAAACTTATTAAGAATTTTTTTAAAAAAACACTGACAAAGATAAAGTCATTCTATTAAAAGATCCATCTCTTCTTATAATATCATCTGATAAGTTTTGTCCTGGTAAAAGCATATCAATTGGACCCCAAAAACCCCACCAATTATTATGTTCAGAAAAATAATTTTGAATCAAATATCCTAGTTTGAGTGATATGTGTGTCTTACCTACAGATTTTTTAATGCCTAATGATGGATTCCAATAGAACCCACCTTCTGTTTCAATATAATCTTCAATTCCTAAATCTTTACTAATAGAAAAACCAATATTATTCTCAGCAAATAATTTAAATGTAGATTTTCTATTAATAGGATAAAAATCATAAAAGTTTTTTAAATAAATTGGAATGAAATTAATTCTATCTATAGTATATATACCTGAACCAATTCCAAAATTATATAACTTTTTATTTACTAAACCTTTAGAAATGAATATTCCCCTTCCACTTAATTCAATATTATTCCAGGTTTTTTTTGTGAAATTATAATATTCTGAAAATTTATTAATTTTCAATTTAATATTTCTATCAACATCAATTTTAAGAGTGTCATTAAACTTATTAATAACAAAAGATAATTGACCAGAATCTTTATCTCTAATATCGAATTTAGAATAATTTATTAATTTCCCTTTATATCTTACACCGTCTAGTATCAATAAATCTATTTTTTGAGCATCTAATGAAAATGAAAATAAAAGAAAATATATAAATATTATTTTCTTCATATTCTAAAGACCATTTATAGGAATTGTACTTATATATTCAATTTCTCCTAGATCACAATCATAATAGTACTGATGAAACCCATCTGAACCTATGACCATTAAAATATCCATGAAGGGAATTACATCAATAGAATTAATATCTTCAAAATGTTTAATTAAATCTATATTATCTAAATTGGATATATCAAACATTTTCAAACCATATTCACCTTCTGTTATAAACAAACAATTTTCATCTATACCTAGACCATGAGGATTAATCATAGAGTATGTTTTAAATAATAGAGGGTTAGTCAAATCAGAAATATCAATAATATCTAATTGATTATTAAAACCTTGACATTCAGTACCCCCTCTTAGTGTTACAAAAGCAAAATCACCTTGAACTACTACTGGATCACAACTTGTCATATGCTCATAAGTAGATACCCATTCAGGTCTTTCTTTATTATTTAAGCTATAAATATGCATACCACTCTGAGCTCCAATAAATAAATTACCATTATATGGAAAAATTGTTTCAATACCCCAACCTAAATCTATATCTTCTTTATAAATTGGATTTATTTGGTCAGAAATATCATAGGATTTAAGTGTCCAAGAATCAATTGTATACAAATAATCATCCACAATAGTAAATCTAGCCATTGATCCTCCAATTCCTGTGTTTGAATCACCTCCTGATGAAGATTCAGAATTAAATACGTTAGAGGCGCCAGTATTAATAGAATCATTTGAAGATTCACAACTAATTAATAATAATAAAATAAATATTAAATGTTTTTTCATCTTTAATCAAAAGCTAAATCACAATTGTGATTTTCAATAAATTCTTCTTTAATTTCTTCATTATATCCAGTTATTATTCCTTGATCAACATGATATAAGCCTTGGTTTAGATAATAATTTTCAAAATTATTTTCTAATCTATTCACTTCTTTAATGGAGTTAATATTAGATATGTCAAATACAACTAGGTCTAAGTAACTATCAGCATATAAATAGTCTCCTTTTGTAGCTAAATCAAAATTTCCTGGTAACACTATAAACCCTATATTAATTGGATTATTAATATTATTATTGTCTATTATGTGAACACCTTTATTTGTTTCACTAATAAATAAATAACCATCTTTATAATTTAGCTTACCAGGATTATTTATTTCTCTTGAATCGGTAAACTTAACTGAGTCTCTTATTGATTCCATTGAATTATAAATTGGGTCGTAAACTGTATAATTCCTATAATAATCACATGTATCTTGACAGGAAAAAAGAAAAAAAGAAAAGAGAAAAAATATGTAACTTGTTACTTTCATTTATAACTTTGAACGCCCTGCACAAAGTTATATTATTATATTTTAATAAAATATTAATAAATGAATAAGATAGAAATGATAATGCCCAGAATGGGAGAAAGTATAATGGAAGGAACTATACTTAAGTGGTTGAAAAAAGAGGGAGATATTGTTAATGAGGATGAATCAGTACTAGAGGTTGCAACTGATAAAGTAGATACTGAAATTCCATCTACATGTTATGGAAAAATTTCACAAATATTGGTTAAAGAAGGAGATGTTGTAAAGGTTGGAAATCCAATTGCTATAATAGAAACAAATGAATCTAAAAATAAAGAAAATTTTGAAAAAGTTATTGTAGATACCCTAGAAAATAATTTTAATGAAATTATTGAAGATATTAAGCCAAGTAAATTAATTGAAAAAAAATCGGATGAAAATTTAAAATCTGATAAGTTTTTTTCTCCTCTTGTATTAAATATTGCAAATAGAGAAAATATAAGTTTATCTGATTTAGAAAAAATTACAGGAACAGGAGATAATAATAGAGTTACAAAATATGACTTATTAAAATATTTAGAAGATAAAAATCAAATAAGTATTGAAAATAAAAAGCAAATAGATTCTGATGAAGAGATCATTTTAAAAGATGGTGAAGAAATCATTGAAACAGATAGAATTAGAAAAATTATTGCAAATAGAATGGTTGAGTCAAAAAGAATATCTCCGCATGTAACATCTTTTGTTGAAGCAGATATAACTGGTGTATTCAATGCTAGAAAAAAAATTAAAGATAACTTTTTAGAAAAAAATGGATTCCCCCTCACATTCAACCCTATTTTTATCAGTTGTGTGTGCAAAGCACTAAAGGAATATCCAATGATGAATATTTCTTACAAGAAAAATAAAATTATTAAAAAAAATTATATAAATATAGGTATAGCAGTAGCTCTTGAAGATGATAATCTGATTGTTCCAGTTTTAAAAAATTGTGATAATCTTAGTTTTATGGAAATAGTTGAAGAATCAAATAAATTAATTAATAATTCAAGAGAAAATAAATTAAAGCCAGATGACCTAGATGGGGGTACATTTACTATTTCAAATGTAGGTTCATTTGGAAATATAATGGGCACACCAATTATTTTACAACCTCAAGTAGGCATCTTAGCAATTGGCTCAATTCGTAAGATTCCGTCTATTATTGAAACTTCTAAAGGGGATAAAATAGCTATTAGAAATAAGCTATACTTATCACATTCATATGATCATAGAATAATTGATGGTGCACTTGGAGGAAAATTTGCTCAAAAAATTGCATATAATATTGAAAATTTCAATTTATTATCTAATATTGATATGTAATTAAAAAAACATGTCGATAAAGCAAACATTTAGAAGAAGCTTCTATAAAACTCTAACTTGGAGAATTATTGCTTCTCTAGATACTGCTCTTTTAACATGGTTATTTTCTGGTGATGTAATAATAGGATTGAAAGTTGGAGGAATGGAAATTCTAACTAAATTGATAATCTATTTTCTACATGAAAGGGCATGGAGAATTGGATGGAAAAAACAATCTGATCAATTTCATCATTCTAAGAGAAGAAGCTTATATAAAGCCATGACATATAGAACTATTGGGACTTTAGATACTTTTATTTTGGCATGGATATTTACTGGAAATGTACTAACTGGTGGTTATGTTGCATTAGCAGAAATATTTACAAAAATATTTATTTATTATGTCCACGAAAGAATATGGGACAGACAAAAAATTGGAAACTAAAGTTTGCTATCTCGGAATTGGATCAAATAAAGGTGATAGATTAAAAAATCTAGAAAATTCATTAAAATTTTTAGCTTCAGAAGCTGGGAAAATTACAAAGTATTCAAAAATTTATGAAACTGAACCTTGGGGCCAAATTGATCAAAAATTTTTTTTAAATCAAGTAGTTGAAATTAAAACAAATATTGACCCATTTAATTTATTAAAAGTTTGTAAAAATATCGAAATAAATATGGGAAGAAAGAATACTAAGAAATGGTCAGAAAGAATAATTGATATAGACATTCTTTATTATTCATCATTAATTATAAATAATGATAATTTAACTATTCCACACCCTTTTATTCATAAAAGAAATTTTGTTATAATTCCTCTAATTGATTTAAATAAAAATTATAGACATCCAGTATTAAATTTAACAAATATTGAGCTTTTAAATATTTGTAATGACAAATCAAATGTTTCAGAATATGGAAATTTATGAAGTTTTAATTTTACTTTTTTGCGGATTATTCTCTGGAGCTATAAATACATTAGCAGGTGGAGGATCATTAATAACATTACCAATTATGATTTTTCTAGGTTTACCTCCTACCATAGCAAATGGAACAAATAGAGTTCAATTAATTTTTCAAAATATTTTTGCAGTATATGGTTTTAAATCAAAAGGAATTTCAAACTTTAAGTTTTCAGCACATTTATCTATCTCTGCACTGATTGGATCAATTTTAGGTGCGTATATAGCTGTTGATTTTTCAGAAGATCTTTTTAAAAAGTTTTTATCAATTATTATGATAATGGTAATGTTTTCAATATTAATAAAAAATAAAAATGAAACTTATAAGATTAATAAAATCAAAAATAAATGGTTTTCAATAATACTCTTTTTTTTTATTGGAATATATGGCGGGTTTATTCATGCAGGTGTAGGATTTTTAATGATATTAGTTTTATCAAAGATAAATTTTTTAAAAATTGCTCAAAGTAATAGTATTAAGGTATTTGTTGCACTCATTTTTTCTACTGCTGCTTTTTTAGTTTTTTTGAATGAAGATAAAATAAATTGGATTTATGGATTAAATATAAGCTTAGGAAGTGCTATTGGAGGTTGGCTTGCAAGCAGATGGTCATATAATAAATCTGATAAGATTTTAAAATATTTTTTATCTTTTATGATATTTATAATGGCAATTAAGCTCTGGATTTTTTAAAATGAAAATATTAGTAATAATTCCTGTTTTTAATGAAGAAAAGAATTTAGAAAAGTGCCTAAATTCTTTTTTAAATCAAACATATTCTATTACACAAATTACAGTCGTTAACGATGGATCAACTGATAATACACCAAGTATTGTAAAATCTTTATCAAAAAAATATGATTCAATTAATTTTGTTTCTAAAGATGATTCAGAGTCTTTTGCTAAACCAGGATCTAAAATAATAAAAGCATTTAATTTCGGTATAAAAAAATCAATAAAGGATTTTGATCTGATTGGAAAATTTGATGGTGATATTCAAATTCCTAAAAATTATTTTGAGAAGATGGTAAATACATTTAAAAATAATAAAAAGGTAGGATTAGCATCAGGAACTTTATCAACATATATTAATAATTCATGGAAAGCTGAAACTATATATGAGAAAAATCATGTAAGAGGGGGAATTAAATTATATAATAAATCAACATTTAAAAAAATTGGTGGGTTATCAGAATCAATGGGATGGGATAGTCTCGATGAATTAAAAATTTATTCCAATAACTTAAAAACTTTTGTTGATAATAAACTTATATGTAGACAATTAAGAAAAACTGGAGAAAGATATAAGGATGAAATATATTATAAACAAGGGAGAGTAATGTATCTCCTAGGTTATGATTTTATATTATGTATTATTGGTTCAATTAAATTTTCAATTAAACGTTTTTCATTTTATCCATTTTTTCAATCAACTTATAGTTACCTTAAATCTTTAATTAAAAAAGAAAAAAAAATTGTAACTAATAAATTTTCTAAGTTTGTAAGATCTTACAGATATAAAATGATCCTAAAAAAAATAAATAAATGGGTAAAATCTTAAAGCAAAGCTTTTGGTCTACTATTGTAATTTATTTTGGAGTTGTTCTTGGTTTTATAAATTCAATTATTCTTTTTCCAAAATTTTTATCAACTGAACAAATAGGTCTTATTCGTCAAATAATTAGCGCATCATCTTTATTGGTTCCACTAACAACTTTTGGTGTTAGTTCTGCTTATGTTAAATTTTATCCTATTTTCAAAAAAAATTTATCACAAAAAAATCAATTTTTTTCTTATAATTTATTAATAGTTTTTACTGCATACCTGGTAACTACATCCATTATTTTTATTTTTTTTGATTATATAAGTCTTGTTTTTTCTGAAAGATCTGCATTATTTCTAGATTATTTTTATATCGTATATTTCATTTTGTTTATAATGAGTTTAAGTGCTCTAATAGAATCATACCTTAGAGCCAGATATAATACTATTCTATCAAATATTATAAATGGAGTTTCAAATAGATTTTTAACATCAATATCAATAATACTTCTATCACTATCCATATTGAATTTTGATAATGTTATAAACCTTCAAATTGTAATTTATACAGTTGGATTAATAATTCTTTTTACATACGCATATAAAATCGAAAAATTTAAACTATCTCTAAATTTTGATCAAATCAAAATTCATATAAAAAAAATTTTCAACTTTAGCTCATTCTCACTGTTAGGATCTTTTTCTAATATTTTAGTTTTAAACGTTGATATTTTAATGGTTACTAGTCTATTAGGTTTGTCACAAACTGGTATATATACCACTGCCTTTTATATAGGAATGATTATTGAAATTCCAAGAAGAGCTATATCACAAATTTCTATTCCATTAATATCTGAGAATATAAAAAATAATAAAATTGATAATTTAGAAAAGAACTATAAGGAAGTAAGTCTTTATCAAACAATTATAGGTGTTTTATTTTACCTCGTTATAATTATTAATTTAGATAGTATATTCAATTTAATACCTAATTCTAATAGTTTTATTACTGGTAAAAATATAGTTTATGTTGTTGGATTTACTAAACTAACAAGTATGATTTTTAGCTATAATTCTGAATTAATTTCATTATCAAAATATTATAAATTTAATGTTGTAACAATATTAATTTTAGCAATAATTGGTATAATTCTAAATATTATCTTAATTCCTATTTATGGATTAATTGGAGCATCTTTAGCATCCTTAATAGCTATTATAGTCTTCAATTTAATAAAATATGTTTTTATAAAAACAAAAATTGGAATATCACCTTTTTCTATTAAGACCTTTAAAATACTAGTTTTAGGTTTATTAATTTATGTATTTAATCTTTACCTATCTTTAGATTTTAATAATGAAATAGTTAATATTTTAGCTAAAAGCTCTATAACTACAATATTATACATGGTATCTATTTATTATTTTAATATTTCTGAAAAAGTTAATAATACAATTAAAAAGTTTATAAAGAATTAATAACCTTCATATAATCATCACATATTTTTTTATATCTCAAATTAGAATAATCTAGATTCATTTTTTTTGATTTTTTTAATCTAAATGAATTAAATGAATCAATAATAAATAATTTAATACCTTCTTTATCATTATAATTAAATCTTCTTTTTTTTTGATATTTATTCAATAAAAAATCTACATCATTATTCTTAAAATTACCAAGAGTAAGAATTGGCATATCAGAAACTAAATAATCAAATATTTTATACGGAGTTGTATTTTGCCTGGATATATTATTTAATAATAAAATTAAAATTGAAGAAGAAGAGATTTTATTATTAAGTTTTTCTTCTGAAATATAATTATAAATATTAGTTCTTTTAAATAATTTTTTTTTTGAACTAATATAATTGACTGTTGATTTTTGAATATTTCCATATAAATGAAATTCAAACAATTTTGCAAAATCTTTATTTTCAATTACTAAATCCTCAAGAATATCTATTAGGACTTTTGGATTTCTTAATTTATTCAAAAGACCAAAATATGATAATATAAATTTATTTGACTCAATAAATAATGACTTTAAATTTGATCCATTAGGGATCAAACTAATATTATCTTTTTTAATTATTTTTTTAAATTCATTTTTAAGCTCAGAATTAGTTACAACAACTTTATCTGAATTTTTTAAAAACGAATTTTGATAAAAACTGTGTATTTTTTTTGAAATAAATGTTGGATTCATATTTAAAAGTATATCCCAATTAATGTATGGGTCTCTAAAGTCAGATATCCACTTAACTTTTGTTCTTTTTTTAATTGCCAAACCTAGGCTCTGAATGCTATGAGGAGGAGATGTCGTTATTAAAATATTTACTTTTTTAGATTTAATAAATTCTACAATATAATTTTCAATCCCTTTTGAAAAAAAAAGCCTTCCATCTGGGAAAAAAAAATTAACTCTAATCCATGATAAGATTGTTATAAATATGTTAGTAGAAGAATCAACTATGCCTTTTGAATAATTCTCAAGACTTTTATTTGAAAAAAAATCATAAAAAGAATTTATTTTTTTTTTCTATTAATGTAAATTTTTTTTCTTTTTTAATGTATTCTCTTTTGCTAAAAGTCAAAACTATAATTTCATAATTATTTTTTCTTAACTCAGATATTAGATTAGTCCACCTTTGTTTTCCAACAGAGTTATCATTTTCCCAATAATATGAAATCAATAAAATTTTTTTCATTTTTTTTATTTTAATAATGTTAAATATACATTTAATAAGTTTATTAAGTATTTTTACATGCATGAAAAAAATAGCTATTTTAACTTCAGGAGGAGATGCACCTGGAATGAATGCATGTATTAGATCGGTAGTAAGAACTGCATCAAATATAGGAATTGGAGTATACGGTGTTCAGTATGGATATCAAGGTTTAATTGAAAATAACATTAATTCTATTACAAATAAAGATGTTGGAAATACAATTCATATTGGAGGCACAATTCTTAAAACTGCCAGATCTGATGAGTTTAGATTAAAAAATGGAAGAGATATAGCATATAAAAATTTAAAAAAAAATAATATTGAAGGTCTAATTATTTTAGGTGGAGATGGATCATTAACTGGTGCCAACATATTTAGTAAAGAAAATGATTTTCCAGTTATAGGAATACCTTGTACAATAGACAATGACTTATTTGGAACCGATTATAGTATAGGATTTGCTTCCGCTAGAGAAACAATAGTTGATGCAATAGATAAAATAAGAGATACAGCGGCATCACATGAAAGAATTTTTATTGTAGAAGTTATGGGTAGAGAGTCTGGATATTTAGCATTAGAGTCTGGAATTGCTTCTGGAGCTGAAATGATCTTAATACCTGAAAATAAAAAGGAATTGAATGATGTTATAAATGATATAAAAAAAATAAATGAGGAAAAAAAATCAATAATTATAATATATGCAGAAGGATGTAAACTTGGAAAATTGGATAAAATATCAAAAATAATATCAAAGAGTATTCCTGGTAGTAATGTTAGATATTCTATTTTAGGTCATATTCAAAGAGGAGGAATAGCCGTTCCTTATGATAGAATTCTTGGAACAATCCTTGGAAATAAATCAGTCCAATCATTAATAAATGGCGAGATGAATAAAATGGTAGGATTAGTAAATAATAAATGTCAACTTACCTCACTAAGTAATATTCTAAATAAAGAGAAAGGTATAGACTTAGAATTATTAAAAATTTCTCAAACTATCTCAAACTATCAATAATCTTTAATTATTTCATTAAAGTTCTTATAATCAGTATACCATTTTATTTCTTTATTTTTTCTAAACCAAGTCATCTGTCTTTTATAATATTTCTTAGTATTTTTCTTAATTAAATTAATTGATTCTTCAAAAGATATTTTATTTTCTAAATAACTAAATAATTCAGAATACCCAACAGTTTTTAAAGGGTTAAGATCTTTATATTTATATAGACCTTTAACTTCATTTAATAAACCATTTTTAATCATTAAATCTACTCTTTTATCAATTTGAGAATATAGAATTTCACGTGGAGGATTTAATCCTATAAACTTAATTTCAATATCTTCTCTAAAATGATTCTTTTGATTAAGAAAAGAAGAATATGGTTTTTTTGAAGCATAATAAACTTCTAATCCCCTAATTACTCTCCTGGGGTTTTTTAGATCAACATTATTATAATAATTTAAATCAACTTCTTTTAACAAATTAGTTAGATGATTTAAGCCTTTTAATTTTAAATCTAAATTTAATTTTACTCTTATTTCATTCGGAATACTTGGAAAAGTATCTAATCCTTTTAAAGCAGAATCAATAAATAATCCTGAACCACCTACCATAATTAAAGTATCTTTTTTTTTAAAATAATCTTTAAAAAAAACATCAACATCCTCAGCATATTTACCTGCTGAATATGAATCTAAAATAGATAGATTATTTATAAAAAAATGTGGAACAGATTTTAATTCTAAAAATGAAGGTTTAGCCGTGCCAATATTCATTTCTCTATAAAACTGTCTGGAATCACTTGAAATAATTGAACACTTAATATTTTTTGCTAAATCTATACTCAATGTAGTTTTACCACTTGCAGTTGGGCCTACAATAACAATTAACTTTTTTTTATTTATATTCAAGAATTAAATTTATATGGATATTAAATTAACAAAACAATTCCAAAAAAAATTAGAATTCCTACTAGAATCTTTTAATTATAAGATAAGATTTGAAAAAGGAAATTTTAAATCAGGCTATTGTTTAATTAAGGATAAGAAAGTAGTAATAATTAATAAATATTTTACTACTGAAGGTAAAATCAATGCTTTAATAGAAATTATTGAATCAATAAATCTTGATCCTAAGGATTGTTCTATAGATAATATAAAAACACTCAATTTAATTTTAAAAAATTGAAAATAACTTTTTTAGGAACCGGCACTTCTCAAGGTGTACCTGTAATAGGTTGTAAATGTGATGTTTGCACATCATATAATAAAAAAGATAAAAGATTGAGATCATCAGTATTAATTGAATATTTAGGAAAAAATATATTAATTGATTCTGGACCAGATTTGAGACAACAATCATTAAAAAACAATATTACTAAAATTGATTTTGTGTTATATACTCATGCACATAGAGATCATGTATCTGGAATAGATGAACTAAGATCTTTTAATTTTATTCAAAAGAAAAAAATTAGAGGATATGGAAATAGTGAATTAGTAAATCAATTAAATAAAGATTATTCATACATCTTTGAAAATCAAAAATATCCAGGTTTACCAAAAATAGATCTGAAAATTATTGAAAAGAAATTTAATTATCTGAGTATTGATATCAACCCTATAGAGGTTTATCATAATAAATTAAGAATACTAGGTTACAGAATAAATGATTTCACTTATATAACAGATGCAAAAACAATTTCTGATAAAGAATTGAAGAAAATTGATGGTTCTAAAGTACTAGTTATAAACTGTCTACAAATTAATAGACACATAACTCATTTAAATCTTGAAGAAGCTCTTAAAATAGTAGAAAGAATAAATGTTAAAAAGGTTTTCTTTACACATATATCTCATAATTTAGGTTTTCATGATACAATTAATAAAAGACTACCTAAAAATATAGAATTAGCTTACGATAATTTATGCTTAAAATTATGATCCTACAACATTTAATTTCATCATATTAGTATGACCTTTCCAATGAGATGGCATTGATGAAGTTATGATATATTTATCACCATTTGATAAATGATTATTATCAATTAAAATTTTTTCAATATTCTCTAGTGTTGAATCAATATTTTCAGTTTTATTATAATATATACACCTGACACCCCATAATAAATTTAATTCATTACCTATTTTCTTTTCATTGGTAACAATATATATTCTTGCTTTAGGTCTACTTCCAGAAATTCTATAAGCTGAATAGCCACTTTTAGTCATTGTTACCATTACTTTTGCATTAATTTGTTTACTTAACCTACATGCAGTTGTTATTAAACTTTCACTTAATTTATTTCTTAATTTTTTAAACTTTTCAAATTTATAATAAATAGTATTTGAGGTTTTTTCAACTGAATTAATTATTCTAGTCATACTTTCAACTGCTAATAATGGATAATTACCTGTGGCAGATTCAGCTGATAACATTACGGCATCAGTACCATCTAAAACAGCATTAGCTACATCATTAGATTCTGCTCTTGTTGGAGTTTTAGATGTAATCATACTTTCTAACATTTGAGTAGCAATAATTACAGGTTTGCAGGCTAAATTACATTTTTCAACTATTTTCTTTTGAATAATAGGTACTGTCTCCATAGGTATTTCAACACCCAAATCACCACGAGCTACCATTAAACCATCGGATTCTTTAATAATTCTATCTATATTTTTGATAGCTTGAGGTTTTTCTATTTTCGCAATAATCTTAGTTTTTGAACTATTTTTTTTAATTAATTTTTTTAATTCATTAATATCATTTTCACTTCTTACAAATGATAATGCTATCCAATCCACATCATTTTTTAAACCGAACTTAAGATCTTTTATGTCTTTATCAGTAACTGACGATAATTTGATTTCACTTTCTGGAAGGTTTACACCTTTTCTTTCAAGTAAGACCCCACCTCTAATAATTTCAACTTTAATTTGATTCTTTAATTTTTCTATAACCTTTAGTTCAATTTTCCCATCATCTACTAATATTTTTTCACCTTCATTAATATCATCTATTACATCATTATCTATACTTATCCTGTTTTTATCACCTATAATATTTTTAGATGTTATTAATAAGTTATCACCATCTAATAAATTTAAACTTTCTTCCTTTAAATTTCCTACTCTTATTTTAGGCCCTTGTAAATCCTGTAATATAGTTATAGGTACTCCAAGCTCATTACTTATTTTTCTAACATTTAAAATTGTTTCTTTATGATCTTTGTGATCACCGTGTGAAAAGTTTAACCTTACTACATCAACACCCATAATAATCATTTCTTTCAATACATCATAATTTGATGATGAGGGACCAATTGTAGCAATTATTTTTGTTCTATTATTTATCATTTGTATTATATATACAACAAATATTTTTCTCTAACCAATTTTATATCTACAAAATTAGCAAATTGAATAAGATTATTAGATTTTAATCTATTTATTATATCTTCTAAATCCCCATCAAAAATATTTTTAGAAAATTGAATTAAATAGTCAAAATCGGATAAAGAAGATATAAAATGTGATTTGCATTGATTTCGATTTAACTTATTAGAAATTAGTCTTAAATATTTTTTTTTGTTTTTATATATCAAATATGACATATCCACTGATTTATTATTAATTAATTGAATTTTTTCATTATTCATTTTTTTTAATGTAATGTCAAAAGAATTATTAATTAGCCATGCTAATTTATATTCTTTACAGGATGAAACAATTCCTATCAAATAATATTCATTTGTATCTTTTATGAAATTATAATCTAAATTTTTCAATAAATTTTATTTAAAAAAGTATAGTAATTTAATAGTTTGAGAATCGAAAAAAAAAATTATTTTTGCATCATATTAAAAATTAATCTTTATGGAAAATTTAGAAAATAAAATTAAAGAAATCATTGTTGATAAATTAGGTATAGAAGAATCAGAAATAACTGATAGTGCTAGTTTTACAAATGATCTTGGAGCAGATTCATTAGATACTGTTGAATTAATTATGGAGTTTGAAAAAGAATTTAATGTTTCAATTCCTGATGAAGACGCTGAGAAAATACAAACTGTAGGTGATGCTTTTGCATACCTTAAGAATAACGTAAAATAGTTTTTTCCCTAAAGATGGGTTCTAAGAGAGTTGTTATAACTGGAATGGGTGCCATTACACCTATCGGAAAAACACTAGATGAATATAAAAATTCTATTTTTAAAGGGTTAAGTGGTTGTGATTTAATAAAATCTTTTGACGCGTCAAAGTTTAAAACAAAATTTGCTTGTGAAGTAAAAGACTATGATCCTTTGGACTACTTTGATAGGAAAGAGTCTAGGAAGATGGATATATATGCTCAATTTGGAATGATTGCTGCAGATGAAGCTATCAAAGGTTCTAATATAAACCTTGATAATATTGATTTATCAAGAATAGGTGTAATATGGGGTTCAGGAGTAGGTGGTATAGAGACTTTTCAAAATGAATTAATAAGTTTTAGTGAAAATGATAAAACCCCAAGATTTAACCCTTTCTTTATTCCAAAATTAATTCCTGATATTTGCCCTGGTCTTATAGCAATAAAATATGGATTTAAAGGTCCTAATTTTGCAACAGTTTCTGCATGTGCATCAGCATCAAATGCGATTATTGATTCCTATAATTATATTAAATCTGGGATATCTGAAATCATAATTACTGGGGGATCAGAATCTGCGGTAAATGAAACTGGAGTTGGTGGTTTTAATGCACTAAAAGCATTATCAGAAAGGAATGACAGTCCAAAAACAGCTTCAAGGCCTTTTGATAAAGAAAGAGATGGTTTTGTATTAGGAGAAGGTGGAGGTGCAATTATTTTAGAAGATTATGATCATGCTGTAAAGAGAAACGCTAAAATTTATGCAGAAATTATTGGTTTTGGAATGTCTTGTGATGCATATCATATTACTGCACCGCACCCTGATGGAGAAGGAGCAAGATTAGTTATGGAAAATGCAATAAAAAGTGCAGGGATTAACAAAAACGAGATAGACTATATTAATGTACATGGTACATCAACACCCTTAGGAGATAAGAGTGAAATAACAGCTATTGAAAATGTATTTGGCAAATATGCCTTTAATCTAAATATAAGTTCTACAAAATCAATGACAGGGCATTTACTAGGAGCTGCAGGCGCAATTGAATCAATAGCATCTATTTTTTCTTTAAATGAAAATAAAATTCCTCCAACAATTAATCATCATACATATGATGAAGCAATAAATAAGAATTTAAACCTAACCCTTAATAAATTTCAATTAAGAAATACTAATATAGCAATGAGTAATACTTTTGGATTTGGTGGTCACAATACTTCTGTTATTTTTAAAAAATATAAAAACATATGATGTTTTTTTTTAAAAATAAGGAAGATAAGGAATTAATTAATGCAATTAAATTTATTCTTGGATACAAAACTAATAAGCCAGAATTATACAAATTGGCTTTACTTCATAAATCAATTAAAAATGAAGAATCAAATGAAAGATTAGAATTTTTAGGAGATGCAATATTAGGATTAATTGTTGCAAAATACTTATTCAAACTTTACCCATTTAAAGATGAGGGGTTTCTAACAAAAATAAGATCTAAAATTGTTAATAGAGAATCTCTTAATAATATTGGCAGAAAATTGGGACTTCAAAAAATCATTAATATTAAAAAAATGAAATCTAAATCTTATGATTCTATTTATGGTGATGCATTAGAAGCTATAATTGGAGCATGTTATTTAGAAAAAGGATTTGATTTTTGTGACGAAAAAGTTGTAAAAAATATCATTGTACCATATTTTGACCTTGATGATCTTACTACTCAAACTCATAATTTTAAAAGTAAGGTTCTAGAATGGGCACAAAAAGAAAAAATGAAAATAAATTTTATTGTTGAAAAAACAGCGACCTCAAGTAGATTTTCACAATTTAAATCTATTCTTAAACTCAATGGTAAAAAAGTTTCTGTTGGTTACGGTAAAAGTAAAAAAAATGCAGAAAAAGATGCATCCAGAATTGCTTGTGAAATTTTAGAATTAAGTTAGTAAAATAATGTCCTTTAGAATAGCAAGTTCAAATTTGAATCAAACTCCTCTTGATTGGGAAAATAATTTAAATAACATTAAAGAAAGCATAGATCTTGCAAGAAAAAATAATGTTAAAATTCTATGTTTACCTGAACTAGCAATTACAGGATATGGCTGTCAAGATTTATTTTATCATAATTGGTTTATTAATAAATCATATGAATTACTTAATGAAATAAAATTATTAACAAAGTCAATAACAGTAATTGTAGGACATCCAATTTCATTTAAAGAGAAGCTTTATAATTCTTGCTGTATAATCAAAAATCAAAAAATTCTTGGTTTTTTTCTTAAAAGTAATTTACCAAATGACGGTATTCATTATGAAAAAAGATGGTTTGAAGCATGGAAGTATGGTAAAGTTGATAAAATTAATTTTGATGAAGAAAGTTATCCAATAGGAACAATTCAAATTGAATACTCTAATAATTTAACTTTAGGTTTTGAAATATGTAGGGATATGTGGGGTACTGAAAGGCCTGCAAATTATATATCTACTAAAAAAAATTTAATAATTTTTAATCCTATTGCAAGTCATTTTGCTTTTAAAAAATTTGATTTTAGAAAAGATCTTGTAGTAGATAGTTCTAAAAAGTTTAATTGTACATACATATCAGTAAACTTATTAGGAAATGAATCTGGTAAAGTGATATTTGAAGGAGACACAATACTTGCATCAAAAGGTGAACTAATTTCAGTAGATAATAGATTTTCATTTGATGATTATTCATTTTCATTTTATGATATAGATTTTAATAATATAACAGCTGAAAAAAATTATATAACCCCTAATATCTTTGAGGAATTTATTGATGCTTTTTCATTAGGGTTATCTAACTATTTATTTAAATCTAAATTAAATGGATTTGCTTTATCACTTAGTGGTGGTTTAGATTCTTCTTGTATTGCTATTCTAATATATGAGATGATTAAAAGAATAGTTATAAAAAAAGGAGTAGAGGAAATAAATCAAAAACTAAATTTAGATTTAAAAACTTCAAATGATTTACATTCTAATGTTAAAATTATAATTAATAAAATATTATTTACTGCATATCAAGAAACTAAAAACTCTTCAGAAAAGACAAAAGAATCAGCTAAAATATTATCCGATTTTATTGGGACAAATCATTATGAGTGGTCAATTGATAGTGAAATTAATGGCATTATACATAAAATTTCTTCAGCTACTTCAAAATCATATACATGGAAGAAAGATGATTTAGCTCTACAAAATATACAGGCTAGAGTAAGATCTCCATTTATATGGTTTATTGCTAATTCCAATAATTTATTACTTCTATCAACATCTAACAGAAATGAATCAAGTGTTGGATACTCAACAATGGATGGTGACTCAAGTGGCTCTATATCTCCAATTGCTGGAATTGATAAAATTTTTATTAAAAATCTTTTAAAATACTTACAAAATGAATTCGGTTATAAATGTCTTAATAAAGTTCTTAAGTTAAAACCAAGTGCAGAGCTAAAACCATTAAATTATAAACAATATGATGAAAACGATTTAATGCCTTATGAAATTTTGTCAAAAATTGAAAGATATTTCATTAAGGAAAGAAAAAGTCCAATTGAAATATTTAATAAATTAAAAAAAGATAAAATCGCTGAAGAAAACTCATTAAAAAAATTTATTAAAATTTTTTTTGATTTACTTGGTAAAAATCAATGGAAAAGAGAAAGGACAGCTCCATCTTTTCACTTTGATGACTATAGTCTTGATTCAACATTATGGTTTAGATTTCCAATTTTGTCAAAGAATTTCAAAGAAGAATTAAAAAAATTGTAATTAATCAATTGGATCATACCCTGATTTGCCCCAAGGATGACACTTTGAGATCCTTTTTATACCAAGAAAAGTTCCTTTAAAAAATCCATACTTAATAATTGCTTGTTTGGTATATTCCGAGCACGTAGGTGTAAACCTACATGAACTAGGAAAAAGAGGAGATACTATTTTCTGATATAGTATAATTGGCAGAATAAATATTTTCCTGATATTCATCTATAAATAATATATTTGCAACTGAAATTCAACCATGATAAAATTTAACTTTTTTTCTTTAATAATACTAATCTTGTTTTCTAATATAAGTTATGTTTTTTCTAAAAATGATACTACAACATTTGATGTAGAAATATATAATAAGTTATCTAATGAAACTTATTCTATTAATAAAATTGAAATCATTGGAAATAAAAGAACAAAAAGAAATATAATTCTTAGAGAGTTGTCATTAAAAGAAAATGAAATAATAAATAAAAATGAAATAATAAATATTGTTGAAGAGGATAAAAGAAAATTGATTAATACGAATCTTTTCAATGAAGTTGATATAAATATTAAAATATTAGATGAAAATAATTTACTAATTAAAATTTTCTTGATAGAATCATTTTATCTACTTCCATCGATAATCTTTGAGTTATCTGATAGAAATTTTAATGATTGGTGGGTAAATTTTGATCATGATTTTAAAAGGATAAATTATGGGGGAGGTTTTTTACAGTATAATTTAAGTGGAAGAGCTGACATTCTTGAATTTACATTTAGAAGAGGGTTTATAAGAGAATTCTATTCATCATATTTTATTCCCTATTTATCAAAAAAACAAAAGGGAGGTCTTGAAGTTAACTTTAATTTTATAGATTATGATCATCTATTTTATGATACAGAAGAATATATTCCAATTTTTTATAAATCTAAAAATTCTCTTAAAAAACAATTTAAATCGTCTATAGAATACTCTCATAGAGAGTCTTTTTATAATTATCACTATTTTAATATTGAACATAATAATATTGTAATGAATGATACATTAATGTTCTTAAATGAAAATTATTACAATAATGATAATAAGATGAATCTTATATCATTGGGTTATGAATTTAATAGAGATTTTAGAGATATAAAAAACTATCCTTTAGATGGATTTAGATTAAATTTTAGAATTAGAAAAGATGGGATTGGTATTTTTAACAATATAAATAAATGGAGTGCAAAAATTTATTATTCAAAATATTTTAAATTAAAAAATGAATTTTATTATTCATTTAACATTGTCACATTATTTAGCAGTAAAAATTTGCCATTTTTAATGTATGAATCTGGTGATAGAATTCGTGGTTATGAAAAATATTTAATTCATGGATACTCTTATCAGATTTTTAAAAATTCATTAAAGAAAAACATTTTATCAACTAGCATCAATAGAGATAATGAAAAAATAATGAAGAGAGTTAAAAATATTCCATTGGATATTTATTTAAAATTATTTTTTGACTCTGGAGTTATTTGGAAATATAATAATCAAGCTAATAATAGCTATTTGAATAATAAATATCTATACAGTTTTGGTTTAGGTATAGATTTAGTAACTCTGAAAAACATTTCGTTTTCTTCTGAATTATCAAGGAATTCATTAAATGAAAATAATTTATCATTTAAATTAGGTGCTGATTTTTAGAAAAATGAAGACAGTAGGATTTTATACATTTGGATGTAAATTAAATTTTTCAGAAACATCATCAATTTCTAGAGAGTTTACTGATAATGGTTACAAAAAAAAATCAATTTATGATAACCCAAATAAAGTGATTATCAATACATGTTCTGTTACTGAAAATGCAGATAAAAAATGTCAAGATCTAATTAGAAAAATCAAAAGAAAATCACCTAATTCAGAAATTACAGTAGTTGGTTGTTTTGCTCAACTAAAACCTAAAGAGATTATTGACATTAAGGATGTTGATAAGGTAATTGGAGCAAAAAATAAATTTAACTTTCAATCTTACATAAGTAATAAATCAGTAATTCATTCTAAAATAAATGAATCTAAAGATTTTAAATCCACATTTTCTATTGACGATAGGACA
>MDTG01100022.1_pt1 | contig 34771 bp, 22 predicted proteins | sample 811421 | NCBI WGS metagenome assembly MDTG01 (sample SAMN05326645, study PRJNA326480) | marine metagenome | isolation source: seawater | place: Pacific Ocean: South East | collected 2011
CGGGGCCCACCCCCGGCACGGGTCGCTATCCCAACCCCGCCCAGAGCGCGGGGCCCGGCCAAAGCGCCGGTCCCCACCCCGGCACGGGTCGCTATCCCAACCCCGCCCAGAGCGCGGGGCCCGGCCAGAGCGCGGGTCCCCACCCCGGGACGGGTCGCTACCCCAACCCCGCCCAGAGCGCGGGGCCCGCGCGCGGCACGGGGCGCTTCGCCGCCCAGGGCGGCGACAGCCAGCTGGTCCAGGCGCCGGGGACGGGCCGCTTCCCCGCGGGGGGCTCGGGACCGCACCCCATGGCGGGCTCTCAGGGGCGCGGGCCGCAGCCGCACGCGACCTGGGCCGCGCCGCCCAACCAGTCCCACGCCCAGTCCCACGGACAGCCGCGGCCCCCCTGGGACAGCGCCCGGCGGGCTGGCGGCAACACCTTCGGCCCCTACCGGCTCCTGAGCGAGCTGGGCCGCGGCGCCTTCGGCGTGGTCTACCTGGCCGAGCGCGCCGGCCTCGCCAAGCAGGTCGCGCTCAAGGTGCTCGAGGACGCCGCCGCTCAGGACCACGAGACGGTGGCCCGCTTCCAGCTCGAGGCCTCGATCGGGAGCCGGATCGACGACCCCGGGGTCGTCCGCGTCAGCGACGTCGGCTGGCACGGGCCGCACCTCTACTTCGCCATGGACTACGTCCAGGGCCAGAGCCTCGAGGCGCGGCTCAAGCGCGGCGGCCCGCTCCCGCCGCCCGACGCCGCCCGGCTCGTGGCGCGCCTGGCCCGCGCGGTCCAGGCCGTCCACGAGCTGGGAGTCGTGCACCGCGACCTCAAGCCGGCCAACGTGATGATCAACGAGGAGGGTCAGCCCCTCCTGACCGACTTCGGCCTCGCCCGTGACAGCCTCGAGCGCCGCCAGGGCCTGACCCACACCTCGGACTTCCTCGGCACGCCGCTCTACATGGCACCCGAGCAGTTCTCCTCGGCCAAGCACATCGACGCGCGCGCCGACGTCTACTCGCTGGGCGCGATCCTCTACGCCTGCTTGAGCGGCCAGCCGCCCTTCGTGCTGCCCAACACGCTCCTGCTCGCCAACGCGGTCGCCAACGACCCGGTGCCCCCGCTGGAGGTCAAGGGCCTGCTCCCGGGGCTCGAGGCCGCCTGCCTGCTGGCGCTCGAGAAGGAGCCGACCGACCGCTACTCGACGGCGGGCGAGCTGGCGGCGGCGCTCGAGGCCTGCCTGCCCAAGCCCAAGGCGCGCCGCGGGGCCTCGGGGCGCGCCGCCCGCTCGAGCAAGATCCGCATGAGCCCGACCACCCTGGTGGTGCTGGTGGCCTCCCTCTCGGGGCTGGCGATCCTGGCTGCGGGGCTCGTGATCACGGCCCTCCCCGATCAGAGCGTGGCCGAGGCGAGCAAGAGCGCCGCGCCTGAGGGACCGGGACCCACGGGGAGCGCTGCGCCCAGCGCGCCGGTCGCCGCGCCCACCGCGCCCGCGGCGCCGGCGCCGACGCCCCCCCGCGACAAGAAAGAGCTCGAGCAACGGATCCGAGCCTGGAAGCGGGAGGTGAGCGAGGTCCAGCCCTTCCGCCCGGAGCTGGTCGAGGAGGTCCGCCTCCTGCTCCAGGCGGTCGACCCCAAGCGCCAGCCGGACGGGCGTCGGCTCCTGGTCGACTACCTCAGGCGCCGCGGGCGCTACACCCAAGCGCTGGAGGAGCTGCGCCGCGAGCCCGCGGTCGAAGACTTCCTCGTGGAGCTGCGCCTGCTCGACGGGCTGGGGCGCAGCGACGAGGCGCTGGTGCTCGCCCTCGAGCGCCTGGGCCGGTGCAACCCGACCGATATCACCCCCCTCCCGGTGCGGGCGGGGTTGGCCTGGATCTATCGGCGCTGGGGCTGCACGCTCCAAGCCATGCGGCTGGTCGGCAACCCCGACGACAGCAGCATGATGACCGGGCGGCGGCGCGGCCCCCCCCTCAGCTCGCAGGCGCCCCTCCTGGCGGCGGCCCTGCGCGTCCGCTGCGAAGCGGAGGCTGGCGCCACTCCCTACCCCTCCACCTTGGCGCGCTTGCGCGAGCACGAGAGCGATCCGGACGCCTTGCTGGCCCTCGCCGCCGAGGCGCGGGCGCAGCAGAACCTCCTCCGCGAGCGAGAGCTGCTGGAGCGGGCGAACCAGCTCGTCGGCGGCGGCGAGGCGGCCGGCGTCGAGCTGGCGCTCTTGCGCACGCGGGCCAAGACCGAGCCGACCGCGGTCGAGGCGCGCATTCGTGAGATCGCGCGCGCGCGCTACCTCCCCGAGGCGCTGCTGACCCTGGCGCGCCTCCGCTTCGCGCGCGGCGACGACACCTGGCGGGACGACGCCAACGAGCTCCTGCGCCGCTCTCCGAGCGTGCTGGCCTACGCGAGCGACCTGGTCGGCGCGATGAAGCTCGAGCGCCATCAGAGGCCCCACCCCAACCCGCCCAGCAACCTCTTGCTGGCCAAGCTTTATTGCTACGACTACCCCCCCGCGCAGCGCACCCTGGCGCTGCGCGCGCTGCTCGCGGCCGCGGCCGGGGTCGAGCCCTGGCGACAGGTCAAGGGCTACCTCGATCAGCTCGAGCGCAGCCTCGGCGCGGGGCACGTCAAGGCGCTCGAGCTGCGCTTCCAGATCGCCAGCGCGCGCGACGACTTCGCCGCGGTCGATCGCCTCTACCCCCAGCTCAGCTCGTCCGACCCCACCGGTCAGCTCGAGTTCCTCCACGCGCAGAGCCTCGAGCGCCGGGGTCAGGTGCGTCAGGCCCTGAAGCGAATGGAGGCCCTCAGCCAGAAGGCCAAGCCCTGGTCCAACCCGGCCTTCTTCAAGGCGCGGATCATTCGTCAGGGCCGCGTCGGTCAGGACATGCGGGCGATGGCGATGATGGCCCTCCGCCACGCGGAGGCGATGAACCTCCTCTGCCAGCTCAACATGCGCGAGGTCAACCCGGACCCCCGCAGCCAGCAGATGCGCGCCCGCGGCCTGAGCTGGTGCGACGACGTGCTCGGCTGCTTCAACACCGCGGGCTCGGTCGTGATCGCCTTCGGGACGACGGAGCTGCGGACCCGCTTCTCGCTCTTCCAGCGCGCGCTCTATCACTCGTGCTCGGCCTACCCCGCCGTGATGTGCGCCGAGGAGCTCGGCTACGAGGTCCTGCTGCGTCGAGTCCCCGTCGAGCAGTGGATCGACCTGGCCCGACTGGTGGTCGAGGCGGGCATGCTCAAGGACGACGACCACCCCCAGCTGCACGTGATGCAGGGCGTGTTCGCCGAGACGGAGCCCAAGGCGCGCGAGGCCTTCCGGCGCGCCCTCGAGCTGAACCCCGCGGCGGTCCTGCCGGCCTGCTTCGACGAGCTGCTCGAGGCCCGCTTCGGGTCGGAGCGCGGCAAGGAGCTGGCGGGCATGTTCCAACCCCTCCCGCCGCCGGAGGCTGCGGGATCGCGATGAGCGAGCCCCGCGCGATCGGCGGCTACCCGATCGTGGGCGAGCTGGGGCGCGGCGGCGCGGGCGTGGTCTACGAGGCGCGCCACCCCAAGCTCGACTACCCGGTCGCGCTCAAGCTGCTCAGCGCGCGCGGAGGAGCCTGGGAGCGACAGCGACGACGCTTCGAGCGGGAGGTCCTGGCGCTGGGCCGCTTGAGCGGGCCCCACGTGGTGCACGTGATCGAGGCCGGCGAGCACGGCGGCTCGCCCTGGCTGGCCATGAACTTCGTCGAGGGCGAAGACCTCGAGCAGTGGATCTCCCGACGCGGTCCCCTGCCGATCGAAGACGCGCTGCGGCTCGGGCGGCAGCTCTGCGCCGCGCTCGACGAGGCCCACCAGGTGGGAGTGTTCCACCGGGACGTGAAGCCGGCCAACGTGATCCGCCAGCCCAGCGGCGACTTCGTGTTGACCGACTTCGGCCTCGCCAAGCACGAGCTGCTGGAGGAGTCGATCACCCTCTCGCGCTCGGGGCTGATCAGCGGGACGCCGGGCTACTTCGCCCCCGAGCAGGCCAAGGGCAGCGAGAGCTCGGCGGCGACCGACGTCTATCTGGTGGGCGCGACGCTCTACGCCGCGCTGACCGGCGAGCCGCCCTTCCTCAAGGGATCGCTGATCGAGGCCGTCGTCGCGACGCGCGAGGAGCCGCCGCGCCCGCCCCGCGAGCTGCGCGCGGAGCTCCCGCCCGCCTTCGAGGAGGTCGTGCTGCGCTGCCTGGCCAAAGAGCCCAGCCAGCGCTACCCCAGCGCCCAGGCCCTCCAGGAGGCCCTGACCGCCGCCGCGACGAGCGCTCGCGCCGGACTCCAGCCGAGCGAGCGCGGGGTGCTCTTGGTCAGCGCGCTCCTGCTCTTCGCGCTCAGCGTCGGGACCCTGGCCCTCGCGCTCGCCAGCCGCGGAGAGGCTGAGCCGGACGTCGCGCTCGCGACCCCCAGACCCCTGCCCTCCTCCAGCGCCAGCGCTGCGCCGACCCTGGCGCCCTCGCCGGCCCCAACGCGGCCCGGGGTGCCCGAGAGTCCGGCCGAACTCGAGCAGCGGATCGCGGCCTGGAAGGAGGCAATCCGCGAGGAGGAGCCCTTCCGCCAGGACCTCGTCGACGAGGTGCGCCTGCTGATCGAAGCCTGCTCGCCGGCGCGGAGGAAGGGAGGTCGCTACCTGCTGATCGACTACCTCCGCCGCCGCGGCCGCTACGAGCAGGCCCTCGCCGAGCTCCTGGCGCTCCCGGCGAGCGAGCGCACCGAGGCCGCCCACCTGTGCGAGATCTACCTGCTGGACGCCCTCGGCCGAACCGAGGAGGCGCTAGAGCGAGCCATGTGGCACCTGGCCCGGGTCGACGTCGGCGACCCGACGCCGCTCTACCTGCGGGCCGGCTTGAGCTGGATCTTTCGCCGCTGGGGCTTCGCGGAGGAGGCCGCGCGGCTCGTGGCGGCCCCGGACCAGCCCGGGGCGGAGGGGGTCACTCGAGCCGCGCTGCGGGCTCCGCCGCTCTCGCCCCGCTCCCCCCTCCTGGCGGTCTGCTTGCGGGTCCGCTGCGAAGCGCGGGTGGGGGTCGCCCCGCACGCGAGCACGCTGGGTCTCCTGCGCCGCACGCGCAGCGATCCGGCGGGACTGATGGCCCTGGTGGTGGACGCGCAACGAAGAGGCGAGCTGAAGCAGGCTTTCGGCTACGCCCAGCGGGCGAACCGAATGGTCGCGGGGGGCCAGGACCCGGAGCCCGAGATCGCGCTCGCGGTGCTCCAGTCCAAGCCGACCTTGGCCACCACCTTCGACGACCTCCTGGCGCGGCGAGACGACCCGCTGGTGCGCTTCGCGCGCGCCCAGTACTACTTCTTCACCAAGGACCGGCGCTGGCGCGACGAGCTGACCGAGATCACTCGTCGAACGCCCGGCACCCTGCGCGACGCCGCCGACATGCTGCGGGCGGCCAAGCTCGCTCCCTGGGAGTGGCCCCGACCCGCGCCGCCCAGCCACCTGCTCTTCCTCAAGACCCTCTGCCGGGACATTCCCCTCCAGCAGCGGCCCGCCGCCCTGCGGCTGAGCCTCGAAGCCATGACCGGCAGCGAGCCCTGGCCCGCCGTCCGAGCGCGCTTGGCCGAGCTCCCGCTCTCGCGAGAGACTCGCTCCTTGCGCCTCGAGCTGGCCCACGGCCTCGACGACTTCGAGGAGGTCGATCGCCACTATCGAGCCCTCGCCGAGCGCGACCCGGAGGGTCAGGTCGAGGCCCTCTACGCCGAGAGCCTCTTGCGACGCGGGCGTCCGCGCGCGGCCCTGAAGCGCTTCGAGGCGCTCGCGAGCAAGGGCCTGGCCTGGTCGACCTACGCCCAGCTCAAGAGCGAGCTCTTGCGCCAGGGCGTCGTGGCGCGAGACCCGCTCCGCTCGCTGAAGCTCCTCTCGCTCCAGCGCGTGGACGCGGTCGTGTTGATGTGCCTCCGCAGCCTGCACGACCGGGTTCGCGATCCGAGGACCAAGGCAGCCATTCAAAGCGCTTTGAGCTCAGCCCCCTGCCTGTTCGGCAACGCCAACGGCGCGGCCACGGCCCTGGGCTCCCTCAGCCGCGATCGCCCTCGGCATCGAGCCGGGGAGGTCTACCGCGCGCTCCGGCACTCCAACTCGGTCTACCCGGCCGTGCTCTTCCTGGAGGAGCTCTGCTACGAGCACCTGCTCTGGCAGAGCAAGCTCGAGGTCGCCCTGGAGACCGGCCGCCACATGCTCGCGATCGCTCGCCGCAAAGACGACACGCACCCGCAGCTGCAGGTCGTGGCCGGGCTCTTCGCCGACACCCCGCCGGAGGCGCGCGCCCACTTCGCGAAGGCCCTGGAGCTCGAGCCCCAGGCCCTCCTGCCCGCTGGGCTGGACGCCTTCCTGGTCAAGCGCTTCGGTGAGCAGGCCGGACGCGAGCTCGCGGCGGTCTTCGAGCCCCTGCCCCCGGCTCACCAGCGCCGCTGAGCGTGCTAGCCTGAGTTCGCGCCGGAGGACAGCGTCTCGAGCTTCGAAATGCGGCTTCAGCCGAACCTGGGCTTCGCGCCCGGCCACTGGTGTTGGCCCTTCTGCCTAAGCTGCTTGCACTGCTCGGGCGGCCCGCGGTGAGCGGCGAGTGGGCCTTCGGCTTCGCCGCGCCTGAGCTCTTGGGGCTCGGACTCCTGGCGCTCCCCTGCGCGTGGTGGGCGAGCCGGCGCTCCCTGAGCGGGCTCTCGCCCGGCCGACAGCGCGCGGCCCTTGGGGTGCGCCTGTTGGTCTTGACGGGCCTGATCCTGGCCCTGGCCGAGCTCGAGTGGCGCGGCCCCGCGCCCGAGATCGAAGCCGTGCTCGTGGTGGATCGCTCCCGCTCGATCCCTGCCGAAGGGCACCTGCGCGAGGCAGTCGACGCGACGCGCCGACGAGCCGAGCCCGCCCTCCGGCCCACGCGGGTCGTATCCTTCGGCGCTGACGCGGTCAATGAGGCGGAGCTGCGCTCGGCGCTTCCCTTCCATGGCTTCCGGGCCGTGGTGGATCGCGAGGGGACGAACCTCGAGCGAGCCTTGCGCCGGGGGCTCGACTCCTTGGGGCCTGGCGGCGGCCGCCTGGTCTTGCTCAGCGACGGCAACCAGACCGCGGGCGAGGCGAAGCGGGCCGCCGCCGCGGCCCGCCTGGCGGGAGTCCCGATCGACGTGGTCCCGATCGACTATCACCACGAGCGGGAGCTCGCGATCGAGAAGGTCGTGGTCCCGAGCGAGGTCGCGGCTGGGGAGCCATTCGCGGTGCGGGTCTTGTGCCAGGCCACTCACTCGGCGCCGGCCACGATCAGCCTTTGGCGCGACGGACACCTCGTCGCCAACCGCGCCGTCGTGCTCGAGCCGGGGACCAGCCTGCACACCTTCGAGCTCGAGCAGCCCGAGCCCGGCTTCGCGCGGATCGAGGCTTCGCTGCGCCACGCGCTAGGCGACGACTCCCTCAGCCAGAACGACCTCGGCCACGCCTTCGTGCTGGTCCGCGGCGAGGCGCGCGTGCTCTACGTCGCGGGTGAGGACCCCCTCGAGGAGCCTGACGCCCGGAGGGCGGGCCACCTGGTCGCCGCGCTGCGCGCCGCGCGAATCGAGGTCGAGGAGCGGGGCCCGGGCGAGCTCCCGCTGCGGGCGGGTGAGCTGCAGGCCTACCAGGCGGTGGTCCTCGACGACGTGCCTCGGCGCGCCTGCAGCGAGCGCCAGGTGAGCGCCCTCGAGCGCGCCGTGCGCGACCAGGGGCTGGGCCTGGTCGTGATCGGCGGCCCCAACGCCTTCGGCCCCGGCGACTGGGAGGACACGCCCCTGGCCAAGGCGCTGCCGGTCCGACTCAGCCCGCCAGGTCAGGGCTCGCTGCTCAGCTCGGCGCTGGTGCTCGTCCTCGACACCTCCGGCTCCATGGCGGGCCACAAGCTCGAGTTGACGCGCCGGGCCGCCGCCGCGACGGGTCGCGCGCTGGGCGCTCGCGACGAGCTCGGCGTAGTCCGCTTCTCCGGCGACGCCCACTGGGCCCTGACCCTGGCGGCGGGGCACCCGCGCGCGCGGCTGAGCGCGGCCTTGAGCAAGCTCGAGGCAGCCGGCGGGACGCAGCTCGGGCCCGGCCTCGCGCTCGCGGCTCGAGCCCTGCGGGCTTCGGAGGCCCAAGCCAAGCACGTGATCCTGCTCAGCGACGGCCGCGCCGACGACGTGGATCGCGCCGCGCGCCTCGCGCGCGCGCTTCGGGCCCGCAAGGTGACCCTCAGCACGGTCGGGATCGGTGAGGGAGCCGACGCGCCCAGCCTGAGACGCCTGGCCCAGCTCGGCGGAGGTCGCCACCTCGCCGTGGCCGACGCTCGTGACCTGCGCCAGGTGTTCGTCAAGGAGGCTCGCCGCGCCCTGCGCCCGCTGATCGTCGAGCGCACCGTCCTGCCCCAGCGCGTCGGGGCCGGCGATCTCCTGGCGGGGCTCGGCCCGCCGCCGCCCCTGCGGGGCTTCGTGCGCACCTTCGCCAAGGCCCAGGCCGAGGTGTCGCTCGCGACTCCGGGCGGCGCTCCCCTCCTAGCGCACTGGCGCTACGGCCTGGGGCGGGTGCTCGCCTTCACAAGCGACGTCCGCCCGCGCTGGGCGCCCGAGTGGATCGAGTGGAAGGGCTTCCAGGCGGCGTGGAGTCAACTCCTGCGCCTCGTCAGCAAGGACGTGGCCCAGGAGCGATTCCAGCTCCAGGCCCGCGCCGTGGGCGGCGAGGCGAGGATCGCGCTCGACGCGATCGACGCTGAGGGTCAGCTCCTGGACGGCCTGCGGGTGCGCGCGCGCCTCGAGGGACCGCGGGGTGAGGTCCGACAGGCCCCCCTCCTCCAGACCGGCCCGGGTCGCTACGAGCTGAAGCTCCCGCTCGTGGGGGCGGGCACCCACGAGCTGCAGCTCGTGAGCGAGGACGCGAGCGGGCGCGTGCTGCACTCCCAGACCACGGGCTTGATCGTCCCCTACGCTCCCGAGTTCCGTGACCTGCGCAGCGACCGCCCCACCCTGGAGTCCCTGGCACGAGCGACGGGAGGGCGGGTCCTCGAACTCGACGCCCTGCGGGGCGGAGAGGCCGACCTCTGGACTCGCGAGGGCGTCGGCGAGAGGGAGCGCCAGCGCGCCGGTTGGCCGACGCTGCTGGCGCTCGCGCTCTTCCTGTTCCTGCTCGACGTGGCGCTTCGCCGCGTCCACCTCGACCTGCGCGCGCTCCTCCCCCGCCCCGAGCCTCGCCCCAAGCCAAGCCTGCCAGTGGCAGCGACCGCCCACCTGCTCGAGGCCCGCCGGTCGCGCGTCGCGAGCGAGGAGCTGGCCCCGCCCTCGACGCCCCCGCCCGCTCCGGTCGCCCGCCCTTCGCCTCAGCCCGACCGTGCCGCGCCTCCGCCGCCGACGGCGGGAGGCTCTCTCGACCGCCTCCTCGCAGCCAAGCGCCGAGCCCAGCGCGACGCGGAAGGAGAGGGCTAGCTCCCCGGCTGCTCGAGGTAGGTGTAGCCGTCGAGCCCCTGGTCGTAGAAGCGCGTCAGCTGGCCGGCCTCGGCCGGCGAGATCGCGCCCGCGCGCACGGCGCGCTCGACGTCGCGGCGCATGTGGCGCGAGAGCTCCTTGGCGTTGATCTGCACGTAGCTGAGCACCTCCGAGACGGTGTCTCCGCAGATCACGTCGTCGATCTGGGGCGCGCCGTCGGCCGAGAGGCTGATGTGCACGGCGTGGGTGTCTCCGAAGAGGTTGTGCAGCGCGCCGAGGGTCTCCTGGTAGGCGCCGACCAGGAAGGCGGCCAGGTAGTAGGGCTCGCCCTTGCGGAGGCGGTGCAGCTCGAGGGTCCGCTTGAACTTGCCCCGGCGCAGGGTCGAGAAGCGGTCGATCGTGCCGTCGCTGTCGCAGGTCATGTCGGCCAGGACCGCGCGCCGATCGGGCGCCTCGCCCAGGCGGTGGATCGGGCAGATCGGGAAGAGCTGGTCGATCGCCCACGAGTCGGGCAGCGACTGGAAGATCGACATGTTGCAGAAGTAGATGTCGGCGAACTGCTCGGGCAGGTCGATCAGCGGGGCCGGGATCTCGTCGCCTTCGAGGTCCTGCAGCCGGCGGAGGACCTCCGAGCCGAGGTGCCAGAAGAGCTTGTCGCCCGCCGCGCGGACCGGCAGGCTGGCGTAGCCGAGCCCGAACAGGCTCAGCAGCTCGCCGCGCGCCGCGGCGCCGTCCTGCCACACCTCGAGCAGGTCGCGCTGGTCGAGGTCGTTGACGGCCTGGAGCAGGTCGAGCAGGGGCTGCGGCACCTCCTCCTCGTTCTCGAGCGACTTCTCGACCTCGGCCGGGTTGACGCTGATGTCGTAGGTCGCCGCGTCGACGACGTCGAACACCAGCACGCTCCCGTAGGCCACCATGGCGCGGCCCGACTCCGAGAGCACCATCGGGTGCGGGACCTCGGCCTCGTCGCAGGCCGACTTGATCCGGTAGATCACGTCGGCCGCGTACTGCTGGACCGTGTAGTTCATGGACGAGTCGCTGGCCGTCTGGCTGCCGTCGTAGTCGACGCCGAGGCCGCCGCCGACGTCGACCATCTCGAGCCCCGCGCCGAGCCGGCGCAGCTCGGTGTAGATGTGCGCGAACTCGGTGACCGCGTGCTTGACCGCGCGAATGTCGCTGATCTGGCTGCCGACGTGGAAGTGGAGCAGCTTGAAGCAGTCCTCCATGCCGTGCGCGCGCAGCAGCTCGAAGGCGTCGAGGACCTCGCTCACGAAGAGCCCGAACTTGGAGCGCGTCCCGCCCGACTTCATCCAGCGCCCGGCGCCCTTGCTGCTCAGCTTGACCCGGACCCCGATCTCGGGGCGCACGCCGTGCTTCTCGGCCAGCTCCACGAGCAGCTCGAGGTCGCTGAACTTCTCGACCACGGGGATGATCCGGCGGCCCAGCTTGCTCGCGAGCACCACGGTCTCGATGTACTCGTGGTCCTTGAAGCCGTTACAGACGATCAGCATCTCGGGCATGTCGACCGTCAGCCCCAGCACCGCGAGCAGCTCCGCCTTGGAGCCGGCCTCGAGGCCGAAGCCCAGGTCGCGCCCGATCTCGCGGATCGCCTCGACCACCGCCCGCTGTTGGTTGACCTTGATCGGGTAGAGGCAGCCGTAGCTGCCCTGATACTCCTCGTCCTCGATCGCGGCCACGAAGGCCTGGTGGATCTGCTTGAGGCTGTGGACCAGGACGTCGGTGAAGCGCAGCAAGAGGGGCGTCGCGAGGCGGCGCTCGTCGAGGCCGCGGACCATCTCGTAGAGGTCGATCCCGCGCTGATCGCGCAGAGGCCGGATCACGACGTGGCCCGCCTCGTTGACCCCGAAGAAGCCCTGGCCCCAGGCCGGGAGCCCGTAGAGGCGCTCGGCGTCCTCGAGGGTCCAGTCGCCCGGGGTCGGAGAGCCCGGGATGGCGGCGCGGCGCGTGGACATGCTGGAGGGGCTCATGGCGCGCTCCTTAGGTTTCGACGGGGAAAGGATTTACCACTCTTGGGCCTCGCGGCGCAAGGCGTGGAGAAGTTGTGGATCGACGCGCTTGGAGAAACCTTTGCCTGCGGTCACTCTCTCCCTAACGGGTTACCGCAGTTGAGCTAGCTTCCGACTACAATCCTCGCCCCCGCGGGAGGGCATCTGAACCGCCAGCGCAACTACCTTCCACCCTCGCTCCTGAGCGGTGCGGCGTGATCTTGGGTCGCGTGCGCTCGTTGATCAGCGGGATCGGCGCTTACCTGATCGCCTTCACCCAGGTCTCGGGCTTTTCGCTCGTCCTGGCGGGGAGGGCGCTGCGCTGGGTCCTCTCGCCGGTCCAGATGTGGAAGCGCCGGCACATGATCTTCCGCCAGATGTACACGGCGGGGATCGAGAGCCTGCCAGTCACCCTGGTGGTCGCGGTGTTCATCGGCTTCCTGCTCGCCCTCTCGGCGGGCGTCGAGCTGGCCAAATACGGCCAGCAGGCGATCGTCGGGCAGCTGGTCGCGGTCTCGGTCGTGCGCGAGTTCGGCCCCTTCATGACGGGCCTGATCCTGGCGGCCAACGTCGGCAGCTCGATGGCGGCCGAGCTGGGCACGATGAAGGTCAGCGAGGAGATCGACGCCCTCGAGGTGATGTCGATCGACCCCGCGCGCTTCCTGGTGCTCCCCCGTGTGCTCGCGATGGCGATCATGACGCCGCTGCTGACGATCTTCAGCAACGCGGTCGCGATCCTCGGCGGCGGCGTGATCGCCATGACCCAGCTCGGCGTGAGCTGGCCCAAGTACTACCAGAACGTGCTCGTGGGCCTCTCGCTCAAGGGGATCTACACCGGCCTGTTCAAGGCGCTGGTGTTCGGGCTCGTGATCGCGATCGTGAGCTGCTCGGAGGGCCTGCGCACCTCCGGCGGCGCGGTCGGCGTCGGGCGCGCCACGCGCCGCTCGGTGATCCTCTGCTACCTGCTGATCCTGGTGTTCGGCTACTTCGGCACCGCGATCTTCTATGGCAAGGGCAGCGGGCTGTGAGCCCACAGGACTCGGGCTCGTGGGAGGGCAGCTCGGACGGGCTGCCCAAGCTGCCGGGGGACGAGGGACCTGCAGCAGGCGGCCCCAGCGAGAGCGAGCTGGACCCGCTCTCGGCCGGCTCGGCCGACGACGTGTGGGACGACTCCGACAGCGCGGTCGACCTGCCCCCCGACGACGGCACCGACGAGATCCGGGCGCTCCCCGCGGGCAGCTCGGACGAGTGGGTCGCGCAGGACCCCCTGATCTCCGGCTCGCGGGAGGCCTCCTCCGACGAGCTCTTGATCTCGGCCGAGGACATCGGCGGCCTGCCCTCGGAGCTCGGCCCAATCCCCGACCTCGGGGACGACGACGAGGACGAGATGTTCGCGGGCGACAGCGCGCGCCACTCGGGCCCCCTGGTCGTCGTCGGCGGCCCGCACGACGCGAGCCACTCGGGGCCGCTGCCCTCGCCCACGCTCTCCGAGCGGATGATGAGCAGCGACGGCTACTCCGTCGACTACTCCGCGCCGCCGATGATCCACCTCGAGGGGGTCTACAAGGCCTTCGGCAAGCGCGAGATCCTGCGCGGCGTCGAGCTCGCGATCTACCCCGGCGAGACGGTGTGCCTGATCGGCGGCTCGGGCACGGGCAAGAGCGTGAGCCTCAAGCACATCATGCGCTTGATCGACCCCGACCAGGGCAAGATCTGGCTCGACGGCGAGGACATCACCGAGGCCCACGGGGACCGGCTCCAGAACGCGCGCACCAAGCTGGGGGTCAACTTCCAGTTCGGCGCGCTGCTCAACTGGCTGACCGTGTTCGAGAACGTGGCCCTGCCCCTGCGCGAGAACACCAACATGCGCGAAGAGGAGATCTCGCGCCGGGTGATGCAGAAGCTGGAGCTGCTCTCGATCCCCCACGCCCGCGACCTCTACCCGACGCAGATCTCGGGCGGCATGGTCAAGCGCGCCGGCCTGGCGCGCGCGGTCGTGATGGAGGAGTCGCTCAAGGTGATCCTCTACGACGAGCCGACCTCGGGCCTCGACCCGATCTCGACCGCCGTCGTGGACGACATGGTCAACGAGATGAAGTCGCGCCTGGGCCTGACGCAGGTGATCGTCACCCACGACATGACCAGCGCCTATCGCACGGCTGATCGGATCGCGGTCCTCTACGAGGGCAAGGTCTGTCAGTTCGGCACGCCCGAGGAGATCCAGAACTCGAGCGTGCCCTACGTGCAACAGTTCGTGCACGGCCTCTCGTCTCCCGCCGACGCGGCGGAGAAGGCGGCGAAGGCCAAGCGAGAGGATTCGAAGTGAACAAGACGCTCACCGAGATCGTGGTCGGCCTGGTGTTCGTGGCGGGCGTGCTCCTGCTCGGCGCCTACACGATCATGATCAGCGGAGTGACCCTCGGGGCCACCAAGAAGTACCTCGTCGACTTCGACCAGATCTACGGCCTCAAGGAGGGCGACGCGGTGCGCGTCGAGGGCCACGAGCAGGGCGAGGTCAAGGAGCTGCGCCTGCTCCCAGGCGGCAAGATCCGCGCGGTGCTGCAGGTCAGCGGCGACGTCGAGATCTACAAGGAGGGCGGCCGGGTCCAGGTCGTGCCCTTCTCGCCCCTGGGCGGCCGCGTGGTCGAGATCACGCGCGGCACCCAGACCGAGCGCGGGGCCTACGCCTGCTTCGACCACTCCAGCGGCAAGCCGCTCGATCAGGCCGCGGACCGGGACGCGATCCGCGGCTCGGCCCAGGGCGAGCTGCTGCAGACGCTCAACAGCCTGGTCGAGGAGAACCGGACCTCGGTCCGGCGGATCGTCGAGAACATCGAGCACGTCAGCAAGCAGCTGACCCGGACCGACAACGCCCTGGGCTACCTGCTCAACGAGCCCGAGGGCGCTGAGCGCCTAAGCGAGGTCGCCAAGGGAATGAGCAACTCGGCCCGGCGCCTGGACCGGATCCTGGAGCGCGTCGAGCGCGGCGACGGCGTCGTGGGCGGCCTGCTCGAGGACGGCCACCCCCTCGAGACGAACCTGACGGGCGCGCTCAGCGCCGGCCGCGAGTCGCTCGAGGGCGTGAGCGAGATCGTGAACCGCGCCAACCGGGGCGAGAGCGCCGTGGGCGTGCTGGTCTCCGACAACAGCGACGCGACCCAGGCCGTCGAGGGGATCGTGACCGACGTCAAGGTCGTGACCGGCAACGTGGCCGAGGGCAAGGGCAGCCTCGGCAAGCTCGTCCACGACGACCGGCTCTACGAGGGCGCCGCGGCCACGGCCGAGAACCTGCAGTCGATCACCGCCAAGATCGACGAGGGCAAGGGGCTGCTCGGCGTGCTCCTCGAGGAGGAGTCGGGCGACAACGCGCGCAAGACCCTCGGCCACATGGCCTCGATCACGGGCGCCATCGACGACCCCGAGGGCGGGACCCTCGGCCTGATCGTGCACGACCAGGCCCTGCGCAACCGCGTGGTCCGGATCACCGAGGAGGTCGAGGGCCTCGTGGTCGAGTTCCGCGACTCGCTGGAGGACCTGCGCGAGCAGGCCCCGGTCAACGCCTTCATCGGAGCCGTGTTCTCGGCCTTCTGATGAGCATCGAGCGGCTCCGCAACATCGTCGTCGTGTGCGCCGTGGCCCTCCTGGGCACGGCCCTGCTCGGCTACTACGTGGTCTACCTCAAGCGCGACGAGCTGCGTGAGTGGCAGCGCTTCCTCGCCGACTTCGACGACGTGGCGGGGCTCGAGGAGGGCGACAGCGTGCGCATGAACGGCGCGCGCGTCGGCCGCGTCAAGCAGATCCGCCTCTTCGAGGATCGCCAGCGCGTGACCCTCGAGGTGCTCCCCGGCGTCAAGCTCCACAGCCGCGGGGTGCGGGTCGAGATCGTGCCGACCAACGCCCTGGGGAACGTCGCGATCGACCTCGACCCGGGCGAGTCGGACTCCGCGCCCCTCGACCCCAGCCAGGCCCTCGAGGGCCGGATACGCCCCGCGATCGGCGCCGGCGGCGGGACGCCGACCCCCGGTCGGCGCAAGGAGCTCGCGGACCAGCTCGAGCGGCTCGCGCGCCAGCTCGATCAGCTCAAGGACCCCGACAGCGGCTTCGTGGGCTCGATGCTCTTCGACAAGGAGGGCCGCGACCAGATCCACGACGGGCTGCGCGGGCTCTCCAAGCAGTGGACCGGGATCGCCGACGGCCTGGCCGACTTCGAGCGGCGCCAGGCCACCGAGGGCATGCTGAGCCGCGAGTCGTTGCGGATCGCGAGCGAGACGCTGGTCGCCTTCCACACCGGCGCGCGCACGCTCCGCGACGGAGTGCGCAAGGTCCGCCGCGGCGAGGGGGGCCCCGGGCGCCTGCTGGCCGACACGGAGGTGGCCCAGGGCCTCGACGAGGGGCTGCGCAACCAGGCGGCCTTCTGGAACCGGACCACCAAGGCCGAGGGCACCCTCGGCGCCCTGGCCATGACCGAGTTCGAGGGCACGCAGGAGGTGATCGACCGGATCGCCGCGGCGACCCGCCAAGGGGACCAGGGCCAGGGCTTCCTCGGCACGCTCAGCTCGGGCGAGTCGGGCTCCTCGATCAAGAGCACCCTGGTCGGCCTGGAGGCCACGCTCGGCCGCCTGAGCGAGAGCGACCTCGTCAGCGGCGCCAAGTCGCGCGAGGACGCCGAGGACACGCTGGGCAACCTCGACGACTTCATGCTGAACCTCCGCCGCGGGCTGCGGGGCCTGCGCTCGGGCTTCCCTGACAAGACCTTCCAAGGCGCCGTGTTCGCCGTCTTCTGAGGGAGTCCCCATGAGCGACTCCGCGCCCTGGTGGAGCGACTTCTTCAAGGGCCCCTGGCTCGACGTCCAGCGCGCGCACGACGACGCCGAGCGGACGAGCGCCGAGGCCGACTTCATCGAGCGGGTGCTGAAGCTCCGACCCGGCGCCATGGTCCTCGACGTGCCCTGCGGGACCGGGCGCCTCTCGCTCCAGCTCGCGACGCGCGGCTATCAGCTGAGCGGCGTGGACGTGACCCCGGCCCTGCTCGAGGACGCGCGCCGGGTCTCCCGCGAGCGAGGCCTGGCCGTGACCTGGCGCGAGGGCGACATGCGCGACCTGCCCTGGGTCGGCGTGTTCGACGCCGTGTTCTGCTGGTGGGGGAGCTTCGGCTACTTCGACGAGGAGGGCGACCGGGCCTTCCTGGCCGCGGCCGCCAAGTCGCTCCTCCCCGGCGGCCGCCTGCTGCTCGACACGCACGTCGTCGAGACCCTGCTGCCCAAGTTCCGTCCCCGCGACTGGAGCCAGGAGGGCGAGGTCGTGCTGCTCCAGGACCGCCGCTGGGACCTCGAGCGCGGACGGATCGACGCGACCTGGACCGCGGTCCGCCAGGGCGAGCAGCACGTCTCGCACAGCTCGATCCGGGTCTACACCTACCGCGAGCTGGCCAGCCTCCTCGACGAGGCCGGCTTCACGATCGAGCAGGCCTACGGCGGGCTGGGCGGAGAGCCCTTCGCCGTCGGCTCCCCGCGCCTGCACCTCGTGGCGCGCAAGCGAACGCGCTCGTGAGCTCGAGCCCCGACGGGCGTCCAATGGCAGGGGTGGGGTCGCTGGCTTAGGCTCCTCGCTCGCGGAGGACCCATGAGCCAACGCCCGTCCACGCCGGAGCTGCCGGCGCTCGAGAACACCTCGGTCAAGCTGCCCTGGGACGCCTTCCGGGCGCTCCTGCCGCGACCCAAGCCCGAGCCCGGGCCAGCGCCGCCGCCCGCGCGGCACGCGCTGGGGCGCGGGGACTACCGGATCGAGCTGGCGCCCGACCACGCCAAGGTCGTGGCGCGCTACGAGCTGACCGTCCTCGCCGACGAGGGCTGGCTGCTCGTGCCCTTGCTCCGCCCCGACGAAGTGGCCCTCAGCGAGGCCCGCCTCGACGGCGAGCCCCTGACCCTCTCGCCGATGCCCAACGGCACGCTGGGCCTCTGCCTGCCCGCCGCGGGCAGCCCGCGCGAGCGCGCGATCGAGCTCAGCTTCCTGGCCGAGCTGCGCGGCGAGGCGCCGCAGGCGCAGGCCCTGGCCTTCTCGACCCCGCGCACCCCGATCACCCTGCTCGAGGTGCGCGGCGTGCGGCGGGACGTGGTGTGCGCGGTCCGCCCCGGCTGCGGGCTGGAGCTGAGCGAAGAGGAGGGCGGCCTGCGCGTGGCCCGGGCGGCCCTGCCGCCGACGCCCAAGCTCGAGCTCAGCTGGCGCCCCGAGGCCGAGCTGCGCGAGGAGCGCCGCCCGAGCGTGATCGGCGGCAGCGTCGACACCCGGATCTCGGTCGGTGAGCGCGCCCTGGAGCTGGCGGCGCGCGTCGTGCTCAGCGTCAGCGGCGGGCCGGCCGCCGGCGTCGACCTGCTCCTGCCCGAGGGCTTCACCCTCCACAGCGCCCAGGGCGAGGTCGTCCGCGACGCGCGCCCCGGCGAAGGGCGGCTGCGAGTCCGCTTCACCCACGACCTGATCGGCGAGACGAGCTTCCTGGTCCGCGGCGAGGTCCCGACCGACCCCGAGCAAGAGTCGGTCAGCGCCCCGGTCCTGGCCCTCGAGGACAGCCCGCGGGCGCGCGGGACGGTGGCGGTCGACGCCGACCCCCGGGTCGAGGTCGAGCTGCGCGAGATCGAGGGCGCGGTCCGGATCGACCCCTCCGAGCTCGAGTGGAGCCCGGGCGACTCCATGACGACCCTGCTGGCGCTCAAGTTCGTGCGGGCCCGCCCCACGATCGCGCTGGGCCTTCGTCGTCACAAGGACGCGCCGGTCCTCGTGGCGACCTGCGACCACGCCCACTTCCGCGCGCTCCTGCTCGACGACGGCAAGCTCTTCGTGAAGGCGCACCTCAACGTGCGCAACAACGCCCGCTCCTTCCTCGAGCTGCGCCTGCCCGAGGGCGCCGAGCTGTGGAGCGCCTACTGCGGCGGCCAGCCAGCCCGCCCCTCGGCCCGCCAGGGCGAGGCCGGCGCCTGCGCCCTGATCCCGGTCCCGAGCGGGGACGAGGCCGCCTTCGAGGTCGAACTGGCCTACTTCCACCAGGGCCAGCCCCTGGGCGAAGGCGGCCAAGCGCGCTTCCCGCTGCCGGCCCTCGACCTGCCGCTGACCTACGTCTCGCTGGCGCTCTTCCTGCCGACCCGCCACCGCCACTTCAACTTCGAGGGCGGCCTCGAGCGCGTGGACCACTTCCGGCGCGCCTTCGAGCCGCCCCCGCCCCTGCGGGGCGCGGTCACGCCCATGAGCAACGTGATGCAAGCCTTCACGCCGCCCCGCGCCAGCGGGGCGAGCGGCGGGCGCGGCCTGGGCGGCGAAGGACAGCTCCCGATCCGGCTGCCGAGCCTGGAGCGCGGCCTCGAGCACCGCTTCGAGAAGACCCTCGTGGTCGGCGAGCTGAGCCCGGTCGAGTGGGAGCACAAGCGGCGGAGGAGGGCCCAGTGAAGGGGCAACCAGTGAAAGGGGAACCCGTGAAGAGCAAGAAGGCCGCGATCCCCGCCAAGAAGGCGGGACCTCCGCCCGCTCCCCCGGCCTCGCCGGGCGAGGAGGGGGCGCTCCCCAGCCTGCCGGGCTGCGAGCTGACCCTCGACTGGCGCGACTTCAAGGGCCTGCTCGAGGCCCGCTACCAGCAGGAGGAGGCGGAGCCCGAGCGGACGCCCGTGGCCTACCTGCTCGGGACCGTCCGGGCCGAGGGCGCCGTGGCCGAGAAGGCGGCCACGCTGAAGGTCGAGGTCCCGCTCCAGGTCCTGGTCGAGGGCTGGTGCTGGGTCCCCCTGATCGGGGGCGAGGCCGCCCTGCGCTCGCTGACCCTCGACGAGGGGCCGGTCGCGCTCCTCGAGCGCCAAGGGCAGCGCGGGCTGCTGGTCGAGGGCCCCTGCGCGGGCACCCTCCGCTGTGAGCTGGTGCTGCCCCTCCTGGTCGAGGCGGCCCAGAGCGGGCTCGAGCTCGGCTTCCCCGCCGCGCCCGCCCTGGAGCTCGACCTGAGCGTGCCGACCGAGGATGACCTCGACCTGCGGGTCGAGCCGGCCGTCCGGCGCGACCTGCGCCGCGAGGGCAAGCTGGCCCGGGTCAGCGCCTCGGTCCCCGCGCCGCGCCAGGTGCGGGTCCGCTGGACGGTGGCCGAGCGCGAAGAGGCGCCGGCTCCGGCCGAGGAGCCGCTGCTCCAGGCCCGCGTCGAGACCCTGGCCCAGGTCGGCGAGGGCTCGCTCCGCCTGCGCAGCCAGCTGCGGGTCGAGGTCCTGCGCGCGCCGGTGCGCGAGCTGAAGCTCCTGGCCCCGGCCGGGTTCTCGGTCACCGACCTGCGCGCCCCGCGCCTGGCCCAGTGGGACGTCGAGCCGAGCGCCGAGGGCGAGCGGCTGACCCTGTGGCTGGAGCAGTCGGTCGAGGGCGCGCTCGTGATCGAGCTCGACTGCGACCGCCAGCTCGACGACACGGGGCGGGCGCCCCTCAGCCTGCCGCGGCTGGTCGACGCCGTGCGCGACCAGGGGCACCTGGCCCTGGTCGCGCTGACCAACGTCGACGTCTCGACCGAGGACCTGAGCGGCGCCCGCCGGATCGACGGGCGCGAGCTCCCCGAGCGCTTGAGCGGCCGCGCCGCGCGCGCGGTGCTGCACGCCTTCCACTACGCGGGCACCGAGCCGGCGCTCGTCGTCCAGGCGACCAAGCACCCCGAGCTGCCCGTGATCACGACGGTCGTCGATCGGGCGGCCTTCCTCGTGATGGTCACCGAGGACGGCCAGCGCTACGTGCAGGGGCGCTACACGGTCCGCAACGCCCAGCAGCAGTTCCTGCGCGTGACCCTCGGTCCCCAGGAGGAGCTGCTCTCGGCGCTCCGCGACGGGGACCCCGTCAAGCCGGCCCAGGCCGACGAGCGCTGCGTGCTCGTGCCCCTGCGTCGGGCGCGCACGCCCGCCGAGGCCGACACCTGGGGCTGCGCCAGCTGCAAGCCGAGTTGAAGACCTACTCGCTCACCGAGCTCGCTGGGTTCGTCCCGTTGGGCAAGACCACGATCCGTGGGCACGTCGACCGAGGCGCCCTCAGGGCGCGGAAGATCGGCGGCAAGTTGGCCTTCCGCCACGCCGACGTCTTGGCCTGGCTGCAGAGCCCTGAGTTCGACGTGGTGCCGGCATGAGCGAGCAACTCGAAGAGCGAGACCTGCAAGCGCTCCTGGTCCTGGCGCGGCGGGCGTCCTCGGCCCTGAGTGGACCTCCAGGTCAGTCCCTCCGCTATCGGGTGAAGCTGTCGAAGCCGCGGGCTGGCCGCGACCGCGGCGAGTGGGTCCTGCGCTGCTACGGTCCCGGCCTGAGTCGCTACGGGCGGAGGGAGCCGAGCGGCGTCCCCTTTTCGCCCGAGACCCGGGACGATGCCGAGGCGGCTAGGCGCTCTCGGGAGGCCGCGCTCAACGCGAGCAGCAACCTGACGATCCGAGAGGTCTACGAAGAGTGGCTCGAGGCCCGGATCGCCTCGGGGAAGCTCGCTGAGTCGACGATCGCGAGCTACCGCAAGCCGCTGGTCTGGCTGGGCCGCAATGGCTGGGGAGACCTGCTTGACGGGGGCCTCACAGCCGCCGAGCTGCTTCGCCTCCGCGACCTGATGCTCGAGGGGCTGAAGGTCAAGAGCTGCCTCTGGATCTGGGGTCGGGTGCGCGAGGCCTGGCGCTGGGCACGGCGGCGAGAGCTCGTGGTGCAGGCCTGGCCGGAGCTGGAGCGCCCGCGGGTCCCGAACCTCGAGCGCCCACGCAAGCGGGCCTTCACCGAGGCGGAGGTGCGCGAGGTCCTCGAGCACCTCCGCGGCTACCTGGGCGGCCACTACCTCCCCGCCGCCTGGCTCCTCGCCGAGACCGGGGCCCGGATTTCCGAGGTCTGCGGGCTCAAGGGCGAGCAGCTGGCCCGAGCGGCGGAGGGCCACGGAGTCGTTGAGCTCCGCACGAAGGGCAATCGCGAGCGCGTCGCGCGGATCTCACCTCAGCTGGCGAACCTGATCGGCGAGGTCGAGCCGGACGCCTGGGTCTTCAAGGGACGCCGAGGTGGGCGCCTGAGGGAAGGTGCGCTACGGAAGGCGATCTCGCTCAAGATCGAGGCCATGGGGCTGAAGGGGGTGCGCGACGTGCACTCCCTGCGCCGAACCGCGGTCGCGAAGCTCCACGCCGAGGGCTTCGGCCTCGAGCCGAGCAAGCAGTACATCGGGCACCTCAGCACCGAGGAGCACATGCGCTACGCGCAGGCGGCCGACTACGACCTGCTGCCGTTGGCGAAGTCGCTCTGGGTCAGACTCGGGGAGGCTTCGTGACCGAGGCCGAGCAGAGGCGCGCCGCCTTCGAGGCCGCGCATCCCGGCTGGATCTCTGGGGTCTACCGCCAGCTCCCCCGCGACGTGCGGGCGGAGCTGCGCCGCGGGGGGCAGCGCGCGCCGGCGGTGCGGGGCATGTGGAACCGGGCCTGGTGGGCCTGGAAGCGCTGGATGGCGGCTGAGCTGGGGACCGGCTGCGGCCCCGCTCCCGAGGCCTACGTCAGCGATCCAGGTCCTGACGCCTTGCTGGGGCTGCTCGAGCTGCTCGAGGCGGCGACTTGATCGCGTTCGCCCGAACGCGGCGCGAACCCCGGAGACGTCAGACCCGCATCAGAAGGTGGCCCCTGGAGCGGCCCGAGCTTGCCGGCGGGAGCCGCTCCAGGGAGCGCAAGATGTCCGAGAAGCTACCCGACGACGCTGACGCCTTCGACGAGCAGGTCGAGTGGCTCCTGGTCCAGCTGCTCTGCGACGGTGCGCGAGGGGTGCTGGCTCGCCGCGCCTTGAGGTTGGGCGGGCTCTGGGAGCGCCCACGCGCTCTCCTAGCCCAGCGTGCGGAAAGGCTCTCCGATGCCCTCAATCACGGGGACTCGCAAGTTGCCCTCGGAATGGCCGCGCTTCACCTGGTGGGGTCGGTTGGGCGTCTCGGTTTGATGGGGCTTGTGGTGGGCCTGCGGGCCGAGTTGGTCGGCGCCAGGGAGGAGGCCCGCAGCCGCCTGCTTGGGTGCGAGCCTCTCACCGCAAGGCTGGAGCGCTTTGGCCTCTCAACGGACTCAGAGGACCTCCGCGGAGAACTCTGCGAGGCGATTCGGGAGTGGGAGAAGGCTAGCGCAGACGCGGCCCCCCCGTGCAACACAAGCAGCGAGGCACCGAATGCGCCCGCAGCGCCATCCCACGTGCTTGAGGTGCGCGCTGACGGGTCGCTGGTATTGGACGGCGAGGAAATGGTGTTCACCAACGGCAAGGGGACGCTGCAGGCCAAACCCCTCACCACCCGCAACAGGCTTGGGCGTGCACTCCAAGACCTCGCCCGGGCCGGAGAGGCCGCTCTCTCCATCGGTGACCGGCGCAAGCTGGAGCAGGCTCTCCGCGAGAACGCGGCAGCCGACATTCTGCTCAAGGGTGGCGGAGCACAGCCCGTGCGCCTCGCTTGCCCCGATCGACTGAAACCCGCATAGCCACTGGAGCACACGCGTGCTCCAAAGTTGTGCTCCAGAGCACGCGTGTGTGCTCGTCAGGTTCTCCGTGTCGCCGAACGGAGGACCCATGACCCGACGAGAACTGATTGAGCGCGTGAGCGGGGCCCAGCCCCACCACGTGGACTACCTGACCCGGACGAAGCGATTCAACCCTGCCCCTCGGCGGGACGCGTCGCTGCGCCACCACTACGAAGAGGCCCACGTGCTGCAGCTGCAGGCGCACGTGAACAACCTGGGAGCCAAGCGGGCCAAGCGCGACGCCAAGCGCGCGCTGCGCCAGGAGGCGAAGGCGGGATGAGCACCAAGAAGCAACCCCGCCCGGGCGGCCACCCGGGACGGGGCCCAGACGCTCCACAAGAGCATCAGGATACCGCCGAGGAGCGACCGGCCCCGAGCCCGCTTGAGCGCGTGCGCCGTGCGTTGCATCGCAGCTGGCTCAGGGGAGAGGCAGGCAGCAACCGCCGCGAGCTGCACGCGGACATCTGCGCCCTCAACGCGCTCAGCGACTTCGAGGCCCGCGGTGGGCGCTTGGGGCCCGACTCGATCCCCGCGGACGCCGCCGAGGTCGAGCGCGGGCGGCGAGTCCTGGCGCGCGAGCTGAAGCGCGAGGCGCGCGGGCGCCGGGGTGGTGCAGCGTGAGCGCGCTCAAGCTGATCCGGCGCGACGACCTGCCGACCGGCCCCCTCGAGGTGCTTCAGGATCAGGAGACTGGCGAGGTGCTCATGACCGACGAGCAGCTGGGGATTCACCTCGGCTACAAGGACCCCGCCGCAGGCATACGTAAGCTCTACGAGCGCAACTTCGAGGAGCTCCACCCCAGCACCTTGCGCGTCAAACTGACACGGGACGGTGTCAGCAAAGAGGTTAGGTGCTGGCGGCGCGAGGGCGTCCACGCAGCGGGGTTCCTGGCGCGCACCGACCGCGCGCGCGCCTTCCGCAAGTACGCCGCGCGCCTCTTCCGCGACCTCGAGACCGGCGCCAAGGTCGTGGTCTCCCGCGAGGTGCTCGAGACGCGCGCCGAGGGCGCACGCCTGGTCAGCTCCGACCACCTCCTCGAGGCGGTCCGCGTCACGACTCAGCAGGTCAGCCTCCTGCTCGACCGAACCGAGCGTCTGGAGGGCGAGCTGCGCGACGTCCGCGGGGCGAGGCGCAGGCCCGGGGAAGTGACGGCCTTCGTCGTGGCGCGCCGATACCACTGGTTCTCCGAGTCGGGCAAGCCGCACAGCCGAGCGGTGCTCGACGTCGCCAAGCTCAACGGGTTCGAGGACCGGGGACTGCTCCGCCAGGTGCTCACGAGCGACGGCGACCGCACGGTCGCCACCTTCGTGTTCTCGCCCGAGGGCGTGGCCGAGTTCGCCAAGATCAACGCCTCGCGAGGCTGCGAGCACAGCTTCAAGGTCCCCGGAACGGCGGTCACCTGGAGCGTCACGCGCTCCCCAGCGCGGAAGGGCGCCGCGTAGATGAGCGTGATCCTCCAGAGCGGCTCCCTCGCCGCGGCGGTCGAGCGGTTCAACCTGGAGGCCGACTTGGCCACCCTGCTCGGGGTCGAGCTCGAGCAGGCAGGCGCCCGTGACGGGGGCGAGCTGCGCGGGCGCTGCCCCAGCTGCGAGGGGGGCGACTTCCACGCCTACCCCGACTCCCCAGAGGGGGCCTGGGCGATCTGCAACCGCTGCGACTTGAGCGGCGACGCGCTATTCTGGAGCGTGGTCGCCTCGGGCGACGACCCCAAGCGCCCCGGAGCGATGCGCGATCACCTGCGCCTGCGGGGGCTGCTCGACGAGCAGCTCTCGCCCGAGCGGCAGGAGGAGCTCGCGCGCCTCGCTCAGCGGCGCCGCGAGGAGCGCGAGCAGGCCCGCGCCCGTCGCGCCGCGGAGCGCGAGGGCGAGGTGCAGGGCCTCGCACGTGTCTGCGCCCCAGCCTGGGCCTCTGCGCCGGCGCTGGACGACGCGGCCGCGGCCTGGGTGCGCTCGCGCGGGCTCGAACCTGAGCACGTTGGCCGGCTTGACCTTGTGCGCGCGATCGCCGGCGCCGCCCTCGAGGGTGAGCGGCTCGTGCCCCTCCGCCGTTGCGCTGCGCTCCTGCCGCTCTGGAGCCTGCAGGGCGAGCTCGCGGCACTCCAGGGCCGGGGCGGCCCAGGCGCGAAGGAGATGGCGACTAAGGGCGCGCGCGGCCCGGTCGTGTTCGCCAGCAGCGCCGCGGTCGAGCTCCTGAAGGGGCGGACGAGTAGCCCTCCCCTTGTGGTCGTGGTCGAAGGTGGCGGCGACTGGCTCGTGTGGGCGAGCCTGCGCCCCGACCTTGCCGTGCTGGGGGTCCTCAGCGGCTCGCCCGGCCCGCTGGGCGCCCGCCTGGCAGAGCTGGGGGTGCCTCGGGTGGCGGTGCGAACCGACCCCGACGCGGCCGGCGACAAGTACGCGGCACAGCTGGCTGCGGGGCTGCCCGACGCCGAGCTGCTCCGGCCCGTGATCCGCGACCAGGGCGACGACGGCGACCGCTTCCTCGCCGGGCTGCTCGAGGACGACCCGACCGCCGACTGCGAGCCGTGGCGGCCAAGCCAAGGGCAGGCGAAGACCAAGATCCGACGCGGCTCCTACGAGGTCGACGAGCGGGGGAACCTCTGGAGCCTCCGCGAGACGAAGGACGGCGAGCAACGCTTCCTCCTCGCCAACTTCCATGCGCAGATCACGCGCGAGGTCCTCGAGGACGACGGCGCCAGCGAGCCCGTTCTGCGCTTCGACCTGGAAGGAGAGCTTGGGGGCAGGAGCTTCAGCGTGCGGATCCCGGCGGCGCGCTTCCGCTCGATGAGCTGGGTGGTGGAGGAGCTCGGCGCGGGCGCGGTCGTGGAACCGGGCCAAAACAAGCCCGACCTACTCCGCCACGCGGTCCAGGTCCTGAGCCAGGGACTCACGAAGCGCTCCCGCGTCTACATGCACACGGGCTGGCGGAGGGACGAGCGGGGCCGCATGGTCTACCTCCACGCCGGCGGCGCGGTCGGGGCGAGCGGCGCGGTCTCCGCCGAGGTTGGGCTCGAGGATCCGCTCTCGCGGCTCGATCTGCCTACGCCGCCCTCGGGCGAGGACCTGCGGAGCGCTGTGGCGGCCAGCCTACGCCTGCTCGAGGTGGCGGACCTCCGCGTCACCTATCCGCTGCTCGGGGCCGTCTACCGCGCAGCGCTCGGGGTGGCCTGCCCCTTCAGCATCTACCTGCTCGGGAGCAGCGGTGCGCAGAAGTCGTGCCTGGCGGCCCTGGCCCAAGCCCACTGGGGCAGCGGATTCAGCTACGACTCGCTGCCGGGGGCCTGGAGCTCTACGGCCAACGCGAACGAGGCGATCGGCTTCGCCGCCAAGGACGCGCTCTTCGTTGTCGATGACTTCCGCCCGCCGGGCTCGGGGCGCGAGCGACGGTCCTACATGCGCGACGCGGACCGCTTGCTGCGGGGCTCAGCCAACGGAGCCGGTCGCGCGCGCCTCACGCGGGAGGGGCGGCTACGCAGCGGCCGCCCGGTGCGGGGCCTTGTCGTCTCGACGGGCGAGGAGCTGCCGACAGGCCGCAGCCTGGTGGGGCGCCTCTTCGTCTCGAGGCTCTCGCCCGGTGACGTGAAGCTCGGGCCGCTCAGCGAGCTTCAGGAGGCCGCCCGGCGCGGCAAGCTCGCACAGGCGCTGGCGGGGTTCCTGAGCTGGCTCGCGCCGCGCCTTGAGCAAGAGCAGGAAGAGGCGGTCGCTCGGGTGGCGGATCTGCGCGCCGAGTTCCTCGCTGAAGGGGTGCACCCGAGGACGCCCGAGGCCGCCGCGCATCTCATGATCGGGCTCGAGCTCTTCCTCCGCTTCGCCCAGGAGGCCGGGGCCCTCGACCCCGTTGAGGCCAAGCAGCACCTGGTCGAGGCGCGCGCTGCGCTCGCCGCTGCGGCGGTAGACCAAGGCGAGGCCCAGGCCGAAGAGACACCCGTGGAGCAGCTCAAGACGATCTTGGGCGCGGCCTTCAGCTCGGGCGCGGCTCATCTCGTCGCGCGGGAGGGGCGCCGACCCGAGGATCCCCTGCGGTGGGGCTGGGCCCGCGCAGACGAAGGCTGGCCCGAGTCACCACGGGAGCCTGCCCGGGCCGGCAGCAACCCCGTGTTCCTCGCAAAGGGGGACCGGATCGGTTGGCACGACGAGGGCCACGGCGAGCTGTGGCTGATCCCCGACGCGACCGTGGGCGTGTTGCAGAAGATCAGCCGCGGCGACTTCCTGAGCTCCGCTCGTGAGCTAGGGGTCCAGCTGCGTGAGGCGGGGCTCCTCGTCTCGCGCGAGAAGAAGCGCGGGAACACCAAGCGGCTGCCCCGGTCGTTCTGCGGCTCGCGCACTCCCTGCTGGCACGTGAGCGCGCGGGCTCTCTTCGGGAGCGACGAATGATCGACCTGGACAGCCTCCGCGCCCTAGTGCGCGAGGAGGTCGAGCGGGCTCTCTCGGAGCAGAAGAGCGAGCAGGAGCACGATTCGACGGACGAGTGGCTGAGCCCTGACCAGGCGTGCGCGCGCTTCAACGTGAGCCGCTCGAGCTTCGACCGCTGGCGCTCCGACCCTGCGACCGGCCTTGAGCAGCTGACCCCGCAGCCAAGTGGACACGGTGGCCGGATCCTTGTCCCGGTGGCGGGCTTCGAAGAGTGGCTTCGCGCCCGTGGCAAGGGGCTTGCTCAGTAGCGAGCCACCATGACCAAGAAGAAGGTGAAGAAGCGGCGCAAGGCGCCGAGGGGTAGCGGTCTGTCCTGGGATCCGCGCCGCGAGAAGTGGCTGTGGCGCCGGGTGGACAAGAGGACCGGCCGCCGCCGCGTGCGCTCGACGGACCAGCGCCGCCTAGATCTGGCGATGCGCGTGGCGGCGCGCTTCGACGACGAGCTCGCCCAGGAGCAGGCCGGGCTGAAGGTCTACGACTGCTGGCGCCTGGAGCTGGAGCCCCTGGTGACGCGCTGGCAGGGCCATCAGGTCAGTTCGGCCCGCGCCGCGGAGCTGAAGGCGAAGCGGGTGCGGCGAGCCCTGGAGCTGCTGAAGTTGAGGACCGCAGCCGACCTGGCAGACGTGGCCAAGCTGGACGACCGGCTACGCGCGCTCGAGGGGCGCCAGCTGGGGCGCATGACCGTGAGCAGGGCGCGCCTGCGGGATAGCTTCCAGAACCCGCTGAAGGCCTTCTCCCGCTGGCTGGCGGGCAACGGGCGCCACCTGCCCCACGACCCGCTTGCGGTGTGGGAGCCGATCCCGCTACGAGCCGAGGACAAGGCTGCGAAGCGCCCGCGGCGCTCGGCCTACCCCCACGAGCTGGCCCGGGCCTTCCGTGCCGTCGAGCTGCTCGACGGACGGCGCAACCGGGTGGCCCAGGTCCTACTCTGGAAGGTGCTCCTGGTGGCCGGGCCCCGGGCCGGGGCGCTCTACTCGCGCGACGTCCGCCACCTCCACGTGCGTGAGGTCCTCGAGGACGGGGAGCTCGTCCGGGTCGGCTGGATCGACCTGGGCGCGGGGGTCGGGAACAAGCGGAAGGGCGCGGCCGAGCTCGACGCCGCCACGACGGAAGAGCTCCTCGCCTTCCTGGGGGATCGTGAGCGCGGGCCGCTCCTCCCCTCGCCCACGGGCAGCCGTTGGCGCCGGGAGCGAGCGCTGGACTCCTGGCGCGAGGCCTTCGGGCTGGCGCTGTTGGACGAGCTCTGGCCGAGCTGGGCGCCGGCGGACCTCGAGCTCGCGCTGAAGGCCAACCGCTCGTTGCTGTCGGGCCGCCTGCGCCTGTTCGAGGCAGGGAACCCGGGGCTGGGGCTGACGGACGCGACGAAGCGAGGCCGGGTCGAGGCGCGGGAGCAGGTCGAGCAGCTGGTGGCGGATCTGGGCGAGGAGTTCCGAACCCGCATGATCGACGCCGCCAGCCTGCGCAAGACGCACGGGACATGGGCGGAGGCGAAGGGGGTGCCTGGGGTCGCGATCGACAAGCAACTGGGGCACCGGGCGCAGGTGCGTGAGGCGGACGTGTTCCGCGCGATCGCGAGGAGCCAGACCGGCCGCTCGCACTACCTCGACCTCGACTCGCAGCTCTTCGACGCGCGCCTGAGCGCCCGGGCCGTCCGCGAGCTGCTCGACCAGGCCGTGGCCGAGTTGGAGGCCGTGGGGACGCCGCTGCTCTTCGCCGGACGCTCGGCGTCGCGGGGCTCCGAGCTCGGCTGACCAGGCTGGGGCAGCTCGCGCCGCTGGTGCGGGGCAGGTGCCCTGGGGCAGTTGGGCAGGTTCCCGCTCGAGCGTGGGGCAGGTCAGGCATGCCGAGAAACCTGGCCTAAACCCTCGAAATCGTGCCGCTGGGCAGTTTGGGCAGTTGGGGCAGGTGGTGTGTGGGGTGCAGGCCCCTCTGCTCCGAGGTGGAGTCGCGCTCGCCCCAATGGATGCACTATGGATGCGCGGGGTTCATGAGACGTGAAACGAAAGAAGGCGACACCTCGTAAGGTGTCGCCTTCGCTTGTCTTGCGTCTTAGCTGCTGACGAGATTCGAACTCGTGACCTCTTCCTTACCAAGGAAGTGCTCTACCAACTGAGCTACAGCAGCGGCGAGGGCGAACTATACCAAGGAGCGGCCGGCGCTCTAGTCCCACTGTCGGCATGTCTCATCATGGGTAGAATCTTGCCATGCCGCGTCTTAGCGAACAGGTGGTCCATATCCTCGCCGGCGAGGGCCTCGACGTAGAGGAAGACCGGGGCGGGTATCTGCTCCGCACCGGGCCCGGCGAGACCCCCCTCAGCGTGTGGGTCAACGAGACCGACCGGGTCGTGCGGGCCGAGCAGGTGCTCGCCTATCCGGTCGACGACTTCTCGCCCTCGCTGGGCCGGGCCCTCGACTGGCTGAACCTCCACCGAGGCGGGGTGTGCTACTCCTTCCAGGAGGCGCAGCGCGCGGTGGTCGGCTCCACGATGTGGTCCTCGCCCAATCGAGACCCCTCCACGAACCAGATCCACCTCCTGGTGGCCCTCCTGATGCAGGCCAAGGTTCGCGACTCGTCGGCCCTGAGCCGCGTGGCCGAGGGCGAGGCCGGCTGGGAAGAGGTCGCCGACACCGAGGGGAGCGTGGAGCCGCGTCGCCCGAGCGGGCGGCACGAGAAGTCGACCCTGCGCTTCACGACCTCGCGCTTCGATCCCGAAGAGCTAATGCCCGCCAAGAAGGCCCGCCGGCCGGAGAGCAGCAGCTTCGACACGGGCTGGCGCGAGCCGCCCACCCGCCCCCTCGGCCAGATCGCCGACGAGAGCCTCGGCGGGAGCCTGGACGCTCCCACCCAGGACTGGGGGCCAGACGACCGGCCTGACGATCGCTCCGCCGCGGCGCCCAAGGACTCCCCCGCCGACGACATGATCGTCCCCCGGCGCACCAACCGCCTCGCGCTGCAGCTCGCCGTTCAGGAGGTCGACCGCGGCGGCGAGGTCGCCAAGCAAGACCTGACGCTCGCGAGCCGGAGCCCGGGCCGCCGCCTGCTGCGCTTCCTGCTGATCACGGCGGTCGTGCTCCCCGTCTCGCTGATCCTCTTCCAGCGGATCGTGTTCCCCTTCCTGCCCAAGCCGCAGCGCGACATGCTCGCGCCCTACCTGGCCAAGGTCGGCCTCGACCCCGGCGGCGGCGTCCCGCGCCCCCTTCCGACCGCGACGGGCGAGACGCCCCTCGAGGTGCGTCGCATGATTCAGCCCGGCGCCGACCTGCTGCGGGCCGAGCTCGAGGAGCCGCTCGAGGGCGGCGAGGACCGGGTCGAGGTCTCGCTCAAGGTCCTCGGCGACGAGAAGCGGAGCGTGCTCGAGACGATCATTTGCCAGAGCAACAGCCTCGACGCGCGCCGACGCGCCTACGAGCTCTGGGTCCAGCACAAGTTCAGCGAGGAGGAGGGCGCGCGCTTCAAGCTGCTCCGCCTGCTCCACGCGATCAAGAGCCCGCGCAAGCAGATCCAGAAGTTCCTCCTCGAGGAGCTCGCGACCACGCCGCCCTCCGACAGCGAGGTCGAGGCCTGCCTGGAGTGGGCCCCCAAGCAGGGAGCGGTGTGGTCCTACGCGATCAACCGGCTGGGCCGACCCGGGGAGGGGGCCGAGGCGCGCGCCAAGGTCCTCACCAAGCAGCTCGAGGCCGACACGAAGGAGCTCGTCGTGCTGCGCTCCCTGATCCGCACCGAGCAGGCTGGCCCCGAGGCGCTGATGACCCTCGTCGACCGGCAGGGCCTCGACTGGTGCCAGGGCGAGGAGGGGCGCAAGCTGCTGGTGACCCTCGTCAAGCGGCACCCAGACGCCGCCGACGGTCTGCTGACCAACGAGAACATCGAGCTGGCGGCCTTCGCCGTCGACGTGATCGAGGAGGCGGGCGGCTCGGGCGCGGTCAACAAGCTGATCAACATCGCGCGAGACAAGGGGCCGCAGCCCTACAAGACCTGGATCCGGCAGAAGGCGGTCCGCGCCCTGCGCGAGGCGACCCCCGCCGACGCGACCTGGCCCTTGGTCTACATCCTGAACACCAAGGGCACGCCCGACGCGCTCACGGACGACGTGCGCCGCGCCCTGCGCACCTACGGCCCGCGCGGGGTCGAGGACCTCGAGCGCTACACCGGCAGCGATCGCTCCAGCACCCGCCGCTACGCGGTGAACGGCCTCACGGCCATGGCCAGCCCGACCGCCGTCGAGCGCCTGATTCGCATGTTCCCCGACGAGCCCAACACCTACGTCCGGCGTCAGATCGCCGAGTCCCTCGGTGAGCTCCAGAAGGAGAAGGGCGTCCAGGGCACCCTCCAGAAGGGCCTGAGCACCTTCCGCCGCGTGGCCCGCACCGACCGCGACCCGGTCGTGCGCAAGGAGGCTGAGCGCCTCTATCGGTCCATCGCCGGCAGGTAATCAGGGGGGCTCGAGCGCCCAACTCGGTCTATATTCGCGCCCCTGGCTGCGAGCCGCGCTGCGCTCGCGCCCTTCGATTCCCTCTGCACGGGAGACACCCATGCATCGCTACGCCACCCGAGCGGGCTTCGCCCTGCTCGGCCTCCTCGCCCTCAGCGCGCCCGCGGCGGCCCAGCCCGCCGACGAAGAGCGCACCTTCCGCAAGCTGACCCTCGACAACGGCCTGCGGGTCGTGATCGCCAGCGACCCCAAGGTCAACGTGTCCTCGGCCTCGATGGCCGTGGGCGTGGGCGCCAACGCCGACCCCGAGGACGCCCAGGGCCTGGCTCACTTCCTCGAGCACATGCTCTTCCTGGCCAACGAGAAGTACCCCGAGCTCAACGGCTACAGCAAGTTCCTGCAGGCGCACGGCGGCATGTCCAACGCCTACACCAGCCAGGACCACACCAACTACCACTTCGAGGTCAACCACGACGGCTTCCCCGAGGCCCTCGACCGCTTCGCCCAGTTCTTCGTCTCGCCCACCCTCGACTGGGAATACGCCCAGCGCGAGGTGATGGCCGTCAACAGCGAGCACCAGAAGAACACCATGGACGACACCTGGCGGCTGATGCAGCTCCAGCGGAGCGCCGTCCGCAAGGACCACCCCGCCAACGCCTTCTCGACCGGCAACAAGGACACGCTCAAGGACGCCAAGGAGGAGGTCCTGCGCGCCTTCTTCAACGACTACTACAAGCCGCCCAACATGGCGCTCTCGGTGGTCGGCAACCGCAGCCTCGACGAGCTCGAGGCCATGGTGCGCGAGCGCTTCAAGGACGTGAAGAAGGGCGAGCCCAAGGCCTGGACCATGCCGGCCGACCTGCTGCCCGAGGCCAAGGGCCTGCGCCTGTTCGAGGTCGTCCCGATCAAGGACCTCCGCCAGCTGCGGATCTTCTTCGACATCCCCAACCAGCACCCGCACGCCCTGACCAAGATCGAGAACCTGGTCGGCATGACCATGGGCGACGAGGGCCCCGGCAGCCTGCTGAGCTACCTCAAGCAGCGCGGCCTGGCGACCATGCTCAGCGCCGGCGGCGGCGGGACCCGCTTCTACAGCTCGGTCCAGGTGACCGTGGGCCTGACCCCCAAGGGCCTCGAGCAGTGGCGTGAGGTCCTGCAGCTCTGCTTCGCCTACACCCGCATGCTGCGCGAGTCTGGCTTCCCCAAGCACGTCTGGGAGGAGTCCAAGGCTCTGGCCGAGCTCAACGATCGCTTCGGCGCCAAGCCCGAGGGCACCCAGGCCGCGATCGACCTGGCCAACAACGTGCTGAACTACGGGCTGAAGGTCGCCGACAAGGTCAACACCACCTTCCAGACCCCCGACCCCAAGGCCTACCAGGCCCTCGTCGACGCGCTCGTGCCGAGCAACGCGCTCGTGTTCCTGGTCAGCAAGGGGCTGAAGACCGACAAGACCGAGACCTACTACGGCACCTCCTACAGCTACCGCGTCGAGGACGGCGAGAGCTTCAGCGCGCTGCAGAAGGTCGAGGTCCCCGAGGGGATCCACGTCCCCAAGCCGAACCCCTTCGTGCCCAAGACGACCAAGCTCCTGCCGGTCCAGCCGGTGCTCCTGATCAAGGACCCGGGCGCCACGGTCTACTTCCGTCAGGACGCGCAGTTTCGCCGGCCCAAGGTCGCGCTCCAGATGCACATCCTCTCGCCCGCGGCCTATGGGAGCGCCAAGCAGGCGGCCCTGACCGGCCTCTACGCGGCGGTGATCCAGGAGCAGCTGAACGAGTTCTCCTACCCGGCGTTGATGGCCGGCCTGAGCTACACGCTCAGCCCGACCCGCCAGGGTCTGCTGCTGGCGATCTCGGGCTACTCGAGCTCGGCCTACAAGCTGCTCTCGATCGTGGCCAAGTCCCTGCGCGGTGAGCTCGACGCCGAGACCTTCGAGCGCGTCCGCCTGCGGGCCGTCGAGGGCGTCAAGAACTTCCCCCTCGGCCAGGCCTACCAGGTCGTGAGCGAGCTCAGCCGCAAGGTCACGCTCAAGCGCTACTACCTGCAGGACGAGCTGCTCGAGACCTACAAGAGCGCCAAGCTGGCCGACGTCGTCGCCCACCGCGACGCGCTGCTCGCGAAGACCCACATCGAGGGCCTGGGCGAGGGCAACTTGACCGGCAACCAGCTCCGCCGCGTGACCCACATGGTCCGCAAGGCGCTCGGGAGCGAGGCCTTCGACCCCAAGCAGGCCCACGAGGACGAGGTGCTGCTGCTGAAGGACAAGGAGGACGTGGTGCTCAAGCGCGTGGGCGCCACCGACCAGGCCTGCCTGCGCCTCGACTTCCAGGTCGGCAAGTCCTCGGTCCAGACCCGCATGGCGGCCGAGCTGATCGGGCGCGCGCTGCGCAACCCCTTCTATACGGAGATGCGCACCAAGCAGAAGCTGGGCTACATCGTGTTCTCGGGCACCTACAACCGCGAGAACGTGCAGTACCTGGTGTTCCTGATCCAGTCGGGCACCAACCCCGCGCCCGACCTGCTCCAGCGCGCCGACGCGTGCATCGAGACCCTGCCGGAGATGTTCAAGGGCATGCCCCCGCAGATGTTCGAGGCGCTCCGCCAGAGCCTGATCCAGGACCGTCAGAAGGAGCCCAAGACGATCGGCGAGCAGGCCGGCCGCGACTACGTGTCGGCCTTCGACAAGGAGGGCGACTTCGAGTGGCTCGACAAGGAGATCGAGGCGCTGAAGAACCTCGAGCAGGAGGACGTGGCGAAGCTGCTCGCGAGCGTCGTCGCCAACAAGACCCGCGTGACCTACCTCCTGGCCGCCAAGCAGCACGGCGAGTTCAAGGAGGCTGGCACCGTGGGCGAGGACTTCAGCAAGTTCGCTGAGGGCCGGACCTACCTGAAGGAGAAGGCGGGCCGCTAAGGGCGCCGACCCACTTCAGCAGGAACTCGTGAGGGGGCCGTCGCTGTGGCGACGGCCCCTCTTGCGTGTGAGGAAGGGGAGAAGGCGACGCAGGGCGAGTGAGGGGTGCAACGCGAGGC